>Ga0070704_100001955_pt1 | contig 11406 bp, 5 predicted proteins | sample KBSK5252metaG_FD_65467 | JGI IMG/M metagenome (GOLD analysis project Ga0070704, IMG submission 65467) | Corn, switchgrass and miscanthus rhizosphere microbial communities from Kellogg Biological Station, Michigan, USA - KBS K5-25-2 metaG | ecosystem: Host-associated > Plants > Roots >... | reverse complement strand
CAAGCCGGTCGTCAACCCCACGACCAGCGACCTGCACCTGAGCTGGGACGTGCCCTACGAGCCAGGGGAGCTGCGCGCTCTCGGGAGGCGCCGGAACGGCGAGGGCGCGTGCGCCGCGAGCGTGCGCACCGCGGGCGCGCCGGCCGCCATCCGGCTTACCCCGGATCGCGACACCGTCACCGCGGAGCCGGGAGACGTGGCGCTGGTGAGGTTCGAGGTCGTCGACTCGGCGGGGACGGTGGTGCCCACCGCAGACCCATCCATACACTTCACGGTGACCGGAGGGAGCATCGTGGCGCTCGACAACGCGAATCTCCGTGACCACGATCCGTACCGCTCGGAAAGCCGCCGTGCGTTCAACGGACGCGGGCTGGCGATCCTCCGTGCATCAGCCCCCGGCCTCCTCCGGGTTACGGCAACCGCCGATGGGATGCGCCCCGTGAGCCTCGAGGTCCGCGTGGTGCGTGGCAGGACGGCTCTGGTCATTCCCGCGGCGCGGTGAGGACATCCATGCGAACACTGCTCTGGCTCGCCCTCTTTTTGCCGGTCGCGCTCGCCGCTCAGGCCAACCGTGCCGTCTACCTCGACAACGCCGGTGTGGTGCGCTGGCGGGATGACCGCCAGGAGGTCTCACTCTTCGGCGCGAACTATGTGCTGCCGACGGCATCCGACTATCGCGCGGCCGGCTACGTCCATGGCGATCGCAAAAAGATGATCGATGAGGATATGGCGCAGTTTGCCCGGATGGGATGGGACGGCATGCGTCTGACCTTCTGGGGCGACTGGGAGGCCTCCGACAGCGCCGGCAACCTGATCGCGAACGAGCACCTGGATCTGCAGGATTACCTGATCGCGAAGGCGCGCGAGCGCGGCATCTACATGCTTTTCTCGCCGATTCAGCTCTACAGCTCCAATTGGCCCGACGCGATGGCGGAGGACAGGAACACGCCGGGATTCGGCCGTGTGTTCGGCAAGGGTCGCATGGGTACCGACCCCGCCGCCATTGCCGCCCAGGTGAATTACCTGCGGCAGATCCTGAATCACGTCAATCCCTACACCGGCACCGCGCTCAAGGACGAGCCGGCGATCGTCTTCATCGAGCTGGTCAACGAGCCCTGGCATCATCCCGAGGATCTGCCCGGCTCAGTCAGGTACATCAACGCGCTCACCGACGCGGTCCGAAGCACCGGTTGCACCAAGCTCATCTTCCACAACGTGAGTCAGGATTTCCGGATCGGCGAAGCCATCCGGCGTTCGAAGGCGCAGGGTGTGACCTTCGGCTGGTATCCCACCGGACTCAACAGCGGCCACGAGCTCCAGGGCAACTACCTTCGCAGCACCGATGTCTTTCCCGACATGCTGCGCCCCGAGCTGGCCCGCCTGCCGCGCATCGTCTACGAGTTCGATAGTCCCGATCTGCGGACCGGCACCATGTATCCCGCGATGGCGCGGACGATGCGAAGCGTGGGTGCGCAGATGGCGCTCATGTTCGCCTACGACATGCAGGGGACGGCCTCACGGAACCTGGGATGGCAAACCCATTACCTGAGCCTGGGCTACACACCGCGGAAGGCGATGAGCGCCATGATCGCGGCCGAGGCGATGCACCGGCTGCCCCGCATGGTCTCGTACGGTGCGTATCCGGAGAACACCCGATTCGGAGACGTTCGCATCTCCTACGAGGGTGACCGGAGCGAGCTGGTGACGCGCGACGTATTCCTGTACGCCGGCTCGACCGAGGCAGTGCCTCCGGAGCCGTCCGCGCTGCGACGCGTGGCGGGGTACGGCTCCTCCTCCACGGTGAAGTACGAAGGAGAGGGGGTCTACTTCCTCGACAAGGTGCGCCCGGGACTCTGGCGGCTCGAGGTCTACCCCGACGCGGTGCCGGTCCGCGATCCATTCGAGCCGCCAAGTCCAGGCAAGGTCGTAACCCGCGCCATCAGCCGCTCCTGGCCCATGACCTTGGCACTCCCCGATCTCGGCTCCAGGTTCGCGGTGCAGCCGGTCGCGGCGGGAAATTCGGCGAGCACCGAGGCCGCCGGGGGCCGATTCACGGTGACGCCCGGTGTGTACGTGCTGAGCGCTGGCGGGCCGGTCGATGCCGGCACCCTCCCGAAATCCATCGGACAGATCGGCTTTTCGGAATACCATCCCCCCTCAGCCGATTCGCTGCCGCTCTCGGTCGAAACGCTTTCCGGACCTGGGCTCCTGGTGGGGCACGCGGGGGAGCTCTCCGCGCGAATAGTGGACCAGACGCCTCCCGACTCCGTTCTCCTCTTCGTGCAGCCCCTCGCCGGAGGATGGTACCAGCGCTTCTGGATGCGCCCGGCCGGAGGCTACCGGTATGCGGCGACGGTTCCCGCGGGCGCGCTCCGCGAAGGGCCGCACGAATATGTGATCACGGTGTTCCGCGCCGGCTCCGGACTGACCTTTCCCGGTGCGCTCTCCCGAAAGCCCTGGGACTGGGACTGGTACGGGCGGGAGACTTGGAAGCTGGATGTGACCGCCGCAGGGGCTCCCCTCACGCTGTTCAGTCCACGCACCGATGCAAGCCGGCTGGCCTTCACCAGGATCGGAGACGCCGGACGCCGCGGACTCTTCCGCCTCGGCGTATCCGGCCGTACCGGCCAGCCGATCTTCCATCTCGAGCTGCCGGTGGACACCAGTGGGTGGAGCCCGCCGGACTACACCGGCTCGCTGGTGATCAAGGACCGGATCGGCTCGCGGGGCGAGAGCGTCAGAGGCGCGGATGCGTTACGGGTGATGGCGCGCGGAATCGGCCCCCGCCAGGTCCTTCACGTCACGCTCATGGAGGACGACGGCACCAGCTGGACCGCCCCGCTGGCGATGGACAGCACCTGGAGCGAGCGCGCGATTCCGCTCTCGGCGTTCCGCGCGGGGCGCGGCGTGCTGCTGCCGCAGGGCTTCCCCGGACAATGGAGCTATTGGGTCAGCCCGGCGTCCAGCCGCGGGGGAGAGAGGGATCGGCCCCGGCTCGACCGGATCGAGCGACTGCAGATTTCGCTTCGTCCCGAGGAAGGCGTCGCCCGGAAGGCCGGGGATTATGGCGTGGAAGTAGAGTGGATCAGACTGGACTGGTCACGCTGAATGCGAACACCGTTCGCGACAGGTACCGCTCACCCGGCCGGAGAATCGTCGAGGGAAACTGCGGCTGGTTGGGCGAGTCGGGGTAGTGCTGGGTCTCGAGTGAGAAGCCGGTGCGGTGATGGTAGACGCGACCGCCTTTGCCGGTGACGGTGCCGTCGAGAAAGTTCCCGGAATAGAAGTGGAGGCCGGGCTCGGTGGTGGAGACGTCGAGCGTGCGCCCCGTGGACGGCTCGACGACCTGGGCCGCCTGCCTCAGCGCCGCTCCGGGTCCTCCGCGCAGCACGAATGTATGGTCGTATCCGCCGGCGTATTCGAGCTGCCTGTCGCGCGCGCCGATGCGGGCGCCGATCGGTGTGAGGACGCGGAAGTCAAACGGCGTGCCGGCAACGGGAGCGAACTCGCCGGTGGGGATCAGGGTCGAATCCACCGGCGTGAACGCGTCGGCCGCGAGCATCAGCTCGTGCCCCAGGATGTCGCCACCACCGGCCAGATTGAAATAGCTGTGCTGGGTGAGATTGACGGGCGTCGGAGCGTCGGTCGTCGCTTCGTACTCCACCACCAGCTCATCCGCGTCGGTGAAGAGATAGCGCACCTCCGCGGTCAGCGTTCCGAGGTAACCCTCGTCGCCATCCGGACTGACATGGCGGAGCACCAGGCCCCTGCCCCGGGCATTTTCGAACGGCTCCGCCGCCCAGACCGCCTTGTCGAATCCCCTGATTCCCCCGTGCAGATGATGGGGACCGTCGTTTCGCTCGAGGCGATAGGTCGCGCCGTCGAGGGCGAATCGCCCCTCGCTGATCCGGTTGGCGTAGCGGCCGACGATGGCGCCGAAGTAGGGAGAGCGCTCCAGATAACCGGTGAGCGAGTCGAATCCCAGGACGACGTCGCCCAGATTGCCGGCGCGGTCGCGCACCAGGAGCGAAGTGATGATCCCGCCGTAGTTGGTGACGGCGAGCCGGCTGCCATTCGTGTTGTCAAAGGTGAATAGATCCACGGCGGTCCCGTCCGGCATCGTACCGAACGGGGTCTGCTTCACGAGTCCGCGCGCTCGGCTCCTCGCGCCCGCATCGCGAACAGCAGCATGATCACCCCGAAGACTATGAGGGCCAGGCCCCACCAGAGATTCACGTTGATGCCGAGCGACCGTTGGTAGATGGCGGGGTTGGAGAGCAGCCCGAACACCGTCAGCAAGACGCCGAAGATCGAAAACATCAAGCCGATCGGCAGGCGCAAATCCAGGTTCATTTCGCGATCACCAGAAGATGATGTTGAGCACGGCGGTGAGCCCGAGCACGACGACGCCGAGTGTCGCGGGCCGCTTGTACCATGGCATGCCGCCATCCTGCTGGCGGGGCGTCAGGCTGTACACCAGCCCCTTGAGGTCCTCGTCCGACTTCTTCCCCGCCGTGAGCAGCGAGATCACGATCGTCGCGCCGAAGCAGGTGCTCCACGCGACGATGGCGGTCCAGAAATTCTGGGCCATTTCGCTGGGATACGTGTGCAGCACCGTCCCCAGGAAACCGCCTTTGAGCCCCGGAACCGCCCCCTGGGAAAGCACCAGCCCGTGATGGACTGCCGCGGCCGCGGTGCCGGTCAGCAGGCCGAAAAACGCCCCGTGGCCGGTGGTCCGGCGCCAGAACATGCCCAGCAGGAAGGTCGCGAACAACGGCGCGTTCACGAACGCGAAGATCAGCTGGAGCATGTCCATGATGTTGTTGAAGCGTGTTGCAGCATAGGCCGCGGCCACGCTCGCCAGAATCCCGAACACCGTCGCCGCATGGCCCATCTTCAGGTAGTGCCGGTCGGTTTGTCCCGGCCGGATGTACGACTGGTAGATGTCGTAGGTCCACACCGTATTGAACGCGGTGACGTTGCCGGCCATGCCGGACATGAACGACGCCATGAGCGCGGTGAGACCGAGGCCGAGCAGTCCCGACGGGAGGTAGTGCGCCAGCATCACCGGGACTGCGAGATTGTAGTTCGGGGTCCCATCGGGGCCGGCCGGAAGAAAGCCTCCGGCGGTGGTGGAATGGAGCGCGATGGCGATCATCCCCGGCAGGATCACCAGGGCCGGGAATAGCATCTTCGGGATCGCGGCGAGGAGAGGCGTCCGCCGCGCCGCGGTCATCGATTCGGCGGCCATCGCGCGCTGGACGACCAGGAAGTCGGTACACCAGTAGCCGAATGACAGCACGAACCCCAGTCCCATCGCCAGTCCGAACCACTCCACCCCCATGGGGTTGGCGGCGGCCGAATCGAGGTGGCGCCAGGAGCTGGACCAGGCGCCCTCCGGATAGCCGGCGCTGGTGGCGACCGGCCCGAGCTTCGCGACCAGTCCGTTCCAGCCGCCCACGTCCTTGAGTCCGAGGAGAACCAGCGGGAGGAAGCCCAGGACGATGAGAAAAAACTGGAGCACTTCGTTGTAGATCGCCGACGTGAGCCCGCCGAGGAAGATGTAGGCCAGGACGATCAGGGCGGACAACACCACGCTCATGTGGAAGTTCCAGCCCAGCACCAGCTCGAGCAGCTTCGCGAGCGCGTACATCGAGATACCGGAGGACAACACCGTCATCCCGGCGAAGGTGATCGCGTTGAAGCCCCGGGTCTTTTCGTCGAATCGGAGCTTGAGATACTCCGGCACCGAGCGCGCGCGGGAGCCGTAGTAGAACGGCATCATGAAGATGCCCACGAACACCATGGCGGGGATGGCGCCGAGCCAGTAGAAATGGCTCGTCATCATGCCGTACTTGGCCCCCGACGCCGCCATCCCGATGACTTCCTGGGCGCCGAGATTGGCCGACAGGAACGCGAGCCCGGCAATCCACGCCGGCATCGAGCGGCCGGCGAGGAAAAAGTCCTCGCTGCCCTTGACGTATCGCCGGACCACCCAGCCGATGCCGAGTACGAAGGCGAAGTAGACGCCGAGGATGGCGTAGTCGATGGAGCCGAGATTGATGTGGGGCACGGTGCAACACATTTATCAGCCTGGAGGCCATGTGCGCAAGGCCGAGGGGGGAGCTAACCTTATCCGCATGACCCGCGACCTCCGTTTTTTCCGCGCCCTCGGCGTGTCCGGCCTCGCCGCGGCCACCTTCCTGGCGATCACCCCTCGGCCGCTCCAGAGCCAGGTCCGCGTCGCATCGCCGGACCGTCGTAACCAGGTCACCGTTCTCGTCCGGGAAGGCAGGCTCTACTACAGTCTCGCCCGCGACGGACGTGATGTGCTCCTCCCTTCACTGCTCGGCTTCGAGCTCCGGGGGGCCTCGCCGTTGCGGGACGGACTCCGGATCACCGACACTACCAGGACATCCCATGACGAATGGTGGACCCAGCCCTGGGGCGAAGTGAAGCGGGTGCGCGACCACCACAATGAGGTGGCTGTCACCGTGGAGGAGTCTGCTCCCCCGAACCGGCGCTTCATCCTGCGGGTGCGCGCTTTCGACGATGGCGTGGGCTTCCGCTACGAATTTCCCGAGCAGCCCGGCCTCGGCGCCTTCGAGATCAGCGACGAGCTCACCGAGTTTGCCATGGCGGACAATGCCCGCGCCTGGTGGATCCCGTCAAACTGGCCGCGCAAGGACCGCTCCGAGGAGCTCTACTCGGCAGGACCGGTCAGTACGCTCGACAGCGTCCAGACCCCGCTCACGATGGAGACGCGGGACGGCCGAACGTTCATGGTGATCCACGAGGCGAACCTGGTGGACTACGCGAGGATGTTCCTCCGGGGGCCCCGCATGGAGGGCCGCACGCTGCACGCCGACCTCGCGCCGATGGCGGATGGGCTCAAGGTGCGGGGGCGCACACCTTTCGAGACACCCTGGCGCACGATCCAGTTGGCCGATCGCGCCACCGATCTGGCGCCATCACTGCTCGGCCTCAATCTCAATCCGCCGAGCGCCCTCGCGAGTACCGACTGGATCCATCCGATGAAGTACGTGGGGATCTGGTGGGGGATGCATATCAACACGATGACCTGGAGCTCGGGACCGAAGCACGGGGCGACGACTGCGAATGCAAAGCGGTATATCGACTTTGCGGCGGCGAACGGCTTCGGCGGCGTGCTCGTGGAAGGATGGAACACCGGGTGGGACGGCGACTGGATCGCGAACCGGGACGCCTTTTCCTTTACCCAGGCGTATCCCGATTACGACCTGCCGGAAGTCGCCAGGTACGCGCGGCAGAAGGGCGTGCGGCTCATCGTCCACAATGAGACCTCGGGCGGGATCCAGAACTACGAGCGGCAGATGGACAGCGCCTTTGCGCTGTACCGGTCGCTGGGACTCGATGCCATCAAGTCGGGCTACGTCACCGACCTGACCAGCGAGGGCCACTCTCACTATTCGCAGTTCATGGTGCAGCACTATCGGCGGGTGATCGAGGCGGCGGCGCGGAACGGGATCATGCTGGACGCCCACGAGCCGATGCACGACACCGGCGAGCGCCGCACCTGGCCGAACATGATGAGCCGGGAGGGCGCCCGGGGGCAGGAGTACAACGCCTGGAGCGGCGACGGCGGCAATCCGCCGGAGCACGAGACGATACTCTTCTTCACCCGGCTGCTGGCGGGTCCGATGGACTTTACCCCGGGGATCTTCGACCTCCTGATCGAGCGGGGAAGCGGCGGGCCGCGCCGTCCCGACGAGCCCCGGGTGCGGACCACCCTGGCCAAGCAGCTCGCCCTCTACGTGACCATCTATTCACCGCTCCAGATGGCCGCCGACCTCCCGGAGAATTACGCGGGCCAGCCGGCATTTCAGTTCATCCGCGACGTTGCGGTGGACTGGGATACTACCCGGGTGCTCGACGGGCGGATCGGCGACTATGTCGTCGTGGCGCGCCGGGAGCGGGGAGGCCAGAGCTGGTTCGTCGGGGCCATTACCGACGAGGAAGGGCGGACGCTCGACGTCCCGCTCTCGTTTCTGACTCCGGGCCGGCGGTACGTGGCGGAGATCTACGCCGACGGCCCGAAAGCCAACTGGCTGGACAACCCGCTGCCGGTCACCATCACCCGGCGACCCGTAACGTCCGCGACCCGGCTGCGTATGCTGCTCGCTCCCGGAGGAGGCCAGGCCGTCCGAATCCGTCCGGTGCGGTGATCGCGCAGGACTGATTCGAGAAGGGGCTGGAAAGATCCGAGCGCCGAATCGGCATCGGCGCAGATTCGGAGAATGCCAAAAGCAAACGCGGAGGAAGCGCAGGAAGCGGAGTTACGCGGAGGGACCGAGCTACTCCATGGTGGCATCTCTCGAGCGATCCTGGGCGCCTTTTACTCCGTTCATTCGGAATTGGGGTTCGGATTCCTTGAGGCGGTGTATGTGAATTCCTTGGTCGTATTGTTGACTCGAGCCGGCATCGGGGTCGAACGACAGGTTTCATTCGACATTCTGTTCCACGGCCATTCGGTGGGAAACTACCGCGCAGATCTAATCGTCGAGTCACTGATCATTGTGGAAGTGAAGGCCGGGCGATCCATCATTCCCCAACATATGGCCCAACTCTTCAATTATTTGAGGGCATCACGATTACAAGTAGGGCTGCTCCTCAATTTCGGTGAAAGAGCCGAGTTCAGGCGGGTCGTTTGCACTGGGCATTCTCCGCGTTAATCCGCTTCCTCCGCTAACTCCGCGTTTGCTTTTTCTCCGATCCGCGTAATCCGCGCCTGCTTTTTGTTTTTCAGCGCCCGAGCAAGAACTTCAACGGAATCTCCACCCGCTCGCGCCAGGCACGCTCGTTGTGTTCCGCGCCCTGGAAGGTGCGGGAGAGGTAGTTTCGCGCCGAGGTGTACCCGGCGGCGCGCATGACCGAATCGGCCCGGGCCTGGAAGGGCGGGAACATCGCATCGAGGGTGGCGGTGCCGAGGTCGAAGTAGAAGCGGTGGGTCCGGGGATCGGGCGGATGACGGCCGAGATAGGTGATCACCGCCCCATCGGCCACCGGCCAGCCGGTCGACACGCACCCCGCGCCGCCGAACACTTCCGGATACTCCGTCATGGCGTAGGCGGCAATCAGCCCGCCCATGCTCGCCCCCATGGTGAAAGTGTCCGCTCGACCCGTTTTTGTCCGATAGGTGCGATCGATGAACGGCTTCAGCTCCGTCACCAGAAACCGCAGGTAGTTGTCCGAGATGATCTCGCTGTTCTGGATCGTCGAGCCGAAACCGGTCGAATGACTGGTCGTGCCCGCCAGCGGCTTCTGTGGCATGTACTCCTGGTAGCGTTTTGCCGTATTCCAGATCGCGACCACGATCGCCGGGCGGACCTTCCCCTCCCTGATGAGCCTGGTCATCGTCTCGTCGACCCCCCAGTCGACTCCACCGAACGACGTGCCGGGGTCGAAGACGTTCTGGCCGTCGTGCATGTAAAGCACCGGGTACCGTGCGGCGCGGTTGGCGGCGTAGCCGGGCGGGAGCCAGACCTCGACGTTGCGTGGCGCCACGAGCTGTGACGGGAACCCCGGATGCATCCGGCGGTCACCCATCACGCCAAGTGCGGGGCCGGGAATCCGGTCGGCGGTCACCGGGAAAATGCAGCCGCTCCGCTTCGGGAGCGTCACGACGGGGATGTTCGCCTCGATGCGCGGCACGCCACAGATCCCGAGCAGGTCCGCACCGAGTGCCGCCAGCGGCACGCGCACGACCGCCTGGGCGGTGTCGTTATTGAGCGCCACCACCAGCTTGCCTCGGCGATAGACGAAGAGCTGCTCCCCGGTCACCAGATTCTCCGTGGCCGTCCCGCGCAGATCGCTCTGCTCCGCGCGCAACTTGAGCAGCGTGCGGAGGTGCGCATGAATGGACTCCTCGTCGGCAGTACGCCCGGTCGCTTCGAACGCATTGCGAGCATCCTCCCGCCAGCCACCCGGGTAGTCGCGCCGGTTGTCGGGATCTCCGCCTCCCGGGAGCCCGATCTCGTCGCCATAGTACAGGAGCGGAGTTCCCCGCGTCGTGAGCAGGAAGGTGTATGCCAGTTTGAGGCCGGCCGGCGTGGCGCCCTTGTCGTTCATGAAGCGCGACACGTCGTGCAGCCCGAGGAACGTCACCAGCGAAGCGGGATCACGGTACAGCCGGTCCTGCGACAGCATCTGCACCACCTCACGGAGGTGGCCCCCTTCCCCGAAGGCGCGGCGAATCGGATAAAAGAGCGGAAAGTCGAAGAGCATATCGACCTTGTCGTCGATCCCGTCGAACTGGGTCCGCCCTCCCTCGAAAAACGAGACCAGTGCCGGGTTCCCGTCCCAGACTTCACCGACCACGCGGAGGGACGGGAATTCGCGCCGGAGCGCGGTCATCCAGTCGCGCCAGAAGCGCCGCGGCACGTAGGGCCAGGTGTCCTGCCGAATCCCGTCCATCCCGCTCATCCCCACCCACCAGAGGGTGTTCTGGATGATGTAGCGAGCCACCTCGGGATCGTCCTGGTTGAGATCGGGCAGGATGTTGGCGAACCATCCCTTGAGAGTGGTTTCCCGAACGGCGTCGTTTCCGTGCGGATCGGCCAGGGTCCAGACCTGCCAGGTGTTGGCCAGGTGCTTCTCGGCGGTGCCGTTGAACCAGGCTGGCGTGGGTGAGTCTTTCACCCAGGGGTGATAGGGCCCAGTGTGGTTTGCCACCTGGTCGAGAATGATCTTGATGCCCTGGGCGTGCGCCGCGTCCACCAGGTCCCGGAAGTCGTTCAGATTTCCGAAGTGCTCCTCGACGGCATAAAAGTCGATGGCGCCATATCCGTGATAGTCGCTGATCGGCTTGCCGTCATAGACTTCCCTGCGATTGAGCACGTTGCCGTTCTCGTAGATCGGATTGAGCCAGATCGCCGTGATCCCCAGCGATTTGAGATACGGCAGACGCTGGCGCACTCCGGCGAGGTCGCCGCCGTGATAGTACCGGGCCGTGGCGCGATCCATGAGACCGCGAGACACCGCGGGGTCATCGTTGGATGGATCGCCGTTGGCAAAGCGATCGGGCATGATCAGGTAGATGACGTCGTCCCTGCCGAACCCCTGGAACCGCCCCGCCTTCGGAAGCGGCGGCGTGAGCTCGAAGGGAACCTCCGCGCTCCCGGACGCGGTACGCAGGGTGAACGGATGGCGCCCCGGAGCCACTGCGCCGGGAATGGTGACGTCGACGAAGGCATAGGTGCCCGCGGCATTCACCGTGACCGCTCCGCATCGCACCCGCGCACACAGCGCCCGCGCCCCGGTCAGATGCTTGCCTCGAATCAGCACCCGCACCGGATTGAGCGTCGATCCGGTCCACCAGTTGGGGGGCTCGACCTTTTCGACGACCGGTGCCTGGGCGGCGGCGCCCGA
>Ga0070704_100001952_pt1 | contig 11412 bp, 8 predicted proteins | sample KBSK5252metaG_FD_65467 | JGI IMG/M metagenome (GOLD analysis project Ga0070704, IMG submission 65467) | Corn, switchgrass and miscanthus rhizosphere microbial communities from Kellogg Biological Station, Michigan, USA - KBS K5-25-2 metaG | ecosystem: Host-associated > Plants > Roots >... | reverse complement strand
GAGCGGGCCCTTCGGCATGATGACGTTGAAGGCGATTTCGAAGACGAAAAACATCGCGATCGAAAAAACGAAACTGGTCAGCAGCGATTTCCAGATCGCGATTTTACCGATCCACCACATGAAGCCCGTGACGAGAATAAAACTCGCGACGTAAAGCCCGAGATACTGCGTCGCGATGCAAAACAGCAGTGTTGGGATAAATACCTGCATCACGCGATAGAGCTGGTTGCGCGTGACGAAAGTTTCGCCTTCATGCGCGCGAGCGATGAACGCGCGGGCTAGGCCATAGAGCGCGGCACCGCCCATCAAAATCGAGAGGTAAAACGGAAAATATCCGGCCTGCGGACCGTCGCTCGCCCAGGAATTTCCGACGCGCCAGCTGTCGAAGCCAAGCAGCCCGGCAAGTGCCAGGATCAGGAGCGAAACAACGATATCAACCGTGCGCGTGCCCGCCGCCGGACGTTCGTCGCCGCTGATCCCCGTATCGGCCATTTTGATTTATCCCGAAAGAAAAGGCCGGGGCTGCGCTGAGGCCCCGGCCAAATGTTTGAAAAGTTATCAGGGCGCGACGAACCCGGCCTCAGTCATAAGTTCGGTGTGCAGCTTCTCGTCCTTCTCGAGGAACTGCGTCATTTCCTTGCCGGTGAGAAAGACGGGCTTCAATGCCTGCTTTTCCATGTAATCCTTGTATTCAGGCGTTTGGACGATCTTCTTGAAGAGATCGATATAGTACGCCTGCTCTTCCGGCTTGACCTTCCCCGGCAGGAACATGCCGCGAAGCATCGTGTACTGCACGTCAAGACCCTGATCCTTACAGGTCGGAATGTCGTTCCAGGATTGGGTAGTTGTAACCTTGTTCTTGTATCCAATGCGCTCGCTATCAAAGACGCAAAGTGCGCGAACCTGACCGGCACGCCATTCCTCGATGTTCTCGGACGGATTGTTCACGTTCGACATGATGTGCCCGCCGACAAGTTGCGTCGCCGCTTCGCCGCCGGACTTATAGGGAAGGTAGGCGAATTTCGCCCCAGTCTTCTTTTCCATGAATACCGTGAGAATGTGATCCTCACGCTTCGAACCGGTGCCGCCCACTTTGAACGGCGGATTCGCCGCCTTGGCTGCGTCCGCATACTCTTTCACGCTTTTGTAGGGCTCGTTCGAATTGACCCACAACACGAATTGATCGAACGCCACGATCGCGACCGGCGTGAGATCGCGCCAATTGAACGGGATCTTGGCGGCTAGCGGCAGGGTGTAAATGAGTGAATAGGCGATCACGATCCGATTCGGATCGCCCTCTCCTTGCTTCATGTAAACCAATGCTTCTGCACCCGATGCGCCGCCTTTCAGCGAGACGATGACCGGCTGTTTCATCAGATTATTTTTCTGGATCGCAGCCTGGAGCATCCGCGCCATTTGATCGGATGCGCCGCCGGCACCCGCAGCAACAACGATTTCAAGCGATTTCGTAGGTTCCCACGCGCCTGCGGGAATGGTCGACATCATGGTCGCCAGTGCCGCGCCATAGATCGCGGTTTTCTTCAAGCTCAGCATGTCTATCCTCCCAAGCGGACGCTCGGTCGCCCGCATTCATTATTGTTTGGAATACATAGTGCCAGTATCCCGCATCAGTTCAAGGTGGATCGCCGAAAGTCTTAAGTTTTATTGCCGCGATGCGGCAAACTGTTCGCTAGCACGCGGGCAACGTGCAAAGCTTCTCGTTCCGTCCCGTCCCTAATCTGATGACGGCAGGAAGTGCCATCGGCCACGATTAGTGTATCCAGTGATGATTTCCTGACCGCTGGCAAAAGCGCCAATTCTGCCATGGCAAGCGATATGTCGATGGTGTCGGCGCCAAAACCGAAGGCGCCAGCCATGCCGCAACAACTCGACTCGATCGGTTCGACATTCAGGCCGGGCACCAGTTTCAAGATTTTTGTAACCGCGCCAAATGCGTCAAACGCCTTCTGGTGGCAGTGGCCATGCACGAGTGCGCGCTTCTTCGTTTCCTTGAATGGGATATTGAGGCGTCCTCCTTCGTGCTCACGCACGAGAAATTCTTCGAATGTAAACGCTTGTGCCGCTAGCTGCTTCGATGTTTCGCTTTTCAAGAGCACCGGGATCTCATCGCGGAAGCCGAGGATGCAGCTTGGTTCCAAACCGACCATCGGCACGCCACGCTCGATAAGCGGGGCTAGCGCATTCAGCGTGCGTTCCGCTTCACGCCGCGCTTCATCGACCTTGCCGATGGAGAAAAACGTACGGCCGCAGCAGAGTGGACGCGATGAGCCGTCGCGTGGATTCACGTAATGCACTTTATAACCGGCTGCGTTTAATACCTTGTGGGCGGAATCGAGATTCTCGCGCTCGAAGTAACGATTGAATGTATCAGCAAAGAGAATAACTTCCTTGGTGTTGCCTTCCGCGGCAGGCGCGGGATCGACGAAAATATCGCTGCGCCATCTCGGCAAGCTGCGGCGACTGCTCAGACCCGCAATTGCTTCGGATATTTTTGCCGCTCCCGGTAGCAGATCCCGCAAATTGAGGAGCCAGGGGAATTTTGCCGCGAACGGCGCATAACGTGGGAGATACCCTACGAGACCATCGCGCAGAGAAATTCCGAGTTTTTCCGCCCGCGCGGCCAAGACTTCGATTTTCATACGCGCCATGTCGACCCCGGTCGGGCATTCGCGGCGGCAACCCTTGCAGGAAACGCAGAGCTTCATCGTCTCGAACATTTCATCGGACGTAAAAGCATCCGGGCCCAACTGACCAGAAATCGCGAGCCGAAGCGAATTCGCACGCCCGCGCGTCACGTCGCGCTCATCGTGCGTAACGCGATAACTCGGGCACATGACGCCGCCCACCTCCTTGCGGCATGCGCCGTTGTTGTTGCACATCTCGATCGCGCCCTGAAAACCGCCACCCGCGCCCGTGTAGCTGGACCAATCGAGTGCGGTCTTTATTTCATCGGCGCGATAATCCGGTGCGTAGCGGAATTTCGTCCGGTCGTCGAATTTTGGTGCGCGTACGATCTTGCCAGGATTGTAAAGTCCGTTCGGATCAAATCGATCCTTCACCTCCTCGAATGCGTGCACGAGTTCTGTGCCGAACATTTTCTCGTGGAATTCCGAGCGCAGTATTCCGTCGCCATGCTCGCCAGAATGCGACCCCTTGTATTCGCGCACCATGGCGAAGGCTTCTTCCGCGATCGCGCGCATCGCCTTCACGTCTTTTTCCTGCCGCAGATTTAGCACCGGCCGCACATGCAAGCACCCGACTGAGGCATGCGCGTACCAAGTGCCGCGCGTGCCATGCTTCTGAAAGATCGCGGTGAGCCGTGACGTGTAGTCGGCAAGGTGTTCGAGGGGAACGGCGCAATCCTCGACGAACGAGATCGGCTTTCCCTGCTCCTTCATCGACATCATGATGTTGAGGCCCGACGTCCGCATGTCGGCGATCGCCGTCTGCAAGGTGGGATTGAGTACCTCAACCACGCCGCCCCAGCTCTTTCCTTGCCTGTCCCAGCCAAAACCCAGATCGGACATCAGCTCTTCAAGCCGCTTCAGACGTCGCAAATTCTCCGCCTGATCGTCCTCGCCGAATTCGACGAGCAGGATTGCGTCAGGTTCGCCGCGAACGAATTGCTCAAGTGTCGGCCGAAACATCGCAATATCGGATGCGAGCTCGATCATGGTGCGATCGACGAGTTCCACCGCGATCGGTCCCAACTTTACGATATGCTGGGCCGCATTCATCGCCTCGTAGAATTTTCCGAAATGACAGGCGCCGACCGCGCGCTTGCCGAGTACTGGCCAGAGCTTCAATTCAACGCGCGTAGTGAATGCGAGCGTGCCTTCCGAACCTACGAGAATATGCGCAAGATTGGCGTCGTTCTTTCCCGGAACGAGTGCGTCCAGATTGTAACCACCGACACGGCGCTGAACCTTCGGAAAGCGCGTCTCGATTTCTTTCGCCTCGCGCCTGCCGATTGCCAGTAGGTCGCGCTCAAGTGACTTCAGCGGCAATTCGCCGACCGGCCCAAAATGCGCTGACGTGCCGTCCGCGAGCACGGCGTCCATCGACAGCACGTTCTCGCGCGTGTTGCCGTAACGCAACGATCGCCCGCCGCAGGAATTGTTGCCCGCCATGCCGCCAATGGTCGCGCGCGAGGCCGTCGAAACATCGACCGGGAACCAGAGCCCGTGCTGCTTCAGCGCGCGATTGAGATCGTCGAGCACGATTCCGGGCTCGACGATGCAGCGACGACCTGTAACGTCCAATTCCAGAATCCGGTTTAACGATTTTGAGCAATCGATGACGAGAGACTCGTTCACGGTCTGCCCGCATTGCGACGTACCGCCGCCGCGCGGCAATACACTGGCGCCTTCAGCTCGCGCGAGCGCAATAGCGCGCTCGGCGTCTTCGACCGAGCGCGGCACTACCACGCCGATAGGCATCATCTGGTAGTGGGAGGCATCGGTGGCGTAACGTCCGCGACTGAAGCGGTCGAACAAGACCTCGCCTGCGACCTCGGCCTTCAGGCGGCGCTCCAACCCAGGCATCAATTTCGCCGCCATTTTACCATTCCATTCGGACGCCCTATCGGGCCATCGTATAAGCTTATGAACAACGCGACATTATATGCTTGCGCATCAGCATTGTGCGACGGGGCTTTTCGCGTTACGAAACGCCGAAATCAGCTCGCCTCGATATAGAGACTCAGGACAAACCGATGGCCAAAAATACTTCGCGCGTCGCAGGGCGCCACTTTCTGCATATTCCTGGACCGACGCCGCTTCCCGACCGCGTGCTGCGGGCCATGGATCAGGCCATTATCGACCATCGCGGACCGGAGTTCGCAAAGCTAACGAAGCGGGTGCTGGAAGGCATCAAGACAATCTTCAAGACCACTAAGCCCGTCATCGTCTACACCGCGACCGGAACGGGCGCTTGGGAAGCTGCACTCGTGAACACACTCTCGCCCGGCGATAAGGTGCTGATGGTCGAAACGGGTCAGTTCGCGACGCTCTGGAAAAATATGGCAATCAAACTCGGTCTGAAGCCCGAATTCATCGAGACCGACTGGCGCATCGGCGCAGATCCGAAGGTCATCGAAGCGCGCTTGAGGGAAGACAAGAAGCACGAGATCAAGGCAGTCTGCGTCCTTCACAACGAAACCTCGACCGGCGCGCTGTCGCCGATCAACGAAATCAGGAAGGCGATCGATTCCGCTGGGCATCCGGCGCTATTCATGGTCGACACGATTTCGTCGCTTGCCTCAACCGACTATCGCCATGACGAATGGGGCGTTGATGTCAGCATCGGCGGCGCGCAAAAAGGTTTGATGATGCCGCCCGGCATGTCGTTCAACGCGATCAGCGACAAGGCGCTCGCCGCGACGAAGATTTCGAAACTCACGAAGTCGTTCTGGTCGTGGGAGGACATGCTGAACACGAACAAGCTCGGCTTTTTTCCCTATACGCCGGCCACCAACATGCTTTATGGCCTCGCCGAAGCGATCGACATGCTGCACGAGGAAGGCCTCGATAATGTGTTCGCGCGCCATGATCGTTTTGCCGAAGCGACACGCCGCGCCATAAGGGCGTGGGGCCTTGAGATCATGTGCAAGGACCCGAAATATTATTCGCCGACCATCACCGCCATTATGATGCCGGAGGGCCATGACGCCGACGCGTTCCGTGCGTTAGCGCTCGACACCTTTAATATTTCCTACGGCATGAGCTTCGGTAAATTCGCGGGCAAGATGTTCCGTATCGGTCATCTCGGTGACATTAACGATCTCACATTGATGGGTGCGCTGGCAGGCACCGAAATGTCACTCTCGCTCGCTGGCGTTCCGCATAAAAAGGGCGGCGTGCAGGCGGCGCTGGATTATCTGACGTCGGCGGCAGGCAAGCCCGCGCGTGCTGCAGCGGAATAGCCGCGCCGCATTATTGCGCGGCGATGCCTTTGCCCTCGCGAAGGCTCGCTTCCATCAGCTCGATGTTTCGCTGAATGCGGGGATTGGCCGGATCCTTCTCGCGGGCGGCAAAGAATTTCGCACGAGCGCGCTTGTAGTCGCCGCGCAACAAATAAGAGAAGCCCTGATTGTTCAAGATCTCGGGCGTCGGCCCGAGGATCGCGATCGCCTGCGCGTAGGCGCGGTCGGCGTGATCGAAGCGCTTCAGACGATCGTAGGAAGCAGCCAAACCGACCCAGGATTCGGCATCGCGCGGTGACATTTCAACCGCACGGCGGAAATGGCGCTCGGCAAGGCCGTATTGGCGTTCACGGAAATGCTGCTTGCCGAGATTGAGATCGTCTTTCTGATCGTTCCCTACCAAGCCGGCAGAAGCGGTTGGCTGGACTTCGACTAATGGTTCCGGCGCGAACGAAGCATTCGTCACGACGCCCGGAGAACCCGGTTCAATACCGTACGGACTCAGATCATTGCTGGCGAGATCGAATTGCTGAGAGGTCTTATCGCACCCGACAAGCCATACGGCGCAAATCGCCGCGACAACGAAGGATCGGGTGACTCTTACTCTCATCACTGACTCGCACATCCGGCATCGGAGATGCCGAGTGGTTCCAAAGTAGAAGGCGAGGGTTAACAATTTCTGGCAGCCGCAAGACCCTAGGCTGGCAAAGGGTTTCTTGGCCCTATTGACGGACGATCTTCAATAGACCGCGTATTTGACTCGGATATAGGCCGGCAGAAGAACCACGATGACGAGCACCGGGAAGATACACAGGATCAGCGGTACCGCGAGTTTAGACGGCAGGCTGTAGGCTTTCTCCTCGGCGCGCGACAAGCGCTGATGGCGCATGTCGTCGCTGTAGACGCGGAGCGCATCGACAAGACTTGAGCCGAGTTCGGCCGACTGCTGCAGAAGCGTCGCGAAGGAGCGCGCCTCTTCGAGTCCGAGACGATCGCCGAGATGTTCGAGCGCCTCTGAAAGCGTACGGCCCGCACGAATCTCAAGCGTCGCCATGTGAATGTTCGCGCTCAGGGATCGATAGGAATCCGCAAGCTCGCGGCCCACGCGATCGAGTGCCGCCTCCATGCTGAGGCCGGCCTCGGCGCAGACAACCATCAAGTCCATGAAATCCGGAAAGCCAGAGCGATGCTCGGCTTTACGCGATGCGGTGCGACGACTTAGATAAAAACTAGGCCCGAAATAGCCGATGAGGGTCGCGAGCGCGATTACCATCCAGCGCGACGTCCACTCCATTTCGGGATTGACAATGGGCACGGCCAAGAATGCGATCACCATAAAAACGAGCGCAAGCACGGCTCTCGTGACGAAGTAGAGACCGGCAGCGCGCGGATTGAGGAACCCCGCCTGTACCAGCTTGCTTTGCAAGAGCTTTGTGTTCCCGACGTCAGTCGTAGAATAGTACTTGGCGGTATAGTCGATCAGCTTCTGTGCGGTCTTCAGGCTGTTCGCACGGATCGAGTTCTCATGTTTGGCGCGCCGGCTTACCCCGTCGCTCAGCGCTTCAGCTGCGCGACGCTTCACTGAGGAGCGAATACGGATCACACCCATGACGCCAAAAGCCAACGTCCCAGCCGCAAGAAAAACGAAAATGCTCATCATCAGGGTCGGGCTATCGCCGAAGAGATCGATGAGAAAATCGGATATCGAATCCATGGGTCAGATCTTGAAGTTGACGAGGCGGTACATGATGAGATTGCCCATAGCCATCCATGCGCCGGCAGAAGCAAGCACGATCTTGGTCGCTTCGATGTGCCAGACGCCGGCGTAGAAATCCCGCGCCATCACCTGGAGTATGAGAAACATTGCAAATGGAAGACTTGAAAGAATGATCGCAGAGAAGCGTCCTTCGGCCGCGAGCGCCTTGATTTTCCGGCGCATCTTAAAACGTTGACGGATCACGGAGGACAAATTTCCGAGAATTTCGCTCAGGTTTCCGCCCGTAGAACCCTGGATCGCGACCGCCGTGACGAACAGCGGCAAATCTTCCTGGCCCACGCGAAAATAAAGGTTGCGCATTGCCGTCTCCAGATCGGCACCATATGTGATTTCGTCGGAGACCATGCCGAACTCGCTGCCGATGGGATCGGTCATCTCGCGTCCCACCATCATAATGGCGACGGGCACCGGATGCCCTGCTTTCAGGCTTCGCACGATGATGTCGATACTGTCCGGAAACTGCGCACCGAATTTTTTATGGCGGCGGCGCCGCATCATCTTGAGCGCGAAAAACGGAAAAATGATTCCGAACATCAAGGAAATCGCTGTTGTGTAGAAGAGATCGAACCCATACCAGAGCAATCCCATAAACACCCCTAAAACGACGGCTAGGATGACCATGGAAAACTTAGCTAGACCCATCGTCAGGCCCGATTGCATCACGAGCCGATTGAACGATTCCAGCGGTAGTGCAAATCCGCCACTTGAAGTCAGCGAGCGTTCGCGCCGCAGCTGAACGAGAATATTCTCGCGGTTCGGTTCGTTCTGAATCAGCCGCATGCGGCGGTTGACCGTCGTCTTGTACGACGTAGTGGTAGAAAACACGAGATAGACCGCCTCTACGAATAGAATCGAGGAGACCGCCGCAAACAGATAAATCAGTGTGATCTGATTGAGTTCGAACGACATCGCATCACAGCGGCTTCGAGGGATCGAAATAGGCGCCGGGAATATTGATCCCCTGTGCCGTGAGATCGGAAAGGAACCGCGGACGTACGCCTGTCGCTACGAAATTGCCCTGCACCGTACCGTCGTCGTCGGTGGAAGTGCGGACGTACTTGTAGATTTCCTGCATCTGCAGAATGTCGCCTTCGAGGCCTGTGACTTCGGCAATGGAAGTCACGCGCCGTTTACCGTCGGAGAAGCGCTGCAATTGCACAATGACGCGAATGGCGGCGGCGATTTGCCCGCGGACGCTCGCGATCGTCATCGGCATGCCTGCCATGCCGATCATCTGTTCGAGACGCGAAATCGCGTCGCGTGGCGTGTTGGCGTGGATCGTCGCCATCGAGCCTTCGTGACCGGTATTCATCGCCTGCAGCATGTCGAAAGCTTCTTCGCCACGGCACTCGCCGAGGATGATGCGGTCGGGGCGCATACGCAGCGCGTTCTTGACCAATTCGCGCTGGCGAATTTCGCCCTTGCCTTCGATATTCGGTGGGCGGGTTTCCATGCGGCCGACATGAGGCTGCTGCAGCTGTAATTCGGCAGCGTCCTCAATTGTGACGAGGCGTTCCTTGTCGGAGATAAAACACGAAAGCGCGTTTAGCATTGTCGTCTTGCCGGAACCTGTACCGCCGGAAACGATCATCGTGATGCGCGCGCGTACCGCAGCCGCCATCAGCGAGGCCATCTGCGGGCGGATCGCGCCCATCTCGACAAGCCTGCTCAAGTTGAAAGGCTTCTTGGAGAACTTGCGGATCGACATCAACGGCCCGTCGACTGCAATGGGGCGAATCGCGACGTTGACGCGCGAGCCGTCTAGGAGACGTGCATCGCAAAGCGGGTGCGATTCGTCGACACGGCGACCGACTGCCGACACGATCTTGTTGACGATGCGTAGGAGATGCGCTTCATCCTTGAAGCGGACGACCGTCGGCTCCAATACGCCCGCGCGCTCGACGTAAACGCATTCGTGCCCGTTGATGAGAATATCGTTGACGGTCGGATCCTTAAGTAGCGGTTCGATCGGACCGAGACCGGTCATTTCGTCAAGAATTTCCTCGACGAAATCGGCTAGTTCCCGCGTATTAAGCGGCAGCCGCTCGGCCATCGTATATTGCGACACAAGACCATGGATCTGCCGCTTCATTTCTTCTTCGGGCAGTTTTTCGAGTGCCGGAAGATTGATCTCCTCGATCAGGCGTCGATGCAGCCGCACCTTCGCGTCGAGCAGCTTCGCGCTTAACAGCGGGTTGGCGGCAGGCGTATCGGGCGAAATCTCGGGCGCCGCAATTTCAGGAAGCGGCGAAACAAAGGACGGGGGCGCCTCCATAACCGCCGGCTCGGTGACGGTATCCTGCCCAGAGGCCTTACGAGTGGTAAAGCGGCCCAACATGCGCGTGCCTTACCGCGCCCAGAACAGGCTGCGGGTTTCTTTCGCTTTACCTGCTGCGCTCTTCGCCTGCTTAACGGGTTGCGGCATGATCAGTTTCCTCAACTGTGCCGTGACGTTGTTGCCGGGCTTCACTTCCTCAAGTGGAATGCCGCGATCGATTGCTTCGCGCACCAGGCGATAATTGTTGGGCACGACGCCGCCCAGCGCTGCGCCAAGCGCCTTCTCGATATCCGCGCGGCGGAGGCCCGGTGCGAATACGCGCTGTTCGAAACGATTGACGATCACCTGAGGGGAAGGGCCTTCGCCGAGCCGCTCACGAATCGCGGCGAGCAACTGCTTCGCAAGCTTTAGACCAGGAACGGTCATCTCGCTCACGATGAAAAGCTTGTTCGAGCCGAGCAGTACGTCGTCGGTCCAGGAGAACCAGGTGCGCGGCATGTCGATAACGACATAATCGAAATTGGCTGAGACAAGATCGAGCAGCCGTGTCACGACGAGCGGATCGAAGGAACGCATTTCGGCGGGACGGTTGGGCGCTGCAATCACAGCGAGGCCCGAGGAATGCTGCGAAAGCATCACTTCGAGTAGCTGACGATCGAGACGTTCCGGGCGCGGCTCAATTTCGTTCAGGTCGAGACGGGGCTCGATATCGAGATAGTCAGCAACGGCGCCATGTTGAAAATCGAGATCGACCAGACAAGTTGATGCGCGGTGTCCCTTGTCGCCGAGCAGCAAGAGTGCTGTCTGAATCGCGAGCGTGGTCACGCCGACACCGCCGGCGGCTGGCAGAAACGAGTAAATCTCCGCTTCCAGCGAGTCTCCGGCGCTCGGACCTTGCGCTGCCCGGGCGCAAGCGCGAACAAGTTCGATCGCCTGGACGGGCTTCACTAGAAAATCCGAAACACGAATCTGCACGAGCTTGCGTGCGACCGCGGCATCGAATGAATTCGTGATCGCGACCAGCGGCGGATGGTTGTTCAGCTGACCCGCGAGACGCTGTAACGCGTTCAATTCCTCCGCATGACTCGTGTCGAAATCGACTATGACGACGGTGGCGTTAGCGGTATCGAGCTTGCCGCCTTCGTCTCTGAGCGTTCCCGCAACCAAATTCAATTCGATTTGCGCATTCCCCCCAAAGGTTGAACGCACCAATTGCTCAAACTCCGCGTCGGCGGTGAGCACCGAGACACGGGTTTTGTTTGAACCAGAATTGGGCCGATCGAGCATGGATACGAAACCGGACACGGCTCATGAAACAGCCGCGCATACCGTCCCTTTTACGGAGAGATCGAGGTCGGAGCTGTCGGAGCTGAAGGCGGCGTCTGATAGTTGAGAGAACTCGTGCCGATACCT
>Ga0070704_100001951_pt1 | contig 11425 bp, 6 predicted proteins | sample KBSK5252metaG_FD_65467 | JGI IMG/M metagenome (GOLD analysis project Ga0070704, IMG submission 65467) | Corn, switchgrass and miscanthus rhizosphere microbial communities from Kellogg Biological Station, Michigan, USA - KBS K5-25-2 metaG | ecosystem: Host-associated > Plants > Roots >... | reverse complement strand
GGTGATGGTGCGCGTCGTCTCGCCGAACTTGGTGACCAGGGTGAGCTCCGTGGCCGTCTGCGTGATGGTCGTGACCGCGTCGCGCATCCCGCCGCCGCCGCCGCCGCCGCCACCACCTCCACCCCCGCCGCCCATCGGGTCGCTCTTCTCGACATTGATCTTCCAGGCGCCGCTGAAATCGACCTTGCCCTGGGCCAAGGCGGGGCTCGCGGCGAAGGTCACCAGGAGCGCGGCTGTGGACAGGATTCGTACGGACATGCGATCTCCATTGTGAAAGTGGAACTCAAGCCAAATACGCTCGCCCGGGCCCGGGCGTTGGGATGGACCGGTCCCCGGGCATCTGTCGGCCTTCCGCGCGGCTACGCCAGTCTGTAACCTATCCCTTCAGGGCGGCGCCGACTTCGGGTTCCGTCCGAACAGCAGGGCGCACCCGGAAGGAATCCTCCATGAGGACGACCGAGATCCCCGCCCCGTCACACGGGGCGAGCGCGGCGGCATCGGTAGGCCGGTCGGTGTATGACCAGACTGTCCGCCGGGTGGTCGAGCGGTTTACCTACCCGGCGGAACGACCGGTCATCACCCTCATGCTTTACTACATCCTCCTGCTTGGCGCGGGATGGCTGGTCGTCCTCTACGTCCCCGGTGCGGAGGAGCTGATCAGCGGACGCAGGCTGGCGCAGCTCGGCCAGGCCAAGGGGCTGGCAGACCCGGCGCCGACACCCTATTTCGTCTGGAACATCAGCATCTCGATGGCGCTGGCGATGCTGGGCTCGTTCCTCCTCATGCTGCCGGCCTCCTGGGTCTACATGGCGACCCGGCGGAAAAAAGGCTTCGACCAGTCGGTGGTGCAGACGTTCATCGTCCTCTCGGTGGCGGTCGCGGGCGTGGTCATCATCGCCCGCAACAGCGTCGCCCTGGCCTTCAGTCTTGCCGGGGTGGTCGGGATGGTCCGCTTCCGCAACACCCTTCCCGAGATGCGGGACAGCCTCTACGTCTTCCTCGCGATCGGCGTCGGCCTCGCGGCCGGCGTCGAGGCGCTGACGGCGGCGGCGGTGCTCTCGATGGTCTTCAATTTCATCGTGCTCGGGTTGCACCGATTCGATTACGGGCTGTCAGAGCTTGGCTCCGATCCGCGCCGCCTGCTCGTGGGCGGCCCCGCCGATCCTGACAGCAGGAGGGAGAAGGACCGGGAGAAGGGCTTCAATGCGGTGCTCCTCGTCCGCGCGCATCATGCAGACAAGGCCAGGCCGGTCGTCGAATCAATTCTGGAGACCGAAGTTCGGCGCTTCCGTCTCGCCGAGGTGGAAACCACCTCGAAGGGAAAGGGAGTGCTCAAGTACCTGGTCCGACTGGGCAAACGGGTCCAGCCGGCGCATCTCGAGGATGCCCTGATCGCGCACGGCTCGCCCAACATCATCGGTGCCCGGATCCACTGACGAAACCTGGCGCTCGCGGTGACCCGCAGGGGATAGTTAACATTCCCCGCACCGCCGCACTTACCCAACCCATCTGGCAAGGAACGGTCTCACGTGGCACTGGCCCGGCCAATTTCGAACGCCTCGCTCCTGGTGCTGCTGACCGCCGCGTGCGCGCACCGCATGCCTCCGCCGCCCGTCGCCCCGATTCCCCCGAACGAGATCGTGACCTCGATCTTTCTGCTCGGCGACGCAGGCACGGGCGATCAGGCCGAACCCGATCCGAATCTGGTAGAGTTGACCAGGCAGGCGACCGACTCGCCCCGCGGCAGCCTCATCGTCTTCCTGGGGGACAACCTCTACCCCAACGGATTGGTGGCCGAGGGAGACCCGCTGCGCGCCAAGGGTGAGCGCCGGCTCGAGCGGCAGCTCGATGTCGCGAGGAAAAGCCAGCGCAGGGCCATCTTCGTCGCCGGCAACCACGACTGGGAACGCTGGGGGGCAGGCGGACTGGGCGCGATCGGGCGCGTCTCGGAGTTCCTGAGGGAGCGGGTCAAAGGTCTCAGCATTCAGCTCCCTGATTCTGCCTGCCCTGGACCGGTGACCGTGGACGTCGGCACCAGGGTCCGCATGGTCTTTCTCGACACCCAGTGGTGGCTGCACAGCCACGACAAGCCGTACGGCACCACCTCGAAATGCCGAGCCACCACCGAAGACCAGGTCATCGAGCAGCTCACCGCGACGCTGGCCAGCGCGGGGAACCGGCACGTGATCGTGGCAGCCCATCACCCGCTGGCTTCCGGCGGAGAGCATGGGGGCCGGTATGGACTGAGCCGGCATCTCTTCCCCCTGCGGGGCTGGAAGCGCTGGATGTGGCTTCCCGTGCCGATCCTCGGATCGATCTATCCGATGGCGCGAAAACTGGGGATCACATCCCAGGACCTCAGCAACGGGCGAAACGAGTACATGCGGCGGCGGTTCGGCGAAGCCTTCGCGGCGCATCCGCCTCTGCTCTACGCCGCCGGGCACGACCACAACCTGCAGGTCTTCAAGGGGCCCTACGCGAAGTACAGTATCGTGAGTGGCGCCGGGGTCATCAACCACGAAGAAGGCGTCGGCTGGAAGAAGGAAACGATTTATGCCGAAGCCGCACCGGGATTCATGCGGGTGGATGTCGACCGGAATGGACGGGTCCGTCTGTCGGTGACGAAGACGGAAAAGACCGGTTCCAGCGAATCCATGGCGATCTGGCTCACCGAGCCCTGAGGGAGGGGATATGCGAACGACATCACTCGAGCTGCGCGCCACGGCGCTGGCCATTTTGTGCGGAGTGGTTCTCGCCGGCCCGGCCGCGGGACAGGTGCGGTACGCGCCCGCGGACTCGGTGACGGTCGCGCCCGGGCCGCAGTTCAAGGCGGGCGGGCTCCACCGGCTCTTCTTCGGCACCCGCTATCGTGAAACGTGGACCACACCGATCCGGATTCCGATCCTCCATCTCGGCGAGTTTGCCGGCGGGCTCAAGCCGAGCCAGCGCGGCGGCGGCGCGCAGACCAAGTCGCTCCGATTCAACGGTGCCGACGGACGGGAGTACCAGTTCCGCTCGCTGGAAAAGGATCCGACCAGCGTGCTGCCGCCGGAGCTCAAGCACACCGTCGCGGCGGATATTCTGCGCGACCAGATGAGTGCATCGCATCCCGCGGGCTCGCTCATGGTGGGACCGTTGCTCGATGCGGCGGGCGTCCTCAACGCCAAGCCGATCCTCGTGAAGATGGCCGACGATCCAGCGCTGGGGGAGTTTCGGGCCGAATTCGCCGGGCTGCTCGGAACCGTCGAGGAACGGCCGAAAGAGCTCGGCGATCCCGGGGTGACCTTCGCCGGCGCGAGCGACATCGTCTCCACCGAAGAGCTCAAGAAGAAACTCGACGACGACCCGACGGTTTCCGTCGACGCGCGGGCGTTTCTGCTGGCCCGGCTGACTGATGTCTTCCTCGGCGACTGGGACCGGCACCAGGATCAGTGGCGCTGGGCCCGGGTGGGAACGCGGGGCAGTGAGAAATGGCTGCCGATTCCTCGCGACCGGGACCAGGCGTTCGTGAAGTACGACGGGCTGGTGCCGGCGCTGGCACGCCGGGTCAGCCCGCAAATCGTCCGGTTCGGCAGCCACTACCCCGACATGGTCGGGGCCACGTGGAACGGGCGCGACCTCGATCGCCGGTTCCTGACCGGGCTGGAGCGGCCGGTCTGGGATTCGATCGCATCGACGCTCAAGAGCCACCTCACCGATCAGGCTATCGCCGCGGCCATCGCCACGATGCCCGCGGAGTTCCGCGCGATCGACGGGCCGCAGATCGAGCGCGCGTTGCGGACCCGCCGCGACAACCTCGAGGAGATGGCGGCCGACTATTACGAATTTCTTGCGCACGAGGTGGACGTCTACGGTTCCGACAAGAGTGACGAAGCCCGGGTGGTGCGGCAGGAAAACGGTCGCACGGTGGTTACACTGACCCATAGCGGCAAGGAATACTTTCGCCGCGCTTTCAACTCCGACGAGACGTCCAGCATTCGGGTGTATCTGCAGGGCGGCAACGATCGAACCATCGTCGAGGGCGACGGAGGGAGCTCGCCCGGTGTCCGCGTCATCGGGGGCGGCGGAGACGATCAGTACACCATCACCAAGCGCGGCGGGTTGCACCTGTACGACGACCGTGGGGAGAATCGCGCCGAGGGCGCCGGAATCAACCGGAAGAAGTGGGACTGGAAGCCGGACAGCACCGACTTGAAGGAACTGCCCCCGCGCGACTGGGGTCACAAAGGCATCCGACTGCTGACCGGGTATTTCGCCACCGATGTCGGCGCGGTCATCCAGTACGGCGGCTTTACCGACTGGTTCGGATTCCGGCACGTGCCGTACACGACGCGTCTCAACTACATGCTGCAATACTCCACCGCCAAGCAGTCGGGACGCTTCATCGGAGGAGTGACGCGCCAGTTCGAAAACTCGAAGGGGTACTATCACCTCGAAGTCCTCGCGAGCGGTATTGAAACGCTTCGGTGGTACGGCCTGGGCAATGAAACTCCGCAGACCGGCAACAAAACGTTCTACAAGCTGAACCAGAACGTGCTCGGCGCCGGACTTCGCATCGGTTCACGGATCGGCCGCAACGATTCCTGGGGGATCGGGCCCGAGGTACGCTGGTCCGATACCGATCTCGACGGCAAGCCGAACATCGACCGCTTCGTCGCCGTCGATCAGCCCTACGGGAGCGGAAGGTTCGGCATGGTGGGAGCCGTCGCCGAGCTCAAGGTGGATGGACGTGACTTTCCGGGGTTCGCGAGCAAGGGTGGATACCTCTCGCTCAAGGCAAGCGCGTTCCCGAAGGCGTGGGACGTCGATGAGACGTTCGGAAAGGTGGAGGCGGAAGCGTCGCTGGCCCTGGCGCCGAGCGGCTCATGGAAGCCATCGCTCCATCTGATGGTCGGCGGGATCAAGACCTTCGGCGATCAGGTCCCCTTCTTCGAAACCGCGCGGCTGGGCGGCCTCAGGACCCTTCGAGGCTACAACTTTGACCGCTTTGCCGGTGACGCGGCGGTCTACGGATCGGCGGAGGCTCGGATTCCGCTCACCCGGATCAAGTTCGTCGTGCCGGGGCAGCAGGGCGTGTTCGGCTTCTACGACGCGGGGAGGGTCTACCTGGACGGCGAAACGTCGGACGAAATGCATACCGCGTTCGGCGGCGGATTCTGGATGTCCTTCCTCACCCGCGGCAACGTGCTCTTCGTCGGCGTGGCGCGGCCGGCCAAGGACAGCGACAAGGTGGAAGGGAATCGGGTCATCATCGGATTCGGATTTCCGTTCTAGATAAACGTGAACGGTCAACGGTGAACGGTGAACGGGAACTGCCCTGCATGGTTGTCCCGTTGACCGTTGACCGTTGACGCAATTATGCGACTAGCTCCAACTTGATGCCATCCGGATCCGCAAAGCTGAGGCTTTGCCCGTCACCCTCCTCCACTGGAGTCCCGGCCTCCAGCAGCTCCTCCCGCCACTGCCCCAGCTCCTCGGCCGACGCGCGGAAACCGACCGAATGGGTCTGTCCTGTCCCTTCGATGCTCCGATGAAAGCGCGCCGGATACTCGAAGAGTGTCCAGCTGCTGTGCGGTGCCACCCGATGACCGTCATAGCTGGCCCAGAAATGGTGCGGCATCCGCAGGTCGTCCTGGTTCACCGTCTTCTTGACCCGGGTGAGTCCGAGCTCCTTCGAGTAGAAGAGATCGGCGCGCTCGGTGTCCGAGGTGATCGCGGAGACGTGATGGATACCGGAAATCGCCATCGGCGCCAGCACGGCGGGGATCGGCTCCGGATGGGTGCGCGCAGCGTAGTCGCTCCCGTCACTCGTCTGCTGAAGCAGATGCTCGTGGTGGGCGATGAGATTGCGCCCCAGCGCATCCGCCGGCTCGTCGATGGCGTAACCCGGCCCCGCGGTGGCCAGCTCGAGAATCTGGCCGTCGGGGTCGGTGAAGTAGAGGCTCCGGAAGTAGCCTCGATTGATCGGGCCGCTGGTGGCGACGCCGTGCTGGTTGAGCCACCGCTTCCACATGAGGAGTGTCGCCTCGTCGGCCGTCCCCAGCGCGATGTGATGGACACCGCCGATGCCGGGACGGCCCCGCGGCATCCCGGGTCGCTCCAGGAAGGCCAGCAGCGTTCCCGGTTGTCCCCCACCGATGCCGAACGTCAGGTCGGGGGCGGACGGACCGGCCTCCGGCCCAGGCGGGAGGAGCTCGAAGCCGAGGATGTCCCGATAAAAGCGGATAGTGGTGGGAGCGTGACCGGAGACCAGCGTGACACGGTGAAAACCAGGGGTGCGCAACATGGACGAAGCTTTTGCAATGGGTCCTGAATTCATATCTCTCAGTACTAAGCTAATAGCGTGGCGCCCCGGAGGCAACTCCCAACGCGGCTCCGGGAGTTATCTTATTTCGGAGCCGAACCTTCCGAATCCAGCCCAGCCGTGAGGACATCGATGGAAGCCAGCAAGACGAGCAAGCCATCCTGGTTTTCCACCCATCCCGTCTCAGAGATTGTCGCGTACTACCTCGTGCTCGGACTTGGGGTGTACATCCTCTACCTGGTGTACCCGAATCTCGAGGGGGTCTTCAGCATGGACCGCTTCCGGGAGGCGGTCGCGATGAAGAAAACCGAGCTGGGCGAGGACACCGGGAGCTACGTCAATCTGGCGCCGGGGACCATGGCATTCGAAGCCGTCATGGCCATGCTGGGCGCGGTGCTGCTGATGATTCCGGTGGCGTGGGTGTACGTCCTCACCCGGGCACGGCGAGGGTTTAGCCAGTCTACCGTCCAGACGCTGATTTTTCTCCCGATCATCGTCGCCGGCCTCATTCTGCTGGTGCGGAGCAGCCTCGCGCTGGCCTTCGGACTCGGCGGCGTGGTAGGCGCCGTCGCCTTCCGCAACCGGCTCGAAGATCCGAAGGATGCCATCTACATCTTCCTTTCCATCGCGGTCGGACTCGCCTCGGGATCGCAGGTCATGGCCGTGGCGCTGGCGATCTCGATGTTCTACAACGTCGTGGTGCTCCTGGCCTGGAAAGTCGACTTCGGCCGCATGCCGGCCCAGCTCGAAGCAAGCGTGGCGCAGAAGCGGCTCGATCGGGTGCGGGCCGAAGCGCCCGCGCAGGGATCGGACTTCCTCAATCTCGTGGACAAGCAGCTGCTTCGGTCGATGACCCCCGATCAGCTGCAGGCGATCGCGCAGCGGGCCTCCGAGCGGGGACGCAAGGTCGCGGCCGATCTCGGCATGCCCGGCTCCTCCGGCGACAGCGACGAATCGGACGAGGAGAAGAAACCGAAATTCGACTCGCTGCTCCGGATCCAGATGCAGCCCGACGACGCGGTGGCGATCCGGCAGGCCGTCGAGCAGGTGCTCACCGGGCAGACCAAGCGGTGGGAATTCGAGAAGGCGGGCGCCGGCGACGGCGGGCGCGCCAGCGCGCAATACAAGGTGCGGTTCAAGAAGAGCATTCCGAGCACCCTCGTGATCGAGGGGATGCGGCGGGCGGTCCTCCCCAAAGTGGTGACGATCGACGTGCGTGATGCCTGATGGCTGCAGAGTCCCAGTTCCGCTGTGATGTGGCGGGACCGGAGGCGCTCGCCGAGCTACGCGAAGCAGCGCTTCCGTCCCGCCTGAGGAGCTCTCCGCCCGACCGCAGTTTCCACCGCGACATTTACCTCGATACCACCGACCAGACCCTGCTCGCCAAGGGGGTCTCCTGCCGGGTGCGGATCCGGTCGGACGACCGGAGACTGCTGACCTTGTTCATCAGCGGCGGCACCTCGTCGCGCGGTGAGCGTTTCGAAGCGGAAGTTCCCGAGCTGGATCCGCGCCAGGCGCTGGAAGGCGGCTCGGAGCCGGCCCGGCGGCTCCGCGGCCTCGTCGATCCCCTGTCACTCAAGCCGCGAATCGAGCTCGAGGTCGAGCGGTGGACCCGGATCGCGAGCGCCGGATTCTTCCGGAGGGAGCCGAGGTTCGCGTTTCTCTACGATCTGTGCACGATTCGTCTGGGGGGTCTGAGCCGGAACTTCGAGGAGCTTCAGGTCCGCCGGCTCGCGCCCGGCGCGCCGCACCTCGACGAGATCGCCCAGTCCCTCGAACAGCTGCACGGTCTTCGTCCCATCGTCATTCCCCGCCACGAGCGGGCGTCGCAGCTGGTCGTGGGGATGTCGGCGGAGGCGGCGGCGCGAATGTACACCGCGGAGACCGCGGTCGTGCTGCTGGCCCTCGACGAGGGGCTGGTCGGCTTCGTGGAGCACGAGGGAGGCCACGCCCTTCCCGTGGCGCGCGGCAGCGGCGAGGAGGCGGCTCGGCACCTCCTGAGACGGGTCACCGGCAGCACCGTCGGCACCCTCTCGCTGCTCGGCTCCCTCCCGGGCACGGAGGACCGCGACGCCCTCGAGGTCTGGGTGGCGCGGCGAATCCGTGGCGATGGAGACAGTGCGAGTCACCTGCAGTGGGTAACCGCAAGCGAGGCGGTCGCGAGGATCGGCACGCCGGAAATCCGGACCGCGGAAACCCTGGCGGCGCTTGCCGTCGCCACCCGCGCCAATCTCCTTGCCGGTCCGGTGCGCGGTCCCACCGAGCGGTTCGCGCCGCCCCCCTCGCCCAAAAAGCGCTCGAGCCGGTCGACAGCGCATCGCGCCGCGCCGCCTCGCGCGAGCACCGACCTTCCCCCCGATCGGTTCCTCAATGTCGAGCTCTCGCAGCTCGCGTTCAACGAGCGGGTGCTCGAGATGGCGGAGGATCCCGGTGTGCCGCTGGCCGAGCGGCTTCGTTTCCTCGCCATCTGCGGCTCCAACTTCGACGAATTCTTTTCGGTGCGGGTCGGCGCGCTCAAGGCGGCGGTGCTGGCCGGCTCGTCCGCGCGCGGGTTCGATGGCCTCACGCCGCGGGAACAGCTCGAGGCGATCAGCGCCCGGGTGCCGCCGCTCCTGGCCCGGCAGACGAGCTGCGCCGAGGAATGCCTTGCCGCCGCGGCCGGACTTGGCGTGCGGCTTCGCCGCTGGGACGATCTCGACGAGGCGTCCCGCGCCGCGCTCACCCGGTACTTCGAAGCGGAGATGCTCCCGGTGCTGACGCCCCGGGCCATGACCCTCTCCCCCGGGCATCCCTTTCCGGTCATTCCCCAGCTCACCCTCACGTTCGGCGTGGTGCTTCTCGATGTGCGCACCGGGCCGGTCCACTTCGCCACGCTCCCCCTCAGGGCCCGCCTCGATCGCCTGCTCAAGGTGCCCGGCAGCGAGGACCTGATCCTGGCGGAGGATGTGATTCGGGCCAATATCCAGGCTTTCTACCCCGACCGGATCGTGGAGGGTGCCTGGCTCTTCCGGATTACCAGGGCCGCTGACCTCGACGTGAACGAAGAGGAAGCGGGGGATCTTCTCCAGGCCATCGAGGAGGAGGTCAAGCGCCGCCCCGGCAATGCTCCGGTCCGGGTGGAGGTGGAGGCCAGCATGCCGCCGGGGGTGCGGGAGACGATTCAGCGAGAGCTTCGGTTCGAGCGCAGGGGGGTGACGGCACTGCTCGGCCCTGAGGATCTCTACGAGCTCGATCCGCCCCTCGACCTGGCGGTGTTGAGCGACCTCGCCGGGAGACTCTCTCCCGCGCAGTCCTTCCGGCCATTCCATCCCCGGCGGCCGCTCGCTCCCGACCAGAGTGTGTTCGACCAGATCGATCGCGGTGACATTCTGGTCCATCATCCGTACGAGGAATTCGCGGCGACGGTGGGGCGGTTTCTGCACGAGGCCGCCGAGGATCCCGAGGTCGTCGCGCTCAAGCTGACGCTGTACCGGCTGGGCGAGCACTCGCTGGTGGTGGACGCGCTGGTTCGAGCGGCGGAGAAGGGAAAGGACGTCGCGGTCTTCATCGAGCTCAAGGCGCGGTTCGACGAGACCCGCAACGTGGGCTCGGTGCGGCGGCTGGAGAATGCCGGAGCGCAGGTGATTTATGGGCTGGTGGGGGTGAAGACCCACGCCAAGGTTTCCCTCGTGGTGCGGCGCACCCCCCAGGGACTCCGGCGGTATGCCCATATCGGCACCGGCAACTACAACGAGTCGACCGCGAGGTTCTACACCGATCTCGGCCTGCTCACGGCCGACCCCGAGATCACCGCCGATCTCACCGATCTCTTCAACCAGCTCACCGGTTCTTCGCGGGCACCGGGGGCGGGGTACCGGCGCCTCCTGGTGGCGCCGGCGACGATGCTTCCCGGATTCCTGGAGCGGATCGAACGGGAGATCGGGCATGCCCGGGCGGGGCGGGGGGGCCTTATCCGGGCCCAACTGAACGGCGTAGAGGATCCGGAGATCGTGGCCGCGCTCTACAAGGCCGGGGCAGCCGGTGTAGACATTCAGCTGGTGATTCGGGGCCTTTGCATCCTCCGGCCGGGCGTGGGAGGGGTGTCGGAACGCATCCGGGTGTCGAGCGTGCTGGGCCGGTTCCTGGAGCACGAGCGGATCTACCACTTCGGCAACGGCGGGGAGCATGAGTATCTTATCGGATCGGCCGATTGGCGGCCCCGAAATCTCAGACGGCGGGTCGAGGTGGTGACCCCCGTACGGGCCCCGACCCAGGTCGCTCGACTCGACGCCCTGCTCAGCGCGCTGCTTACGGAACCCTCGGCTTGGATTCTCGGGCCCGACGGGACCTATCTGCGGCAGGGAAGGCCCGGACCCGAGCACCCACACCTTCACGACCGGCTGCTTCCGTGAACGATCCACAGGCCACGCGATTTCAGGCGCTGCTCGAAGGACGCTACGCGATCGAGCGTGAGCTCGGGCGAGGCGGCATGGCGACAGTCTACCTGGCCCGGGACCTCCGGCACGGGCGCACCGTCGCCATCAAGCTGCTCCAGCCGGAGATCACGACGTCACTGACCGCGGAGCGATTCCTCCGGGAAATCCAGATCACCGCCAAGCTCCAGCACCCGAACATTCTTGGCCTGTTCGATTCGGGCGCGGAAGACGGGCTCTGCTACTACGTCATGCCGCACGTCGAGGGGGAGAGTCTGCGGGACCGGCTGCTCTGGGACAAGCAGCTCTCGGTGGATAGCGCGGTGCAGGTCGCGATCGAGGTCGCCAGCGCGCTGGCATATGCGCATTCGCGCCATGTCGTGCACCGGGATATCAAGCCGGAGAACATTCTCTTCTCGGCGGGGCACGCGATCGTCGCCGACTTCGGCATCGCCCGCGCGGTGAGCGAAGGGCAGCGCTCCATTACCGCGATCGGCATTCCCCTCGGCACGCCGCCGTACATGAGTCCGGAGCAGGCCCAGGGGCTGGAGAACATCGATCACCGGAGCGACATCTACGCGCTGGGCTGCATGATCTTCGAGATGATCTCGGGGCGGCCGCCGTATGTCGGAGCGTCGGTCGGACGAGTCATCCAGCAGCATCTGCAGGCGCCGATTCCCTCGCTCAGGGCGGAGCGCCCCGAGGCGCC
>Ga0070704_100001950_pt1 | contig 11425 bp, 7 predicted proteins | sample KBSK5252metaG_FD_65467 | JGI IMG/M metagenome (GOLD analysis project Ga0070704, IMG submission 65467) | Corn, switchgrass and miscanthus rhizosphere microbial communities from Kellogg Biological Station, Michigan, USA - KBS K5-25-2 metaG | ecosystem: Host-associated > Plants > Roots >... | reverse complement strand
ACCTGCAGGTGGCAAGAATATGGCCGGAGCAGAAGGCACTTCAAGCCCAAACCGTCAGCCTACATCGAGTCGTGCTTCATACCGGTGCGGCTGGTATCGACCGTGGTAGGCGGCGCCATATGACTCGTGTCAGGCGTGGTCGGCGTCATCGTCTTGGTCGAGTCGAACCCGCCCTTGGCCGTGTCCGGCTTCATCCGGGTCGTGTTCGTATCGACCGTACCGGTAGCCGGCGGCGCCCCGGCCTTGCTCGTATCCGATGTCGAGACGCGGCCTGTCTCGGGGGCAGCCTGCCCAGTGGTGTTGTCGTTTTTGTTGTGGGAACAGGCCGCCAACGAGGCTACGGCAGCCAGGGTCAGTAATAGGCGCATGGTAAACTCCCGTTGGGTTGCCACCGGCTCAGCGGCCGGAACGCGGATCGGACCATGTCCCAACGTATGCCGCCCAGGACTTCTTGCCTGCAACCGGGATCACCTGGTCGACTGTGCGCCAACGCACACCGTGTCAGGCCAGGTACGGCGGGGAGAAGGGGAACTCCCCCTCTCCCTTTCCTCCGCCTTTCTACGACTTCACTTTATAGCGCCACCCGTTGATCCCGTTCGCCTGCGCTGCCACCGTCACGTCTTGCGTGGCCCCGGCCTGGAGCGGCGGCACCGTGAGATCCTGGGTTGCGACGACCGCGCCGTCGGCGCCGAGCATCTCGAAGGTGAGATTGACGGGCGCTGGCTTTAAGGGGGCATCCTTGGAGTCGCGCGCGTCGCGACCCGTGGCCGTCATCCCGATCTTGATGTCCGTCGGGCTGATCGCGATGTTCTTGGTTTCGAGCTTGACCGGGAGCGCGCGGCGCCGCGTTACTGTGGCGACCTGCTTGTCCAGCTGCTTGGTCTCCTTGTACCCCTGCTCCAGCAGCTGCAGCGCCACTTCGTTCATGGGCTCGAGCGCCACCAGCGGGGTCGCCGCCTCCACCAGCTTGGGCCCGTTCTTGGACTTGAAGTACGACGTCGCCTGATTGAGCAACGCGTCGTGATTGTACGGCTGCTTCGCGTACGCCTGTCCGAACAGATCCGCGGCTTGGACAAAGTTGTTCGCGTTGAACGCCGCTACCCCCTTCTCCACCAGGTTCCCCGCGTCACCGCCGGCAACCGAACAGGGTGGCAGGCTCTGCTGCTTCTCGAGTGCCTGCGCTTTGTCGTTCTGGTTAGTGCCGCAATACGCCGCGTGGAGCGCCTTGCCACCGCTCGTGTCGGTCGGCGCCATCTTGCGATACTGCTCGAGCGGGACGATCGCCTCGTCGTACTTCTTCTGCCGGTTGAGTACGACGCCGAGGTTGAGGGTTGCGAACTTCTGCTCGTCGGCAAAGCTCGTGTCCTTTGACGCGATATCGGCCGCTTGCTTGAAGTACGTGGCGGCGGTGTCGTTCTGCCCCTGATTGGCGTAAATCACGCCGAGGTTCAGGAACGCCGACGGGCTGCCGCGATAGATCGTATTGGCTTGCAGGAAAAGCGCACGGGCGGAGTCCGGCTTGTTGCCGTTGGCGAAGGTGATACCGTCGTTGACCAACGGGGCCCAGGCCATCTGACGCCACCGATCGGTTTCATCCCTGCAATCAGGGGCGATCTTCTCCGCCTGTGAGAACGCGCTGTCCGCGCCGGCTACGTCCCCAGCGTAGAGGTCGGTCCGGCCGAGATAGATCCACGCTGCCGCGTTGTTTGCCTGATTGCCGGTCTGAATCGCCTGCTCGGACTTCTGCTTTACCCCATTCAGCGCGCTCGCGCGCTTGGCTGGATCCGACTGGCTGGTGGCGGCGCGCAGATCGGTCACAATGTCGCTGATCTTACTAGTGCCGGTGACGGCGGACTTGCACGCCGGCGGAAGAACGGTGCGCTGCTGGGACATTGCCTTGGCGACTCGATCGCTCGTCGGCGCTTGTGCTGCGAGCGGCGCGACGCCGGCCGTGAGCGCCAGGAACGCCATCGAGAATGATTCAAGCGTACGAATCACGCGTCAGGACTCCTTCTTCGGAGGGGACGCCCTGTCGGCGCGAGGTGCCACCAGGGCAAGAGCGCGGGCCTGAAGCTCGCGCGCCAGCTCATGCGCGGGGCGGCCCGACAAGCGGGCAGCCGCCGCAACGTCGTCGTACTCCGGTTTGACCCGGGGACCATCCGGTCCTTCGAGCACCTTGACCCGAACCGGCCCACCGTCGGTCTCGAGCGCCAGCTCGTGTCTCGGCAATGTCACCCGCTCCACTACTGCACGGCGCACGCCCGCCGTCGTGCTGTGACGAAACAGCGCCTCCGTCACCCGGTCGGCGTCGGCCGGCGCCGTCACGATCTCGACCCGGAACCCCGTGCGGCCCTTCTTCATCTGCGTGGTCCAGACCTGCACGTCGAGCGCCCCCGCCGCGACCAATGCCTCACGTAACGGGTCCAGGTATTCCGGGCTCAAGTCGTCCACGTCCGTGGCCAGTACGATCGCCTCGCCGGCCTCCTGAGTAGGCTCGGCGATCAGAAGCCGGAGGGCGTTGGGGTACCCGGCAGGATCCCGGCTCCCTGCGCCCCAATTCCCGGCTGATACCGGGCGCCAGCGCCCCGGCGGCGGTCCGTTGGAGAGCACGCGCAGGAGGGCCGCTCCGGTGGGCGTGGTCGCCTCACCCGTCACCGGGCCGTTGGTTGCCAGCTCGAGACCCTCCAGCAGAACCGCAGTAGCGGGGGTCGGGACCGCGAGCACGCCGTGGGCCGCGCGAACCCACCCGTTCCCTACGGCGACCGGCCGGTGGTACACGCGGGTGACCCCCAGCTGCTCGAATCCCTCTACACCGCCGACGAAATCGACCAAAGCGTCCAGAGCTCCCACCTCGTGCAGGGCGACAGCCTCCGCTGGGACACCGTGCACTTTCCCTTCCGCCTCCCCCAACAGCCGAAAGGCCCGGCAAGCCCGATCCTTGACCCAGGGCGACAACGGCGCGCCCTCCACCATGCTGAGCAGATCGCCGACGTGACGGTGCGGAAGATGACCGTGATCGTGGCGGTGCGCGTGGCGATCGTGACTATGAGGGTGGACTTGCATCAGCTCGTCGGCACTGACGTCGGCTGGTCCCTCAAGCTGCCCGCCCGGAAGTCGGACGTCCACCTTGACGGCGTCAACCCCGCAACGGGCGACCCGACGCACTTCGATCTCGACTTCCGGAATGCCCAACCTCGTCGGAAGGGACTTGAGCCAATCTTCGGACGCCCCCGCTGCCACGAGTGCGCCGAGAAGCATGTCCCCACTGATCCCGGCGGCCGGGTCGAGGATCGCGAAGCGGCTATTCTGCATAGACTTAGAATATCACCTTGGCTTGGTCGAGAGGCAAACCCCAACCCCCGCTTGCGGGATGCCTCAGGCGATGGAAGGCTTGTACACCGATTATCGGGCGAGATCGTTCCGGGAGAGAAGAGCCATGGCAATGCCGGTGGATGGCGGGAAACGGGTAGTGATCGAAGGGGTAACGCCGGAAATCGACGGCGGCCGGTTTCCCATCAAACGGGTGACTGGCGAGTCCGTGGTCGTTGAGGCCGACGTGTTCGCCGATGGGCACGATCTGCTAGAGTGCCGTCTGTGCTTCCGGCGGGAGTCCGATGCCGAGTGGCAGGTCGCGCCCTTGGCGCCTCTTGGGAACGACCGTTGGCGCGGCCAGTTCACGGTGCGCGAAATAGGCCGCTACCGCTACACCATCGAAGGTTGGGTCAGCCGGTTCGCCACCTGGCGGGCGGATCTCCTCAAGCGGGTAGTGGCAGATCAGGACGTTGGCGTGGATCTCCTGATCGGTGCCGACCTGATCGATGATGCCGCAAGTCGAGCCTCCGCGCCCGAGGCCGCGCGCCTCCGAGCCTGGGCCGCGCAGCTCAGGAAGCCTGGCGCAACGGCCAAGACCTCGGTCGCGTTGGACGAAGCCTTGGCCGAGATTGCCTTGCGGTACCCGGATCTGGGGGTTGCCACCCGGTACGAGCGCGAGCTCGCGGTGGTGGTGGATCGGGAGCGGGCCCGTTTCTCGACCTGGTACGAGGTGTTCCCCCGCTCCTGCGCGGCGGAGCCCGGCCGGCACGGTACCTTCCGCGATTGCGAGCAGTGGCTTGCCTACATCGCGGGCATGGGCTTCGACGTGCTCTACCTTCCCCCCATCCATCCGATCGGGCAGGCCTTCCGGAAGGGCAAGAACAACGTTCAGACGCCCGCTGCCGACGACGTTGGGAGCCCATGGGCCATCGGGGCGGCCGACGGCGGCCACACAGGGGTGCACAGGGAGCTGGGGACGCTGGCCGATTTCCGCCGGCTGGTGGCGCGGGCGGGGGACGCGGGGCTCGAGGTTGCGCTGGACATCGCCTTCCAGTGCTCGCCGGATCACCCTTGGGTGCGGGATCATCCCGATTGGTTCCGGCGTCGTCCGGATGGAACGATCCAGTACGCCGAGAATCCTCCCAAGAAGTACCAGGACATCTACCCGCTCGACTTTGAAACGCGAGACTGGCCTGAGCTCTGGAAGGCGCTCATCGACGTCTTCCTCTTCTGGATCGGACAAGATGTCCGCATCTTCCGAGTGGACAATCCGCACACGAAGGCGTTCGCGTTTTGGGAGTGGGCCATCCAGGAAATAAAGGCGCGGCACCCCGACGTCCTGTTACTCTCTGAAGCGTTCACCCGTCCCAAGGTGATGTACCGCTTGGCAAAACTCGGTTTCTCTCAGTCGTACACCTACTTCACCTGGCGCAACACCAAGGAGGAGCTGACCGAGTATTTCACCGAGCTCGCCACCACCGAGGTCCGAGAGTTCTTTCGGCCCAACCTGTGGCCCAACACCCCGGATATTCTGCCCGAGTTTCTGCAAGTGGGCGGTCGGCCGGCGTTCGCCATCCGCCTGGTCCTGGCGGCAACCCTCGGCGCGAGCTACGGTGTGTATGGGCCGGCGTTCGAGCTCGGCGAGAACCTGCCCCGCTCCGCCGGAAGCGAGGAGTACCTCAATTCCGAGAAGTACGAGCTCAAGCACCGCGCGCTCGACGATCCCGCCAGTCTTCGTTCGCTGATGACGACGTTGAACCATGCCCGCAGGCAGCATCCAGCCTTGCAGCGCGACCACACGTTGCGCTTCCACCCGACTGACAATCCCTTCCTGCTTTGCTACAGCAAGACGGACGGAGAGATGGACGGCGACGCCGTGTTGGCGGTGGTCAACCTCGATCCCTTCCATCCGCAGCATGGGCACGTGGAGCTGGATCTCTCGGAGCTCGGGATCGCGACGGATCGGCCCTTCGAGGCCGAAGACCTGTTGGGCGGGGGAAAGTTTCTGTGGCAGGGTCCTCGCAACTTTGTCGAGCTCGCACCCGAGAAGCTGCCGGCTCATGTGCTCCGCCTGCTCCGCCGAGTGCGGACCGAGCGCGACTTCGACTACTTCGCATGACCGGCGGAGCCAGCTAGTCCATGGTGAAGCGACCCGGCAGCGCGACCGATCCCCTCTGGTACCAGGATGCGATCATCTACGAGCTGCACGTCAAGGCATTTCTCGACAGCAACAACGACGGCATCGGCGACTTCGCTGGACTGGTCCAGAAGCTGGACTATCTGCAAGACCTCGGCGTGACGTGCCTCTGGCTGTTACCGTTTTTTCCTTCGCCGCTTCGAGACGACGGCTACGACATCGCGGACTACCTGAACGTCCACCCTAACTACGGAACGTTGGACGACTTTCACGCCTTTCTGCAGGCGGCCCACGCCCGCGGGCTGCAGGTGCTCATCGAGCTGGTGGTGAACCACACCTCCGACCAGCACCCCTGGTTTCAGCGGGCGCGCGAGGCACCCGCCGGGTCTCCCGAGCGCGAGTTCTACGTGTGGAGTGACACCGACCAGCGGTACAGCCAGGCGCGAATCATCTTCACCGACACCGAGAAGTCGAATTGGACCTGGGACCCCGTCGCCAAGGCCTACTACTGGCACCGGTTTTTCTCACACCAGCCCGATCTCAACTACGACAACCCCGCGGTGGTAGATGAAATCTCCAAGGTTCTGCGCTACTGGCTCGACATGGGAGTGGACGGCGTCCGGCTGGACGCGATTCCATATCTTCTGGAGCGCGAGGGGACCAATTGCGAGAACCTTCCCGAGACCCACACGATCATCCGGAAGATCCGGGGTGAGATGGATCAGTACGCCAATCGCATGATTTTGGCGGAAGCGAACCAGTGGCCCACCGACGTGCGTCCTTATTTCGGCGACGGCGACGAGTGCCACATGGCGTTCCACTTTCCCCTCATGCCCCGGATTTTCATGGCCCTGCGCCTGGAGGACCGGTTTCCGATCGTGGACATCATGGCGCAGACACCGCCCATCCCGGCGATTTGCCAATGGGCGCTGTTCCTGCGGAACCATGACGAGCTCACCCTCGAGATGGTGACGGCGGACGAGCGGGACTACATGTACTTCGCCTACAGCGCCGATCCCCGGATGCGTCTCAATCTCGGCATCCGCCGGCGTCTCTCACCTCTGCTCGATCACAATCCGCGCCGGATCGAGCTGCTCAACAGCCTGCTTCTCTCGTTTCCCGGGACGCCGATCATCTACTACGGCGACGAGATCGGCATGGGAGACAACATCTACCTGGGCGACCGGAACGGCGTTCGCACGCCGATGCAGTGGAATGCCGACCGGAACGCAGGCTTCTCCCGAGCCACGCCCGGGCGGCTGTACAGTCCGCTGATCATGGACCCGATTTATGGCTACGAGGCGGTCAACGTCGAGGCCCAGCAGGCCGACCCCTCGTCCCTGCTCAACTGGACCCGTAACATGATCGCGCTGCGAAAGCTGTTTCGGGTCTTCGGCAGAGGCACACTCGAATTCCTGCATCCCACCAATCGGAAGGTCCTGGCCTACATCCGTCGCTACGAGAGCGAGCAGGTGCTCTGCGTGGCCAACCTGTCGCGCTTCGCTCAACCGGTGGAGCTCGACCTCTCGGCTTATGAAGGCATGACTCCCGTGGAGATGCTCGGCTACGTCGAGTTTCCCTCGATCCGGCGGCAGCCCTACCCGCTCACCTTGGGGCCGTACGGCTTTCTCTGGTTCGAGCTCCACGGCGAGCCGCAGGCGATCGCGGCGCGGGCCTCCCAAACGCTCGAGGCCGAAACTCCCCTGGACGTATCGCTCGGATGGAGCGCAGTGTTCGAGGGGCCCGAGACCGGGCGCTTGCAAGGGCGCGTGCTCCCGCGATTCCTGGCGAGCCAGCGCTGGTTCGGCGGGAAAGCCCGTCGCATCGCCGAGGTCCACGTCGAGGACTGGGGCGCCATCGACGGCTCGGAGTCGGTCCTGGCGGTGGTACGCGTGGCATACGACGACGCCGACCCCGACCGCTATGTGCTGCCCCTGGCGATGAGCTTCGGCACCGGGGCCGACGCCGTGCTTGCGGCTGCTCCGGCATCGGTCATCTGCGCCGTCACGCGGGGTCAGCAGGCGGGGATCCTTCACGACGCCCTGGCCGACGATGCGACCTGCCTCGCGCTGCTCGGCCTCATCGAGAGTGAAGGCCGCACGGCAACCCGGTACGGCTCGGTGCGCGGAAGCCGCGGCGCCAGCTTCGAGGCGACCCGCGGCTCGGCGATGGCCGCGCTGCCACCCCGCCGCGTGGCTGCCGAACAGAGCAATACGTCGGTGATCTTTGCCGAGCGATTGATCCTGAAGCTGCTGCGGCGCTACCAGGCGGGCGTCAACCCCGAATGCGAGCTGGATCGCTTCCTCACCGAGCGGGCGCACTTCACGCACGTGCCGCCCTACGCCGGGTCCCTCGAATACGAGCACGACGGACAGGCTGCTACGCTGGGGATTCTGCAGGGAATGGTGCCGAACGAAGGAGACGGCTGGACCGGCGCGCTGGAGGAGCTGCAGCGCTACTACGAAGCCTCGGCCCCCAAGACGTTCCCCACAGGTTCGCCCGACCCGCGCGAGCATGTCGGGATCTATCTCGATGCGGCCGCGACGCTGGGTCGGCGAACGGCGGAGCTGCATCTTGCGCTCGCGTCCGCTGCCGACGACCCTGCTCTCGCAGCCGAGCCGCTCGGCCCCGAAGATCTCAACCGAATCTCGAAGGACTTTCACGATCGCGCCGCTCGCGCATTCGATCGCCTCAAGGACAATCTTCCCAGATTGCCCGACGAGGCAGTCGAGGACGCTGGTCTCGTGCTCCGCCGGCGGCGCGAGATCCTCACGCGATTGCGCGAGCTCGACCATGGCATCGGCGGCCGCAAGATCCGGGTGCATGGGGACTACCACCTGGGACAGGTTCTTCGGGTGAAGGGTGATTACGTCATTCTGGATTTCGAGGGCGAGCCGATGCGATCGCTGGAGGAGCGCCGCATCAAGCACTCGCCGCTCCGGGACGTCGCCGGGATGCTGCGCTCGTTCAGCTACGCGGCGTACGCGGCACTTCTGGGCTATACGGCCCGGCGTCCCGAAGAGGTCGAGCGGCTGGAACCGTGGGCGCGTCTCTGGGAGCGCTCCACCAGCGCGGAGTTTCGGCGGGCCTATCGCGAAGGTATGGCCACCAGCGACCTGCTGCCGGGGTTGGAGAGCGGGGTGGATGCCCTGCTCGAGGGCTACCTGTTCGACAAGGCGCTGTACGAGCTGCTGTACGAGTTGGAGAACCGGCCGACCTGGGTACGTATCCCGCTCTGGGGTCTCCTGTCGTAACCTCGCCAAAGGAAGCATTGCATGGCGGACCTGGACGCACTGTCGTCTGAGCTCAAGGACCGGCTGGCTCAGCTGGGCCAGGCGGAGCTCGTGGTGGCTGTGCCAGGGGTCGCAACCGGCGAAGCGTTGCGCAATACGGTCGAGCGGGTGCGAAGCGCACTGAATGGCGTGACCCCCGGGCCCAAGACCGTCCTGGTCCATCCGGACGGGGCCATGACTGACCCCAGCTCAGCGAATGGACAGCCCGCTCTCCTGCCATTCCCGATCACACCGGTGGATCGCTTCCCCGCTCCGGGCGAGAATCTGAGCGAGGCGTACCGAAGCATGTTCCTGGCCAGCAGCCGGCTCGGGGCGCGAGCCTGTGTGGTCGTAGGATCCGATCCCACGACGCTCTCCGCCGAGGCTCTTCAGCGGCTGGTTCAGCCGGTGGTCGAGCAGGGGTTCGATCTGGTGACGCCATGCTATCTCCGCCGGCGGTTCGATGCCCTGCTGAACAGCGGCGTCGTTTCGCCGCTCAGCCGGGCGCTCTACGGCAAGCGGCTGCGTTTCCCGGTGGGCGCCGACTTCGGGTTTTCCGCCCGTCTGGTGGAGCGTGAGCTCCAGCCGGCAACCGAACGGGGCGTCATGCCCATCTGGTTCGCCAGCGACGCAGCCTGCGGCGGCTTCAAGATCGCTCAGGCACACCTGGACGTTCCGGTGCCGGTACAGAAGGACCCGCCCGATGTGAGCGCCGCGGTGGCCCAACTGCTCGGCCCCCTGTTTCAGGATATCGAGCGAAACGCCGCCTGCTGGCAGAAGGTTCGCGGCTCGCTGCCCGTGCCCACCTTCGGCATGGCCGGGCCAATGGCCGAAGAAACCGGCGTGGTGGACGTAAGCCGGATGGTCGAGGCGTTCCGGCTGGGTTATCGAAACCTCCAGGATGTGTGGAGCGTGGTCCTTCCCCCCGCGACGCTGGTCGAGCTCAAGCGACTCACCCAGCTTGCCCCCGAGGCGTTCCGCCTTGCGGATGATCTCTGGGCGCGCATCGTCTACGACTTCGCGCTCGCCTTCCGGCTCCGCTCCATGAGCCGCGATCACGTGTTGGGAGCTTTGACACCGTTGTACCGGGCCTGGGTGGCGTCCTACGCCGCCGAGGTCCGCACTGCTGCCGCAGCCGCCGTCGAGCAGCGCCTCGAGCGGCTGGGAACCGCGTTCGAGACTCAGAAACCCTACTTCGTGTCCCGGTGGCGATGGCCGGATCGCTTCAACCCGTAACGGTGAAGCGGAGGAACGCCTAATGTGGGAGCAAGCTCAGCAAGCTCTGAATCAGTCGTCGGACCGGGTAATCGCGGGCCTCGCGAACCTGCTGCCCGGCATCGTCGCGCTGCTCGTCGCGCTCGCCCTGTCGGCTGCCGCGGCGTGGGTGCTCGCGCTTCTACTGCGTCGGTTTCTGCGCGGCATCCGCTTCGACGAGCGCCTGGAGGGCTGGGGCCTGTCGGGCCTGGCAGACTGGTCACCCAGCAAGAGCCCGACGTTGCTCGTGACCCGGACGGTCTCGTGGCTGGTCGTGCTGGTGGGATTTCTCATCGGAATCGCCGCGTTCGATGCCGCCATCACCTCCGAGCTGGCCATGCAGCTCTTCCGTTATCTGCCCAATGTGGTCGCGGCCGTCGCCCTGTTTCTCCTGGGCAACGTGCTGGCCCGTTTCCTTGCCAGGGGAGTTCTGATCAGCGCCGTCAACCACAACGTACAATACGCGCGACTGCTGAGCCTGGGCGTCAAATGGCTGGTGTTGATCCTGGCCGCGGCAATGGCGCTTGAGCACCTTGGCATCGGCGGCAAGATCGTCGAGCTCGCCTTCGGCATAATGTTCGGAGGTATTGTGCTGGCGCTTGCGCTAGCGGTGGGACTCGGCTCGAAGGATCTCGTCAGCCGCTCGTTGGAGCGCCAGGCCGACAAGACCACGGCGCCGGAGGAGGCTCCTGAGCCGTTCAGGCACGTCTGATCAGGCTGTTCGGGAGAGAAGGCCCACACGCCAGCCGAAGAGCCGGTCGGGGTCTATCCATGTCAGCCTGTCTCCAAACCAGTCCTCGGCGGCGAGCAGCGGGAGGCGTGACCTGATTCGCGCTGTCGGGGAACACGCGAGCAACACCGCGGCGGGTGAATCGCCGTAACGGGCGATTCGCTCCGAGAGCCACGCCGATCCAGCCAGCGGCTCGGCGAGAACAACCGGCCCACACCAAAATCGGGCGAGCCGCACATCCAGCGCTGGGTGAACGGCTACAGCCGGATGCTCCAGGCCATAGGCCGCCTGGAAGAGTTTGGCTGTCGCGTCGATGGACGCTACGCCCAGAATAACGGCGGCTATGCCGCCGAAGCCGCTCCCGGCTACGCTCGGTGAGGGAGCCACCCGGCGCTCGCGCGGGGTCCGATCGCAGATCGCGAACGGGAGTGTGGCACCCGGTGGCTCGTCGCGGGGAAAGAGAAGGTCCCAGGCGAGAGCGGTTCCGTCCGGACGAGTGCGCGTCATGAGAACCGGCCCTCGGGGAGCAAAGCCGGCCCGCGCCAGCCGCGTTTGCTCCTGGGGCAGGTCGTCCGCTCGTACAGCCCATGCAGCCGGTCCGGCGCCGTCCTGGATCTGGGCGTTCCACAGCGGCGATTGGCTGCGTGGCTCCAGCGTCGAGATCAGCTCGAGGTAAGAGCCGTCGTCGAAGCCCAACAGCGCCATGTGGGTGACACCGTT
>Ga0070704_100001949_pt1 | contig 11425 bp, 10 predicted proteins | sample KBSK5252metaG_FD_65467 | JGI IMG/M metagenome (GOLD analysis project Ga0070704, IMG submission 65467) | Corn, switchgrass and miscanthus rhizosphere microbial communities from Kellogg Biological Station, Michigan, USA - KBS K5-25-2 metaG | ecosystem: Host-associated > Plants > Roots >... | reverse complement strand
ACGAACAACCCTTCTTCTTTGGCGAGGCGGCGCGCCATCATCATCGCGTCCTTATCGGTCACGAAGACCCACTCGTCGATGACGTCGAAGTGCAGCGACGTCGGGATCTTGTCTCCGCCGATCCCTTCCACCTTGTAGGGCTGGCCTTCGCCCTTTTTGTGCGTGCGCGCGTACTCGGTGTAGATCGAGCCGACGGGGTCGCCGGCCACCACACGCACCCGGGGATTCTTCTCCTTGAGGTAGCGGCCCGCACCGCTCACCGTGCCCCCCGTTCCCGGCGCGCACACGAAATGCGTGACTTTCCCCTCGGTCTGCTCCCAAATCTCCGGGCCCGTCGTACTATAGTGCACCTCGGGGTTGACCGGGTTGTAGTGCTGGTCGGCGAAGATCGCGTTATCGTGCGCGGCGGCGATCGCGCGGCCCTTCACGATGTAGTTGTCGGGGTGATCGGGGGGGACGGCGGTCGGCGTGATGATGACCTCGGCGCCCAGGGCGCGCAGCAAACGTGCCTTCTCCTGCGACATCTTGTCGGGCATCGTGAAGATGCAGCGGTAACCCTTCACGGCCGCCGCGATCGCGAGGCCCACGCCGGTGTTGCCGGACGTCGCCTCGACGATCAGTCCGCCGGGCTTGAGACGCCCTTCACGTTCCGCGGCCTCGATCATCGCGACGCCGATCCGGTCCTTCACCGATCCGCCAGGATTGAAGAACTCCGCCTTGGCGTATACCGGCGTCCGCAGCCCCCGCGTCACTTTGTTGAGACGGATCAGCGGTGTCCAGCCGATCGTCTCGAGGACGTCGCCGTAGGGCCTAGTGTGTTGCGGCACTGACGTCGGGCTGGGAGCGCGTGGTGTCCGTCGGATGGCGCGTGGTGTCCACGGGTTGACGGGTGGTATCCGCGGGATGGCGCGTCGTGTCCGGCGGCGGCCGGGTCGAGTCGGGCCGCGGTCTCGGCACCACGGGTCGGGGCGCGGCGGGTTGAGGTGCCACGGCGTGGGGCGGCGCGGCATTGGTATCGGTCGTGGTCCCTCTCGGCGCGGGTACGGTCGCGGTGGGTGAGGCGTTCGTGCTGCCACCCGCGGTCGTGCCGGGATAGTGGAATTCCACGGGCTGGAGAAACATGGTCGCGACGGGCACGCCGCGCCGTTTGGCGGGCGCGAAGCGCAGTCTCGCGGAGCCCGCGAGCGCGGCCGAATCCAGTGCGGGATAGTTGCTCGACTCCGCCACCCGCGTGGATTCTGGAATGAGGCGGCCCGTAGAATCGGCGAAGAGGCGCAGTACGACCTCCCCTTCGATGTGCTGCTCGAACAGGGCGGCGGGGTACGCGATCGGCACGTCCGGGTTCAGCGCCACGGGCGCCTCCGATTCCGGCGGCGGCCCCGGTTGGACTGCCTGGGGGTCGGGGGGCGGCGCCGAGCCACCGCACGCGAGGGTCACGGCCGCTAGGCCCGCGGCGAATCTGCGCACTTAGGTGTCCTCCAGCCGTTTCTTCCAGGCCGCCAAGCGGTTGAGGGCATCGATCGGCGAGAGCTTGTCGAGATCGAGCCGGTCCAGCTCCGTGAGGAGCGGGTGCGGCGTTGCACCGGCGAAGAGCGCGAGCTGGGTCGCGTCCGGAGGTCGCGGCGCGTGCTGCTGCGCCACGTGGTGGCCCGCCTCCAGCAGCTTCAGCACCTCCCACGCCCGCGCCACTACCGGCGCCGGCAAGCCCGCCAGCCGTCCGACGTGGATTCCGTAGGAGCGATCCGCGCCCCCCGGCTCGAGCCGGTGCAAGAACACAATCTCGTCGCCCACCTCGCGCACCGCCACGTTGAAGTTGCGGGCGTGCGCCAGCTCTTCGGTGAGCTGGGTCAACTCGTGGTAGTGCGTCGCGAAGATCGTCTTGCAACCGACGACATTGTGCAGACACTCGGTGACCGCCCACGCGATCGCCACGCCGTCGTACGTCGACGTGCCGCGACCGATTTCGTCGAGCAGCACCAAGCTCCGGGCCGTCGCGCCGTGCAGGATGGCGCTCGTTTCGCTCATCTCGACCATGAACGTGGACTGGCCGCGCACCAGGTTGTCGGACGCGCCCACCCGCGTGAACAGCCGATCCACCACGCCGACCGTCGCGCGCCGGCACGGCACGAACGCCCCCATTTGGGCCAGCAGCACGCACAACCCCACCTGGCGCAGCAGAGTGGACTTACCCGCCATGTTGGGGCCCGTGAGCAGGATGATGCGGCCCGCGTCGTCGAGCTGGACGTCGTTCGGGATAAACGCCTCCCGCGGCATCATGCGCTCGACGACCGGGTGCCGGCTGCCCTCGAGATGCAGCGTGACGTCGGCGGTCACGTCGGGCCGCACGTACCGTTCGCGCTCGGCCACCTCGGCAAGGCCGGCCCATACGTCGAGCTGCGCGAGCAACGTCGCCGTAGCCTGCACCCGGCCGATGGCGTCGGCCACGCGGCGCCGCAGCGCATCGATCAACTCGGTCTCGCGCGCCGCGATTCGCTCCTCGGCGCCGAGCACTTTCGCTTCGTATTCCTTGAGCTGCGGCGTGACGTAGCGCTCGGCGCCCGTCAACGTCTGACGCCGCTCGTAGTCGGGTGGAATGCGCTCGCGGTGCGCGTGCGTCACTTCGATGTAGTAACCGAACACGCGGTTGAATCCGACCTTGAGCGACGCGATGCCGGTGCGCTGGCGCTCGCTGGCCTGGAGCGACGCGATGTATTGCTTCCCACCGTCCCGCGCCACCTTCAGATCGTCGAGCTCGCGGTCGAACGCCGGACGGATCGCGTCGCCGTCCGCCAGCTGCGCGGGTGGCCGGTCCACCAAGGCGCGGGCCAGCTCTTCCCCCAAGTCCGTGAGCAGATCACAACGTTCGGCGGCGGCCTCGAGCGGGGCCGCGCGGTCTCGCCCCACGAGACCACCCAGGGCGCCCGCGGCGTCGGGAAGCCGCAGAATCGAATCCCGCAGCGCGCCCAGCTCCCGGGGCGTGGCGCGGCCCAGCGCCGCGCGTCCCGCCAACCGCTCGAGGTCGCGCACCCCGTCGAGCGCCTCGCGCAGGCGCTCGCGGCCGCGGCCGTCGCGCACCAGCACCTCGACGGCATCGAGCCGGGCGTTGATCGCCGCGGGGTCGACGAGCGGCGCCAGCATCCAGCGCCTGAGCAGCCGCCCGCCCATCGGGGTGAGCGTGCGATCGAGAACCTCGAGCAGCGTGGCACCTTGCGCACCGGCGCGCAGCGGCTCGACCAGCTCAAGGTTGCGGCGCGTCATCTCATCGAGGGGAAGGACGTCGCCGCGGCGCACGAGCGTCGGGCGCGAGAGGTGCGGAAGCCCGCCTGGCTTGAGCTCCCGGGCGTAGCGCAGCAGCGCACCAGCGGCGCCAACCGCCGGGCGGTCTTCCGGCGCGATTCCCAGCCCATCGAGCGACGCGAGCCGGAACGTGCGCATCAGGTCCTCGCGCGCGAGATCAGGGTCGAACTCCCACGCCTCACGCTCGGTGACCGTCATGCCTCGCGCGCCGGGAGGAATAGGAACCTTCTCGCCGGCCGGGACCACCAGCTCGACCGACTCGTAACGCGCCAGCGAAGCCGCAAGCTCGGCGGGCTCGACGACCTCGAGTACCAGCTCTCCCGTGGTCACGTCGAGGGCGGCGATGCCCCCAGCTGCCACCGCCACGAGATAGTTGTTGCGGCTCTGCACGAGCCAGTCGTCGGCGAGCACGGTTCCCGGCGTGATCGTCTCGACGACCTCCCGGCGTACCAGCCCTTTCGCGAGTTTCGGGTCTTCGACCTGCTCGCAAATCGCCACGCGGTGTCCCTTGGCGACGAGGCGCCGCAGGTACTCCGTGGCGGCCTTCACCGGGACTCCGGCGAGCGGCACCTCGGCGGCGCCGCCGTTGTTGCGGGACGTGAGCGTGAGCCCCAGCTCGCGGGCGCCCAGTCGCGCGTCGTCCTCGAACATTTCGTAGAAGTCACCCATCCGGAAAAACAGAATGGTGTGCGGATACCGCGACTTGATCTCGCGGTACTGCTGCATCAGCGGAGTATCGGCACCAGCCCCCGCAACGCGCTCCGTCACGGCTCTTCCACCACGAACGGCTGGCCGCCGACGCGGGTCTTGAGGCGCTGCTGTGTCTGCTGCGCTTCCTCTCGCGTCCCGTACCGCCCGACACGCACCTTGAAGAAGCCGCTCGTATCGCGCACGACGCGCGCGTCGAAGCCCATGACCCGGAGGCGCGTGAGCATGTCATCCACTTGGACCGCGCTCTTCACCGCGAGCACCTGGACGGCGTAGGACTTTGGTGCCCCCGGTGTCGCGCTATCAACCGGCGGCGGCGGCGCCGTGGCGACGCCGGTGCAACGCGACGCGTAGAAGCTCACCTGGTTGGTGAATTCCACTTCGCCGGCCGCATTGGCGCCCGTGAGTGCCTCCTGAATGAGCTCGCACCCTCGCGCTTCGTTCTTCAGCTCGAAGTATGCCCGGGCAGCGGGGAACGCCACCCGATAACGCAGCGGCGAATCCGGGTAATCGCGCCGCAGGCGCTCCGCGGCCTGGATCGTCTGAGCCGGGTCGCGCTGCGCGAAGTAGAGCTGTGTGAGGAGCAGCAACGCGTCGTCCGCCCACGGCGACGCGCCGTATTCGAGCACGATGCGGTTCAGGTTGGTCGCCACCGTCGCCGCATCCGGGGCGATCTTCGCCGCCGCGAGGAGCGCCTGAGGGTAAGCCGAATCCGAGGGCGGGAGCGTAGTGAGGAGGCGGCGGATCACGCCGCGTGCCGAGTCCACTTGGCCGTTCTGGGCGAGGCGCAGCGCGTCGGCGAGGCGAGAGTCGGTCTGGGCGGAAAGATTGAAACTTGGAACGATGGAAAGAAACACGACCAACGTTCCAACGTTCCATCGTTGCATCGTTCCGCGTTTCACGCAGCCTCCCGTCGCGTCGCGGCGAACCCCAGCACCAGTTGCATCACGATACCCCGGTCGTCAGTCACGGTCGTCCCTTTGAGCGCGCGGTCCGCGGCGAGCGTCGCGCGCAGGGCGGTGGACAGCTCGGCCGCGGTCCACAGACCGCTCCACCGCGTCCAGCGCGCGGCTTCGTCTTTGTAGCCGCGCAGGCCGTAGGGTCGCGCGGCGAGGAGGTGACGGAACACCGCGTCTTCGAGACGTCCGGCGCCGCGCTCCCGCTCGGCGCGGGCCAAGGCCGTGCCCAGAAGATGTGTGCCGAGCGACGTCACGATCTTCACACCGCTCATCCCGGCCTGCTCGAGCACCGGTTCGACGAGCTGCGCCGCCCGCGGCGCCCGCCGCTCGAGCGCCGCTTCCACGAGGTCGTGGATCGTCTCGCCCCGCCGAACGCCCACGAGCGCAGTGACGTCGGCGGCCGTCGCGGGCCGATCGCCGGCCAGCGCCGCGAGCTTCTCGAGCTCCCGGGCCAGCCCGCTCAGATCGTTCCCTACCGCCGCGATCAGCAGATCCACCGCGTCCGGTTCGAGGGTCAGCGCGAGCTTCGAGGAATGGTGGGCAATCCAGCGGGGGATGCGCTCGGGCTCCAGCGCCGTCAGCGCGACGGTGGTCGCCCCCCGCACGACCTCCGGGTCGGGCTCTTCGCCGGCCGCGAGCACGAGGACCAGGAGCGTGGTGGGGTTGGGGGCGGCCAGATAGCGCAGCAATTCGTCCCGCAGCTTGGACTTCCGCTTGCCGAGTTGGTCTACGCCCCGCAGCACGACGGCCCGCCGTTCGGCCAGCATCGGTGGCGTGTTCACTAGCGCGTGGAACGTTTCCGCGTCCAGATCGGCGGCGAAGCGGCTGTCGAAGTTGAAGTCGCGGGCCGCGGGGTCCACCCCCGCGGCGAGCAAGGCCCGGACGGCCTCGTCCTTTAGGACGTCTTCGTCACCGTGCAGGAGATAGACCGGGTCGGGCGCGCCCTTCTTGAGGCCGCGAAGGAGCGCATCCAATGTGAGCGGGGCCATACACTGCGGAAGTTACCCCCGGGAACGGGGGGGGGGCTAGCGGCCCGCGGACGCGGGCTCGATCTGCGTGACTGCGGGCTGTACCAGGGCCGTCCCGTACGGGTAGGGGTTGCCGTCTACGACGCTGGCGCGTGGATCTTGGAACGAAACGAACGGCAGTCCGGGGTTCGCGACGGGTTTGGGGAAGGCCGCGGGCGGCAGGGCCACCTGCGCCAACTGCGGGCGTCGGCCCGCCTCGACCACGAGCAGCGACAGCGCGACGAGCACCAGCATCGCAGCCACGAGTCCGGCGCGTGCCGGCACCGCCGCGGCGGCCGCGCGCTCACGCGCGAGCCGCGCGTCGAGCCGGCGTCGGAAGTCGGCCGATGGCTCGATGGTCTCGACGTCCTGCAGCGCAGCGACCCCGCGGCGCAGCGCCGCGTCGTAGCGGCGGCAGGCAGCGCATTGCACCAAGTGTCGCTGGAAACGCCGCAGCTCCCGCGGGGCGGCCACAAGGCCGTCGCGGAACTCGGTATACCGGTCGAGGAATTCCTGACAGATCATAACGGCTGATTGGTACCACCCGGGCCGCGGGGTGTTCCCGGGCCCGGGCAGGGGGAGCGGTCGTTAGGCACTATTCGAGCATCGGGCCGATCAGCTGGGCGAAGCTGTTCCGCGCCCGGTTCAGACGGCTCTTCACGGTTCCGAGATTGCACCCCGTGATCTCGGCAATTTCCTGATAGCTCTTTCCCTCGAGCTCGCGGAGCACGAACACCTCACGGTGGTGTTCAGGCAGCCCCTGCACGCAACGGTCCACCGCATCCTTCAGGAAGCGTTTGCGGTAAAGGTCGTCGGGGCGGGCCGTAGTGTCCTCGAACTGCAGCGGCCGGTGGTCCGCATCCCAGTTCTTCTTGATCGTCTGGAACAGCACCAGGGGATTCCGGCTGCGATTGCGCAGCTCGTTCTTGGCGAGGTTCGAGGCGATCGTGTAAATCCACGTCGAGAACTTCTTGGTCTGGTCGAAGCGGTGCAGGTGCCGGAACACTCGGATGAAGACCTCTTGTACGAGGTCTTCGGCCCGTTCCCGGTCGCCGATCGTGCGATTTACGAAATTGAGAAGGCGAGTCTGATAGCGGTCCACCAGGGATCCGAACGCCTGGGAGTCACCCGCCAGGTGCCGCATCACCACGTGGCCATCGTCCAGTTCGTGCAGAGCCTCGCGCTGCACGGCGCGCGGCGACACGACGGTTTGGACTGTGCCCTTCAGGACTGCACCCATAGTCACTCCCACGTTTCAGACGGAAACAGGAACGCTAGGCGAGACCCTCCCGGTTGCGTTGATCAAGACGTGGCACGAAGCATGCCCCCCGCGACGCGAGAAGCCAATTCGTTTGTTGACAACGTATTACAGACGCTGGCGATCGTGTCGTCGGCCAATATCGTCTCACGGGAGAGACACCGCAAGTGTCCTTCCGGCCTAAATCCCCCTAAATCCCAAGGATGAATCCGGCCATATAAAGGATAGCTACGACCGTCTTTCCGTCGCAGATCTCCCCGCTCCGCACCATCCCCAGCACGTCAGACAGCGGCTTCGGCACCACCTCGATGAACTCGTCGGGCTCGCGGGCGTGCGCGCCGGCCGCGAGGTCGGCCGCCCAAAACAGATGAATCCGCTCATCGGTGAAGCCAGGCGTCGTCCATATGGTAGTAAGACGCTCCAACCGCCCCGCGGTCACACCGACTTCCTCTTGCAACTCCCGTCGGGCGCAGTGATCGGGCTCCTCCCCGGGGTCGAGCCGGCCGGCCGGTATCTCGAACAGGAGGCCGTCGGTCGCATAGCGGTACTGGCGGATGAGGAGGACAGTGGGGTCGGCGCCCCTGGGGTCGGAGGCGAAGGGAATGACGGCGGCGGCCCCGGGGTGGCGGAGCATCTCCATCTCACCCGTCGATCCGTCTGGGTAGCGCACCGTGTCCACATCCAGATGAACCACCCGGCCGTTGTAGATCCGCCGGTGTGCGAGCTGCATCGACGCCTCCTAGTGCTGGAACAGCCAGGTGAGCGGAACCTTGAACCCCTCGGCGAGGAGGTAACCGGTGTTGCGACGCATGCTGGCGCGGATCGGGGAGCCGGGCGCCGGCGACGTGAAAGGCGTAAGGCCGAGCCGTCCGGCGATGATCCGCAGCCGCAGCATGTGGAACGCGTCACTCACGAGGAGGACGCGCCGGCTCCCGCGGCCTTCGAACCAACGCTTCACCTGTGTTAGGGATGCGTAGGTGTCGTCGCTGGCCGGGAGAGGGATGAGGACGTCCCCCGGGAGGCCGAGACGTGCGAGGTAGTCGCGCCCCACGTTCGCCTCGCTCAGGACTTCACCGACTCCCACACCGCCCGTGACGAGCACGACGGGCGCCAGCCCTCGTTGGTAGAGGGCGGCGGCGTGGTCGAGCCGCGCGCGGAATACCGGCGAAGGACGGCCGTTGTACTGCGCCGCGCCGAGCACGACGATGGCGTCCGTGGTGGTGGCTTGGTCGCGCGCGCCCTGTACGGCGACGGCAAGAACGACCGCGGCCCAAGCGACGAGCAGGAGGACGAACGTGAAGGCAGCGGTCGTGAAGACGCGCCGGACGGTCCAGAAGGCCATGCACAAAGATACAAAAGCATGGCCCTCCGGCTCAGGGCTTCGTCAGAAGCTCCTCGAACAGGGCCAATGCGCGCGGGTCGTCCGACTGGCCGAGCCAGAAGATCGCTTTCTTGCGCAGCTCGGGATCGGGGTTCTCCCGCGCGATGCGGATCAGGGCGGGGACGCCCTCGTCGTGGGGCCGCTGCGACAGGGCGAACACGGCCTGCTCGCGCACGTCTCGGTCCGTCGCGCGGTCGTCCACCAGGTCGGTGAGGCCTTTCGTCGCGGCTTCGCCGGCAGCCTGGCCGAGCCAGAAGACCGCCTGACGCCGTGTGCGACGGGAGATGCGCTCGTTCTTCGCGATGCGGATCAGATCCGGCCAGACCGTCACGCTATCGGCGAGGATCGCGGGGAAGATCGCGTGCTCCGCGCTGCTCCCCGAGTCCTTGGCCGCGAAGGCGAGGAAGTACGCGGCGGCTTCCCGCGCGCCCACCGTGCCGAGATCCGTCACGCCGTCGGCGGTCGTCGCCCTCCAGCGGCCGCCCACATAGGTGCGGACGCTGGTGACGCGGCCGCTCGCGACTCGTAACGAAACGCGCACGGGTCCGGGGTCGCAGTCGTATTCGACCTCGTCACGGTCGCGGCGGTTGACCGACACGGTGTAGTGACCGCAGCCGCCGTCGTCACAATCCATGGAGACCGAGCCGCGACCGTCGCCGCAGATGCCGGGCCGGGCGGCAAAGGAGACGTGCACGACGCCGTCGGGCGCGCCCGCGATACGCCGTTCCAGCGGCTGTTGCAGCAGCGCGAGTGCCAGGAGGAGGGGGGTCATTGGTTGATCAGGTCCTGGAGGTACTGGGCCGCGCGCGGCGAGCGCGACTGCCCGATCCAGAAGATCGCCTTCTTGCGCAGCTCGCGGTCCGGGTCGTTTTTCCCGATGTCGAACAGCTTGTCGAGCGCGGCGTCTTCGCGACGCTGCGAGTAGACGAAGATCAGCTGCTCCCGCATCTCGCGGTCCTTCATGCTGTCGTACAAGCGCACCAGGTCCGCCATGTCGACGCTCTTCCCCTGGCCAGCCCAGAACAGCGCGTCCTTCCGGATCTCGATGCCCTCGTTCTGGTTCAGCGCGATGTCCATCATCCAACGGTAGTTGTCGGCGCCACCCATCTGGGACAGCGAAAAGATCACCTTCTTCTTGAGTTCCTGGTTCTCCAGTTTGCTGTACAAATCCTTGAGGAACTGCGCGTTTTCGACCGAGCGATTCTGTCCCAGCCAAAAAATGGCATTCTCGCGGAGTCGGCTCGGCGCGTCGCGCCGCTCCGCGTAGGCGCGGAGAATGGCACCGGCGCGGGAACTCCGGCGCTGCTGGGACAAGGCGAAGATCGCCTTGTCCTGGATTTCAGGATCGGTTTTTGGATCGCGCAAGATCGAGTCGAGCGCGGCGACCGCCTCATCACCAGGCACTTGGGACAGCCAGAATACCGCTTGCTCGCGCACTTCCCGGTCAGGATCGGAGCGCGCGGCGTTGAGCAGAATCGCAGAGGTCTCCGGGCTGCGTTTCTGCGATACGAGCCAGACGGCCTTGCGCCGCAGGCACACGGACGCCGGGTCGCGCCGCAACAACACGGCCTTGAGGATCGGCACCGCGCGCTCGGCGTCCATTTGTAGGAGGCCTTGCAGCGCCGCGATGCGGACGTCGTCTTCGTCATCACAGCTGGAACCCCTGGACCTCTCCCCCGCCTCCGGGGGCTCTGCCGGTTCGGGCGGTTCGGGCGGTTCGGGCGGCTCGGGCGCCTCGGCCTCCTCGGGCGGCTCCGGCGGCGCAATCCTGTCGGCGTCGCGGCGGAGCCATTCGTCGGCATCGCGGTCGCCCCGTTTGGCCAGCTCACCTTGCACCCTGCGCAGCAACACTTCGGCATCGTGGTGCGTGGATGCCTTGGGGAAGCGCGTGGTCTGGGTGAACAACGCTTGACGGGCCGCGCGCAGGCCATCGTCTTGCCCCGCCCGATAGAGGGCGAACGCCTGCCAATAGAACGAGTCAGCGGTGTAGGTCGAGCGTGGGTAGCGCTTTTGGATCGACTGGAAGAGCTCCGCCGCGCGGGCGTACTGGTTGCGGTTCAGCGCCCGTCGCGCAGCGCGATAGAGCGAGTCGGCCGGATCCTGTTGGGCCCACGGCTCGGGCGGCACGCTCTCATCAACGAGCGCCGGCAGGGCGATCGCTGCCTGCTGGAGCTGCACAGCGGCTACCGCGAGCACCGGCGCCTGTATCGCGAATTGGAGACCGACGCGCGACGCCGCCAGCTCTCCGGCGGCGATCTGGAGTGCCGCGCTGGCCTCGGCGAGCGGCGCGATCGCCACTGCGGCGTGCGCCCGACGGGCGGGCCGCGGTCGGGGGGCCGTTGCAGTGGAATCCTGGACAACGGTCGCGACGGCCAGCAAGAGCGATAGCACGTACATCAGATGGCTCCTTCGGTGCGCACCGGTACGGGCCCGGCGGGGATCGCCGAGCGCAGCTTGGGCAGCACACTGCGTTGGTCCATGTCCTGGGTGATCAGATCGGAGTTGCGATTGTCACGCCCCGCCTCGAGCTGTGAGATCTGCATGAGGACGAGCTCCAGGTCCTCGAGCAGCGCCCGCATCCGCGGGTCGTCGGCGGCCGGCGAATCGAGCAGCAGGCGGCTCGTGGCGAGCAGATCACGGGCCTGGCCGGGGAATGCCTCGATCCGGCCGGCGCGGAGGTCGGCGCGGAATCCCGTCAGGAACGTCTCCGTTCGCGAGAGATACTGCGTCGCGGCGAGCTGGTAGACCACAGCGCTCTCGGCGGTGTCGGCGCTCCCGTCGTATGACACCTGTGGCCGCACGGTCACGCGGCCGA
>Ga0070704_100001948_pt1 | contig 11426 bp, 8 predicted proteins | sample KBSK5252metaG_FD_65467 | JGI IMG/M metagenome (GOLD analysis project Ga0070704, IMG submission 65467) | Corn, switchgrass and miscanthus rhizosphere microbial communities from Kellogg Biological Station, Michigan, USA - KBS K5-25-2 metaG | ecosystem: Host-associated > Plants > Roots >... | reverse complement strand
CTCGCTGCGAGTCCGTGGTCAGCCGACGGATCTCTTCGATCAGCGCGGGCAACGACGCCTCCGCGTCGGCTGCGATCGACATGTCGACCTCGGCGTAGCGCTGGAAATCTTGATAGTTGCTGCGCTGAAAAAGATGCTGCGCCGTAATGCTGATGACCTTCGCGTTGCGCTGGCGCGCCTGCCGCGCAACATTCGCGATGTCGCCGCCCTCGAGCGCGAGCACGACGTCCGCTTGCCCGAGGGAACCGCCATTGAGCGGATGCCGCGTCGGAAAATTCAGCCGCCGGCGCGAGTCGACGACGCCCGCTTGCAGCGCCTCGGCGAGCTCTACCATGAGCGCCAGCCCCGCCGGCGTGCGCGCGGCGCGGCTCGCGAGGATCACCGGGTTTTCGGCCGCGACCAGCAGCTTCGCGACTTCCTTGACCGCACCCGAGTCCGCGGCCGGCGGCGTCGGAACGTTGAGCGTCGGAATCCTCGCGTCGGACGGCGTGACCTCGTGCTGCATCTCCTCGTCGACGACGATCGCGACGGGCCCCATCGGCGGCGTCATCGCGATCTTGTACGCGCGCACGGCCGACTCGGCGAAATGCGTGAGCGACGCCGGGTTGTCGTCCCACTTCGTGAAATCGCGCACGAGCGCGCAGGGATCCTGCGCGCTGTGCAGCCAGAAGACCTCGCCTTGCCGATCGACGGCATCGTTCGTGTTGCCGAGCACGAGATAGATCGGCACGCGATCGGCCCACGCGTCGTAGAGCGCCATCGTGGCATGCTGCGCGCCGACGGTCGCGTGCGCGCAGACGAGCACGGGCTTACCTTCGATCTTCGCGTAGCCGTTCGCCATCGCGACGGAAATCTCTTCGTGCGTGCAGGTGATCGATTGCGGGCTCTTGTTGCCCGCGTAGTTCAGCACCGACTCGTGGATGCCCATGAAGCTCGATGCGCACATCGAGAACATGTACTCCATGTCGAGCGACTTGAAGATGTCGACCATGAAGTCCGACGCGGGCCGCCCGCCGCCGCTCGCCTGCACGTCCGGCTCAGCCGTCGTCGCGGTCTGCGCGGCCGCGATCGAAGTCTGCTGCGCGATCAGCGCGGCGGCCGCGCCCGTGGCAGCGCCGGTCAGGAAGCTACGGCGATCGACGCCAGGCTTTTTCGGCTCGTCCATGTGCCGGTATCCGATCATCGCGGTGGCTCGATGTCAATTTCGCGCGCGGCGCGAGCGCACCGCTCGGTTCGGGAGGCGCCGGGCGTGCGAGCGGGCATAGAATCCTTCCCAGTCGCGAGCGAAGCGAGGGCCTAGCGTCATGGAAAAGTCGGATTCACGCGTGGACCGCCGCAAATTCCTGCGCGGCGCGGCGGCCGCGGCGCTCGCAGCCCCGGCGGTTCCCGCGGCGGCACAGTCCACGGCGGACGTTCCGCCCCCGGCGCCGCCGCCCTTGTCGCCGTCGCAGGCCGCACAAGCGCTGGCGGCCGAGACGGCTCCGCTCGTCGCCGACGGCGACTCGTTGACGGTCGAGAATCCCGGCTCCGATTTCATGGTCGACGTGCTGAAAACGCTCGGCTTCGAGCACGTCGTCGCAAACCCGGCGTCGAGCTTCCGCGGCTTGCACGAGTCGTTCATCAACTACGGCGGTAACACGTCGCCCGAGTGGCTCACGTGCACGCACGAGCAAGCGGCCGTCAACATCGCGAACGGCTACTACGCGGTTGCTGCTAAGCCCATGGCCGTCGTGACGTTCGCGCCGTCGGGCTTGCAACACGCGGCGATGGGGATTTTTGGCGCGTTCTCGGGACGTACGCCCACGTATCTGCTCTGCGCGAACATCCCGGGCGGCGAGGACCGTCGGCCGCTGTTCGACTGGGGCCCGCACGCGATGACGGACCCGGCCGCGATGGTTCGCGACATGCTGAAGTGGGACGACACGCCGGCGTCGTTGCAGCACTTCGCCGAATCGGCCGTGCGTGCCTACCGCATGGCGATGACCGTGCCGCGCGGACCCGTGATGCTCGTTGTCGACGCCGCGCTGCAAGAGGAATCCGTGCGCGATCGCGGCGCGCTGCGAATACCCAAGCTCACGCTCGCGAGCCCGCCGGCCGGCGACGCCGCGGCCGTGGCCGAGGTCGCGAAGCTGCTCGTCGCAGCCGAAACGCCCCTCGTGCTGGCCGGCGACGTCGTCCGCGACGAGGACGGCATGCGGTTGCTCGTCGAGCTCGCGGAAACTCTGCAAGTGCCGGTGCAAGGCGGAGGCCGCGGCATGCCGAATCAGCATCCGCTCGCCGGCGGCGGCAACGTGCCGAGCGCCGACGTGATCCTGGCGCTCAACGAGGACGCGCTCTACGGCCGACTCAATCGATATCGCGACCAGCAGGTGCGCGGCTCGATACCGCTCACGAAGCCGGACGCGAAAGTGCTCAGCATTTCGAGCTACGACTTGAACGTGCGCAGCAACTACCAGAACGTCGAGCGCTTCCAGGAAGTCTCGCTTGCGCTCGCGGCCGATCCGCAGGCGACGCTGCCCGCGCTCATCGAGGCCTGCAAGAAGCTGATCACGCCGGCGCGTCGCCGCGCCCTCGACGAGCGCGGCAAAGCTCTGGCTGCGGCGTCGGCGCAGGCGCTCGAGCGCGCGCGCGTCGAAGCCACGTACGGCTGGGACGCGAGCCCGATCACGCTGCAACGCCTCGCCGTCGAAGTCTGGGACGTCATCAAGGACAAGGACTGGGCATCGGTCGGCGCGAACGGCGGCCGCTTGTGGAACGCCGACAAGTTCTACCGGACGCTGGGCGCGGTCAACGGCGGCGGCATCGGCGGCTCGCTGCCGATCGCGATCGGCGCGGCGCTCGCGCACCGGAAGCACGGCCGCCTCTGCGTGCGCTTTCAACCCGACGGCGACATGCTCTACATGGCCACGTCGCTCTGGACGGCGACGCATCACCGCATCCCGATGCTGATCGTGATGCACAACAATCGCGCCTATCATCAAGAGGTGATGCACCTGCAGCGCATGGCGAATCGGCGGCAACGCGGCGTCGAGCTCGCGGCACACGGCTTGCCTGGAGCTGCGATTAGCGATCCCGACATCGACTTCGCGCAGCTCGCGCGCAGCATGGGCGCTTACGCGGAAGGGCCGATCGCGAGTCCCGCCGACCTGCGCCCCGCGTTGTTGCGCGCCGTGGCGCGCGTCGAGAAGGGCGAGGTCGCGTTGCTCGATACGCGCACGCAGCCACGATGAGCGCCGGAATCGGAAGACAAATGTTCACGCTCGCCGTCGCGGTCGGGGCTGCCTATTGCGCGTTGGCGCAGGTACCGGCCGAGTCGCCCGGGAATGCCGCGACTGGCGCGACGCTCTACGTCGATCGCGCCTGTTGGCAGTGTCACGGGCTCGCCGCGCAAGGCGGCGGGATCGCCGGGCCGCGGCTCGCGGGCCGCGTCCAATCGTGGCCGGCGTTCGCGGCGTACGTGCGCCGACCGGCCGAGGAAATGATTCCGTTCACGTCGAAGGTGTTGCCGGACCGAGAGCTGGCCGACATCTTCGCCTGGTTGCGCAGCTTGCCGCCGCCGCCGGCCGTCGAGACCTTGCCAATACTGTCCCCGCGTCGCTAGAACCAACGAGCGGTTGCCGACGCGATCGTCGCGGCGCGCGCGGAATCGAACAAATACATCGCAAATCTTGGGATCGCTGCACATCGAGCGCGCCCGAGTGTTCGCTCCGTGTCGTCTCCGTGCGTGCGGCGCGCCCAAAACGGACTCGGTACGCGTTTTGCATCCGCGAGCAGTTGCTCCAGCCCGCGCCCGGGGGAAATGAACGATCGCAAGAAGTCAGTGCCGCAGGCGGGATATCTCGCTTCTATCGTGGAGTCTTCGGACGATGCAATCCTGTCGAAAGACACGAACGGCATCATTCAGTCCGCGAACGCCGCGAGCGAGCGCATTTTCGGCTACACCGCCGCGGAGCTCGTCGGCAAATCCGTCCGCATCCTGATCCCGCCCGAGCTTCAGGCAGAGGAGGACGAGATCCTCGCACGCATACGTCGTGGCGAGCGCGTCGATCATTTCGAGACCGTGCGGCTGAGGAAGGATAACCGCCGCGTCGCCGTCTCGCTGACGGTCTCGCCGGTGCGCGACGCCTCGGGCCGCGTCATTGGCGCATCGAAGATTGCGCGCGACATCACCGAGCGCGCGCACGCGCGCGCTGCGCAAGCCCGGCTCGCGGCGATCGTCGCGTCGTCCACCGACGCGATCGTCACGAAGGACCTGAACGGCATCATTCACTCCTGCAATCAATCGTGCGAGCAGATCTTCGGCTACCGCGAGGCGGAGCTCGTCGGCCGGTCGGTGCTCGTGCTGATCCCACCGGAACGGCACGCGGAAGAGGACATGATCTTGAGCAAGGTCCGGCGCGGCGAGCGCATCGAGCACTTCGAGACGGTGCGGCTCGCGAAAGACGGTCGCCGGCTCGACATCTCCCTGTCGGTCTCGCCGATCAAGGACGACAGCGGAAACATCATCGGCGTGGCCAAGATCGCGCGCGACATCACCGAGCAGAAGCGTCTCGAGCGAGAGCTCGCGGCGCAACAGGAACGCTTGCGCGTGACGCTCGCGAGCATCGGCGACGCGGTGATTGCATCGGACCTCGACGGCCGCGTCGCATTCCTGAACGCGTCTGCCGAAGCAATGACCGGCTGGCCCGCGTCGGAAGCCCTTGGGCGCGGCCTCGACGAAGTGTTCAAGATCGTCAACGAGCGAACTCGTGCGGCGGTTCAAAACCCGGCGCACCTCGTCATGCGCTCCGGCAACGTCGTGGGCCTCGCGAATCACACCGTGCTCATCCATCGTGACGGCTCCGAGCGGCCGATCGCCGACAGCGCTGCGCCGATCCGCGACAGCGCCGGCATCGTCGCCGGCGCGGTGCTGGTGTTTCGCGATGTGACGGAGCAGCGGCGCGCCGAGGACGCGCTCGCGGAGCAGCGCGAATGGCTCGAGACGACGCTCGAAAGCATCGGCGACGCCGTGGTCGCGACGGACGTGCAGGCCCGGATCACGTTCATGAACCCCGTGGCCGAGAACCTCACGGGGTGGAGCTTCGACGACGCGCGCGGGCTCGCGAGCACGGAGGTCTTCCGGATCGTCAACGAGCGCACGAGGCAGCCCGTGGACAGCCCGGTGCAGCGCGTGCTCGCCGAAGGCGTCGTCGTGGGCCTCGCGAACCATACGGTGCTGATCGCGAAAGACGGCATGGAGCGTCCGATCGACGACAGCGGCGCGCCGATCAGGAATCGCAATGGACGCATCGTCGGCGTCGTGCTCGTGTTTCGCGACATCAGTGCACGGAAGCGCGCGGAAGCCGAGCGGCACAACGTGGCGGCGGAGCGCGAGAGACTGCTCGAATCCGAGCGGGCGGCGCGCTCCGAGGCCGAGCGCGCGAGCCGCGTGAAGGACGAGTTCGTCGCGATGGTCTCCCACGAGCTGCGCACGCCGTTGAACGCGATCCTGGGTTGGACGCATTTGATGTCGCAGAGCCGCGACGATCGCGACATCCTCGTGCGCGGCCTCGACGTGATCGTCCGCAATACGCGCGTGCAGGCGCAGCTCATCTCCGACTTGCTCGACGTGAGCCGCATCGTCTCCGGCAAGCTGCGGCTCACGATCGAGAAGGTGGACATGAAGCCGCTCGTCGAGAACGCGATCGAAACCGTGCAGCAATCGGCCGAGGCGAAACATGTCTCGATTCGTAAGCAGATCGAGGTCACGAACGCGATCGCAGGCGATCCTTCGAGGATCCAGCAGATCATCTGGAACTTGCTCTCGAACGCCGTGAAGTTCACGCCCGAGGGGGGCAGCATCGTCGTCGGGCTGCGGCAACGAAAGTTCGACGTCGAGCTCACGGTCTCGGATACCGGCGTCGGCATTCGGCCGGAATTCCTACCGCACATCTTCGAGCGGTTCGAGCAGGGCAACCCGTCCATCACGCGCCGTTTCGGCGGCCTGGGGCTCGGTCTTGCGATCGCGAGGCATCTCGTGGATCTGCACGGCGGCACGATAGACGCGCAGAGCGAAGGCGAGGGCAAGGGCGCACGCTTCACGGTCGTGTTGCCGACGGGCGCGGCCGTCGAGATGACGAACGGCACGACTCACTCCGGGCCGGACGCAGCCGCTGCCGCAGGCGCCGACGCGCTCCAGGGTATGCGCATCCTGATCGTCGAGGACGAAAAAGATACCCTCGACTTCGTCAGCCGGTTTCTCGTCTCGCGAGGCGCGGAAGTCGTCGCTGCGAGGTCGGCTGCGCAAGCGCTCGCGTTGGTCCCCACGGCGCGCATGAACGTGCTCATCAGTGACATCGGGTTACCCGACGTCGACGGCTACGAGCTGCTGCGCGAGATCCGACGCTTGGACGCGAGCGCCGCCGGCGGGGTTCCGGCGATCGCGCTGACTGCCTATGCGCGAGCGGAGGACCGATTGCTCGCCTTCCGCGCCGGCTATCAGGCGCACGTCGCGAAGCCGGTCGACCCGAACGAGCTCTTGGCGACGATCGTCGACCTCGCGAAGCTCGCCCGGTTGCTGACGCCGCGCCGCTGATGCGGCATCGCGCGCGAACCGTGCGTACTTGCCACACGCAGCGGATGCATGGACACTCGTGAGCTCATGACTGCGACTTTGCAAGAACCACGCGTACGCCGGGTGCTGGATGGAATGCACGCCGAGTCCGCGCGCGTCGATCCACCGCTGCTCGCGAAAGCGAAGGGAAAAAGCCAAGAAGAGCGCGCCGCATTGCTCGGCAACGCTTTCATTCCCGTCGATCCGCACGCCGGTCGACTGCTCTACACGCTCGCGCGCGGCTGCGCGCCCGGCACGTTCATCGAGTTCGGAACTTCCTTCGGGATTTCGACGATCTATCTGGCGGCGGCCGTGCGCGATCGCGACGCGGGCCGAGTCGTCACGACGGAGTTGCACGCCGGCAAGGCGAACCGAGCGCGCGAGTATCTTCGCGAGGCCGGCCTGGTCGACTTCGTCGACCTGAGGGTCGGCGACGCGCTAGAGACGCTCGAGGACGTGACGCCCGGCGTGTCGCTCGTGTTCCTCGACGGCTGGAAGAATCTGTATCTGCCATGCCTGAAGCTGCTCGAGCCGAAGATGCAGCTCGGCGCACTGGTGATCGCCGACGACATCGACCTCTTTCCGGATGCGCTGCGGCCGTACCTCGATTACGTCCGCGACGTGGGCGGCGGCTACGTATCGGTGAAACTGCCCGTCGGCGATGCGATGGAGCTTTCGGTACGCACGCGTTGACACGCCGCGCTTGCGCGACGACGGAGACCCGATGCCGAAGATGAAAGCCTACGCGACCTTCGCGGACTACTTGAAGGACCAACCCCCGAAGAATCAAGTGATCATCCGCGCGCTGCGGCGTTTCGTGAAGCGCGCTGAGCCCGGCCTAGACGAGACCGTCAAGTGGGGCAACGGCTGCTGGGTGGGCGAGCACGGTCCCGTTGCGTACGTGTATTCCGCGACGGGCTACGTGCAGCTCGGCTTCTTTCGGGGAGCGTCCCTGAAGGACCCGAAGGGTCTACTCGAAGGCAAAGGCGAGTACGTGCGACACACGAAGGTGCGGGCCGCTTCCGACATCGACGCGCCGGCGTTTGCCGCGCTGTTGCGGCAAGCCGTGAGCATGCGCTAGGAGATTTCCGACACCGCGGTTTTCTCCGTCAGGGTCCGGGTGCCGCAGCGAGCAGCGCTCGCGCTTCCGCGGCAGGCTCGAAGTCGGGCTCCGCGAGCGACCAGATCGCGAGCGCGCGCTCGAGCGCGGCATGCGAGCCCGCCGCATCGCCGCGCGCCGCGAGCACGCGCGCGAGCTCGACGTTGGCCGTCGCGCTGCCCGGAATCCGCTGCAGTGTCAGCCGAATCGATTGCTCGGCCTCGGCGAGACGACCCAGCTCGCGAAGGGACTCGGACAGACCTAAGTGCACGAGAGGATCGGTAGGGTTCGCGCGCAGATAGTCTTGGCGGATCGCGTATGCCCGCTGCCAATCGCCCTTGAGCCCCGCGAGCCGCGCGCCGGCGGTCAAAGCGGCGTTTCTGAAGGTCTCCGTCTGGTTCCTGGCGATCGTCGACTCGACGGTCGCGAGCCTCGCTTCCGCAGACGGTATGTCGCGATTCTCGAGCGCGAGCTGTAGCTCCGCGATCTCTGCGACGATATTCGAAGGCGCCTGAAGCTGGCCGCCGTACTCGTCGAGGATCGCTCGCGCTTCGGCCTCCCGGCCCGTCTCGAAGTAGATGTCGAGGTTGTTGAGTCGAAGTCCGACCACCTGTAGCGGCGGTTGGAAGGACGCGAACTCTTCGATGCGTCGCGCGAGCGCATCCAGCGCCGCGGTGCTTTGACCTTGGATCCGATAATAGAGGTGCAGCGCGCCCCACGCGTTAGCGCGCGCATTCGGCGAGGCTGCGGACGCGAGCGCGGCCTTGAGGCCCGATTCCGCGGCCGCGAAATTGCCGACGCGATGATCGAGCTGGGCCACCCTGATCAGGAGCTCCGTGTTCGTGGGCTCGAGCAGCAGCGCCTTCTCGAGCGTCCGGCGCGCCGCGTCGAGATCGCCCATGTTGAGCTCGATGCCGGCGAGGCTCGAGAGGCCGGTGTAGTCGTCGGGGAACCTGTCGACGTAGCGTCGCAGAGCGGCGCGGGCCTCCTCGAACTTGCCGAGCGAGCTCTGGAGTTGCGCGATCTGCTTCAGCACGTCGGCCATGCCGGAGTTGATCGAATAGATCTTCTCGAGCGTCGCGATTGCCGCGATGCGCTGATTCTTGACCATCTGCACGGTATAGAGATTCTGGAGAGCGACCAAGTCGTTCGGATAGAGCTCGGCCCACATCTCGACGACGGCCCACGTTTTGTCGAGATCCTGAGTGATGCCGTAATAGTCGGCTTTGACGGTGAACTGCGCTCTCTCGGGAAGGCGATAGTTGTTCGTGAGGGCGGCCTGGATCGGGGCGACGGCCTCGGCTCTGCGATTGGAGAGCAGCAGCGCGGCCGCCAGTGTGTGCTGGGCCAGCGTGAACGTCGGATCCGCGGCAACGGCTTGCTGTAGCAACGGTAGTGCCGCCGCCCAGTCGTCCTCGATCAGCAAGAAATTGCGTGCTTGCCCGTAAGGTTTGAGTGCCGCGTCGTTGCTCGTGAAGTACTCCCTCGCCGGTAAGTCGGGCACGTCGTCGCGCTTAGGAATCTCGAGATGCTTCCTCAAGTCCGCGCTGATGTGGTCCACGAGGTCGAAGAGGTCGTCGGCAACGTACGAATCCTCGGCTACCGTACCGCCGTCGCCCGCTGCGTGCAGGCTCACGGTGGCCGTGTACTGCTGGTTGACCTTGCCGATCGTGCCGGCAAAGAGCCAATCGGCGTGAAGCTCGTTGGCGATCTCACGCTTCAGCGCGAGCGGGACGCCGCGCAGCGTCGGATAGCCGGAACGGCGAAGCTTTTCGCGGAACTGGTTTGGACCGACAGGATCGAGAAAGTCGTCTCCCAGCATGTCGATGTAAACCGCGTCGGGGACGAAACCCGTGAGCCAGAGGTCGTCGTCAGCCAGCATGTCGGCGTCGAAGTCGAAGAGCAGCGTGCGTTTGCGAAACTCTTGCTTCGCAACCTCGCGCGCGACGACGTTACCCGCTTCGTCTGCCACCGTAACGCTCGTCGTGGCGGCGCCGAGGTCTTCGGTGCGGAACATGAAGAAGAGAACGCCGACCGCGAGCAGCAGGTTTGCGGGAACGCCGATCATCTCGGGCAGGCCCCACGCGTCGCTGCCGGGGCGAGCGTGCCGGTAGACGACCAGCAAGTAGCTCGGCCAGAGCATGAGCGTCGCGAAGATCGCGACTTTCGTCCAGTGCGGAGAGAACAGGAACACGTCCACGATGAGCTGCGTGAACTGCATGATGCCCCAGGCAACGCCGATGTAGACGACGAGATACTGGGGAATGCGGCGCTCGAGGAGCTTGCCGACCAGGTCTTTCATGCGGTGACAACGCTAATCCAAGACCATCGCGCGAGCAATCCCGCAGACGGCTCTGGAGCTGCGTTTATTTCACGGACGAGCCGCGGAAAGTCTCGCGGGGACCACGATCCTGCGTCCGGCGCCGTCGCCGGGATACTCGCGCCGGTTCGCGCCGGGGCTGGCGTAACCGTTGATGAGGACGCGTCGATACCGATCGGACGTGTTCTCGAAGCTCGCGTGTGCCGTGTACGGGCCGAAGAACAGCGTGTCGCCGGGCTGCGCCAGGATCGTCACGGCGTCGCGCTCGCGCAGCGCGGGGCGATCGTCGCCTTCGAAGTCGATTCGGCCCCATTTCGAGCTGCCGGGCATGAACTTGAGCGGACCGCTGTCGGGCGTCATCTCGTCGAGCACGATCAACGTCTGCACGAAGCTGCCGCGGCCGTTGACGTCCGTCCAGGTCCCGTTGCCCTTGTCGCGATGCTGGATGTCCTGATGCCAGCCGAAAACGACGCCGTCGTGCGGCCGCTTGAAGTGCGCTTGGCACAGCAGATGGTCCATCGCGCCGTCGTCGAGCAGCTGCGCACAAGGAGCCGTCAGTCGCGCGTCGCTGCCGATGTCGAGCAAGTAGCTCTGGCATCCGCCGGCCCAGACGACGCGCTGAATGACCTGCCGATCGGAGCGGCGGCCGAGCACGAAATACGATCCGCGATGCAGCGCGGTTTCGGTCAGTCCGCTCGCGATCCGCTCGAGCTCGTCGAAGCACGCTCGCATGCGGGCGACTTCGCTAGCGCTGAACAGCGCTCGACGGAGGATCCAGCCGAGCTCGAAGAACTCGTCGACCTCATCGGCACGGAGAGCGGTTTCGCGGCTCATGACAGGTATTGTCGCCGACGAAGCCATGCTTTTTCTTGTTGCTTCGTCTCGTTCCGACTCTATTACTACGGTGCGCTTCATGGGGCGGCTGGTAACGTAATGTCGTTGATTGTACCGACATCACGATTCGGCATTTTGTTCACTTTCCTGCCGAATCGTGTGCGGCCGGCGCCGTGCTAGGCTCGGCGCATGAAGCACTTCTTGCTGTTCTACGATGTTGCCCCGGATTACCTCGCGCGGCGAGCCGAGTTTCGCGAGGCACATCTCGCGAAGGCGTGGGCGGCACACGCGCGGGGTGATCTGATTCTTGGCGGAGCGCTCGCCGACCCCGTTGACGGCGCCATGTTGCTGTTCGCGGGTGAATCGCCGAGTGTGGCCGAAGCGTTCGCGCGGGAAGATCCGTACGTCTTGAACGGCCTCGTCACGCGCTGGCGGGTGCGCGAATGGAGCACGGTCGCGGGCACGCTCGCGGCTGCACCCATTCGGCCGCGCGGCCAATAGCCGTCTCGCTCTACGCGCTCGGCGCCGATCGCGTTCGAGATTCCGTTTGGAAGTCGCCCCAGTTGTGCGCGAGAATCTTG
>Ga0070704_100001943_pt1 | contig 11442 bp, 13 predicted proteins | sample KBSK5252metaG_FD_65467 | JGI IMG/M metagenome (GOLD analysis project Ga0070704, IMG submission 65467) | Corn, switchgrass and miscanthus rhizosphere microbial communities from Kellogg Biological Station, Michigan, USA - KBS K5-25-2 metaG | ecosystem: Host-associated > Plants > Roots >... | reverse complement strand
CTCCGAACCGGGCTCCATCGTCGCGGCCAGCTTGCGTCGGACCTCGTCGGGCGAGTCGGTGTCCTCGATCCCGGCGAGCCGCGCCAGCACCCGCCGATACTGGGCGTACGGGCGCGTCGTGTCGTACGAAACACACTGCCAGGTCTCCCAAAGGCGGTGGATCTCGCCGCCGATGCGCGACGGGTCGTCGGGCCGCCGACGGGTCCACTCGGCGAGGGTCTCCTGGACCAGCCTGGACTTGCCGAGGCCGGCCTCGCCGATCAGCGAGACGATCCGCCCGCCCCCCGACTGCGCCTCCTCGATCGCGTCCCGGAGCTGCTCCATCTCGCGTTCACGCCCGACCAGCGGCGAGGTACGGAGGCTCCGGGACTCCGGCACCCCGGACTTGCGGCCGAGGACACGGAACGCGGACACGGGCACGGCCTTGCCCTTGACCTCGATCCCGCCGCGCGCGTCGAGATCGAAGAACGGTTCGATCAACCGCTGCGTGTCGCCGGTGATCTGCACGGTGCCGGCGTCGGCCGTCTGCTCCATGCGGGCGGCGACGTTGACCGCGTCGCCCATCGCCGTGTACTCGAGGCGGAGATCCGAGCCCACCTGTCCGACCATCACCGGGCCCGTGTTGATGCCGACCCGAACGTCCAGATCCAGACCGCGCTCTGCTCTGATCTGCTCCTTGTAGGAGGCGATGCCCGCGATGATGTCGAGCCCCGCCTGGACCGCGCGTTGCGGGTCGTCCTCATGCGCGATCGGAGCGCCGAAGAAGGCGAAGATCGCGTCGCCCATCAGGCGGGCCAGCGTCCCCTCGTACCGGTATACGGGGGCGATCAGCCGTTCGAACGCCCCGTTCATGATCTCGGCCCAATCCTCGGGGTCCAGGGTCTCGGCCATCGCGGTCGAACCCTTGACGTCGCAGAAGAGCATCGTGACGATCCGCCGCTCGCCCTCCATGGCCCGTCCCGCGCGTGCGGCCTCGAGCTTGGCGAGCATCTCCTTGGGCAGGTAGGGCTCGAGTTGGGGATGTGGGTCGACCGCGGTGGAGTCGAGCTTCGCACCGCAGTTCAGACAGAAACGAGCCTCCGCCGGATTGGCGGCCGAGCAGTCGGGGCAGGTGTTTGGCGTCGGCATGGGTTCGGGGTGGTCCGGACCGATAACGATAGCCGCGGTGCGAGAGACCTCGGGCGGGTGTTGGCTGCGATTCCCGACCGGTGGTGATCGCCAAGGGCGGCCGCGAGCGGCCTTCGCTAGGACGCGAGCCGCGCCGCGACGCTCATCTCCACGTTGCCCTTGAGGGCACCAGACACCGGACAGTTCTCCTTCGCGTCCTCGGCGAGCGTGACGAAGTCCTCCTCCGAGATCCCGGGTACCGCGCCGGTCACGTCGAGCTCCGACGTCGTGATCCCGGTCCCCGGGACGAACGTCACCCTTGCCGACACCTCGAGCCGGTCCGCCGGCGTCCCGGCCTTCGCGAGCCGCGCCGAGAACGCCATCGAGAAGCACGAGGCGTGGGCCGCCGCGATCAGCTCCTCGGGGCTGGTCATCCCGCCCTCGTCGCCGGTCCGGGCCGCCCACGAGACCGCAAGCGGCCCGATCGCCCCGCTGCCCACCTGCTCGATCGTGCCCGTCCCGTTCTCCAGGTCGCCCTTCCAACTCACCCGTGCCTGTTTGGTCGCCATCGCTTCCTCCTCTCCCTTCAGCTAATCGCGACCGAGGCACCTTCGGCAACCCGCGGCGTGAAGTCGCGCGGCAGCGGGTAGCAAGACGCTTGAACGGATGGCACGGCGCGTAGAGAGGGAAGGAGGACGTCATGCCGCAGAGGGCGTGGAGCGCCAGGCGCGAACGACAGTACGAGCACATCAAACAGGGCCTCGAGGAGCGAGGTCGCGACGTGGACACGGCGGAGGAGATCGCCGCTCGAACGGTCAACAAGGAGCGGGCCCGCTCCGGCGAGGCCAGGACCTCGAGCCCGACGTCGACCCGGGACATCTCGTCCGGCCGGCGCGGTGGCCTGCGGTCGCACCGCGGGCCCGGCGGCCGAACGAAGGCGCAGCTGTACCAGGAGGCGAAGGACAAGCACGTCGAGGGACGATCTAAGATGTCCAAGGCGCAGCTCCAGCGAGCCGTCGACCGCGATTAAGGAGGCAGACCTCGTGCCGAGCGTCCAGGGGCTCTCGAAGAAGCAGGCGAACTACCGCGAGGCCGAGAACCCGAAATTCCGCTGCGGGGAGTGCAAGTTCATGTTCCCGCGCCTGTCGATCGGCGGGTGCCGCTACGTCCGCGGCGTGATCCACAGCGACGCAACCTGCGACGAGTTCAAGCCACGCGACGCCACCCAGTCCTGACGGTCGTTCCGAACGTCCGCTCGGGTATCAGCGACGGACCTCGTACCGCACCCCGTGCCAGACCTCGTCGCCCTCGCGGTACTCGACGCGTTCGACCAGCCGCATCCCGACCTTCTCGGCGACGCGGATCGAGGAGGCGTTCTCCGCGCTGGCGTGCGCGCGGACGACCTCGGCCCCGAGCGTGTCGAAGGAGTAGTTCACGAGCGCGCGGATGGCCTCCGTCGCGTACCCGCGTCCCTGGAACTCCGGCGAGATCGTGTACCCGACCTTGATCACGTTCGGCTCGCCGTCGGCGACCGCGAACCCGACGTCGCCCACGATCCTGCCCCCCTCGCGCTCCTCGACCGTGAACTGGACCCATCCGCCGGGCTCCCCGGGCACACGCGTGCTCATCTCGACGATGTCGGCCAGGACCCCGGCGGGATCGGTGCGGTCCCACCCCTGCTGGCGGTTCACGTCCGGGTCGCTGCGGTACGCCGAGATCGTCTCGGCGTCCTCCGGCTTCGAACGGCGGAGCCGGAGCCGTTCGGTCTCGAGCGGTTCGAACTCGGTGTCGACGCGCACGGGCCGCAGCGTAGCGGCTCGGGCTCAGCCGCTGCCGGTCAGGATCGTCGCCAGCCTCGAGGCGTCGATGCTCCCACCCGACACGATCGCGACGATCGTGCCCGACCCGGCCATGCCGCCGGTTGCGGCCGCGACCGGGACCGCCCCCGCACCTTCGGCCACCACGTGCGCCCGCGTCGCCAGCAAGCGGACGGCATCCGCGGCCGCGTCGGGCTCGACGACGAGCGACCCATCGAGCAACGTCCGCGCCAGCTCGAACATCTCCGGGAGGACCCTCGGCGCGCCGATCCCGTCCACGAAGGTGGGCGTGTACGCGACCTCGACGGGGACGCCGGCCGAGAGGGAGGGTGCCAGGGGTGCCGCGCTCGCGACCTCGGCCGCGTAGACCCTGGTCGCCGGGGCCCGCGCCCGGATCGCGGACGCGATCCCGCAACTGAGGCCACCGCCCCCGAAGGGGATGATGACGCTATCGACCTCGGAAAGGTCCTCGAGGATCTCGAGGCCGATCGTCCCGTTGCCGGCCATCACCCGCCGATCGCTGAAGGGGTGCACGAAGGTGCCGTCCAAGCCTGGAAAGGTTCGGGACGCGAACACCTCCAGCCATCGGTCGAACGTCACCGGGATGACGGTCCCGCCCAGGCGCTCGACCGCCGAGATCTTCGCCTCCGGAGCGGTGTCGGGCACCACGGCCGTGCAGGGGAAACCCCCTCGCCTCGCGAACCAGGCGACGGCCTGGGCCATGTTGCCCGCGCTCGCGGTCCACACGCCGTTCGCGAGCTCCTCGTCGGTGAGTGACCCGATCAGCGAGCCCGCGCCGCGGATCTTGAAGGAGCCGATCGGCTGCAGGACCTCGAGCTTCAGGTAGATCTCCGTATCCGGGACCTCGACCGGGAACCGCACCAGGGGGGTTCGGACGGCCACCCCCTCGATCCGAGCGCGGGCCCGCTCGATCTCCTCGAGCGTGATGGGCTCGTGGTGGACCGGCTCCGTCATAGCTCGAACGTCGTGCCGACGCCGTCGGCCGAGGCCCGATCGAAGACCTGTCGGGCCGCCGCCGCGTCCTCCACGGCGTGGCCGGTCGACTTGTAGAGCGTCAGCTCGCCGTCCGAACGGCGTCCGGGGTGTTCGCCGGCGAGCACCTCCCCGATCTCGGCGATCGAGGCCGGGTCGAGCCCCTGCAGCTCGGCCGAGCCGGTGGGCGGCGGGTTCTCGGCCGCGCCTCGCCATTCGACGAAGATCGACGACGCGCGGACCGTGGCCTGGTCGACCTCGGCGCCCACGCCGACCGAGCTCACGTGCGCCCCCGGCGCGAGCCAGGCGTGCGACAGGACCGGCTCGTCCGCGTCTGTGCAGCAGCACACGAGGTCGGCACCCCGGACGGCCTCCTCGAACGAGGTGACCGCTCGTGCCTTGGGCTGCGACGCGGCGAGCGTCTGGGCGTGGCGGGGGTCGCGCGACGCGACGCGAACATCGTCGAGCTCGAACAACCTCGGGAACGCGTCCAGGTGCGACCGCCCCTGCACGCCGGCCCCGAGGACCGCGAGGGAGCTCGCGCCGTCGCGGGCGAGCGCTCGCGCGGCCACGGCGGCGGTCGCGCCGGTCCGGACCGCGGTGATCACGGTGCCGTCCATCACGCAGAGTGGCGCCCCGCTGTCCTCGTCGAACAGCGCGATCAGCGCCTGATGCGAGGGAAGCCCGCGGTCGTGGTTGCGGGGGAAGACCGCGACGAGTTTGGCCTCGAGCGTCCCCGGCAGGTACCCGGGCATCGAACCGAGGAAGCCCGTCGGGGTTCGCGCGACGGTGCGCGGCGGGACCGAGGCGTTCCCGGCGCTGAGTTCGCGCAGCGCGACCTCGAGCGCGCCGAACAGCGTCGGGAGATCGATCAGGTTCCGGACGTCTTCGGCGTTGAGGAGGAGCAGCGGCGCCATCCGCCGATGATAGGTGGGCGGCGGGCGGGCCACGACGGCCCGCCCGCCACACTCCGGTCTAGGCGCCGCCCTCGTTCAGCGTGACCTCGATCGGCTGGTAGGAGTCGCCGGTCGTGTCGACGCCGAGATCCTGGAGCTTCGTGAGCGCCTCGTTGATGATGTCGTTGGTGAACGCGTCGGCGTCCGGCGGCGCCGTCAGCACCGTCGTGCCCTCCAGGTTCGGCGTGTTCTGCGCGATCTCTGCCGTGCGGTCCCACGCCGCCTGGTTGATGACGCCCACGCCGTCGGCCGCGGGCCAGATCAGCTGATTGATCTCGTTCATCTGCCACAGCTGGTGGCTCGCGCCGAGCTTGGAACCCTGCGCCACGACCAGGTCGGTGCATGCCTGCACGTTGTCCCGGCAGTACGCCCAGCCCTGGAGCGACGCCGTCAGGAAACGGACCGCGATGTCACGATAGGCGTCGTCGGACTCGAGCCGCTCGCCGTCGGCCCAGATCGCGTCCTGGAGCATCCCGACCCCGTCCTCCTCGTAGGAGATCACGTTCAGGTCCGACGGCTGATACAGCTCGCCGGTGTCCGGGTTCACGGTCTCGAGCACCTGCGCGTACTCGTTGTAGATCATCGCCTCGGCCGCGTCGATGTCGCCCGAGAGCAGACCCGACATGTCGAAGTCCTGCTGCACGAGCGTCACGTCGGACGCCGGGTCGAGGTTCGCCTGCGCGAGCGCCGCGAAGATCTCGTACTCGTTGCCGAACCCCCAGTTGCCGACCGTCTTGCCGGAGAAATCGGCCGGCGTCGTGATCCCCGAGTCCGCGAACGAGACCTGCAGCGTCCCCGAGCGCTGGAACACCTGCGCGATGTCGACGATGTTGGCCCCGGCCTCGCGCGTCGCGAGGGCCTTGGGGACCCACGCGATCGCGAAGTCGGCGGCGCCGTCGGCCAGCTGCTGCTGCGGCACGATGTCCACGCCACCCTCGACGATCGTGACGTCCAGGCACTGGTCGGCGTAGAAGCCCTGATCCTGCGCCGCGAAGTAGCCGGCAAACTGCGCCTGGATGAACCACTGCAGCTGCAGCGTCACCTGGTCCGTGCTTGAGCAGCTTCCGCCGCCGCCCCCGGCGGCGCCGCCGCCGCCGTCGTCGTCGTTGCTGCACGCCGCCGCGACCAGCGAGAGCGCGAGCACGCCGGCGGCGAAGAACCTGAGTCGCTTGCCCCCCATGTGGGCCCCCTTCCCCCCGGGGTCGATGCCCCGATGAGCCTCCGTGCGACCCGACATCATGCCCTATCGCGCTCCCGCGCGCCGAGGCCTCCGGGCGTGGCGACCTGCTCGAGCGCCACGGCCGCTAGGAAGAAGGCCAGGCCCAGCAGGCAGGCTCCCAGGACGTAGGCCCAGGCCTCGGCGTTGTTCGACAGCGCGATGTTGCTCACGATCCGGCTGCCGAGCCCGTTCTGCAGCCCGCCGAAGTACTCGGAGACGAACGCCGTGATCACCGCGGCCGGCGCCGCGATCTTGAGCGCGGTGAACAGGTAGGGGACGGCGTGCGGCACCCGGACCTTGCGAAGGACCGTGACCTCGCTCGCTGCGTACGAACGCATGAGGTCCAGGTAGACGTTGCCGACCTCGCGCAGGCCTCGCGCGACGTTGATCAGGACGATGAAGTACACGACCAGCGTCACCATCAGTCGTCGCGGAACCTCGCTCGTCACCGGGTACATGTTGTTGAACACGGCCACCAGCACGAAGATCGGGATCGCGTTCAGCGCGACGGCGACCGGGCTCAGCAAGTCGTCCACGAGCCGGAAGCGTGCGAGCAGGAATGCCATCGCCACGCCGATCGCGGTGCCGACCAGCAGCCCGACGAACGCGTTCAGGCCCGAGACCTTCGTCGCCTCCCAGATCAGCGACGTATTCGCGCGGAACGCGTCCCAGATCGCCGACGGCGCCGGCAGGAAGTACGGCTGGAAGTCGAAGACCTTGACCGCGGTCTCCCACAGCACGAGGAACACCGCACCGAACAACAGGGGCGGCCACGCGAGCGCGAAGGCGTGTCCGGGCGAGCGCCTCACAGCTCCTCCGCCACCTGCTCGATGTCGGGCTCGACGCCCGTCGGCTGGATACCGCGGAGGGCCTCGCGCACCTCCGTGACCTTGGCGAAGAACCCGGCGGTCTCGCGCGTGTCGACACCTCGTCGCGTGCCGAGGTCGACGTCGATCACCTCGGTGATCCTGCCCGGTCGTGGCGACATGACGACCACCCGGGTCGAGAGGAAGACCGCCTCCGGGATCGAGTGGGTGACGAAGACCACGGTGGTCGATGTCTCGCCGCAGATCCGCAGGAGCTCGGTCTGCATGTGCTCGCGCGTCATCTCGTCCAGCGCACCGAACGGCTCGTCCATCAGCAGGAGGGGCGGGTGCGCGGCGAGCGCCCGGGCGATCGCCACCCGCTGCTGCATGCCGCCGGACAGCTGCCACGGGAAGTGGTTCGCGAACTCGGGCAGCTTGACCAGCTCGAGCATCTCGATCGCGCGAGCGCGTCGCCCCGCCTTGTCCCACCCCTTCAGCTCGAGGGGCAGCTCCACGTTCTTGGCCACGGATCGCCACTCGAACAGACCGGCCTGCTGGAACGCCATCCCGTAGTCCTGATCCAACCGAGCGGACCGCGCCGGCTTGCCGTTGACCAGGACCTCGCCCGTCGTGGGTTCGGTCAGGTTGGCGATCAGGCGGAGCTGGGTCGACTTGCCGCAACCCGACGGGCCGATCAGGGAGACGAACTCGCCGGGCGCGATGATCAGATCGATGTCGACGAGGGCCTCGACGGCGTCCGGTCGTCCGGCGTTGAACACCTTGGTCAGGCCGCGGATCTCGACCGCGTCCCCCCGGCCGTCGCCGGCTCCGCCGCTCATTCGGTCGCCTCGCGAGGCCGGTGGCGCATCCCCACGAGGTCGACGAGCGAGACGATCCCGGCCAGCACGAGCCCGAGTGCGGCCGCGCCGAACACGGCCGTGAACACCTTCGCGGGATCGCTCGTCGCCTCCCTCGCGTACTCGATGATCAGCCTGCCGATGCCGCCGGCCAGACCGGTGGAGATCTCGGCGACGACGACGCCGACCACCGACGCGGTCGCGGCCAGCTTGAGGGCGGGAACGATGTACGGCAGCGCGGCCGGGAACCTGAGCTTGAACAGCGTCTGGCGCCAGGAGGCCGCGTACGAGTCCATCAGCTCCAGGGACGCGGGAGGCGTCGAGGTCAGACCCTTCAACGTCCCGACGGCGACGGGGAAGAAGGCGAGGAAGGCGCCGAGCACGGCCGCCGAGAGCCATCGCGGCCACTCGAACGCGCCGAGGTGGAGCCTGCCTCCCCAGCTCACGACCAGCGGCGCGAGCGCGATCAGCGGCACCGTCTGCGACAGGACGAGGTACGGGAGGAGCCCCCGTTCGACGACCTTGTACCGCGCCATGAGCACGGCGAGCCCGAGCCCGACCGCGGCGCCGAGCGCGAGTCCGGCGAGCGCGATGCGGAAGGTGAACCATGCCCCCCGTAGCACGACCACCAGGATCGGCGTGTCGGACGCGCGGTTCTCGGGCTGCCCGTAGCGCGAGATCATCTCCCACACGTGGGGCATCGCCGTGTCGTTCGCGCGGGGCAGGATCGTCCAGCCAAACACGGTTCCGCCGTCCTGCGGACCGGCGACCTTGTAGAGCTCCCAGGCGACGGCCACCAGGACCAGCGCGAGCGCGAACGTCCAGACCGGCCGGAACCGCGTCAAGTCTTCGCGCGGACCGTGTCGGCGATGGCCGGGATGACCTTCTCGCCGTAGGCCTGCAGGGTCTCGTCCTTCGCGTCGTGCTGCAGGTAGACGGCGAACTGGTGGACGCCGAGCGCCTTCAGCTCCTCCAATCGCCGCACGTGCTCCTCGACCGGCCCCAGGATGCAGAAGCGATCGATGATCTCGTCCGGCACGAACTCGGTGTGGACGTTGCCCGCCTGCCCGTGCTCGTTGTAGTCGTAGCCCTCTCGGCCTTTGATGTATTCGGTGAGCGCCGTCGGGACGGGGGAGGACTCGCCGTAGCGCGCGACGATGTCGGCGACGTGGTTGCCGACCATGCCACCGAACCACCGGCACTGATCGCGCGCGTGCCCGACGTCGTCCGTGACGTAGGCCGGCGCGGCGACGCAGATCATCACGTCGTCCGGATCGCGCCCGGCCTCCTGGGCCGCCGCGCGCACGGCGCCGATCGTCCACTCGGTGATGTGTGGGTCGGCGAGCTGCAGGATGAACCCGTCACCGACCTCGCCGATCAGCTTGAGCGCCTTCGGGCCGTAGCCCGCGACCCAGACCTCCGCGCGGCTCCTGGACGCCCACGGGAACCGGATCTTCGAGCCTCGATAATCGGCGGTGCGACCGTTCACGAGCTCGCGGATCACGTCGACGCTCTCGCGCAACGTGGCGAGGGTCGTCGGCTTGCCGTTGATGACCCGCACGGCCGAGTCGCCGCGCCCGATCCCGATCACCGTCCGGTTCCCGAACATCTCGTTCAGCGTGGCGAACACGCTCGCCGTCACCGTCCAGTCGCGGGTCGCCGGGTTGGTCACCATCGAACCGACGGTCACCTTGCGTGTGTTCGCGAGAATCTGCGTGTAGATCGGGAACGGCTCCTCCCACAGGATGTGGCTGTCGAACGTCCACACGTGGGTGAACCCGTAGGTCTCCGCCTTGGTGCCGAGGTCGACCACGCGGGCGCTCGGTGGGGTGGTCTGCAGCACCACACCGATGTCCATCGCGCCCCTCCCTACTCCCTTCCTCGGCGTCGGTCAGCGAGCGACGATCGGGTCGTACGCGTCGGGCCGGCGGTCCCGGTAGAACGCCCACCGGTCGCGGACCTCGCGGATCTTGTCCAGGTCGAGCTCCCGGACGATGAGTTCCGGCTTGTAGGCGTCGCCGACCTCGCCCACGAACTGGCCCTCCGGATCGACGAAGTAGCTCTGCCCGTAGAAGTCGTTCTCGCCGAGCGGCTCGATGCCTACTCGGTTGATGGCGCCGACGTAGTACATGTTCGCGACGGCGGCGGCCGGCTGTTCGAGCCGCCAGATGTACTCGCTCAGCCCGCGATGGGTGGCCGACGGGTTGAACACGATCTCGGCGCCGTGCAGCCCAAGGATCCTCCACCCCTCGGGGAAGTGCCGGTCGTAGCAGATGTAGACGCCGACCTTGCCGACCGCGGTCTCGAACACCGGGTACCCCTCGGTGCCGGGCGTGAAGTAGAACTTCTCCCAGAACCCCTTGACCTGCGGGATGTGCTGCTTGCGGTACTTGCCGAGGTAGGTCCCGTCGGCGTCGATCACGGCGGCGGTGTTGAAGTACTGCCCCGCCTGCACGAACTCGTACATCGGGAGCACCATCACCATGCCGAGCTCCTTCGCCACGCTCTGGAAGCGCTTGGTGGTGGGTCCCTCGGGGATCGGCTCGGTGTAGCCGTAGTACTCGGTGTCCTGCACCTGGCAGAAGTAGGGCCCGTAGAACAGTTCCTGGAAGCAGATGACCTCGGCGCCCTGCGCCGAGGCCTCGCGAGCGGCCTCCTCGTGCTTGTCGATCATCGACTCCTGGTCGCCGGACCAGTCCGTCTGGAGCAGTGCGGCCTTGACGGTCCTCGACATCGTGCCCTCCTGAGGGTTCACGCCGGGCGCTCCTCGCGCCGGTTCCCCAGGATGGTAACCACCCTCGGTCGGGAGCGCGAGCGGTCGCCCGATCGACCCCGCATCCCGGCTCCGTGTCCCTCTGATGCGATCGGCACTACCGTATCCGGACAACGGGATCGGGAGCCACGGCGCCGCTCGGCGGCGCGGGAGGTGGAGATGGCGGAACGTGCAACGAAGGTCGTCGCGATCTCGCGGGCGGCCGGCGCCGAGGGCGAGCGGATCGGCGCACTCGTCGCCGAGCGGCTCGGCTTCCGATACGTGGACGAGGAGATCATCACGAGGGCCGCCGAGAAACAGGGCGTCGACCCAGCGGCGATCGCCGACGCCGAGCGTCGCAAGAGCGTGATCCTGCGGCTGCTCGAGGGCCTCGGCCAGAGCGGCGCCGCCGGCGCGACGCCCGGCGGGCCGATGTGGGTCCCCGACGACGCCACCGAGCTGGCTCAGAGCCGCGACCGACGCGCGTTGATCCGCGAGACGATCCACGAGACCGCGGAGCAGGGGGATGTGGTGATCGTCGCGCACGCGGCGGCGTTCGCGCTCGCGGGCCGGGACGACCTGGTGCGGGTGCTGATCACGGCGCCGGCGGAGATCCGGACGCGGCGGCTGGCCGAGGCTCGCCACGTCGACCAGGCGAAGGCGGCCACCGAGCTCAAGCGCTCGGACGAGGCCCGCGCGGCATACCTCAAGACCTTCTACGAGGTCGAGCGCGAGCTCCCGACGCACTACGACCTCGTCGTGAACACCGAGGTCCTCGATGCGGACGAGGCGGCGGATCTCATCGCTCGTGCCGCGGGCGCCTGACGGATCGGCGTTACGAGAGGATCGCGAATCGGTCGATCGAGACCAGCGCGCCCTTGGCCGCGGGTCGCGCGGTCCCCAGCACCACGATCCGCAGCGTGTGGACGCCTTCC
>Ga0070704_100001936_pt1 | contig 11451 bp, 5 predicted proteins | sample KBSK5252metaG_FD_65467 | JGI IMG/M metagenome (GOLD analysis project Ga0070704, IMG submission 65467) | Corn, switchgrass and miscanthus rhizosphere microbial communities from Kellogg Biological Station, Michigan, USA - KBS K5-25-2 metaG | ecosystem: Host-associated > Plants > Roots >... | reverse complement strand
TACATCGCTCCAACACGGCGCTAATTTCCCATTAGCACGGAAAGCAGCGTCTCGTCCACTGCTCGCAGAATTTACGTCAACCTCTCCTCCCCATTTTTCTACCAACGATCTTTCTGCTAGCTCCGGAATCTCTCCGCCCGCCTATTCCGGAGACTGGCAATTTTTTTCCACCTTTCTGAAAGATTCCTCCGGAGTCATCCGAGCCTGATGCCGAGTGAAATGTTCACTCGATAACGCAATGAAGCTCAATGACTCGCCAACGGTTGAAAGGAAGAACTTTATGAACGCAGCTCGATTCTGTCGGAACCGCTTTTTATCCATGTTTTGCCTCTGGCTTTTGGCCGCAATGCCTGCCGCACTCCAAGCACAAGTGCGCGTGCCCGGTTTCCGGCCAAGCACCTCCGGCCTCCATTTCGTCAACGGATTCCCCAGCGTGCCGTTGCTCACCATCAATGTCCTGGGAATCCCCGTTCCCATTGGCGATGCGGCCAATGGGCTGTGCGGTGGAATGGTCTTCACCGTGATGGATTATCGCTTCGCCGGATTGCCCATTCCCTGCGACCAGAGCCCGCCCACCAGCGGCCCGCTATTTAATTATCTCGTGGCTCGCCTCTTCGACAGTTTCAACCTTCCCTTCGGCCCGATGCATTACATGGCTTTGATGGACCCGAACCTGCCCGATCACGAAACAACGCTCAGCCAGCTTGGGCTCGCGCCGCATGGGCGCGCCTGGGTGATGATTCGCGAGGAATGGCCGAAGATCAAAGCGGACCTCGATCTCGGCATGCTCTCACCCATCGCGCTTATCCGCGTCAAAAGCCTCGACCCATTTCAAATGGGCCACAATCACCAGGTCCTGGCCTACGGCTACGATCTGGTCGGAAATGACCTGCAGATCTTCGTCTACGATCCGAACCATCCGGACAACGACAGCGTGACGATCGCGCTGAATATCGGCGTGCCGGAGCACACGACAACAGTCACTTACAACGGCGGCATCGATTCGAGCGAAAATGTGTTTTGCTTCTTTCGCACCGACTACAATTTCGTCCGCCCCCCATCTCTCCCCGACCAAACGCCGCCCAGCATCCAAGGCCCGTTGTCGATGACCGTCAGTGCCGGGTCCCAATGTTCGCGTCCGGTCTTTTTTGGCGTGACGGCCACGGATGATTGCGGTTCGGCGACGGTGCAATGCCAGCCTGCGTCGGGCTCGACGTTCAGTGCAGGGACGACGGTGGTGACATGCACGGCGCGGGATAACGCCGGCAACACCAGCACGCACAGTTTTAATGTGACGGTGAATGGAGCAACGCCGGCGGCGTCGCCGGGCGGCTCGGGTCTGCTGGGAACCTATTACGACAACATCGATTTCACGGTGGCGAAGGCGGCGCGGATCGAAGCCGTCGATTTCGACTGGGGCTTGAACGCGCCTCTTCCCGGCGTGGACGCGGAGACATTTTCTGTTCGTTGGAGCGGCCAAGTGGTCCCGCGCTACACCGATTCCTACACGTTCTACACCTGGAGCGACGACGGCGTGCGGTTGTGGATCAATGGGCAGTTGGTTATCAACAACTGGACCGATCATGCCCCGAGCGAAAACCAGGGAACAATTTATCTGGTGGCCGGCCAGCCCTACGACATCGTGATGGATTACTACGAGAACGGCGGCTACGCGATGGCCAAGCTGTCCTGGTCCAGCGGTTGTCAGGCCAAGGAAATAATTCCTGCCAGTCAACTGCTGCCGGGCGCGCCGGACTGCCCGACAGGGCCTGAACCGACGTTCTTCAGTGATTTCAACAACGGCACGCCCTCGGGCATGACGCTGTTCGGTTCGGCCACCGCCGCTGGTGGATACTTGAAGCTGACGCTGGCGCAAGATGGTCAATACGGCATTGCCTACATCGATGATTTCGGCGGCGGGCGATACGTGCAGGGTTTTCGGGCGACTTTCAAGGCGGCGCTCTTCGGCTCAACCTGCTGCGGGAATGGCGCGTGGCCGGCGGACGGTTTCAGTTTCAATTTGGTCCCGGCCAGTTCGGCGTTGACGAATCCCGGATATGGCGAGCCCGCCGAAGAAGGGCTCGACACTGGCCTGGTCGTGAACTTCGACACGTGGGACAACGGCGCAGGCGAAGCGCCGGCCATCGAAGTGAAATGGCTGGGGCAAGTCATCGCGCGCGCTCCGTTCCAAGCGTCACAAAGTCCGGCGGGCATCACGGACCCGGCTGCCGCGGCCAAGCAAGTCGCGATCGATTTGGAACGCGGCGGAGCCATTTCGGTCTCTTACGGTGGAACGGTTGTCATTAACCGGGCGCAAACGCCCTACAGCGCGGGGACCGTCGGCACGCCAAAATGGATCTTCGGAGCACGTACCGGTGCCGCCAACGACAATCATTGGATTGATGATCTGCGAATCGTCACCTACACCACGCCCAACAGCGGCACGCTGCCCATTCCTGGATTGTTCAACACGGGTGTCGATGCCCAAGGCCGTCCGCTCCCCGATAATGCCGGCGACCCGCATTATCGATTGGTGGCTGGCAGCGTCCTCACCGGCACGCCCGTGGCTGCCACAGCCGGGGGTGGCTTCCCCATTGGTCCCTGGTTGCCCGACGATCGGCATTCCGCCTGGATCTCGCCCACCGCCGACACGTTCGGGCCCGGCAACAGCGATTATTATTACCAAATCGAGTTCAACCTTGCCGGACTCGATCCAGTCACCGCGGTGATTCAAGGCCAGTGGGCAGCTGACAATTTCGGGATGGACATCCTGCTCAATTCCATCAGCACCGGCCAGAGTCACATCGCACCGGGCGGAGGGCAAACGCCGTTCACCATCTGGCAACCGTTCGTCATCAGCCACGGCTTCCGTCCGGGCAACAACACGCTGACTTTCATTGTGCGCAACGACGCGGCGGAGCCAAACCCGACCGGCTTGCGTGTCGAACTGTGCGGGCGCGCACTGGCGTTGCCGCCCACTTTGCAGATCGAACGGCGCGGCAACGGGTTGGCGGTGACCTGGCGGGGCGCCGGTTACTTGGTGCAGACCGCCCCGAGCGCAAGTGGTCCGTGGACGGACTGGTCTTCGGGAACGTCTCTCAACGGCGGCGATTATGAGTGCGCCCTGCCGATGGCGGCTGGCGCGCACTTTTATCGCCTGCGCGAAGTGAGCATCATCCTGGCGGAGCCCGGGCAGGTGATTGATTTCATTCGCAACAGCCGGGCCGGCGACCTGGGGCCAGGCGGGCTGTAAATGGTGTCTCGCTGCGCGAGTCACACTCCGGGACGGCGCTTCGGCGCCGTCCCTTTTTTCTTGCCACCCTTCGACACCCGGCACCCGCCGTGTCTCAAAACAGGACGCGCTCTTGCTTCGTGGTGGCGCGGGTCGCCCCACTCATGGGTGTTTGTCAGCGTTGCGCACGGGTTCATAACCTTGGCAGGGAACCTGCCTCACCTTCGGGGTGAGCAGGTTGCAGGCAGGAATTGCCCACGCCAAGAGCGTGGCTTGATCGCCGTGGAGGCTGGGTGCCTCCGTTCGCCTTATGTGCCCCGAGCTTATTTTGGGTGGGAATGCTTGTATGTCTGTCTTTTCTCCGGCGCGCTTCTTGTCTGCCTTGAGCCGAGTCGTGCTGCTCGCATGGTTTGCTCTCGCTTTCGCTCCCGCCCCTCGCGCTCGCGCGCAGATGCTGGACCTGAACCGCAACGGCACCAGCGATGTTTGGGAACTTCTCCACAGCGCTGAGGCGTCCACGCCGGAGCTCGATTCCGATGGTGATGGCGTGTCGAACCGGGACGAAGCCGTGGCTGGTACCGACCCGTGCGACGCGCAATCCCTGTTGCGCATCACCGATTATCAAATGACGCCGGAAGGGTTTCGCATCCGCGTCGCGGCCGTGTTGGGCAAGCGCTATCAGGTGGAAACCGCCGACGGCCCTTACGCGGGCGCGGCCAGCCGCTGGGCCGCTGGGCCGAGTTTGGTCGCGCGAACATGGCCGATGATCACGTTGACGGCGCCGGCGGATAGTCCGGCGCAAATCTTTCGGTTGGTCGTTTCCGATGTGGACACAGACGGCGACGGCTTGAGCGACTGGGAAGAATATCAACTCGGGTTGGATCCGGCAGCAGCGACCAGCAACGGCCAAGTGGATGCCAGCGGGCGGCCGCTGAACGATTATCGGTATCTGACCGGGCGCCTGGCCGGGCAGAGCCTGGCGAGTTTGCTGGCGGGGGCTTCACCGGCAATTGCGCCGAAGGTCGAAGGCGCGGAGCTGCTGCAAGCGTCGGTGACGCCAACAGGCACGGGATTGACGGCGGAGTATTACACCAACTCGAGCTCCACGTATGTGAACCCGGTGAATTTTCATCCCACGAATTTATTCCTGACTACAAATGATCCCGTGCTCGATTTCCGATGGAGTGCGGCGCTTTACCCCAACCTGAGCAACGCCAATGCGACGGTGCGTTGGACGGGGCAAGTGCAGCCGCAGTATTCGGAGGTTTACTATTTTGAGACGCGCACGGACGACGGGTTGAAGCTGTGGGTGAATGATCAATTGTTGATTGACCATTGGCAGACGCAAGGGACCACGACCTGGACCAACGCCCTCACTTTGCTGGCGGAGGTCCGGTACAACATCCGGATGGAATACTTCAACCGCGGCGGGAGCGCGCGGGCCAGTCTTTATTGGTATAGCCAAAGCCAGCCGCGTCAGATTATCCCGGCGGTGCGGCTTTACCCGGCTTCGGACGGAGCAGTGCCGGGGGCGGTGACGAGCCCGCTCAAGGCGTTTGCGTTTTTGGGGCAACCGTTCAGCTACACGATCACGGGCGCCAATTCGCCGCTGAGCTATGAGGCCACGAACGTTCCTCCCGGCTTGAGCTTCACTGCCACCAACGGCGTCATCAGCGGCATTCCCACGCTGGCCGGCCTCTTTCAGGTTTCGCTCTCGGTCAGCAACGTGGTTGGAGTCTCGACGGCGCTCCTCGACCTCGAAGTCATCGACACCGGCACGTCGGTGACGCGCGAGGTGTGGACTTTGGTGAAAGGCACCAGCGTGACGAACATTCCCGTCTGGATGCCGGCGACCTTGACCAATGCGCTGGGCACTTTGGAAGGCAGCACCAACTCCGGCGACAACTACGGCGAACGCATTCGCGGCTATCTGACCGCGCCGGTCACCGGTAATTACCGTTTTTGGCTCGCAGCCAATTACGCCGCGGAACTCTGGCTCTCCAACGACGCAGAACCGGTAAACAAGGTGCGGCGCGCGTTTGTCATCAAGCCAACCTTGCCGCGGCAATGGAACGCGCAGCCTGCCCAGCGCTCCGCCTGGCTCTCGCTGGAGGCGGGCCAGCGCTATTACATCGAGATACTGCACAAGGCCAGCACCGGCAGCGATCATTGGTCCGTGGGATGGTTGCTCGATCCGACTGGCACCAATCTCGTGCCGTCCGGCATCGTGCCGGGATACGTCCTGTCGCCCTACCTCCCGGGCTCGGGTTCGTCAGCGACGGGAACGCTGTATGCGGCCAATATGGTGGCGCAATCGGGCGCGACGAGTTCTGGAGTTGGCACCGCGACGCTGCGTGTAAATCCTGACGGGACGCAAGCGATCCTTAAGTTCGATTACAATGGCCTCTCCTCGGCGCTGGTCGGCGCCCATATCCACAGCGATCCGTACCTCGGCCAGCCCAGTCAAATTCTCTTCGACATCGATGACGCCACGCCGGAGAGCGACGGGAGTTACATATGGGACCTTGCGCCGGCGGGCACGCTCTCGACCGAGGCCATTCTGGAGATCCTTCGGGAAGGCAAGAGCTTCATCAACCTGCACACGGCCAATTATCCGGCCGGCGAGATCAACGGGCACTTTGCGCTGGCGGCCGGCACTTCGGAGTTTACGCCGCCGCCGCCGATGCCGGCGTGGACGGATGATCATTCCAGCTCGAATGCGGCCGCGCGTTTTCTGCAGCAAGCCACCTTCGGGTCGAGTCCCGCCGACATCAAAGCCGTGCGGGCGATGGGCTATAGCGGGTGGATGAAGAAGCAGTTCAAGCTGAAACCCTCGGGGCATCTCACGAACGTGCTGGCGAATGCCCGTAGCGACCCCACCGATCGTTACCCAGGGACTCTCACCTTCAACGCATGGTGGCAGCAATCGGTGCGCGCTCCCGACCAGCTCCGGCAACGCGTGGCGTTCGCATTGAGCGAAATCCTGGTCGTCTCCGAGAGCGGTGTGCTCGAAGGCAATCCCCGCGCGCTCTCCGCCTATTACGATATGCTGCTGCGCCATGCCTTCGGCAACTTCCGGGATTTGCTCGAGGGCGTGACCCTTTCGCCGGCCATGGGCCTCTACCTGGACATGCGTCGCAATGACAAAGGCAGCCTCAGCGCCGGCACGCATCCCAACGAGAATTACGCGCGCGAAATTCTGCAACTGTTCTCCGTCGGCCTGAACCGGATGTGGCCGGATGGGACGCTGGTGTTGAATTCGCGCGGCGACTTGGTGCCCACCTACGACCAGGATGTCATCATTGGCTTCGCCCGTGTCTTTACCGGCTGGAATTATGCCCAGGCCAATCAGGCTGATCATCGGCTGCCGACGGATTGGAATCCGGACGACAATTACATCGACCCGATGGTGCTGGTGCCGACGCATCATGAGATGGGAACGAAGCGGCTGCTCGACAATGCCGTGCTGCCGGCGGCGCAAGGGCCGCAGGCCGATTCGGCCCAAGTGGCGTATGACGGCTATGGGCTGGCCGATCTGGAGCAAGCGCTCGACTCGATTTTTTACAACGCCAACGTCGGCCCGTTCCTCTGCCGCCAGCTTATCCAACGGCTCGTCACGAGCCATCCCAGCCGCGATTACCTCTATCGGGTAGTGCAGAAGTTCAATGACAATGGCCTGGGTGTGCGCGGGGATATGCAGGCGGTCATCAAGGCGATCCTGCTCGATTACGAAGCGCGCAGCCCGCAGATGCTGGCGTCGCCCACCTTCGGCAAGCAACGCGAACCGTTATTACGCGCCACGGCCCTGGCCAGAGCGTTGCCGGCTCCTGCGCCCTTGAAGGGAAGTTACAAACAACTCGGCAATCAGTTTCTCACGGTCACTACCTCCAAGCCCCACCGGCTTAGCTCCAGCGATGACGTCTCCCTCGTCTTCAGCGGCAAGAGCGGTCCGGCGTCCCAGGTCTACAACAACGTCACCGTCACGAGTCCCACGACTTTTAATATCAGCACGCCGGGCATAGTCGCGGGAAGCTATGACCAGGTCGGCACCGTGATTACCGTGACCAACTCCGGGCATGGCCTCAACGCCGGACATCAACTCTATCTCTCTTTTACTTCGGGCGGTGCGCCCAGCGGCGTCTACACGGTCGACACGGTGCCGAGTGGTTCGACATTCACGGTGACCGGAGCGGTGGCAGCGGTGCGCGCGGGCACCTGCGCATTCGCGCGCTGGACGGGTGGCGGCTTTGTGCAAGCGGGGACCAATCTCACTTTTAGCACGGTCGGGCCGCACGGGCTGGCGGTCGGGCAGAACGTTTACATCGATTACCCGTTTGGGGTTGGCTCGACCGATGGAGTTTATCGGGTGACGGCGGTTCCGACGGCCCATCAGTTCAGCATTCGTTCGAGCGTGGCCGAAGACCGGGTGGAGAGCGATCCGCTGGTGTTGCCGCTGGTGGCGGCGCCGCTGACGCGCTCGGGCAGCGTGACGATTCGCTACGGCACCTATGAAATGGATTACACCGATTCCGGGAATAGCTCGAGCTTGTCACAGACGCCGTTGAATTCGCCCACCGTGTTCAATTTCTTTTTCCCGGACTTCAAGTTCCAAGGGATTCTGGCTTCGGCGGGTTTGACCACGCCGGAGTTTCAATTGACGTCGGACACCAGCGTGGTGTTGCAGATGAACTTCCTGGCCGGGGGCATCTTCAACAATGGGGCGAACACCAATGGCCTGAGCAGTTTCACCGGCGGCAATGGCGCCGTGATGTTGGACGTGTTGCCGTGGATGACGCCGGCCTACACGTCGGATGCCGGCGTTCCGGGCTTGGTGGAGGCGTTGAGCACGGTGTTGTGCGCCGGACAGTTGTCGCCGGCGGCCAAGGCAATCATCGTCAGTTACGTGGCCAACAGCCGTTTCCCCTACACCACGCCCACGGCCACTCAGATGCGCGACCGGGTGCGTGCCGTCGTTCATCTGCTGGCCACTTCGCCGGAATACACCATCCAGAGATAACTGCTATGAAGGACAAATCAGTTTCGGTCATCAGCCGGCGCGGATTCATTCGTCAGGCGGCCTGCGCGGCGCTCGGGACGGGCGCGCTCACGTCGGCCATCCGCGACCTGCGGTTCATGAACGCGGCCGTGGCGCAGAGTTCGATCAACGATTACAAGGCGTTGGTCTGCATCTTTCTCGCCGGCGGCAATGACTCGAACAATTTGATCATTCCCACCATCCCGGCGGAGCATGCCGATTACACAGCCATTCGGACGGACGTGCTGGCCATCCCGTTGTCGGGCGCGCCCAGCGTCGTGCTTCCGCTCTCGCCCGCCAACAGTGATGGCCACAACTACGGCCTGCATCCCGCCTGCCCGGAGTTGGCGACATTGTTCGGTGAAAACAAACTCGCAGTGCTCTTCAATACCGGCACGCTCGTCCGCCCGCTGACCCGCGCGCAGTATCAATCCGGCGCCTACGCCAAGCCGCCGCAGCTCTTCTCGCACTCGGACCAAGTGACGCAGTGGCAAACGTCGATCCCGGACCGCCCGCCGCTCACCGGTTGGGGCGGGCGTTGCGCGGATCTGCTCGCGGCCGTGCAACCTAACGCGCCGATCTCCCTGTCGGTCACGCTGGCCGGCGCCAACACATTCGAAGTGGGCAACATCGTCAGCCAATATTCCGTCACCTCTTCCGGAGCGATCAATCTCTCGGGCGTGACTGGCGCCCGGTTGCAATCGTTGACGAACCTGCTGGCCTTGCCGTATCCGAATCTGCAGGTGCAGGCGTACGCGGATGTGGGCGAGCATGCCATCCAAACCGGCGGCTTGCTCAACGCGGCGATCGCGAGCACGTCCGCGGCGGGTTACTGGCTCGTTCCCTTTCCCACCACCATCACCTCGCCGACGGGGGGAACGCCGTTCAATTCCGGTTTCGTCGGGCAACTCCGAATGATTGCGCGTCTGATCGAGGCGGGCTTCCGCAGTCCGGGCAGCCAGGGCTTCGGCATGAAGCGCCAGATCTTTTTCTGTCAGGTGGGGGGCTACGATACCCATTCCGGCCAGACGCCCGGGCCAGGGCAGGCCGTGGTGGGCACGCATGCGAACCTGCTCGCCGAAATGAGTCAGGGCATGTTTGCCTTCCAAAGGGCGATGGAACAGCTCGGGCTCTCGAGCAATGTCACCACTTTCACTGCCAGCGATTTTGGACGGACCTTCCCATGCAACGGCGACGGCAGCGATCATGGCTGGGGCAGCCACCACTTGATCATGGGCGGGGCGGTGAATGGCGGACGCACTTATGGCCGCTTTCCCACCCTGGCGGTGAACGGACCCGATGATACCAGCACCGGTCGCTGGATTCCGACTACCGCCATTGATCAATACTTTGCCACGTTGGCGACGTGGTTCGGCGTCGATTCCAGCAATTTGCTTACTGTGTTCCCCAATCTCGAACGGTTCGCGTCGCCGAACCTTGGCTTTGTATGAGAGTCCAACTGGTCGCGGGACTGCTGCTGCTCGTGGTGGGCGGGTTGCTGTTTTGGAACGACCTGCGCGAGCGCCAGCAGTCGCCAACGCCCATCGCCGGGCGCGTCCCGGCGGTTCCACTTGCGCCGCCGTCGCCGTCGCCAGGGCCGCTATTCGTGGTCGAGCCGGAAATCACCACCGCGGAGGAAACACCCGCGGTGGCTCCGGAGACGCCGGTCCCGTCTGAAAGCACTCGCAGTCCAGGACATCCGGTGACTCGCGTCACTTCGCCAGAGGTCGTGCCCGGGCCCGAGGTGGCGCCAGGACTGAGTCCAAAGATTGTGCTGGAGAACTTGCGAAGCGCCTTTCGGAATTATCAGGCGCGATTCGGAGGCAATCCGGTCGGGACGAACCTCGAGATTACGCGGGCGTTAAACGGAGCCAATGCGGGTCAGGCGATATTTCTGAATGCTCAAGAGGATGGGTTGCGCGTGAATGAGCGCGGCGAATTGGTGGACAATTGGGGCACGCCTTATTTCTTCCATCAAGTTTCGGGGAAACAGATGGAGATCCGTTCGGCGGGAGCGGATCGGCGGATGTGGACAGCGGATGATCTCGTACTGCGTTAGCCCCTCCCTCTCCGCCCTCCGAGGGGGAGTGGGCCGGGGTGAGGTGGGCCGGGCCACGGCAAATCAAATTATCTTCTTCCAACCACATGCCCCAGCGTGTGCCAGGCCAAACAGGCAGAAGCCGCGCTGGGAAACATCCGGGCTGAGGCAAAACCGACGCCTACGATCCAGATAAGCGATGTTCAGAGCGGTTTTGCCTAACGGGTAAACCTTGCGCCGCTGAAGGGGTGCAAGTGTTCGAGAAACCATTGGCTAGCGCGCGTGGCGACTTCCTCCAACGCGCCGGGTTCTTCGAAGAGATGACTGGCGCCAGGTACGACCGAGAGGCTTTTCGGGCAATCCAACATTTCGAGTGTCTCCGTGTTTAATTCCAGCACGGTCTCGTCGCGTTCGCCCACCAGCAGGAGCGTGGGAGCTTTGACCCGCCGCAAGGCGTTCCCGGCAAGGTCGGGGCGGCCTCCGCGCGAAACCACCGCGCCGATGTTGCGACCCAGATCGGCGGCTGCGACTAACGCGGCACCCCCGCCCGTGCTCGAGCCAAAAAAACCGAGCCGCAAATGTCGCGCCTCATCTTCGCCGGCCACCCAATGCGCCGCACACACCAACCGTTGCGTGAGCAGACCGATGTTAAAACGAAGGTGGCCGCTGATTCTGTCCGCCGCCTCCTCTTCCGTGGTGAGCAAATCGAAGAGCAACGTTCCGAGGCCGCTGCGCCGAAGCAGCTCCGCCACCATGCGGTTGCGGGGACTGTGCCGGCTGCTGCCGCTGCCGTGGGCGAAGATGACCAGCCCTTGAGGGTCGGAGGGGACCATCAGTTCGCCCGCCAATGTCACTGACCCGGCGATAATCTCAACATCGCGGGCATCACCCGCGTGCAGTCTGCTTGTGTCCGCGCTCATAGCCCGAAGTCCTTCCATGAACCAGGGTAGCAGTTCAGCCCCAAATCGAACGTCGCTACTGCAGAATCCCCGAACACACGAATATTGCTACCGTTGACACCGAATTGTCAATTAGCCACCCTCTCCCGTCCGATGGGAGAGGGGCTGGGGGTGTGGGCGAGCGATGCAATTGAGTTAAACCCTGCGTTGACCGCTGCTTTCAATCACACGCTAATTGCATATAACG
>Ga0070704_100001933_pt1 | contig 11457 bp, 14 predicted proteins | sample KBSK5252metaG_FD_65467 | JGI IMG/M metagenome (GOLD analysis project Ga0070704, IMG submission 65467) | Corn, switchgrass and miscanthus rhizosphere microbial communities from Kellogg Biological Station, Michigan, USA - KBS K5-25-2 metaG | ecosystem: Host-associated > Plants > Roots >... | reverse complement strand
GTCGCGGACGCGCTCGGCACGCTCGGCACGGCGATCGAATTCCGCTTTGCCGCGAACGTCGATCCGCTCGATCTGGATCGCGCGCTCGCGGGTGCCGATCCGGACGCGACGCTCTTCATCGTCGTCTCGAAGACCTTCACGACCGAAGAAACGCTCGCCAACGCTCGCGCCGCGAAGCGCTGGCTCGGCGCGCGCGAGCCGGCAAGGCATTTCATTGCAGTGACCAGCAATACCGCGGCCGCGGGCGCGTTCGGCGCGACCGAGGTGCTGCCGATGTCGGAGACCGTCGGCGGGCGGTACTCGGTCTGGTCGGCGGCCGGATTCGGCGCGCTGTGCGCGATCGGCGCCGAAGCGTTCGATGACCTGCTCGCCGGCGCACGCGAGATCGACCTGCATTTTGCCCAGGCGCCGCCGGCGCGCAACGTTCCGGTACTGATGGCGCTCGTCGGCGTGTGGAACGTCAACTTTCTCGGCGCCGGCGCGCACGCTGTGCTCCCGTATGCGCACGCGCTCGCGCTGTTGCCCGCGTACCTGCAGCAGCTGGAGATGGAATCGAACGGCAAGCGCGTCGATCGCGAGGGCCGCCCGGTCGACTATGCGACCGCGCCGGTACTGTGGGGACAGGAGGGCACGGTCGGCCAGCATTCGTTCTACCAGCTGCTGCACCAGGGGACTCCCGCCATCGCCGCGGATTTCATCGTCGCCGCGCAGATGGAAGGCGACGCCGAGCGCTGCGCGCTGCTCGGCGCCTACGCGGAAGCGCAAGCCGACGCGCTCGCGTTCGGCACCGAGGACCCCGTGATCGAGCCCTTCCGCGCCTGCCCGGGCAACCGCCCGTCGAGCACGCTCACGCTCGAGCGGATCGATGCGCGGAACCTCGGGCGGCTCCTCGCGCTCTATGAGCACAAGGTGTTCACGCAGGGCGTACTCTGGAACATCAACAGCTTCGACCAGTGGGGCGTCGAGCTCGGCAAGCAGCTCGCCCGCAGGATTCTTTCCCGGAGGAAATCGTAATGGATCAGGAAACGTTCAACCTCAGCATCCGCAAGTTCCTCAAGATGGTCGGCGTCAACTCGCAGCGCGAGATCGAGCAGGCGGTGCAGCAGGCGCTGCAGAAGGGAAGCCTGCGAGGCAATGAGAGCCTCCCCGCCAAGGTGACGCTCGAGATTCCCGGTCTCGGGGTCAAGGTGCCGTTCGAAGGAGAGATAAAGCTACAATGAACGCCTGCGGGGACGTGCAATGAACAAGGCCAGGGAATTCGATCAAAGCGTGGTCGGCGAGCTGCGAGCGCTGCTCGGTGAGCGCGTCAGCGTCTCACCCGCGGTGCGCGAGCATCACGGCAAGGACGAGTCGTATTTCCCGTACGCACCGCCCGACGCGGTGGTATTTCCCGAGTCGACCGAGGAAGTGCGCGACGTCGTCGACATCTGCCGCCGCCATCGCGTACCGATGATCCCCTACGGGGTCGGCACCTCGCTCGAAGGACACATCCTCGCGATCCGCGGCGGCGTGTGCATCGATATGAGCCGCATGAACCAGGTGCTCGCGGTGCACGAGGAGGACCTCGACGCGGTCGTCCAGGCAGGGGTCACGCGCAAGCAGTTGAATGAATACATCAAGCACACCGGGCTGTTCTTCCCGATCGATCCGGGCGCGGACGCGACGCTTGGCGGCATGTCCGCGACGCGCGCCTCCGGGACGAACGCGGTGCGCTACGGCACGATGCGCGAGAACGTGCTGTCGCTCAAGGTCGTGCTCGGCGATGGCCGGATCATCCAGACCGCGCGACGCGCGAAGAAATCGTCTGCCGGCTACGACCTGACGCGCCTCTTCGTAGGCTCGGAAGGCACGCTCGGCATCATCACCGAGGTGACGGTCAAGCTGCATCCGGTGCAGGCGGCGATGTCCGCAGCGTTGTGCGCCTTCCCGGCGATCGAAGGCGCGGCGAAAACCGTGATCCAGACGCTGCAGATGGGCGTTCCGATCGCGCGCAGCGAGCTGCTCTGCGCGACCACAATGGCCGCGCTCAATCGCTACAACAAGATGAGCTACCGCGAAGCGCCGACGCTGCTGCTCGAATTCCACGGCACAGAAGCGAGCGTGATCGAGCAGGCGGAGACGGTGCAGGAGATCGCGCGCGACAACGGCGGGCTCGATTTCCAGTGGGCGACGAAGGCAGAGGAGCGCTCCAAGCTCTGGGAAGCGCGCCATCACGCCTATTTCGCGTGCCTGCAGCTCAAGCCCGGCGCGCGCGCCCTTTCGACCGATGTGTGCGTGCCGATCTCGCGCCTTGCCGAGTGCATCGTCGAGACCGCCAAGGACATCGAAAAGGCCTCGATGCCGATCCCGCTGTTCGGCCATGTCGGCGACGGCAATTTCCACTGCGTGATCCTGGTGGACCCGAACAACGAGGCGGACGTCGCCGAGGCGAAGGCGTTCAACGTGCGCGTCGTGAAACGCGCGCTCGCGATGGAAGGCACCTGCACCGGCGAGCACGGCATCGGGATCGGCAAGCAGTCCTATCTCGCCGAAGAGCTGGGCGAGGCGGTCGACCTGATGCGCGACCTGAAGCGCACGTTCGACCCGGAGAACCTGCTCAACCCCGGCAAGATCGTCGAGCTGCCATGAGCGCGGAAAAGCGGCTGAAGGCGCTGGGGATCGAGCTCGGCAAGGTATCGGCGCCGGTCGCGAACTACGTGAACGCCGTGCGCACGGGGAACCTGCTGTTTCTCGCGGGGAAGGGTCCGCGCCCCCAGGACGGCGTGCGCCCGAGCGGCAAGGTCGGGCGCGAGTACACCGTCGAGCAGGCGTACCAGCATGCCCGCACGGTAGGGATCGATCTGCTTGCGGTGATGCGATCCGAGCTCGGCAGCCTCGATCGGGTCAAGCGCGTGGTGAAGCTGCTCGGCATGGTGAACGGCACGCCGGAGTTCACCGACCACCCGCGCGTCATCAACGGCTGCTCGGACCTGTTCGTCGAGGTGTTCGGCGACGCCGGGCGGCACGCGCGCTCGGCGGTCGGCATGGGCTCTCTGCCGATGGCGATTCCGGTCGAGATCGAATGCATCGTCGAGGTCTCGACCGCACCCGCGCGGAAGAAGGCACCCATCATCAAGCGCCGCAAGTCCGGCGCGCGGCGCTGACCTCGCCCCAACTCAGATGGTCATTACGGTCGTGCGGTAGTACTTCAGCTCCTCGATCGACTCGAGGATATCGGCGAGCGCCTCGTGCTTGCCCTGCTTCACCAGCCCCTTCATGGCCTCGGGCTTCCAGCGGCGGACCAGTTCCTTCACCGTCGAAACGTCGAGATTGCGATAGTGGAAAAACGCTTCCAGGCGAGGCATCCAGCGCGCGAGGAACCTGCGGTCCTGGCAGATCGAGTTGCCGCACAGCGGCGAGTTCCCTGCGGAGACGTATTGCGTGAGGAACTCGATCGCCAGCGTCTCGGCCTTCGCTTCGTCGAGGTCGGACACGCGCACGCGCTCGATCAGGCCGGACCTGCCGTGCACGCTCTTGTTCCAGCCGTCCATTGCGTCCAGCACTTCGTTCGGCTGGTGAACCACGATCACCTTGCCTTCGCTGAGGTGATTCAGGTCCGAATCGGTGACCAGCAGCGCGAGCTCGAGCACCCGGTCGGAGTCCGGCATGAGGCCTGACATCTCCATGTCGAGCCAGCAAAGCCGGTTCAGATCCGCGGGCATGCTTTATCCGATGTGAGGCCCGGGGTATTCTCTCATGCCATGGGAAATGCGTTGACCTGGGCATTCCTCGCCGCGCTCGCGGGGGCTACGGGGCTAAGGCTCTGGCTCGCGCTGCGGCAGATCCGGCACGTGCGCGCGCACCGGCATCGCGTGCCCGACGGGTTCTCCGAGACGATCCCGCTCGCAGCGCATCAGAAAGCCGCCGATTACTGCGTTGCGCGCACACGGGTCGGCATCGCCGATCTGCTGTTCGCCGCGGCAGTGCTGCTCGCGCTTACGCTCGGGGGCGTCCTGCAGGCGATCTCGAGCGCGTGGGCGGAACTGCTCGTCCCTGGAGGGCTCTGGCACGGTGTGGCGCTGGTCATCTCGGTGACAATGCTGCTCTCCGCGCTCGACCTGCCGCTGACGGTCTACCGCACGTTCGTCATCGAGGCGCGCTTCGGGTTCAACCGCACGACGCCGGCGCTGTTCGTCGCCGACCTGGCACGCCAGGCCGCTCTCAGCCTTGCGCTCGGGGTGCCGCTCGTCCTGCTGGTGCTGTGGCTGATGCAGGCGATGGGCGAGTACTGGTGGCTCTACGTCTGGATGGCCTGGATGGCCTTCAACCTCGCGATCCTGATGATCTATCCGACGTTCATCGCGCCGCTCTTCAACCGCTTTACGCCGCTCGCGGACCCGGCGCTCGCGGGTCGCATCGAAGCGCTGCTCGCGCGCTGCGGGTTCCGCTCGAAGGGGCTCTTCGTGATGGACGGCTCGAAGCGCTCGACGCACGGCAACGCCTATTTCACCGGCTTCGGCGCCGCGAAGCGAATCGTCTTCTTCGACACGCTGCTTACGCGCCTCGCGCCCGGCGAGGTGGAGGCGGTCCTCGCGCACGAGCTGGGGCACTACCGGCGCTACCACGTGTGGAAGCGCATCGCCCTGCTGTTCGCCTTTTCGCTCGGCCTGCTGTGGCTGCTCGGGCAGCTGATCGGCGAGACGTGGTTCTACCAAGGGCTCGGCGTGAGCACGCCTTCCACCGCGGCCGCGCTGCTGCTCTTCTTTCTCGCAGCCCCGGTGTTCGGATTCTTCCTGCAGCCGCTGACGAGCCTGTACTCGCGCAAGCACGAATTCGAGGCCGACGCCTACGCCGCGTCGCACGCGAGCGCAGCCGACCTGGTGCGCGCGCTGGTCAAGCTCTATCAGGACAATGCCGCGACACTCACCCCGGACCCGCTGCATTCGGCGTTCTACGACTCGCACCCGCCGGCCGCATCGCGGGTCGCCCGGCTGGTGGCCGCGGCGCCCGGCGCGCGCATGCTCTGACCCGAGGAGACAAGCCATGACCGACCTGACGAGACGCAAATGCAAGCCCTGCGAAGGCGGCGTCGCACCGTATACCGCCAAGCAGGCAGAAGAGCTGCTGCGCGAGCTGAGGGGCTGGTTGATCGAGAACGGCCGGCTCGTCAAGGTCTACCCGTTCCGCAACTACTACGAGACGATGGCGTTCGTGAACGCGCTCGCGTGGATCTCGCATCGCGAGGACCATCACCCGGACCTGAGCGTGCGCTACAACCAGTGCCGGGTCGAATACTGGACGCACGCGATCGAGGGCCTGTCGGAGAACGATTTCATCTGCGCGGCGAAGTGCGACGCGCTGAGCGACCTGTAGCACTGCATGCAGCGCGTCTACAGCTCGTTCAATCTGCAGGCTGCGCATCACGCGAAGAACGTTCTGCAGAACGAGGGGATCCGCGCCATCGTGCGCAACGAGCATCTTGCCTCGGCGATGGGCGAGTTGCCGCCCGCGGAGTGCCAGTTCGAGGTCTGGGTGCTGCGCGACGACGAAGGGTCGCGCGCCGAAGCGCTGCTGCGTCAGGGCCCGGCCGGGCGGGGCGTTGGGTGGCATTGCACACGCTGCGGCGAAGTCTCCGAGCCGCAGTTCACGCAGTGCTGGAAGTGCGGCGCGGGCGCGGGCGATTGACGCGCGCCGGCTGGCTTCAGAGCACGCGCGCCGCGCTTACGACGAGCAGCACGAACACCCACAGCACGAGCGCGCGCCACAGCAAGCCCACCGTCGTATCGAGGAACGGCAGGTCGGCTGCCTCTCCGACACCCAGCTCGGGCCGCGGCTCGACACCGCCCGGCTCGGCAACCGGCATTCCCAGCCGAACGCCCATCGCGCCGGCGCCCGCGGCGAGCACGACGCCCATATACGGATCGGCCCAGGCACGTGCCTGCGTGCGCCAGCAATACACCGCATCCTCGAAGTCGCCCACCACCGCGAACGCGGCGGCGGTGAGGCGGGCCGCGGGCCATTCGAGAACCGAGTACACCTGCTCCGCGGTGCGGCCGAACGCACCGAGCTTGCCCCAGCGTTCGCGCAGGTACACCGCGAGCCGGTACAGGATCGCGCCGCTCGGGCCCGGCAGCAGCACGAACCAGAAGAGCACGCCGAACACGTGCCGGTGCGAGGAAACGAGCGCTTCCTCGATCGCAAGCCGCATCACTTCCTCACGGCTATGGTGCATTGCCGCCTCCCCGCGCCATGCCGCGATCTCCTGGCGGGCGCGGTCGAGGTCGCCTTCGCGCAGCGCCGCGTGCAGCGCGCTGAAGTAGTGGCTGAACTGTCGGAACCCGAGCGTCACGTAGAGCGCGGCAATGTTGAAGGCGAGCCCGAGCAGCGGCTCGAGCCAGACGAGAAATGCGTACAGCGCGATCGTGCCCGCCACCGGCGGGACCACGGCGACGAGCCATGCGATGGTGCCGTGCCGTTGCTCGCCGGCGTTGAAGGTGTTCTCCAGCCACTCGGCGCAGCTCGCGACCGCGGCGCGCCAGACTTTGCGGTCGCTGAGCGGATGCCACTGCTCGAGCAGCAGTGCGGCGATGATGGCGATCACTGCCATGGCGCAAACGAAGATAGCACAGCGCCCGCTAAGGCGTTCCCGCTGCGAGATGCCGGTAGAAATTCACCAGCATGCCGGCCGTAGCGCCCCAGATGTAATAGTCGCGGTAGGGAATCGCGTAGTACTGCACCTGCCGTCCCTGAAGTTCGCGGCTGTGCCGCTGGTGGTTCGCCGGATCGAGCAGGAACGAAAGCGGCACTTCGAACGCCTCGTCCACCTCGTGGGCGTCTAGGCTCAGCTCGAACGGCAAGCTCACCAGTCCCACCACCGGCGTGACGCGAAAGCCGGTGCGGGTGTGATAGTCGGCAAGCCGCCCGAGCAGCTCGACCCGCATGGGCGCGAGACCGATCTCCTCTTGGGTTTCGCGCAGCGCCGTAGCTTCCGCAGAAGCGTCGCGCCCCTCGACGCGCCCGCCGGGAAAGCTGATCTGGCCGGAATGCGCTCTGAGGTGCGCGGTGCGGCGCGTAAAGAGCACCGTCAGCTCTTCGGGCCGGGCGACGATCGGCACGAGAACCGCGGCAGCGTTGAGGAGCGAAGCGTCCGGCCGTACGTCCTGGTCGCCGTACACCGCCTCGACCGACAGCGGCGCGGTTGCGAAGTGACGTCGCAGCCAGGCGACGTCGAATTCCCGACTGCCGGTATCGATCAGTGTCGCCCGCATGCGGAATACCGCCGGCTACACCGGTGTTTTCGTCATAGCCGGCATGGTAAGCTGGCACCGAGCCTGCCACCATTACCCAGGGAGGAAATGTGAGAAAAGCTCTTTTTGTTGCGCTGGCGTTTGCGACGTCGACGGCCTTCGCCATGCATTGCCCGAAGGACATGAAAGCGATCGACGACGCGCTCGCCAAGAACCCCGCCCTCTCGGCGCAGGAGGCTGCAGACGTCAAGAAGTACCGTGCCGAGGGCGAAGCGCTGCACAAGGCCGGCAAGCATCAGGAGTCCGTCGACACGCTAGCCAAGGCGATGAAGATCCTGAAGATCTGACAGGCATCGACCGCGCAAAAACGCCGCCCTGAGGGCGGCGTTTTCGTTTCTGCTCCGGGAAAGCGCTGGCTGATCCCGCGACCTCAGGGGACGAGGATCACCGAGCCCGTCGTCTTGCGGCCTTCCAGGTCGCGGTGCGCCTGCTGCGCGTCGGCGAGCTTGTATCGCGCCGAGATCTCGATCTTCACTTTCCCCGAGAGCACGATGTCGAACAGCGATTTCGAGGTCATCTCGAGATCCTCGCGCGACGCCGTGTACGTCACCAGCGTCGGGCGGGTGAGGTAGAGCGAGCCTTTCTGCGACAGGATCCCGGGGTTGAACGGCGCTACGGCGCCCGAAGCGTTGCCGAAGGAGACCAGCATCCCGAGCGGGCGCAGGCAGTCGAGCGAGCCTTCCCACGTAGTCTTGCCGACGGAGTCGTAGACGACCGGAACGCCCTTCCCGCCGGTGAGCGCTTTCACGCGCTCGACGAAGTTTTCCTTGCTGTAGTTGATGACGTGGTCGGCGCCGTGCGCTTTCGCAAGCTGCGCCTTTTCGTCGGAGCCGACCGTGCCGATGACCGTGGCGCCGTTCGCCTTCAGCCACTGGCAGGCGATCAAGCCGACGCCCCCGGCCGCCGCGTGCCACAGCACCGTGTCGCCCGCCTTGACCTTGTAGGTGCGATGAATGAGGTACTGGACCGTCATGCCTTTCAGCATCATCGAAGCGGCCTGCTCGTCGCTGATGCCTTGCGGGACCTTCACCATACGGTCCGCGGGCATCACTTTCTCCTCGCAATACGAGCCGACCTGCCCGGTGTAGGCGACGCGGTCGCCCTTTTTGAGTTGCGTGACCCCGGGACCGACCGCCTCGACCACGCCTGCGCCTTCATTGCCGGCGCCGGCCGGCAGCTGCATCGGGTACAGGCCCGAGCGCTGGTAGGTGTCGATGAAGTTGACGCCGATCGCGGTATGCCGCACGCGCACCTGTCCCGGTCCCGGGTCCTGGACCGCAACGTCTTCGATCTGCAGCACTTCGGGTCCGCCCGTCTTGTGATAGCGCACTGCCTTGGCCATTTTTACTTTCTCCTCAGTGAAAGAGCGTGAGCACGCCAGTGTAGCCATACAGCCGGTCGTGCGAAATCTCCCCGTTGCAGAAGAACCCGACGAGCGGCAGCTCGCCGAGCGAATCGCGCACCTGCTCGAGCTCGGCGCCCCTGCGCCCGAACATGTTCTCGCCACGCCCGAGGCAGGAAAAGTACAGCGCTCCCCGCGGCGGCGCGGAAATCGCGGCGCGCAGCTCGTCAAGGATACGCCCCAGGTCGTCGCGCGCGGTGCTCGCATCGCGCTTGCAGAACAGGATCTCGCTGCCGCGCTCGGCCTGGTCGCCGATCGCGATCAGCTTGCGGCGCGAGTCGATCCCGACCAGGTTGCGCACGAGGTAATCGCCGCCGCTGCGGGCGTCGGCTTGCCCGGAACCCGCGACGCTCAACCCGACGTGGATGAAGTGCGCGGCGCGCTCGAGGTCGCGGGCGAGCACTTCGCCGATATCCTCGCGGAACACATCGAGCGCCGGCCGGCCGTCGAGCGTGATGAGCACGTTCGCGTCGCACTCGGTGACGCGATGTCGCAGCACGGCGCCGGTCGTTGCGGCGTGCAGCGGCGTGCAGCCCTGCGTCAGCCGCGTCGTCACGCCGACGTCGCGGCTCAGCACCACGCCGGAGAGACCGCCGGAGATCACGTCCTGCGCAACCTGAACGGTACGCCCGCGCGAGCTCGACAGGCCGCCGACGAGGTAGCCGCTCTCGACCTTCGAGGACATGTCGGCAATGAGCGCAGCGACGTCGGGCGTGTTCGGATCGGCGTGCACCACTGCGAAGTGGGCGGCGCCCGGATCGTCCGGCGCGCGGGAGCGGCCCGAGAACACGCGATACTGGCCCGCACGCAGATCGGTCACCATTACCGCGAGTGCAGGCTCGTCCATGTATTCGACGCCGCTCGCGACGATTCCCATGCCGACCGTTCCGACCCAGTCGACGATGCCGGTCCGCTCGCGCAGCGCGGCAACGATATCCTCGGCATGGGCTTCGAGCGCGTCGGTGAAGTAGACGAAGCCGAGACCGCCGCCGGCGCCGGCGAGCTGCGCAACGCACGTATCGACGCATTCTTGCCACGACGCGCGCGACGCATGCGCGCAGTGAAAGCCGCTCATTTTGGATCCTTGTCCTTCCCGTCCCGGTCCTTTGCCTGCGGGGGCAGCTCGCCGGGGGCCGCGCCGCCCAACGCCTGCTGCATCGCAGCCCACGGCCACAGCATCGGATTGGGTGGCTGTGTTCCCGCCGACGCGGCGTCGAGGCCGACCTGCGCCGTAGCTCGCATGGCCTCGAGCGCCGCCTTCTGCATCTCCAGCCCCTGGATCGCCATGCGCAGCATATTGAGGTTCATCGAAAGCCAGCCTTCGACGGCTTTCAGCTCGGCGATGCGCTTTTCGATCTCGGCCGGGTCCAGAGTCGGCATCGTCATGCCCGGGAGGGGAATGCCGAGCGGCCCCCAAAGGCGGCGGAACATCTCGAACGGGTCGTGCGGAGACTGCGTATCGGCCATGGCTCAGGGTCCTTCGAAAAAGGCGCGCACTTCGGCTGCGCGGGCGGTGGTGTCCTGGTACCCCAGGTCGATCAGCGCGCGGCAGAACGTCTTCTCGAACAGCAGGTAGCTCGCAAGGTTCGAGCCGGCGCGGTTCATTGCGCCGACCGGCCGCAGCACGAAGCGCACCATCGGTGGCAGCTCGGACACGAACCGTGACGCGATCCGCTCGATCGGGTGCGACGGGGAAATGAACAGTACCTTGACCGGCCGCAGGTCGACCTTGCGCTGCGTGATCAGCTCCTGCGGTATGGCGCTCAGCGTCCGGTTGATGCGCTCGAGCCTCTCGATATCGACCATCAGGCTGTCGAGGAAGATGGAATTCAGGGCATGGCCGGCGACCTGCGCGAGCGAAGGGTAGATGTTCGAGCGCGCGCGCGCCGCGTCGGCAGACTGACGGCCCGTGCCGACTACGAGCACGCGGTCGGCGCCGAGGTGCAACGCTGGGCTCACCGGAGCGATCTGCCGCATGGAGCCGTCGCCGAAGTACTCACGGTGCACCTTGACCGCAGGAAAGATGAACGGCAGCGCCGAGGAAGCAAGCAGGTACTCGATCTTCAACGGTACGGCGGCCCCGATCCGCTGCTGGCGCTCCCACCCTTCCAGCTCGGGAACGCCCTGGAAGAACGAGACACTCTGGCCCGAGGTGTACCCGGACGCCGTGATGCTCACTGCGTACACCGATCCGGTGTCGATGTTCTGCTGGATGCGCTCGAATGGCAGGAACTTCTCCAGGGTGCGGTGCAGCGGCGCATTATCGAGCAGCGAGATCGGGTTCTTGCCGAACCATGATAGCGCGGCCAGCCATCGCACGCCCCTGCCGGCGATGCTCGCGAAGTCGGTCCGGTAGATCAGATCGCAGCGCATGTGCTCCCACACGTCGAGCAGGTTGCCGACCGCCCGGCTGAAGTCATCCGCGAACACCGCAAGCGCAGCCGCGTTGATCGCGCCCGCCGACGTCCCGCACAGGATCGGGAACGGGTTTCTCACCGGCCCGCCGAGGATGTCGCGCACCGCCTTGAGCACGCCAACCTGGTAAGCGGCGCGCGCGCCGCCCCCGGTGAGCACAAGTCCCGCCCGCGCGCTCGCTTCGCTCAGAACAGGCTCTGCTCTTGCCCGCGGGGTGCGCCTGCGTCCACGACGGCGAGCGCCGTCATGTTCAGGATGCGGCGCACCGTTGCGGAGGGCGTCAGGATATGCACCGCCCGCGCGGCACCGAGGAGGATCGGCCCGATGGTGACGCCGTCCGCGGAGGTCGTCTTC
>Ga0070704_100001931_pt1 | contig 11458 bp, 8 predicted proteins | sample KBSK5252metaG_FD_65467 | JGI IMG/M metagenome (GOLD analysis project Ga0070704, IMG submission 65467) | Corn, switchgrass and miscanthus rhizosphere microbial communities from Kellogg Biological Station, Michigan, USA - KBS K5-25-2 metaG | ecosystem: Host-associated > Plants > Roots >... | reverse complement strand
AGGCCACGGTCATCGAGCGCGAAGAGAAGAGCGACGGCGGACAGAAGTGAAGTTCGCGGCGGCCGTCTGCATCGGGGTTGCCGCGCTCGCGGTGTCCGCGTCGGTCTCGTTGCGCGCGCAGGCCCCCCGACCAGGCTCGGGGCAGGCGCGGACCGCGAACGAGGGTGTCTACACGGCGGCGCAGGCCAGGCGCGGCGAGGCGATCTACCAGATGCGCTGCGCCCTCTGCCACGGCGAGAGGCTCGAAGGCGCCGCCGGTCCGCCGCTGGCGGGTGACGTGTTCCTCGGGCCGCGCGACAAGCAGCCCGTCTCCGACTTGTTCGACAAGATCCACAACACGATGCCGGCAGATACGCCCGGCACGCTCGAACCGCCGCAGGTGGCGGATGTCGTCGCGTTCATCCTCCAGGCGAACAAGTTTGCCGCCGGGCCCGCGGAGCTTGGCACCGCGGACGCCGCGCTGAAACAGATTGCGCTCGTCGCGACCACTCCTGCACCCGCGGCCGCAACCGGGGGATCGGCGACGACGTTCCCCGTCACCGGCACGCTGAACCAGGTGATGCGCGGCACGCTCTTCCCGAGCTCGAACGTCCTCTTCGACGTGCAGACGAAGGATCCTGGCGCGGGATCAAAGGGCGGCATCGCGCGCGCCGATGCGTCCGCGACCACCACCCGCTACGGCGACGTCTACGCGCCGTGGATGGTGGTCGACGCCGCGGCGATCTCGATCGCGGAAATCGGACCGACGCTGATGCAGCCGGGGCGCCGGTGCGAGAACGGCAAGCCGGTGCCCGTCGAGCGCGCGGACTGGAAGCAGTACGTCGAGGGCGTCGTCGAGGCGGGCCGCGCCGCGTATCGGGCCTCGCAGACCAGGAACCAGGAAGCCGTCAGCGACGCGACCAACGTGATCTCGGACGCCTGCGCCAACTGTCACCGCGTCTACCGCGACGTCCCGACCGCCGCGATGCGCTGCACGCCTCCGCAATAGATCCGAGTCGGAGTCGGATACAGCGCGTACACGACTCCGACTCGCGTACGGGACGACTCAAGTACGCAGTTTCTGCTCAAAACGACAGCCTGAACCCCACCTGCGCCGCGCGAGGGCCGTAGGCGACGTTGGAGTTGAACGCCAGCTGCCCGTAGGCCGCGTTGTCCACGTTCGTCGTGTACGAACCGTAATTGCCGCGGTTGAACAGGTTGAAGACCTCCAGCATGCCGTCGAGCGATCGCCGGCCGCCGAGCGCGAATCGTTTCTGGAGGCGCGTGTCGACCCGATGCAGCGGCAGGCCGACGAAGCTGTTGCGCGGCACGAAACTGCCGTCGTCGCGACGCCGGCTCGCGCTGCTCGTGCCGGTATCGCGTGCGGTGCAGGAACAGCTGACGGCCGTGCGCTGGCCCGAACCGTAGAAATAAAGTCCGCTCACCTGGAAACCGGCGCCCAGATCCCAGATGCCGTCCACGACGGCGCGGTGCCGCTGGTCGGTCGTGCCGTGCGTGTATTCGCCGCCGACGTCCGGCCGCAGCGCGAACGTGATTGGCACGCAGCTGATCGTCTCGTTCGGCCCCCGTACGGTCTGGCACGGATCGCCGGTCGAGTCCCACAGCGATCCGAGCGTGTAGTTCGCCGCCAGCTGCCAGCGGTGGCTGAAGCGCTTCGTCACCGACGTCTCGAGTGCGCGGTAGTTCGACCATCCCTGCATGTACTCGCCGTTGACGAAGCCCCAGTAGGGGAACGGCCGCGCGGCGATGTTGCTGAAGGGAACGTTGTCGCCGGTCGCCGGGTCGTAGGTCAGGTTCTGGTTGAACACCGTCTCCTCGGCGCGGCCACCCGTGTAGACGAAGTTCGACTCGATGGCGAGGTCGGTGAACAGCTGCCGCTGGATGCCGATCGACGCCTGGTGGCTGTACGAGATTTGATGGTGGTCGCCGGGCGCGGGGATCTCGGAGCTGATCTCGCGACGCAGACAGTTGGTGGCGAGCTGGTTGGCCGGCGTGCAGACCATCGCCTCGGCCTGCGCGAAGGTCGGCATCGGCCCGTTGAACGGGTTGATCGCGAAATCGGCGCGGCCGTCGTACAGCACCTCCGGGAAGATGTGCTGCGCGTTGAGCGTCGGCTGGTGCGCGCCGTCGTTCTCGAGCTGCGTGAAATATCTCCCGTAGCCGCCGCGGATCGACGTCTGGTCGTTGACCTTGAATGCCGCGCCGAGGCGCGGCGCGAAGTTGTTGAGGTCGCTGAAGGTGAGTCTGGACGGGAGATCGGCGTCGCCCGGGAACAGAATGCCGCGTGGCGCATCGGGCACGACCGTCGACTGAACGCCCGGCAGCCAGCTGGTATGACGGCCGCCTTTCTGATCGAACGGAATGAACGGCTCGTACCGCAAGCCGTAGTCGAGCGTGAGCCGTGGACGAACCTTGTAGGAGTCGCCGACGAAGAACTGATGCTTCAACGTGGACGGGCTGTGGTCGGCAATGCCGAATTCGATCGTCGCGTTGTCGAACGCGCCAATCATGAAATCGGCGAGCGGATTTCCAGTGCGCGTCCCCGCAAAGTTGGCCGAGCGTGTGAGCGCCAGATTGAATTCGAACAGCGGCCGGATGATTTCGTATCCCCACTTCAGCGTGTGATTCCCGGTGATGAAGGTCATCGTGTCCTTCACCTGCCAGCTCGTGTAGTCCTGCGTGTTCACGCCCGGGTAGTTCAGGTTGATTCCTCCCGACACCGTGTAGCTCATCCCGCGTCCGTCCGGTCCGAGGCTGATGTTGACTCCCTGATCGCGCGGCGTGACCTGAGAGACCGCGCCGCCGCCCGATCGCGACGTCAGGTACGACACGGTGACTTCGTTGACCAGTCTGGGATTGAAGATGTGCGTGTCGCTCACACCGACCTGGTTCACGTCGCTGAACACGCTCTGCTGCACGTAGTTCACGTTCCCGGGCCACGCGGAGCTGTCGCTCCGGTCGGCGAAGAAGTGCACGCTCAGCTGATTCCTCCCGGAGAAGTGATAGTCCCCGCGCGCCAGATAGACGGAGTTGTTGCGCGGCGCCGGTGAAAGCGTCACGACCGTTCCGCTGGGCGACGCGGGCACGTACCGATCGAGCAGGCCCTTCGCGACGGGGCTGATGCAGCTCGGGCTGATGACGTTTGCCGTGATGCACGGACCGTCGAGGCTGTTGGTGAACGGAGCGCCCGTGATCGGGTTCACCGGATTCCTGAGCTGAGTGCTCAGCGCGGAGAAATTTCCCAGCCGCTGCGCGTCGGTGGGCACGATCGTCTGACTCGATCCCGCCTCGCTGCGATCCCACAAGCGTTGATAGGCGCCGAACCAGAACAGCTTGTTGCGAACGAGCGGGCCGCCGGCGCTGGCGCCGGTCTGGTTCTGTTTCTGGTCCGGCTTCCGCGTCTGGAAGAAGCTGCGTGCGTTCAGCGCGGAGTTGCGGTGAAACTCCCACGCGGTTCCATGGAAGACGTTCGTCCCCGCTTTCGACACGATGCTCACCTGGCTGCCTGCGGTCTGCCCGTACTCGGCGGAGAAGTTGTGCGTCTGAATCCGGATTTCCTGGACCGCGTCGGGCGGCGGCGGATTGAAGCCCGTCGTCTGGTTGAAGTGCGTGAAGACGGCGCCGTTCAGCGTGAACAGATTGTGATTCTGATTCCCGCCGTTCACCGACATGATCGGTCCCTGCCGCCCGTCCGACGTGTCCTGGTTCGCGCGGATGGCGGTGACCCCGGCGTACGTGCCGGCCAGTGCGACGACATTGCGGCCGTTCATCGGCAGGTCCTGCACGCGGTCGTCGTCGATCAGATTCGACTGCGTCGCCGTCCGCGTCTCGACCATCGACGCCTGGCCGGTGACGACGACGTTCTCGGCGAGTCCCGCGACGCGGAGCGCGAAGTCGAGACGCACGTTCGCGCCGGCCGTGACCTCGACGTCCCGGCGAATCTGCGTCTCGAAGCCGGTGATTTCCACCTTGACCTGATAGGTGCCGCGCGGCAGTGCCTGCAGATCGAAGAAGCCGGTGGCGTTGGTTTGCGTCGAGCGGACCAGTTGCTGCCCGGCCGATTCAGCGGTCACCGTGGCGCCCGGCATCACCCCGCCGCCCTGGTCCTGCACGTAGCCGCTGATCGTGCCGGCGACCTGCGCGTGCGCGGCGATCGGACAGCCGATGACGAGCAGGACGAACGCCGGAAGGAGGGAACGCCGTTGACGAGGCGCGAGACGCTCGATGCGATGGTTCAGCATAGGTCCGACCCCTCTCGTATGTGGCTGCGGGTGGAAGGGTTCCGCAGCCGGGAGCTGCAGATTCGCGGGCGACAAAATATATCAGATGCCGATGTCGAGAATGCGCGGCGTGGTCCGACTTCCCCATGAAGGAGGAACACATGACGATCGCAACGGCATCCACCACGAGGACCTATCCGCGGAGCTTGGCACGAAGCGCGGCCGCGGTAGGCGCGGGGTTCGTCTCAGTCGCCGTGCTCTCGCTCGCCACCGATGAGGTGCTGCATCTGCTCAGGGTCTATCCGCCGTGGGGCGAGCCTATGTGGGACGCGGGCCTGAATCTCCTGGCACTGTCGTATCGGATTCTCTACAGCGTGGCCGGAGGCTGCATCACGGCGAGGTTGGCGCCCCGCTCGCCGATGCGTCACGTCGTGGTGCTCGGGATCCTCGGATTCATCGCCGGTTCCGCGGGCGCGATTGCCGCAATCAGCATGGCCGACCTCGGCCCGAACTGGTACCCGATTGCGCTCGCACTCACGGCTTTTCCCAGCGTCTGGCTTGGCGGTCGGCTCTCTCGCCGATGACGAACGCAAAGGCCGCGAAGGCCGCAAAGAAGCTATTTGTCGTCGTCCGCGTCGTTGTCGCCGCGCCTATGAAAGATGTAGTCGGCCACGTACGGCACCAGCGCCTTCTTGCCGACATCCGTTGACAGGGCGCAGCCGGTCGCCGGCGCGATCCCGCCGGCGGTGTTCACGCGCTGGATGTAGGTGGTCCGCGTCAGCGTTTTGCCGCCGGTTGGTCCTTCCTGCGTTCCGACGAAGTGAAGCAGGAGCCAGGGAATCGCACCGGGCGCGACGAAAGCCGGGTCGGTGGAGGAGGCGATGGCCTGCGCCCACACGCTGCTCGTGTCTCGAGCGTGCTGCCACGTGGCGGGCAGATGTAGTTCTGCGTGCCGAAGGCGTGACCTTCGAGGAACACCTTGTTGCCCTCGGGCACCTGAACCGTCGCGGGCACATCGTGCACGGTCCGATCGTGAGCGCGGGCGGGCTGCTGCAGCGAAACGATCAACGTCACGGCCAACGCTGTGGCGAAAACGATCGCGTTCTTCATTTCACAAATCTCCTTGCCTCAGAGTGGCAACCTGCCGGAAAACGTGTCGCGCCCAAGGTGCACGACAATCTCGTCGAATCATGAAGGTCCCGCTGCTGCGAAACCTTGAATCGGCCTGCCCTGAGCAGCGTCGAAGGGCCGCGACACGAAACCCACGGGCGCGCGTCTAACCAGGAAGTTCGTCACAGGTCCCGTCGCGTTTCTTCAACGCATCAAGAAGATCGGTATGGACGTGCTTACGCGGGAAGTCGTGCAGGATGAATCGGTACTGACTCATGTCGCATTCACGCGATTGCTCGAATGGCTGGACGCGGGGGCCGATTCGCAGGGACAGACGTATTTGGAGATGCGCCGGCGGCTCGTCTCGTACTTCGATCTGCGCAATCGCCCGTTCGCGGACGACCTGGCCGATGAGACGCTCAATCGCATCGGCCGGACGCTGGAACGGGACGGCGCGATCGCCACCACGCCGCCGGCCCGTTACTGTTACGTGGTCGCGAGATTCGTCCTGCTCGAAGACATCCGTCGCGGGCGCCTCAGCGTCCAGGTCGACGAGCGCCGGACGACCGCATCGTTCGAGCGTGGCTGGACGCCGCCCGGCGCCAGAGACGAGGCCGAGCCGCAGGAAACACGGCTCGAGTGCCTCGATCGATGTCTGGAGAAGTTGAAGCCGGATCAGCGCGAACTGGCCGTCGAGTACTACCGTGACGCCAGGCGAGCCAGGATCGAGCACCGCCGGGACATGGCGAAGCGGATGGGCATCACGATGAACGCGCTCGGCATCCGTGCGTCCCGGATTCGCGCCGCCCTCGAGACGTGCGTCGATGCCTGTTGCAGGACGCTGTGACGGATTTCACGGCTTCTCCTCCTATAGAGAACGCACAGGCCGCGAAGACCGCAAAGGATCAACCCCATGTCTCTGCCGCATGAATTCCTGCAGGAGGACCAGCAGATGGTCAGCTACCTGCTGGGGCTCCTCCCTGACGAGGCGGCCGACCGCCTCGAAGAGGCAACCATCGTCGACAACGAGGTCGCGGCGCGGCTGCGCACCGTCGAGGACGATCTCGTGGATGCGTACGTCAGCGGCACGCTCGACCGGGACACGCGCGAATCATTCGAATCGTTCTACCTGGCATCGCCGCGCCGGCGGGAAAAGGTGGAGTTCGCGCAGCGTTTCCTGAGCGCTGTCGATCGAGCGCCTGTGCCGCCGAGCGCGCTGCCGCCTCCGTCCGAAGCGAGGGAGATCCGGCGTTTTGCGGCGCGGCCTCAGACCATCAGCCGGGCGGCGTCGCGCGCCACCCGCGCGTGGCCGCTGGCAGTAGCCGCGCTGCTCGTTCTCGGATGCGGTGCGCTGCTCCTCCAGGACATTCGGCTGCGACAGGAATTGAACGAGGTCCAGCGCGACGGCGTCGCGCTGAACCATCGCGCGGAGAGTCTGGCGAAGGAGCTCGACGACGAGCGCGCCGCGAGCATCGACGCGCAGAAGGCGCTCGATCGCATCCAGGCCACGACGCCTGTCGTGACGACCGCGCTCGTCCTGCTGCCGCAGACGCGATCCACCACTCCGGTTTCCACGATCGCCGTCGCTCCAGGCACGGAGCTGGTGGCGTTCGATCTGCGGCTCGAAGTAAACGATTTCGATCGCTATCTCGTGGCGCTCAAGGATCCGGCGACGAATCGCATCGTCTGGCGAAGCGACACGCTCACGCCGAGTCCCTCGCGTCGTCCGTTGACGATTTCGGTGGCCCTTCCCGCAAGCGTGTTGAAGGCGCAGCACTACTCGCTCGATCTCACGGGCAGCCGTTCAACCGGTGCATCCGAGAGCGTCGGCAGCTACGTGTTTCAGGTCGAGGTGCGGTAGTCGGCCAGGCGCACCCGCTCGACTCGAACGCTCGACATCATGCGACACGCTTCCGGCCCCACGGCGCAGGCGACATGGTGCGCTGCTGCCGTCGCGTTGCTGGCTGGCGCCGGGATGCACGGGCAGACGGACGCCACGCCGCTCGAGCTCGATCGACGGATCGAGCGTCACATCGCGCGCGGCGAACAGCATCGCTATCAACTGGCGATGATCGCCGGCGAGCTGGTACGCGTGATCGTCGAGCAGCGCGGGATCGACGTGGCCGTTCAGGTCCGCGATCCCGACGATGACACGATCGCCGACATTCAACGAGAGGTCAGACCGCACGGTGAGGAACAGGTCGACCTCGTTGCCGAGACCGACGGCGTGTACACCCTGGCAATCAAGCCGGCGGACGGCGCGCGTGCGGCCGGTGCGTACGCGATCCACGCGGACAGCCGTCGCGCGGCGACCGGCGCCGACAGGTCCATGCAGGACGCCGAAAAAGCGCGGACGGCTGCGGCTCGACTGGAGAAGGCCGGCCGGTTCGAGCAGGCTCGGGTCCTGCTCGAACGCGCGCTGACCGTGACGGAAACCGTGCGCGGACCCGACGACGTGCAGGTGGGCGCCGTGGCCGCGCAGCTCGCGGGCGTGTATCGACGGCTGGCGGACGGTCTGACGTCCGAATCGCTCTACCGGCGCGCGATCGCGATCATGGACAGGACGCTCGGCGCGGGGCACCCGGCCGACGCGCTGGCCCGATCGCAACTCGCAATCCTCTATCAACGTCAGGGGGAACGTCGCAAGGCCGAAGTCCTGCTGCTGCAGTCGCTCGACGTGATCGAGAATACGCTGGGCCAGGAGCACCCGTGGTTCGTGAGCTGCCTGGCCGCGCTCGGGAATCTTCGAGACGACGAAGGCGATCTCGACCAGGAGGAAGAGATCGTTCGACGCGCGCTCGCCATCACGGAACAGATCGGCGAGACCAACAGCGTCCAGTACGCGGATCTGCTGAACAACCTGGGCGAGGTCGCTCGTCAGCGGCAGGACTACGCTCGCGCCGAACAGCTGCTCCAGCGCTCGCTCGCGCTCGGCGAACGACTGCTGGGACCGGACAACTACTCCATCGCTACCGCGCTCCAGAACCTCGGCATCGTCGCGCGCGAGCGCAAGGACTATGCGACGGCGGTCTCGTACAACGAGCGTGCGCTGGCGATCCGTGAACGGATGGTCGGGACCGATCACCCGGACGTCGCCCACATCCTCACCAATCTCGCCAACATCTACCGCGCGACGGGCGACTACGCGCGGTCGTTGGAGACTCACCGCCGGGCGCTGCGCATCTGGGAGAACGCGGCCGGTCCGTATCAGCAGGCGACGCTGTTGTCGGTCGGCAACATCGCGAAGACGTATGCCGCGGCCGGCGACATCGCGAGCGCGTTCGCGTTTCAACGCCGTGCGGACGAGATCATCGAACGGCAGCTCGCGCTCAATCTGGCCGACGGATCGGAGCGGCAGAAGCTCGCGTTCGTGAGAGGCATTTCGGAGCGCACCGATCGGACGATTTCGCTGCACCTCGATCGCGCGCCGGGCGACGCGGACGTCGGCGCGCTGGCGGCGCTCGTGGTGCTGCAGCGCAAAGGCCGCGTGCTGGATGCCATGACCGACACGTTTGCCGCGGTGCGGCAGCGGGTCGCGGACCCGAAGGACCAGACGCTGCTGGATCAGCTCAAGACGATCACCGCGCAGCTTGCGCGCGTCGCGCTGAGCGCTCCGCACCAGCGGCGCCCGGACGAGCGGTCGATCAAGGAGCTCGAAGCGCGCAAAGAACGGCTCGAAGCGGAGCTCAGCGACCACAGCGCGGAGTTCCGGCTGCAGATGCAGCCGGTGACGCTCGCGGCGGTCCAGGCGGTGATGCCGGACGAGGCGGCGCTCGTCGAGTTCGCCGTGTTCCGCCCGTTCGATCCCGGCGCCGAACGCAATACGGACGCGTACGGAGCGGCGCACTACGCGGCGTACGTCGTTCGCCGGCGTGCGGCGCCGGCCGGCGTCGATCTCGGCGCCGCGGCGACGATCGACCAATTGATCGACGCGCTGCGCGACGCGTTGCGGAATCCGAACGACGCACGCGTGAACGCGCGCGCGCGAGCCGTCCACGAACGGGTGATGCGTCCGCTGCGGGCGTCCCTCGGCGACGCGACACGGCTGCTCGTGTCGCCCGACGGGAATCTCAATCTCGTGCCGTTCGAAGCGCTCGTCGACGACCGCGGCCGCTATCTGATCGAGCGCTACGCGATCACGTATCTCACCAGCGGCCGCGACCTCCTGCGAATGCAGGTGCCGCGCGTCAGCCGGAGCCGGTCGATCCTCGTCGCCGATCCGTTCTTCGGCGAACCGGATCGCGCGGCTCAGCCGGCGCTCTACTTCGCGCCGCTCTCCGGCAGCGCGGAGGAAGCACGCGCGATCGAGCATCTCTTTCCGGAAGCGGCGCTGCTCACCGGATCGCGTGCGACCAAGGCGGCGCTCCAGCACGCGGCGGCGCCGCGCATCCTGCACATCGCCTCGCACGGATTTTTTCTGGAGGACGAAGGCCGCGACCGCGCGGAGAATTCCGCCGGCTGGAATCCGCTGCTGCGATCCGGTCTCGCGTTCGCGCACGCGAACCTCACGCACGACGGCCAGGGCGGCGGCATCCTGACGGCGCTCGAAGCGTCGGGCCTCGATCTGTGGGGCACCAGGCTGGTGACGCTGTCGGCGTGCGACACCGGCATCGGCGAAGTCCGCAACGGCGAAGGCGTGTACGGATTGCGGCGCGCGTTCGTGCTCGCGGGCGCCGAGACGCTCGTGATGAGCCTGTGGCCCGTCAGCGACTACATCGCACGGCACGCGATGATCGCGTACTACACCGGCTTGCGATCGGGTCTCGGCCGCGGCGACGCGTTGCGGCAGGCAAAGCTCGCGACGCTGAAGCGTTCGAATCGCAGTCATCCGTACTTCTGGGCCGGCTTCATCCAGTCAGGCGAGTGGGCCAATCTCGACGGCAAACGCTAGAACGGCCTGCGCTGTACGCGCGGCTCGGGTGGACGTTCTGAACGGCGCGCACGATCGAAGGAAATCGACGGCTTTCATCCCACACACGTGAAGCGTCTGCGATTTCCGCGGCGCACCCACGCGATGTGACGCGGCCGTCGTCGCACCATCAAGCGGTTGTGACACCGGCGACCTACGCTGCGGCTCATCGGAGGTATTGCGATGAGTCCGTCGGTCCGCATGCTGTCGTTCGTCCTGTCTCTCCCGATGCTCGGAGCTCCCGCGGCCGCGCAGAACAGCGCTGCCGTGTCTTTCGCGCATGTCCGCACACCGAATCCTGAACTGCGCGCGCTGATGTCGGTGGGCGTCGACGTGTCGCCGACGCTTCGCGGCATCGTCGACCGTCTCGAATCCTCCGACGTCGTCGTGTTGATGGATTTCCGTCTGCTCATCACGCCGGGCGTCTCCGGTGAGTCGTCGTTCATCAGCCGCGCCGCCGGACGGCGATATCTGCGGGTTGCGATCGATTCGCGTATCAGCGGAGCCAAGTTGGTCGGCCTGATCGGCCACGAGCTGCAGCACGCGGCCGAGATTGCCGGCGAGCCGTCGGTCGTCGACCATGAGTCGCTGGCCGCGTTCTACCGCCGCATCGGCTTCATCAGTTCGGCCGGCGGCAGAAACCGATTCGAGAGCGCCGCGGCCATCGAGGCCGGACGCCGCGTGATGCGCGATGCGACGGCGCATGCCTCCGACGTCGATGCCGCGATCGGGCGCGTGAGGAAGGCGGCCAGAGCTCACTGAAGGAGCTGCGGCCCCGCGACTGCGGCGTCATCGCGATCAGGACCCGGAATAGGCTCGAAATGCGAGATAGGCGAAGACGAGGACGATGATGGCCAGCACGATCCGCGCGACGCCCATCAGCCTCGTATGAGCCACGTGCCGCGTGCCTTTCGGTTTGATGCCGGTCACGGCGGCGATCGCCGTCACGATGACGGCAAGGACGAGCCAGAAGAGCCAGGTCATGATGACGATTCTCCGCCGGCCGATTCCGAAGGAGCCAGCCGCGCCGGAATCAACCCGCGAACCCACTCGGTGACTTTTCCGGCGCACGGAGGAATCGGATCGCAGGCCAGCAGGTACAGCACGACAGTCGTCAGAACGATCAGCGAGTAGGCCAGGAGGGCGAACGGTGCAAGCTTGAACTGCGAGGCGATCGGCAAACGGCGGTTGAAATACAACAAGAGAGTCGGATAGAACA
>Ga0070704_100001929_pt1 | contig 11462 bp, 7 predicted proteins | sample KBSK5252metaG_FD_65467 | JGI IMG/M metagenome (GOLD analysis project Ga0070704, IMG submission 65467) | Corn, switchgrass and miscanthus rhizosphere microbial communities from Kellogg Biological Station, Michigan, USA - KBS K5-25-2 metaG | ecosystem: Host-associated > Plants > Roots >... | reverse complement strand
TGCCTGTTCGGCTACGACGAGCCGGAGCTGGCGCGCCGGTCGGACGCGATCTGCACCGCCCTGCAGCTTGCCAACCACTGGCAGGACGTGGCAGTCGATCTCAAGCGCGACCGCATCTACCTGCCGGCCGACGCGCGGAGCAGGCACGGCGTGACGGAGGAGGACATGCGGGCCGGAACGGCCACGGCCGGGTTCCGCGCCCTGATGCGGGACCAGGTGGCGCGCGTGCGCGGGCTGTTCGCGGAGGGCCGCCCGCTCTGCGGCGCCGTTCGTGGGCGCTTCCGGCTGGAACTGCGTCTTACCGTCCTCGGGGGCGAGCGCATCCTGGACAGGATCGAGGCCAGACGCTTCGACGTGCTGTCGAGCCGCCCGAAGCTCGGCCCGGCGGACGCCGTGGTCATCCTGGGCCGGGCCGCAAGGTGGAGGGCGTGAGCGCCGCATCGGGGTCGGGACGCCAGGACTTCGCGGCGGCGCGCCCGCCCGCGGGACGGCGCGGCAGGGTCTCCTCCGGGTCGTCCTTCCACTACTCCTTCGGTCTCCTGCCGGCCGAGCAGCGGCGGGGGATCGAGTCGGTCTACGCCTTCTGCCGGGCCATCGACGATCTGGCGGACGAGGGCCCGATCGATCGAGAGCGCTCGGCGGCCGGAATCCGGACCTACCGGCGCGAGATCGAGCTGTGCTACGAGGGGGAGCCGACGCTCGAGGTGACCCGGGATCTGCGTGCCGCCGTGGCGCGCTTCGGGATTCCGAAACAGCCGCTCGACGACCTGCTCGACGGCGTCGAAATGGATCTCCGCAAGTCGCGGTATGCGAGCTTCGACGAGCTGAGGCTGTACTGCACGCGCGTGGCCTCGGCGGTCGGGCTCGTCTGCCTGCCGATCTTCGGCGCCCGGGACCCGCGCAGCCGGGACTATGCGGTCGATCTTGGCATCGCGCTGCAGCTCACCAATATCCTGCGGGACCTCAAGTCCGACGCCGCACGCGGGCGGATCTACCTGCCGCTCGATGAGATCGCCGCCGCCGGCTACAGCGAGGCCGAGATGCTTCAGGGGGCGCGGACTCCCGCCTTCCTGGCGCTCATGGCCACGCAGGCCGAGAGGGCGCACCGTTACTTCCAGAGCGCTGCCCGGACGCTTCCCGACCTCGACCGGCAGCACCTCCTCACCGCGGAGGTCATGCGCGCCATCTATCTGAGGTTGCTGCGGCGCATCGAGGGGGGCGGTTTCCGGGTGTTCGACCGGCGCATCAGCGTGCCGCGGCTGACCCAGGTCGGGTTGGCGCTCCGGGCCTGGGTGCTCGGAGACGTGCGGGACTGAGCCGGGAGCGAACCATGCACGCCGAGCCCGGCAGGACGCCCGATGCGATCGTCGTGGGCGGAGGCTTCGCGGGGCTCGCCGCCGCCACGCTCCTGGCCGAGCGCGGCGCCCGCGTCCAGCTCCTGGAGATGCGTCCCTATCTCGGGGGCCGAGCCCGCTCCTGGATCGATCCCGAGACCGGAAGCACCGTGGACAACGGCCAGCACCTCTTCATGGGGTGCTACGGCGACACCCTGCTCCTCCTCGACCGCCTCGGCACGCGCGACCGGCTCAACCTGGAAGCGAGCCTGACCGTCCCGTTCATCGATCCGGGGGGAGCGGTCTCCCGGTTCGCGCTGCCGTCCCTGCCGCTGTTTTCGTTGAGCATCGCGGCCGGGCTCCTCCGGTTTCCCGGGCTGTCCCGCCGCGAGCGCCTGGGGCTCCTGCGCGTGGCGCTGGCGGCCCGCTCGCTGTCGGGGCGACGGGCGCGGCAGGGGACCCTCGATGAGGTCAGCGTCTCCTCCTGGCTGCGGTCGCTGGGGCAGTCGTCGCGGACCCTGGAGCGGCTCTGGCATCCGCTGGCCATTGCTGCCCTCAACGAGGAGCCGGAGAGGGCCTCGGCGGCGATGCTCCTGCCGGTCCTCGAGGGGCTCTTCGCCTCAGGTGCCGACGGGGCGAGGCTGGGGGTGCCGCGCGTCGGGCTGAGCGACCTGTACGCCGATCCGGCCGGCCACTTTCTCCGCGCGCGCGGCTCGGACGTCCGGCTGCGCGCCCAGGTGCGGCAGGTGCTCTTCGACCGCGGCCGCTGCGAGGGGGTGCTCCTGGCGGACGGCACGCGACACCTCGCGCCCCACGTGATCGTCTCCGTCCCGCCGGCCGACCTCCTGGAGATGCTTCCTGCGGAGATAGCGGCGCAGCCGTTCTTCGCCGGCTGCTCCCGGCTGGAGACCTCGCCCATCGTCTCCGTGTACCTCTGGTTCGGCGGCCCCTTGACCGACCTCCCCTATGCCGGCCTGATCGGCGGGGAGTGGCAGTGGCTGTTCAATCGCCGCGCCTTCGCGGGGCGGGGAGGGGCGGGGGCCGGTGTCACTCTGGTGCGCAGCGCCGCCCGCTCGTTCGTCGAGGCGTCGCGCGAGGTCCTGGTGCGCAAGGCGCTCGACGACCTGCACCGTTTCTTCCCCGCCTCCCGCCGGCTCGCGCTGCGCCACGCGCTCGTCATCAAGGAGAAACGGGCGGCGATCTCGCCGTCCTGCGGCTCCTCCGCCCTGCGACCCGCGTCGCGCACCCCTTTCGACGGGCTTCACCTGGCCGGTGACTGGACCGCCACCGGCCTGCCCGCCACCATCGAGGGGGCGGTGATCTCGGGGCACGCCTGTGCCCGCCAGATCGAAGGATCGTTCCGGCCGCCGTCAACCGGCGGGATTGCGGAGGGGGCGAGGTGATCGCGGGCGGCGCGCTCCTCCTGCTCGGCCTTCTCGGTTTTCTCGCCTCGACCCATTTCAAGGACCTGCGCTACTTCGACCGACCGGCCGCCGCGCGCACTCCCTGGTTCGACCCCGCGCTCGATGTCCTCAAGTGGCTCCTGCTCGTCGCGGGCCTGGCGCTCATCGCCCTGGGCTCCGTTCCGGTCGCTTGCCTCGTGGCCGGACTCCTCGCGGCCCTCTGGTCCTACCAGCGCTTCATCCGGAGCGCCTGGTTCCAGGAAAAGCTCCTCAGGCGCGAATTCCTCGCCCGCCGGCGCGCTCGACCGGAGCTGTCCGACGAGGCGATCCTGTTCGAGCTGGCCTGCCGCAAGCACCCCCGCTGGGGGCCGGAGCTGATCGAGCAGATGGTCCGGGACTACCCCTCGGTCGAGTCGTTCGCCCGCATCATGACCAGGATGGAACGGGGGTTCCGGGGTTTTTCGGGCAGGCTGCCGCGGGGCCGGAAGCCTACGGCAGGAGGGGAATGATCCGGTCCTGGACGGCCGTCGTCACCTCGACGCCGCGCTCGTCCATGTAGACGTCGATCTCGCTGCGCACACCGAAGTCGTCCAGGTAGATTCCCGGCTCGATCGAGAAGCCGGTGCGCGGGATGAGCTGGCGGTCGTCCAGCGTCTCCAGGCTGTCGATGTTGCAGCCGTTCCCGTGGACCTCCAGGCCGATGCTGTGGCCGGTACGATGGATGAAACGATCGGCGTACCCTCGGTCGCGCACGTAGGCACGGGCCACCTCGTCGACGTCGGCGCCGCGAATCCGCTTTCCCAGGGCGGATCCCTCCTTCAGGAAGGAGACGGCCGCGTCGCGCGCTCCGGCCACGATGTCCCAGATCTCCCGGTGGCGCGACGGCACGTCCTTGCCGACGTAGGCCATCCAGGTGATATCGGCCCAGATCGAGCCCTCCGGCTCCTCCCGGCACCACAGATCGAGAAGCAGGAGGTTCCCCTTCTTGATCGGGGCGCTGTCGTTCGGCCGGGGCTCGTAATGGGGATTGCCGCTGTGGGCGTCGACGGCGACGATCGGCGGATCGTGATGGAACCCACGGCTCTTGAACTGGTCGCACATGAACTGCTGCACGGAATGCTCGGTGATCGATCGTCCGTCGCCGACCGCCCGGGCCACGTGGTCGAAGGTCGCCTGCAGGACTTCCTTGAGCCCGTGCGCCGCCCGGCGATGCGACTCGAGGGCCTCCGGCGTCCAGCGGGCCTCGAAATGCTGGACCAGGTCGGCGCTGCTGACCACGCTGGCGCCGGCGGCGCGCACCATCTCGATGGTGCCCGCATCCACCCGCGATACGTAGGGAATGGCGCCGCCCGGCACGTACTCCATGGCCACGCGCTTCACGCCCTTGAGCGTGTCGCGCAGCTTGTCCTGCAGCTCACGGTACCCGACGAATGAAACACGCCGGCCGGGAAGGTGCGTGAAGAGGTGCGCCTCGATGGCGTGATGCAGCCAGATCGCCTCGCCGGTCGCAGGAACGAGGCCGAACCATCGCCGCGTCGCGAAACGGTCCTCGCCCAGGCCGATCACGCGCCTGGCGATCGGGTTGATGCCATGGAAGTCGTAGAGCAGCCACGCGTCGATTTCGAGGGTCTTGAGCGTCGACTGGATGCCGGCCAGATCCATGAGGGATAACTTACCACATCTCCAGCGCCGGCCTGCACGCCGTCCGGGGGCGTCCGGCGCCGGCCGTCAGGAGTCGCAGGCGTCCCCGATGCCGTCGCCGTCCCCGTCCTTCTGATCGGGGTTCGAGACAGCCGGGCAGTTGTCGCAGGCGTCTCCACGGCTGTCCCCGTCGGAGTCCTCCTGGAGCGGGTTGGCGAGGAGCGGGCAATCGTCCGAGACGTCGATCACGCCGTCGCTGTCGGCGTCGGAAAACGGAATCGTGCAGATGCCGCTGCGGGGCACGGGAGCGCCGGCCGAATCGCGACCGAGAACCCCCTCGCCGCACGTGTTGACGCCGGAGGAGAGATAGTAGAACGCGGTGCCCGTGGCGGGCAGCGTCGAATCGGTCAACTCCGGTCGCTGCAGCGCCGAGGCCCGGCACACGTGGTTGTAGGACCAGGCCGCGCCGATGGCGAGATTTCCGCGGTACAGGTCATAGACCGGGGCCTGCTCGGCGAACGGCCACGAGACGAAGCCGCCTGACGCCCCGGTGAGCGTGAGCGGAGGGGGCACGTCGGCCGGCAGCCCCTGCTGGTGCCGGACGGAGGGGGCGCAGTCCGTCTCGTCCAGGACGCCGTCGCCATCGGAGTCCTCGCAGGCATCTCCCAGGCCGTCGCCGTTGAAATCGATCTGCTGCGAGTTGGCGGCATCGAGGCAGTTATCGCACGCGTCCGGGCGGCCGTCCCGATCGCGGTCTCCCTGTGATGGTGTCGACACCTGGGCGCAGCCGTCGTCCTGGTCCTCGACCCCGTCCCCATCCGCGTCGTTATGCGTCAGGACGCAGGGGGCGACCGCCTTGGGGATCTCGGTTCCGGCGCTGTCGGTGCCGAGCGACCCCTCGCCGCAGTAACTGGCCCCGGCGACCAGGTAGTAGAAAGCCTGCCCCCGGGGAGGCGGTTCGCCGTCCTGTGAGAAGGTATCGATCGAGCCGATCTCCAGGCAGGTGTGGTTGTAAGCGAATGCCCCAGGGCCGATCGTTCCTCTGTAGACGTTGTACACGTTTGCCTGTGCCGCCAGGGTCCAGCCCAGGCTCGCGCCCAGCGCCGCCGAGAGCCGGAGGGTCTCTCCGACCGGATGCGGGAGTTCCCAGACGCTGCCGGCATCCGGGGCGCAGTCGAGCGCATTGATCACCCCATCGTCGTCCCGATCGGGATCCAGATTGGGCGATTCGTAGGCCCCCATGTCGATCACGGAGGTCCCGTCGCCGTCTCCGTCCTGCGGACGGACGGTATCGTCGAGATCGAGCGGCTCGAGGTCGAGATTGGTCCCGCTGTCGAGCGCGGGGGAGGAGAGCAGAAGATGAAAATCCTCGTCGAGGTTCACCGCCGATGGACCCCAGTCGGCAAGAAGCTTGAACGCCTGGCTGGCGGCCGGAAGCGGGGGAGACACGGTGAGCGCCTTCGAGGTGGCGTTGATCCCCGTCACGGTGCGCCCCACTCCGTCGAGGGCGCATTCGAGCACGTCACCGATCTGATAGCGCGCGATGTCCAGCACGATGACGGTCGCCGTGGTGCCGGCCGCGGCGGTGACGTCGTAGAACCGCGGCTGCCGCACCAGGGCGGGGGACACGGAAACGTTGCCGTCCACCCCGATCACCTGGCCGGGCGTGTAGTCCCCGCCGACCTCCGAGACGCTGGCAGGCAGCTTCAGATTGCCGTAGATGAGATTGTTCGTCACCGTCGGGGCGGCTCGGGCGACGAAGAGCCCGGCCCCGCTGCCGGTGGAGGTCACGGTGTTGCCGACGATCAGATTGTTCGTGGCGCGTACCGGGGTGTTGTTCGGGGGGGGCAGGGTGCTCTCGGTGTAGAGGCCCGCGCCCTCGGTCGAGAAGAGCTCCCCCCCCGGGATCGTCGTTTCGGTCAGGACATTGCCGGCAATCGTGTTGAGAGTAATCACGGCGGTTGCATTGAAGGTCTCGATGCCGCCGCCCGACGATCCGGCGCTGTTGCCATAGATGAGGTTCCCTGCCGCACGGGTTTCTCCGTACAGCTCGATCCCGCCGCCCGAAGCCGAGGCCCGGTTGCCGTAGATGACGTTTCGATCGACCACGGTCCCGGGGCCGCCGCGCAGCCACAGACCGCCTCCCCGGCCGATCTCGGCCTGCGCCAGGTTGTCGTGGATGATGTTCCCGACGATTTCGGGAGAGGCATCGGAGTCGATCGAGAAGATCCCCCCGCCGGCGCCATGGGTATCCCCTGACCCGCCGGTGCGTGGAGGTGTGCTGATGTTGCGTCCGATTTCGTTCCGCGCGATGATGGCGTGACCGTTGGCCACGAAGATCCCGGCCCCCAGCCAGTCTCTCTGGTTCCCGGCGAGAACATTTCCAACGATCACGTTGTCGGTGACTACGGCGTCTCCAAATACGAACATGCCGCCGCCGACCACCGATTCGATGACCACGCCGACCTCGCCGCTCCCCCCGGTGATGGTGAATCCGTCGATCGAGTAATTTCGAATGGGGCGCCCGGTTCCTCCGGAGGCCAGGATCACGGCGCTCCTGCCGAATCCCGTGGCGTTGATCGTGGTGCTGGCTGCGCCGGCTCCATGCACATGGATGTCAGGGAAAATGAATATTCGCTCATGGTAGAACCCGGAGGCCACCATGATGCTCGCACCGGTCGCGGTGGCCGCCACGATCATGCTGTTGGCCGCGTTGATCGCCCCCTGGATGGTCGGGAAGGGGGCGGACGACGTCCCGCAGCCGCTCGTGCAGCTGCTGGCCGCGTCCGCATACAGGGTGACTTCAGCGGCCGAGGCGGAGTCCGCATACCCCAGTATGAGCAAGAAGATGCAGTACATCGGGAGGCGTAGATACGCTGAGGCAGACATCCAGAGACGCCGGTAGCTGCACCAGGCAGGAACCGCGCCTGTTTTGAGGCTGCGCCCTCTGGACCGTGGGCCCAATGTCCCTCCGGGATCGGGCCATTTCGAGGGGCCGAATTTTTGGCCGGGCATCTGTATCCGCTGATTTGTCCGACTTGTCAAGAGATTACGGGGCGAAACCCCTTACAATTCTGTTGACTACATGCCCGATTGACCGTAGATGTCAGTCGGATATCGGTGTGTCTTCAAATTCGAGCACAGGAGGGTTCTCATGAAGATTTCCAGACCACTGCTCGCCCTGGTTCTCATGGCCGCCGTACCCTTGGCCGCCATCGCAGCCGGGCAGGCCCAGGACAAGAAGGGGACGTCTCCAGTGACCGTGGGGGACTTCGCGGTCATGCTGGCCAGGACCACGGGAACCGGACGCGCTCTGGACACGAAGAGTGCCACCGATGCCCTGGTGAAGGCCGGCGTGCCTCTGGGTAACCCCAAGGCCACTCTGAGCGAGGAGAAGCTCGCCGAAATCCTCGGGTTCTATGGCGTCAAGGTCACCACCACATCTCCCGGTCAGGCGGTCGGCCAGGCCAAGGCCGGTGGCGCACTCCTGCTCCTGGGCGGATCGATGACTTCGGCCGCCAGCACGCCTGGTCCGGGCCCGTCGACTCTGGAAGACTGCCTGATCAACGCGAACCATGGCGAGTGCACCAACTGCTGCAAGAGTCTGGGCGGCGAGGCTCCCACCTGCGCCAAGTTCTGCCAGCAGATCATGAAGGGCAGCATCGGCGAACCGCTTCCCTGAAGAAAAACCGGGTTCGCACCGGCACGACATGAGACGGGCGGGGCGGGATGCCCCGCCCGTTCTTTTTTCTCCTGCGTGTATTCCCCGCTCCCCGCATTTCACGGGCCTTACGAGCCTATTGACGCCCGGGATGCTTGAGGGTACAAGGGGGCCGAACCTAAAACTCTCTCCAATTTCCGATCGCAGGAGGACTCTCATGAAGATCTCCAGATCGTTGCTCGCCCTGGCTTTGTCCGCTGCCGTGCCCTTGGCTGCCTATGGGGCCGGGCAGGCCCAGGACAAGAAGGGGACGACTCCACTGACCGTGGGAGACTTCGCGGTCATGCTGGCCAAGACCACGGGCACCGGGCGCGTCCTGGAGGGAAAAAGCGCCACCGAGGCCCTGGTGAAGGCCGGCGTGCCGCTGGGTAACCCCAAGGCCACGCTGAGCGAAGAGAAGCTTGCCGAGATTCTCGGCTTCTACGGCGTGAAGGTCACGACCTCATCGCCCGATCAGGGCGTCAGCCGTGCGAAGGCCGGAAGCGCCCTCCTGCTCCTGGGTGGGTCCATGGCTTCGGCCGCCAGCAGCGGGCCCGGCCTCTCGACCTTGGAGGACTGTCTGGTGAATGCGAACCACGGCGACTGCACGAACTGCTGCAAGGCTTTGGGCGGAGAAGCCCCCACCTGCGCCAAGTTCTGCCAGCAGATCATGAAGGGCAGCATCGGCGAACCGCTTCCCTAGACGGTGGGCCGGGTTCACACAGGCACGACATGAGACGGGCGGGGCGGGATGCCCCGCCCGTTCTTTTTACCCCGGGGGTATGGCCTACTGGCAGTTTGCGTCGACCGCGTCGAGGCGACCGTCGCAGTTGTTGTCCACCAGATCCGAGCAGGTGGCGCCGCCTGGCGGCCCCTCGTTGATCGAGGGATTGATGGAAGCCGCCCGGTCGTTGCAATCGGCGGGATCGGAGGTGATGATGCGGATCTGATCGACGGACAGGGTGTCGAGCACCGTTCCGGTCGATCGGTTGGTGTCCCGTACGCGGATGGTGACGGTGCCGCTGGTCAACAGGGGCAGGGCAAAGTACTGCGGCAGGTTGTCGTCGGCGGTCTTCCTGACGATCAGGGCGTTCGTGAAATTCGTCCCGTCCGTCGAGTAGGCGAACTGGAAGTTGTCTCCTTCCGTATTGGCGCTCTGGAAGGCCTCCACGTAAACCATCGCAAGATGCCCCGCGGGGACGCTGAAGGTCCAGCGCATGTCGAGGACGCTGATGTTGTTGATCCGCACCTCCTTGATCGCTTCGTAGAGCCCGTCCGAGCTCTGCACCGAGGACAGCGTGCCGGTCTGAGTCCCCTCCACCCGCTGCTCGGACGTGGCGAGCGTCTGGATCGGCGTGCCGCTGGCCGTGATGTTGAAGGTGTCGCCGTCGGCGTCGCTGTCGCAGGCGTCCCCCAGGCCGTCCCCGTCGAGATTCTGCTGGCCGGCATTGGAGATCATCGGGCAGTTGTCGGAGATGTCCGGGACTCCGTCTCCGTCGTCGTCCGGGTCGGCGCAGTCGGCCACGCCGTCGTTGTCGGTGTCGAGGAAGGTCTCGTCGGTGAGGCCGTCGCAGTCGTCGTCCAGGCCGTTGCAGACCTCCGCGGCCGGGCTGCCGGGAAGGCATTGCTGGATCTGCCCGCCGCTGCAGTTGTTGACCGTCCGAGCGCAGGCGCCGACCCCGCACGAAGTCGTTCCGAAGCCTTCATCGGTCGAGCCGTTGCAGTCGTCGTCGATGCCGTTGCAGGTTTCGGCGGCAGGCGTCCCCGGCGCGCAGGACTGCGGGACGCCCCCCACGCAGTTGTTGACGCTGCGTGAGCACGCGCCGACACCGCACGTCGTGACGCCTAGGTTGTCGTCCACGACACCGTCGCAATCGTCGTCGCGGGCGTTGCAGGCCTCGCTCGCGTCCGGGTGGACGGTCGGGTCGCTGTCGTTGCAGTCCACCAGGGCGGAGTAGCCGTCGTGGTCCGCGTCCTGGCAGGCATCACCCGAGCCGTTGAGATCGACGTCGTCCTGGCCTGGATTCGCGGTGTCGAGGCAGTTGTCGCAGAGGTCGCCTCGACCGTCGTGATCGCGATCGAGCTGGCTGGCGTTGGCCAGGAGCGGACAGTCATCGTCGATGTCTTTGACCGAATCGACGTCCATGTCCAGAAGCTGCGGCGCGCAGCTGACGGGAATCGGGCGCGGCTGCCCGTTGCTGGCAAAGCCCGCCGTCCCTTCGCCGCAACGGTTCGTGGCCGTGATGACGTAGAAGAAGGCCGAGCCCCGCGGCGGATTGGTGGAATCGCTGAAGCCGTTGCCGGTGGACTCGGGAACGAGACAGGCCAGGGTGTCGCTCCAGGCCCCCGTGACATGGTTCCAGGTGCTGCGGTACACGTTGTGCACGTTGGCCTGCGCGATGCGCGTCCAGGTGAAGGCGCCCGGCGCACCGCCGATGGTCGGCTTCAGCGTCGGGCCCACCTCGCCTGGAACCGCGCTGACACTGTTGACGAGCGGCGCGCAGTCGGCGGCGTCCGACACGAGGTCGTTGTCGTCGTCCGGATCGACACAGTCGGCCGATCCGTCCGTGTCGCTGTCGGGAAAGCCCTCATCGACGGCCAGGTTGCAGTTGTCGTCCGTCCCGTTGCAGAGCTCCGGCGCCCCCGGGTGGATCGCCGCGACGAGATCGTTGCAATCCCCGACGCAGGTGGTGAATCCATCCTGATCGATGTCGAAATCCTCATCGATGGCCGAGTCGCAGTCGTCGTCGATGGCGTTGCAGGTCTCGATGGTGGGAGTCCCGGGCGTGCAGGTCTGCGGGACACCGCCGACGCAGTTGTTGACGGTGCGCGCGCAGGCGCCGGTGCCGCAGGTGGTGGATCCCAGGCTCTCGTCGACTGCGGCGTCGCAGTCGTCGTCGAGGCCGTTGCAGATCTCGGTTGTGGGGGTGCCGGGAGTGCAGGTCTGGGGGACACCGCCGACGCAGTTGTTGACGGTTCGCGCGCAGGTGCCGGTGCCGCACGAGCTCGAGCCGAGGCTCTCGTCGACCGAGCCGTCACAGTCATCGTCGATGCCGTTGCAGGTCTCGGTCGTTGGCGTGCCTGGCGTGCAGTTCTGCGGCACGCCACCGACACAGCTGCTGGCGGTGCGGCTGCAGGCTCCCACGCCGCAGGTGACCGTTCCGAGGTTGTCGTCGATGGCTCCGTCACAGTCGTCGTCGATGCCGTTGCAGACCTCCGTGGTGGGCGAGCCGGGCGCGCAGGTCTGGGGGACCCCGCCGACGCAGTTGTTGACGGTGCGGGAGCAGGCGCCCGTGCCACAGGTGGTCGATCCCAGACTTTCGTCGACCGCGGCGTCGCAGTCGTCGTCGATGCCGTTGCAGACCTCCGCCGTGGGCGAGCCGG
>Ga0070704_100001928_pt1 | contig 11463 bp, 9 predicted proteins | sample KBSK5252metaG_FD_65467 | JGI IMG/M metagenome (GOLD analysis project Ga0070704, IMG submission 65467) | Corn, switchgrass and miscanthus rhizosphere microbial communities from Kellogg Biological Station, Michigan, USA - KBS K5-25-2 metaG | ecosystem: Host-associated > Plants > Roots >... | reverse complement strand
GCCTTCGAATAAGAGGTTCCCGGGCCGGTGCAGCAGCCCGGCGTAGTGCACCTCAGCGCCGGGATGGATGCGCTCCTGATAAAAACGGGTGAACGTTACGGCTGAGGCGACGCCGTCAAAGCAATGGCCGTGATAAAGGACGCGAAGTTTCATTTGATGTGGTTCATTAGAGGTTTGAACAAAAGCCGGTCATCTTAGCAATTGCGGAAACAGTAAGCCAGCGGGGAGATTTGGAGTGCGGTGACTTGTCACCGCTTTTCCAATCGAGTGTTAGCCATAATTGAAAAGCTGCGACAAGTCGCAGCACTCCAAAATCAGATGCGGGCGGGAGTTGAGGCTACTTCACTACTAACTTCGGAAGCATTAGCCCGCCGCCAGCGAACTATCATGATAATCAGAGCGCCGATTCCCACGACGATGCCAATCATCTGAGAAGTCGAAAGCCCGGTGAGCGTGGTCAGGCCAAGAATGTCGCCGCGCGGATCGTCGCGCACAAACTCAATCAGAAAACGGACGGTCGCGTAAATGAGTGCGTAAGCCAGGATGACCTGGCCGCTGAACTTCTTTCGCTTGTGCAGCCAGAGCAGGAAAAAGAAAACAATCAGCATCGCGCCTGATTCGTAGAGTTGGGTCGGATGGAGCTTTACATCGATCGGCACGCCCGTTACTTCGTGGCCCAGTTCACTGAAACGCACGCCCCAGGGTAGATTGGTCGGCTTTCCCCAGCAACAACCGGCTGAGAAACAACCCTGCCGGCCCAAAACATTCCCCAGCGCGATTCCGGGCGCGCAAGCATCGGCCGTTTTCCACCACGGCAGCTTCCAACGCTTCATCAGGAAATAACCGGCAATTACGGCCCCGAGCAGTCCGCCATAAAAAACTCCGCCCGAACGGAGAAAATCGAGCGAAAAAAGTTGCAAGGGATGCTCGCGATATTCCGGCTCGGTAAAAAACATCAGCAGCTTTGAGCCGACGAGCGACGACAACAGCAACCACAGGCAGAGATCATAGATTCGTTCGCGCGGCAGTCCGTCGCGCTCCGCGAGTTTCACGGTGACAAAGATCGCTCCGAGAAAAGCCAGCGCCAGGAACACACCGTAGGTGTTGATGGGAAAGTTGCCGATCTTATAAATAATGGGATACATGACTACCCAGTTGTCAGTGGTCAGTTGTCGGTGGTCAGCTGATGATTTTGTGGCGCGTGTGGCGCTGACTTGCGACTCGCAAAGATCAGATCATAGGCCAACAGCAGAGCGCCGAACGTGATACTGGCGTCGGCGACGTTGAAGGTGGGCCAGTGATACTGACCGGCGTGAAGCAAAATGAAATCGATTACCAGCCCGAGCCGGACACGATCAGTGAGGTTGCCGAGGATCCCGGCCAACAACAAGGCACACGCGCCGAGAATCCGGTCGTCGTTGCGAGGCGTGCGGAAGAAATAAAACAGCACCGCAATCGCTGCCGCCGCAGCGAGCACGACAAAGAACCAGCGCCCAAACGCGCCGCCTTCCTGCAACTGGCCAAAGGCGATGCCGCGATTTTCGGCGTAGGCGAAATCGAGCAGGCCGCGGATCACCGTGAGATCCTCGAACCGCACACGGCGCACCGCCCAGGCCTTGCTTGCCTGATCCGTCAGGTAGATGCCGAGCGCGGCGACGAGATAGCCAATGCGCCAGGCAAGTCGGGATTTAGTTGATGGCTTTGCTTTTTTCTCGTTCATCCAGAATTACAGAGAAAGTTAGTTCAGCCGCGAATGTTTGTGTGACTCCCCTCTCCGTTGGAGGAAGTCGAACCATCATGAATAGCGCCGCGTGGCGGCGCAATGTTTATAGAACCGAAAGCATAACCAAGAGATCATCGCTCCGTAGGAGCGAAATGTATCTGTCGCCCATAAATGGGCTCACAAACCTAACAGCGCTCGTAGCTATAAACATTGCGTGCCTAACGGCACTGAAAACAGTGGCCGCCAAACTCAAGAAGAACTTCAACCGTTAGCTTCAATCTCTTGCAGCGCTTTAGCGCAACGCTCACACACGGTAGGATAGCGCGCGGATTCGCCCACCTGCGTGGAATAATTCCAGCAGCGCTCGCATTTCTGACCATCGGCGCGCCGCACCTTGACGACAGGTTCGCCAACTTCAGTCTTAGTCAGCGATACCTGCGAGACGATGAAGAGATACCGCAAATCATCGCGATAACTCTCGAGCAGTTCATAGGTCTTTCCCGACGCAGCGATTTCGACCGCAGCCTCCAGAGAACTGCCAATCGTCTTGGCCACACGGGCTTCTTCCAACACGCGCAGCACTACATCGCGAACTTCGAATAGCTGCCCCCATCGGGATGAGAGGATTTCGTCGCGCGGGCCCGCGGCCCTTGGAAGCTCCACCAGGTGCACGGAATCCTCGCGCGAACCGTTAACCGGCAGGCTCTCCCAAATCTCGTCGGCAGTAAATACCAGAATAGTCGCGAGCGTTCGAGCAAGAGCGTCGGTGATCCGGTACAAAGCAGTCTGGGCCGATCGGCGCGCCGGATTCCGCGGCGCAAACGTGTATAGCCGGTCCTTCAGGATGTCAAAGTAGCGAGCTGAAAGCGTTACCGTACAGAATTCATAGAGCGTGTGATAGACAAGATGAAATTCATAGGCCTCATATGCGGCCCGAACTCTTTCGATTACCGCATCAAGTTCCGCCAGCGCCCAACGATCAATTTCAAGCAAGTCCCCTTCGGCCACGCTATCCCGGCCGGGATCGAAGCCGTCAAGATTGCCGAGCGCATAGCGCGCGGTGTTGCGCAACTTGCGATAACCTTCACTGACGCGTTGCAGGATGTCGTCAGAGCAGCGCATGTCCTCCATATAGTCCGACGACACACACCACAAGCGCAGGACTTCGGCGCCCAGATGAGGAATAACTTCATCGGGAGAGACGGCGTTGCCGGTCGACTTGTGCATGGCTTTCCCCTGCGCGTCGAGGGTCCAGCCATGACAGATTACCGCGTCGTACGGAGCCCGATCGTGAACGGCCAGACCGACGAACAACGATGAATTGAACCAGCCGCGAAACTGATCGCCACCTTCGATGTAAACGTCAGCCGGCCAACGCAGGTTATCGCGGGCCTCGAGCACGGCAATCGAGGACGAGCCGCTGTCAAACCAGACATCGAGGATGTCGGTTTCTTTAGTGAAATCACTGCCGCCGCACTTGCGGCACTTGAATCCTTCGGGCAACAACTCGCGCGCTTCGCGTTTGTACCAGGCGTCCGCTGATTCCCTCTCAAAAATGTCAGCCACGCGCCGGATCACCGCGGCTTCGGCAACAATTTCCTCACACTGTCCGCAATAGAACGCCGGAATCGGCACGCCCCAAACGCGCTGGCGCGAGACACACCAGTCAGGCCGTCCCTTGAGCATGTTGCGCATGCGGTCCCGTCCCCACGCGGGAATCCATCTGACCCGCCCGTCCACTTCACGCAGAGCCATCGCGCGCAAGCTGTGGCCGTCGAGGGCCTCGCCGTCATTAAAGTTACTGGTAAAGTTTGAAACGTCGCGTCCGTCTTCATCCTTCTCACCGGGATCAGAGGCACCCACCCGATCCATCGAGATGAACCACTGAGGCGTGGCGCGAAAGATGACCGGGTTTTTACAGCGCCAGCAGTGCGGATAGCGGTGCTGGTACTCTTCACTGAACAGGAGCACCCCGCGCTCGCGCATGAAATCGACAATCGCCGGATTTGCTTCGAAGACACTCATGCCGGCAAAGTGCTCGACCTCCGCGGTAAATAGGCCGGCGTGATCTACCGGACAATAAATCTCGAGCCCGTACTTTTTCCCGATCACGAAATCGTCGTGGCCGTGACCTGGCGCGGTATGCACACAACCGGTACCGGCCTTGCTGGTCGCGGATTTGTCACGAGCTTCGCTAACGTCGAGCTCGGTTTCGGCGTCAGCTTCGCCGCCAAGCGTAACGTGCTCGCCCACCATCAAGAGCGATGGCCGATCGAGCCAGGCGTGCCGGCACTCGAGGCGATCGAGTTTGCTGCCGGGGAAGCGCGCCAGTACTTTCGGGTTTGCAAGACTGCATTTGGCCGCGACAGCTTCCAGCAGTTCAGCGGCCACAACGTAAACTTCCTCGCCGCTCTCAAACGCCACGTAATCAAAACCCGGATGCACGGCGATGCCGAGGTTGGCGGGCAAAGTCCAGGGCGTTGTGGTCCAGATCAGCACGAACACCTTGCGTCCCGCGAGAGCCGGATCGATCAGGGCCGGATCACTGGCCAGCGGAAACTTCACATAGACCGATGGACTGGTGTGTTGATCGTATTCGACTTCGGCCTCAGCCAGAGCGGTCTGATCATGTATGCACCAATAAACAGGCCGCGCGCCTTTATAAACGAAACCGCGTTCGACGAACCGCGCGAACAGGCGCGCTGTTTCGGCTTCGTAATGGTCCGACATGGTGCTGTAGGGATTTTCCCATTCACCAAGGATGCCGAGCCGTTGAAAATCGCGCGTCTGTCGCTTTAAGGCGTTGGCCGCGAATTCACGACAGGCGCGTCGGATGCTCAAGAGCGGCATGTCCGCTTTTTTCGCCCCGAGTTTCCGTTCGACGTGCAACTCGATCGGCAAGCCATGGCAGTCATAGCCCGGCACGTAAGGCGCGTCATAGCCCAGCATGGTGCGCGATTTGACTATGAAGTCTTTCAGAATCTTGTTAAGAGCGGTGCCCAGATGAATGTCGGCGTTCGCGTACGGCGGGCCGTCATGCAAGATAAATTTTTCAGCGCCCGAGCGCGCCTGACGAATCTGTTCATAAAGATTCATGTCGGCCCATTTTTTCAAACGAGCCGGTTCGGTTTGCGGCAGGTTCGCCTTCTGCGCGAAGCGAGTCTTCGGCAGATTGATGGTCTTCTTCAGATCGAGTGTGGTTGCTTCAGTAGCCATAAACTCTCAAGTATCAAATGCGAAATAGTAACAGCATGTTTCACCGGTCTCCAAAAGCCCGCGTGAGCGTGTCAGAAGCCCGCGCGTTAGCAAGGGCGAGTTTCGTCGCCTGATCCCTTAAAGGGCATGTTGCCCTCCCTTACGGTCGGGCTTCTGACACGGAAACTCTAAAATCAAAAAGCCTGAACCATCTTTTCCCTTTTTGAGACGATGGTTCAGGCTTGCAAAGCCTTTGATGTTTTCGCTTTCAGCCGATAAACATCTCGTCGTCTCCATAGCTGCTGTTAATTGGGCTCGGCGAAGGCGCCACCAACACTTCCAGGCCCCTTTTAACGCCGGCGAGAACCGCTGCCATCTCGCGCGCCGGTTCAATCACTTTTCGCTGAATGAACTCAGTCGTGTCCATTACCCGTTCGTGTGTGGTGTCGATCGCGCGGCTGACGAGATGTACTTTCTCGTGCGCCATCTCGGCGGTTTCGTCAGCCAGCGCCATGATCCCGCGCACTTCATCTTTAATCAGCGCCGCCGATTCCGACAAGTGCATGGTGGCGGTGGACAGGTGGCCCGACATCACATTGAACTGCTCGGCGATTTGCCGGCCCTGCACGGCGATCGCGGTGCCTTGTTCGCTCAAAGCAGTGGCCCGGACCATTAAGGGCTCCAGGCGAACTTCAAGCCGGTTAACTGACTTCACCGCGCGATTAACGAAGACCGCAATCGCGATCATTGCCCCGGCAATCAGGATGAATGACAGGGCGATGATTGCGGTAATAATCACCAGCCAGAAGAGTGGTTCGTTTGCGTTCATGTCAGAAAGGAACTTTGCTCTTTGTACTTAGTGCTGTCCTTACCGCGCAACTCAGTTTTTACTAAAGCAAGCACGTCCTGAGTTACATTGTCTTTTCAGGCTTGTAAGTCGGCGCGGCTTCGGTGCGCCCAGAAAGTTCGGTCTTACGCTTCTCTTCAACATAAGCCTTCTTTCCCGCTTCTACTGCCGCCTGGATCGAACCTGCCTGACGGGTCGCGGCGTCGCGCGTCTTTGTCACTACTTCGCCGGCTTTGGCCGTGGCCGTGTCGTAGAGTTCAGTCGCCTTTTCGCGAGTCGCTTCATAATACTCGCCGGCGGTCTCGCGCGCGCTGTCGTAGTACTCATTCGCTTTGACGCCTAACTGCTGAGCAGCTTCTCTCGATCGATCAATGCCTTTGCGAGTGGCGTCGGCAATGTCGCTGCGCAGTTCTTCGCCCGACTTGGGCGCAAACAATAGCGCCAGCACCGCGCCAATTCCCGCTCCGACCAGGAAAAACGTTAGTTTCGTCGAAATATTGTCTCCAGAATCACGGTCGTGTCCCATTGAAATAATCCTTTCTTTTTTAGAGGCGAATCCCCGTAAGGATCTGCCAGTGTTTCTCAAATTGTCCGGATGATGGCTGTTCGCGACTATAGCAAAGGCCGCTAATGGGCGCAAGGAAAGTGGTTGCGAAAGCCTCAGGATTCGTCCTTTTCCAGAACAAAAACGACCCAGAGGTCAAAGCCCAAAGCGTAGGTGAGTGGCGATATACCAGAAGATAAAGAACGTCACCGCGATCGAGGTAAACAGGAGCCCCAGGAGTCCGCCCACAATGACTGCGACAAACGCCCAGTCACTGGCCCTTCCGTTTTTCGCTTCCGCGGCGGAAACGGTCGCCCGCTCGCGGAGCAGATTCAGGTTGCGAATGTTCGGCTTCCACCAAATCGCAAACACATCTCCGGCCAGAGGCACCAGCCCACCGACAAAATAGATCGCAATGTTGAGGCCCATTCTGAGCAGCGTGATCTTTGGCACCCGATAACGAACTGCGGAAACTAAAACGTAGAGCGCAATGATCGCCGTGATGAGATCCCCGAACTCAGGGATCAGATCGATGATCGCATTGAGGCCAAAACGCCAGCCCAGGACGGGTACGCGAAACCGGTTGTCCATCAACTGACTGAAAACTTCCAATTCGCGCTCGACCTGGATAGACGTGGGCCGCAACACCGGATGGTGCTTCTTATCTGATGGTTCGAGATCTTTGTAGGCGCGCATTAAGTTATTTCCGATTGCCAATTTCCAATTGCCGATTCACAAATCTCCTTCCACCTGAAGCCAATTGGCAATCACAAATTGGCAATCGTAAATCCTATCTAATTCGAGTCATCTGCTGCCAGAAAAACTTACCGACCTTTGCAAAGGCTGTGAAAATAGTCTTATCGCCCTTGGCGTTTTGCTTTGCCGGCAGGCCCAGTTCCGCGGCCAGCTTGGCATCGGGCGGCCCAATATCTTCGTCGCCGCGCTTGCTGGAAAGCCAGCGATCAAAAGTACGATTAACTGCGCGTCTTTGTTCGACCGGCGCCCCGGCGATGAAGGCGCCGCGCAGGTCATCCATGTCCGCAACTTCAAGCACGTTGGCGCTGTAATAGTCGCGCAGTGCCGCGAGAAATTTTTCGTCCCCGAGAAGTTTCCGCAAAGCCTCGAACATCAGCGCGCCCTTGCTGGCTACGATCGCCGCGTACTGAAACGAGTTGCGATACTCGCGGGCCGCGCGGCTGGCCTCCATGTCCTCGCCGCCAAATGTGCGATAGAGCTGGTAAACGCCGCGCAGCTGTTCGTCGAGCGCAGTCGCGAGTTGTTGCTCGCCATGGGTTTCGCGGTAATAAAGCAGCGCCGACCAGTTGGCCAGCGATTCGTCCAGGACCGGCTCGCGCGCTGGGTCGTTGCCCACGGCCGCGCCCCACCATTGATGAGCGACGACATGCGCGACGGTCCATTCCAGACTGTCTTCGACAGCCGCGCGCTGTTCGCGAATCACGTCGGGCATGTTGCGCATCGTGGGCGAATCAAAATCCAGATAGAAGGCGCTGGCAATCGCGCTCAGCCCGGCAAACTCGGCGCTGCCCATGGTCGCCACCAGCGGTGCGTCAACCAGACTGACCGTCTTGAGCGGTAGCTGGCCAAAACGCGCGGTGTAAACGCGTAGAGCTTCGGCAGAAACATTCAACACGCGCCGGGCTGCGGCTTCGTGATCGGGTCGGAAGATCGAGCGCACCGTGACCTCGCCGACCAGACGCTCCTCAGCGCGCAGATTGTTGCCGGCGACGATGGCAAAGTCGCGCATGTTTTCGGCGAGAAAGCTGCTGGAATTGTTTTTCTCGGTGGATGTCACTCGCGCCGGCGCCGCCGCATAGACGGCCAGTTCGCGCGCCGCGACCACCGTCACGTCATAGTCGGAGGCGTCCGTCGTCAAAGCATCGCCGATGCTGGGCTCAACTTTGCGGAACCAGTCATCCCCTTCGCGCGCAGCCAGAATCGGATAAGCAGAGCCGAGCATCATCACTCCGCGACAGCGAAAGTTCGTGTCCCGGGCACGACGGATCTCGCGAGTACTGCGAATGGCGGCGCTGACTTGCTGGAATACGTGCGTTACCAGTCCGGTCTCATCAGGATCAATCTCGGGCACCGAGCCCTTAAATTTGATTGAGATCTCGACGGCGGCGTTTGGCGCAACGGCATCGCGCAGATGCACGCGCAAAGTCGTCTCCATATCGTCCAGAGCAAAGACCAGCGGAGCGTTTCCGCTGATGGTCCGCACCTCGGCTATTTCCAGACGCGGTTCGTCTGACGCTGCTTGCTCTGATGTTTTCTTTTCAGAGGGTGGGGGTACGTACCCCGGCACGCGCACGTTCGGATACAGATGAAAGAAGAGAGTCGACGTGGGATGCTCGCCGCGATTAATCCAACGCACGCGCTCAGTTCCAGTGTAGGTCCGGTTTTCAAAATCGAGCGTCAGTTTGATTTGATAGCGATTTCGTTGTTCGGGCGTGAGTGGCTGACGGGTTTGAGTTTGGGCCAGGCTGGTTAGAGTGAATAACCCGATCAGGGTAAAGACGAACAAGTATCTACCACAGAGGACACAGAGGAATTCCGGACACAAAACAAATGGGTTGGCCCTTCTTCTGACTTCTCTGTGTCCTCTGTGGTGAATTCTATCTTTCATTCACGATTACCCGGCGAATAGTATCGCCCCGTGCAATCCTATCAACAACGTCCATTCCCGAAACGACGTGGCCAAAGACTGTGTAGCCGCCATCCAAATGCGGCTGCGGCGAGTGCGTCACGAACCATTGCGAGCCGCCCGTATCTTTACCTGACAATGCCATACCTACTGCCGCTCGATCGTAAGGAGCTTCGTTAATTTCACAGCGAATGGAATAACCCGGCCCGCCATTTTGATCGCCGCGCGGATCGCCCGTCTGAATCACAAAGTTAGGAACTACCCGCGGAACGGTCTGACCGTTGAAGTAGCCGCGGCGCGCCAACATGACAAAGTTATCAACCGTCAGCGGGGCCTCTTCAGGTAAGAACTCGATTACGAATTGGCCTTTGCTGGTCACCACTGTCGCAGTGACTTTCCTTCCAATGCGTGCAATCGCGCGGCGATAGTCGGCTTCCTTGTTAGTTGTCTGCACGTAACCGATGCGATTGGAAAAGTCGCCGGCGCCGTTCGCTTTCAAAACCGCGACTGCCTTGCGCCGAATCAAATGATCGGATGAATCGAGTCCCGTCTTAATGGCTTCATTCGCCGCCGCACTCTTCTGTTTTCCGAGTGCGTCAAGGATCGCGAGCGCCGCATCGTTGAGATCCTTGTCGCGCAGAGCCACCGGCAAAGCCTGAATCAAAGCGCGCGAGTTTGCCTCACCAGGTGTCATTTCACCCAGTAACTCAGCCGCCGTGGCGCGGATAATGACATCTTTGTCCTTGAGTCGAGGCGTGAGAGTCTCACCTAAATCTTGGCGTTTGAAGGCAGCATAAGCCCGAAGAAAGTCCGGCACAGCCAGGGACTCAAGCGGAGCACACGTGCCAACCAAAACCAGATCCAACCCCGGCTTTACCGAATCCCGCGGTGTCCTGACCTGGCGACATTCGAGAGCGTTTTGAATCAGTTTGGTCGCGACTTCCTTGTTGCTGTTGTCCAGCATAGGTTCGCCGGTCTTTGCCGCCGCGAGTTCGGTAAGGCCCTGAGCCTGACTCATCTGCCTTAACGCGCCAATGTACGTGGGGCCACCCCTCGCATCGCGCAGGAAAGGGCCGCCAGCGACATAGTCCTGAGGAGAAATTCGGACCAGGGATACCTCGACCGCAGGAGATGTCTCATTAACTGTCGCCCGCACTTTCTTTAGCCAGATTAGTGCCTTTTCGGTTTTTGCATTCTTCAGAACAAGTCCCAGCGTCGTTGAGATCTCGAGAATTTCATTTAGCTCGCCAGGACGTTCGAGACGGCTTGCTGCAGCACTTGTCAGCAGAGCGCTTCCTTGTGCGATGAGAGGTTCCGCCGCCCGCTCATCCTTCAATGCTCCCAACGCCCGAATCGCGCTGACGCGCACCCGCAAGTCTTCATCATGCAACGCGCGATCGAGCACGGCGTCGAACGCGCCTTTATCTTCAGCTACGCCGATTACTCGCGCGGCGTTGGCACGCACGATAGGATCGGCGTGCTTCAGTAACGCTCGCACTTCTTCATTGTTATCTTTCAGGCGCAGACGCGCCATGGTATTCAAGGCAGCAGCGACAATACGCGGATCGCCAGACTTCAAAAACTTCACCACTACCGGGCCAGCCCCCTCAGGCTTGGCACGCAGCGCGGCAGTAAGGCCAAGCAGGACAGTCAAACGATCCATTGACACGCGCGGATCAGCTTCAAAGTTGAGCACGCCCAGAATCCCTTTGCCTATCTCCTGTTTATGTTCCTTGTCTGAGTCGGGTAGCGCCGCGGCAATCTTTCCCACCGCCTCAAGCGCGCGAGCGCTTATTGCGCGGGGCACACTCGTGTCCACCAGAATGCGATACAGGGCCTCCGCACCAGCAAAGGATTCGACCTCCCCGATAGCGAACGCCGCCATCTGGCGCACGTCGTTGTCCGTATCGGTCTTTAGCAGATCAACCAACGTCGGCACGGCATGCTCGTCGCCGATGCGGCCCGCAGCCAACGCTGCACGCTTTCGCACTTTTGCGTCTTTGTCTGACAGCAGCGATTTCAGGCTGTCATCCCAGCGTCGCTCATCTTCGGCGCGAAGGATACGCACCAGGATGTTTGGGGAAATCTCGGGCGCAGACCTGCCGGGACGAGATCGCTGGGCGACCGCTGCAGTCAAAGATGCGGACAGAAGAAGCGAAGCACAGATCAGGTTTCGATAGCTTTTCATCTGAAACATCAGATTCGTTAGGGTTTTGGGAATTGTACCGCGTGAGGGGCCAAATTGTCGCGCAGGTGGTCGAGCTCGCGGTGTGTCAGAAGCCCGACTGTGAGGGAGGGCTAGCTTGATGACGGTAAGTCATCGCCGGACCGACGTCTTGCGTGGTCGCTCATCTTGCCCTCCCTCACGGTCGGGCTTCTGACACGGCCCCGTGCTGCTGCAAAACAAAAAGGGCGGACCAAAGTCCACCCAAATTTAGTTAGGCGCGGCGCGAACAATTCAGTCCACGCCGCGCTCACCTTAGTTGTTGCAA
>Ga0070704_100001925_pt1 | contig 11467 bp, 9 predicted proteins | sample KBSK5252metaG_FD_65467 | JGI IMG/M metagenome (GOLD analysis project Ga0070704, IMG submission 65467) | Corn, switchgrass and miscanthus rhizosphere microbial communities from Kellogg Biological Station, Michigan, USA - KBS K5-25-2 metaG | ecosystem: Host-associated > Plants > Roots >... | reverse complement strand
GCCGGCCCCGCGACGACGTTGCCGCTCCGCAGCTTCGTGCGATCGAACACGCCCGTCTTCCGCCACCCTTCCGCGAACCACACCTCGCGCCTGCTCTTCAAGGCCCCCGCGGCGTCCCGCCCGCCCGCCGGCAGCGGCTCCCGCCGTGGACGCGGCGTCACCCCGATCGCCGCCAGCCGGACGTTCACCAGCTCCACCGCGTCCTCCGGCGCCGCGTAGCCGTACGCCCGCTCGTGCGCGGCGTCGAACTCGCCGCGCAGCCGTGCGATGTCCGCCGCGGTCAGCGCGCCCGGCGGCACCGCGATCGGCAGCTCGAACGACTGCCCGTGATACCGCAGATCCACGCTCCGCAGCATCCGCCGATCGGCCGCCGGCACGCCGTCGCGATCCAGCCGCGCCGCGCCCTCCTTCATGAACTCGACGAAGAGCGCCTCCAGCGTGGCGGGCGTCAGCGCGTCCAGCCGCAGCCGGCGCGTGGTGACGAACTCGTGGCGCAGGTCCGTCATCAGCATGCCGACCGCGGAGGCGATGCCGGGGTTCGGCGGGACGAGCACTGCCGGGATGCCGAGGTCGCGCGCGAGGGCGTTGGCGTGGAGCGGCCCGGCGCCGCCAAAGGCCACGAGCACGAAGTCGCGCGGATCGTAGCCGCGCTGCACGGACACCAGGCGCATGGCGCCGATCATGTGGGCGTTGGCGATCTCCACGATGCCGGAGGCGGCGGCGAGCGGGTCGAGCGCCAGCGGCGTGGCGACGCCGTCGACGATGGCCCGGCGCGCGGCCTCGGCGTCCAGCGCCATCTCGCCGCCGAGGAAGAACGCGGGGTTCAGGCGACCCAGCACCAGGTTGGCGTCCGTGATGGTCGGCGTGGTGCCGCCGCGGCCGTAGCAGGCGGGGCCGGGGCGGGCGCCGGCGCTGCGCGGGCCCACGCGGAGGGCGCCGCCGGCGTCGATCCACGCCTCGCTGCCGCCGCCGGCGCCGACCTCCACCAGGTCGATCACGGGCGTGCGGACGGGATAGCCGCCGCCGCGGCCCTCGCCGAGCGGGGTCACGGCCTGGGCGCCCACCTCGATCTCGGTGGACAGGCGGAGCTGGCCGTCCTGGATGAGGCCGACCTTGGCGGTGGTGCCGCCCATGTCGAACGACATCACGTTCTTGTAGCCGTACGGAGCGGCGATGGCGCCGGCCGCGATGACGCCGGCGGCGGGGCCGGACTCGACCATGTAGACGGGGCGCGCCTTGGCCGAGGCGGAGGTCATCACGCCGCCGTTGGACTGCATCACGTAGAAGGGCGACACGGCGCCGAGCGCGTGCAGCCGGGACTCCAGGGCGTCCACGTAGCGGGAGACGATCGGCATCACGGCGGCGTTCACCGCGGTGGTGCTGGCGCGCAGGTACTCGCGGTACTCCGGGCACACGTCCGACGAGACGGACAGGTAGACGCCGGGCAGCTCCTCGCTCACGACGGTCGCCACCGCCCGTTCGTGCGCCGCGTTGATGTAGGAGTGCAGGAGACAGACGACGACGGCCTCGACGCCCTCGTGGCGCAGGCGCCGCGCCGCCTGGCGCACCTCGTCGAGGTCCAGGGGCTGCAGCACGCGGCCCTCGTGGTCGAGCCGCTCGGTCACCTCCAGGCTGAAGCGTCGCTCGACCAGCGGCGCCGGCTTTTGTAGATGCACGTCGTAGAGTCGCGAGCGGATCTGGCGGGCGATCTCGAGGATGTCGCGGAAGCCGCGCGTCACCAGCATGCCCACGCGGGCCGTCTTGCCCTCGATGATCGCGTTGGTCGCGACGGTGGTGGCGTGGACCACGGCGGCCACGTCGCGGCCCCCGGCTTGGCACTCGGCCAGGCCGCGCTCCAGCGCGGTCATGAAGCCGCCGGCCGGATCCTCCGGCGTCGTGAGCACCTTGACCACGCGGATGGCGCCGGTGTCGCCGTCGACCAGCGCGGCGTCCGTGAACGTACCGCCGATGTCGATGCCGATGCGCAGGGCGCCCATCACGCCCTCCGGCGCCGCTCGGCGGCGGTGGCGGCGGCGTCGAGCGCCAGCGTGGCGGCGTCGACGACCACGCCGTAGACGGCGCGAGCGCGCCCGGCCGAGATCTTGCCCAGGGCCACGTCGCGCGCGACGTCCTCGGCCGGGCGCTCGAGCGCCGACTGGGTGCCGCCGCCACCCGGCGTCTGCACGCTCACCACGTCGTCCGGCGCCAGCTGGAAGGTGATCTTCGACGGCAGCTCGCGCGCGCCCGGCGTCTCCGGGTTCAGGATGTACTTCGCGGGGCGGGCGGCATCGCCGCCGAACAAGCCCCACGGGGCGAAGCGCGCCTTGTCGGACAGGATCGAGAAGCTCGGCGCGTGGCCGGGGAAGGTGTAGTCGCGGCGCACGCCGAGGCCGCCGCGGTGGCGGCCGCCGCCCTCGGAGTTCTCGATCAGCTCGTAGCGCACGATGCGCACGGGGTAGTTGGCCTCCGTCTCCTCGACCGGCGCGTTCTCCGTGTTCTGGAAGTGCGCCTGCACGGCGTCCATCCCGTCGGTCGTCAGCGTGGCGCCGTAGCCGCCGGCGATGGTCTCGTAGTAGGTGAAGTACTCGCCGCTCGCCGGGTTCATGCCGCCGAAGGCGATGTTGCAGACGCAGCCCTTCGTCCCGGCCACCACGCGATCGGGGAGGGCGCCGGCCAGCGCGCGGAAGAGCAGGTCGCAGAGCTGCATGGCGATCTCCCAGCCGGCGGCGACGGCGGCCGGGTGCTGGGCGTGCACGACCGAGCCCGGACGGCTGCGGATGTCGATGAGCCGGTAGAAGCCGTCGTTGACCGGGATATCGGGGTCGATCAGGCACTTGAGCACGTACACGACGCCCGAGTACGTCTGCGACGACGTGGCGTTGGTGGGCGACTTGCGCTGATCGTCGCAGCCCGTGAGGTCGACGGACACGCGGCCGGCCTCGATCGTCACCGTGGCAGTCAGCTTCACCGGCTCGTCGGTGACGCCGTCGCCGTCCATGAACATCTCGGCCTCGAAGCGGCCGTCCGGGAACTCCGCGAACGCCGCCCGCGTGCGCCGCTCGGTGTAGCTCAGCAGCTCTTCGAGATACCTCGAGAGCGTCGTCGCCCCGTGCTGGGCCACGAGCGCCTCGATGCGCTGGGCGCCGAGGCGGTTGGCCGCGGTCTGGGCCCGGAAGTCGCCGGAGATCTCGCGGGTGCCGCGGAAGTTGGAGCGGATCAGCGCGAAGATGTCGGGATCGATCTGACCGCCCTTCACGAAGCGGATGGGCGGGATGACGAGCCCCTCCTGATAGATCTCGCTCGACACGCCGATGCTGCCGGGCGCGCCGCCGCCCACGTCCACGTGGTGCGCGATGTTGGCGACGTAGCCGAGCAGCGTCCCGTCGTGGAAGACCGGCGTGATGAGCGTGATGTCGTTCAGGTGCACGCCGCCGAGATAGGGATCGTTGATGAGGATGCCGTCGCCCGGCGCCAGCCGCTCGGCGCCGTAGGTCTTGATGGCGCGCGGCACGATGTGGGCCAGCGAGCCCAGGTGGGAGGGCTGGGCGAAGGCCTGGGCGATGGTGCGCAGGCCGGCGTCGAAGAACGCGCAGGAGAAGTCGCCGCGCGTCTTGATGTTGGTGGAGTAGGCGGCCCGCCGCAGCGTGGCGCCCATCTCCTCGGTGATGGCCAGGAGCGCGTTGCGGATCACCTCGAAGCGGACGGGGTCGATCTCGGCGGCCAGGGCGCGCGTGGGCGGAGCGGACGGGGAAGTCATGGCGGCAGTGTATAAGAGAACCCCGGGGAGGACAGGACCCATGCTCGAGCAGGTGCTGTGGCCGAGAGGACGACGGACGGTGACGGCGCGCCCGGTCGCGCCGCGTCTTTCGACGCTGGCGGGCAAGACGGTCGGACAGCTGTGGGACGATCTCTTCCGGGGCGACGAGATCTTCCCAATGCTCGAAACCGCACTGGCGGAGCGCTTCCCCGGCGTGAAGTTCGTCGGCTACCGCACGTTCGGCTCCACCCACGGGGCCGAGGAGCACGAGGTCCTCGCGAACCTGCCGGACCGCATGCGCGAGCTCGGCGTGGACGCCATCATCTCCGGGATGGCGTGTTGAGGGAGCTGCACGCCCGCCGTGTTGCGGGCCAGCGCAGCCGCCGAGGAAGCCGGAGTCCCCTCGGTCTCCCTCACGTGTGAGGGCTTCATCGGTCAGGCGGCCACCACGGCGACCGGGCTCGGCCTGCCGAGCCTGCCCGTGGCCATCGTGCCCGGCCACGTCGATGTGCAGACGGTGGACGAGCTGCGCGCCAACGTGTTCGGCGTCACCGTCGAGGGCGTGGTGCAGGGGCTGACGGCGGCGCCGGAGAAGGCGTCCGAGCTGGTGGAGCCGGAGCCGGGCGAGGTCGTCTTCGAGGGCACGCCCGACGAGATCAACCGGTTCTTCTACGAGAACGGCTGGAGCGACGGGCTGCCGATCGTGCCGCCGACGGCGGCGCGCGTCGAGGCGTTCCTGCGCCACACCGACCGCGACGCCGACGAGGAGCTCGGCGTGCTGCTGCCGGACCGCCGTAGCGCCACCGTGCGCACGGTGGCGATCAACGGCGTGATGGCGGGCTGCCGGCCGGAGTACATGCCGGTGCTCGTGGCGCTGATCGAGGCCATGGCCGACCCGCGCTACGGCGTGGAGCACAGCGGCAACACGCCGGGCGCGGAGACGCTCATCATCGTGAACGGTCCGATCATCCGGCGGCTCGGCTTCAACTACCAGCAGGGCGCGCTGCGCGACGGCTTCCAGGCCAACACGAGCATCGGCCGCTTCTGGCGGCTCTACCTGCGCAACGTGGCCGGCTTCCTGCCCCACAAGACGGACAAGGGCACGTTCGGCAACACCTGGCGCGTGGTGCTGGCGGAGAACGAGGACGCGCTGACCCGCATGGACTGGACGACGATCGCGCAGGACCAAGGACGGGCGCCGGGTGAGAGCGCGGTCACGATCTCGCGCTTCACCGGGGGCACCGTGCTCGCCTCCGTCTTCGGCACGAGGCCCGAGCAGATGATCCCGTACCTGGCCGACGGCATCGCGCGCCTCGTCGCCTGGGAGGTGATCTTCACGGTCGGCATGTCGGTCGGCGCCCAGCGGCCGCTCCTGGTCCTGAGCCCGATCCTCGCCCAGACGCTGGCGCGGGCCGGGCTCAGCAAGCAGGACGTCCAGCGACAGCTCTTCGAGCACGCGCGCATTCCCGCCAGCCGGTTCGAGCGCTACATGAGCGGGTGGACGAACCTGCTGCCGGGGCGTCCGACGCTGCACGCGCTGGTCGCGCGGGGCCGCGCCGCCCCGGTCTTCGCCGAGTCGGACGATCCCGAGCGGCTGGTGCCCGTCGTCGAGAAGGCGGAGGACATCATGATCGCGGTCAGCGGCGACCCGCTCCGCACGAACGCCTACGTGTTCGCGCACAACGGGATCCTCGGCTACACGACCACGAAGCCGGTCCGGCTACCCGCCCGCTGACGTGGAGGCGCTCTGGGTCGTCCTGCCGACGGGCCAGCGCGCCTCCGGTGAGTGGATCGACGACACGCTGCGGCGGCGGGCGCAGGAGGCCGGGCTGCTCGCGCGCACGCCGCTCGCGGGGAAATTCCCGCGCCACCGCGTCGAGGTGGTGCGGGCGGCCGACGGGGTCGAAGAGGTCAACGCGCTCTTCGAGGCACGTGGGTGGACCGACGGACTGCCGATCACGCCGCCGACGTTGCCCCGCGTGGAGGCGATGTGCGCCACCACCGTCCGGGCTCCATCAGATGTGCTCGGCGAGGTGGAGCCGCTGCGCGGCGAGGCCACCGTCGAGAAGATCGCCGCCAACGCCGTCATGGCGGGCTGCCGCCCCGAGTACTTTCCCGTCGTCCTCGCCGCCGTGGAGGCGGTGCTGGACCCGGCCTTCAACATGCGCGGCGTGCAGACGACGGACGAGAACGTCGCGCCGCTGCTGATCGTGAGCGGTCCGCTGGCTGCACGCCTGGGGATCAACGCGGGCTTCGGCGCGCTGGGCCCGGGCTGGCGCGCCAACGCCGCCATCGGGCGCGCGGTGCGGCTGGTCATGCTCAACCTCGGCGGCGGCTGGCCCGGCGCCGTCTCGCTGGCCGGCCTGGGGCAGCCGGGGCGCTACACCCTCTGCCTCGCCGAGCGCGAGGACGGCCCGTGGCCGGCGCTGCACGTGGAGCTCGGCTATCGGCCGGAGCAGAGCACGGTGACCGTGCTGCGGGCAGAGACCGCCATCAACGTCACCGGTGGGCTCGCCGAGGTGGCGAGCGTCATGGCCAGCGCCGCCTCGGCGTTCACGATGCTCTACGAGGGCCGCGTCGCCGTCGTGGTGGCGCCGTTCGTGGCCAGGCGACTGGCGGACGAGGGGTGGAGCAAGGACGATGTCCGGCGCTGGCTCCACGCCGAGGCGCGCGTGCCGGTGGCGGCCTGGCAGTCCTGGTGGCTTCGCGCGACGGCCCGCCAGTGGCCGGGGTGGGTGACCGAGGCCTCGGGCACGCTGCCGGTGCTGAGGGAGCCGGGCGACATCACCGTGGTGGTCGCCGGCGCCGACCTGGCGATCCCGCAGCTCGCCTACTTCCCGTCCTGGGGCTTCCCGCCATGCCGGATCACCCGCGAGATCGCCGCGCCGATCGATCTGATAGGATAGCGACCCACTGAAGCCGGATTTCACCCACCACCAGTCTGGAGGCCTCCCATGCGACGTGTCTTCGTCGGTGTCATCGCCCTGGCAGTGCTCATCGTCGTCGCCCTCGGCGTGTCTCGCATGGCGCCGGCCCAGCCGAAGGTCACCGAGGTTCTCATCGGCTCGGTGCTGCCGCTGACGGGGAACTTCGCCAGTCTCGGGCAGCAGTATCTCTGGGCCTCGCAGACCGTCGAGGACATCGTCAACAACGACTACGCCGATCTTCCGGTGTCGCTGGGGCCGGGCAAGGGGTTCCCGGGGCTCGGCGGCGCGCCCATCAAGTTCATCGTGCGGGACGACCAGAGCCGCGGCGACCTGGCCCGCACGATCGTCGAGCAATTGATCTCGGTGAACAAGGTCCACTGGATCAACGCCGAGGGGACGAGCGGCACCACGTCGATCCTCCAGCCGGTGGTCGAGAGCGCCGGCCTGCCGATGTCCTGCCACCCCTGCGCGTCGCCGACGCTGACGGAGAAGGGGTTGAAGTGGTTCTTCCGCACGGGCCCCAACGACAAGACGATGGTCGCCAGCGTCTTCTCCTTCCTCAAGGAGTGGCCCGAGCACGGCGGCCCCAAGGACCTCAAGACGATCGCGCTCTTCACCTGCGACAACCTGTTCTGCCAGGACAATCGCAAGGTGGCGACCGACCTGGCGCCGAAGGCCGGCTTCAAGATCGTGCTCGACCTCACGACGAAGACGGGCGCGACGACGCTCGCCTCGGAGGTGCAGCGCCTGCAGGCGGCCGGCGCCGACGTCCTCTTCAGCGTGCAGTACCCGGCGGAGACGGTCGTGTTCGAGAACGACGCCAAGCGCGCCGGCTACATGCCCAAGGTGATCGCGACGAGCAACGGCGCCTACTCCGACGAGACGTGGCTGCAGGCGCAGAAGAAGAGCAACGGTGCGGCCGGCTGGCTCGGCCGCGATCCGACGGCCATCGACCTCGTCCACGAGCGGCCGAGCTGGAAGAAGGTCAACGAGATCTACAAGAAGTACAGCCGCGGGCAGAACATGGGCGAGCTCGCCATGCGGGAGATCACCGGGCTGCTGTGGATGGCCGACGTCATCAACCGCGCGAAGTCGGTCGACCCCGCGGTGCTGCAGAAGACGGCCGCCGAGACCAACATGGGTCCCGAGCAGCTCATCATCGACTACAAGGGCATCCGGTTCGAGAACGGCCAGAACGTCCTGGCGACGGGCGTGGTCACGCAGGTCGGCTGGGACGGCGAGAAGCACACGCTGTGGCCGTGGGATCTCGCGATCAAGGCCAACTTCAAGCCCATCTTCCCGAGCCCGAGCTGGCAGGAGCGCGACAGCAAGCCGAAGCCCGCGAACTGAGCCACGATCATTCGTGACCCACGGGGAGCGAGCGCTGGCCCGGGGGGCGGCCGGCCACGGTGGAACCGAGCGTGCCACGTTGATGGCGAGCCGTCGTCGCCGTTGCGAGCGCAGGCCCCGGCGAGCGCGCGATCGGGGACTCGGCTCACCTGCAGCCGCGCCCCCTTGGGGGATGGGGGGTCGCGCTCGCCGGGCCCTGCGCTCGCTTACGGCGACAGGCGAGCCATCAGTGGCGCGCTCGGTTCCACCGTGGCCGGCCGCCCCCTGGGCCAGCGCGGCGCGCGGCGTGAGTCAGGCCTGAGCGGATGACCGAGCTCGCTCAGGCCGTCGTCAACGGCTTGCAGATGGGGTTTCTGTACGCCCTCGTGGCCGTGGGGCTGACGATCATCTGGGGCCTCATGGAGATGATCAACTTCGCCCACGGCGAGTTCCTCATGCTCGGCATGTTCGGCGCCTGGTGGCTCAGCGCCAGCGTCGGGCTCGATCCGCTGCTGGCGATCGTGCCGATCGGGCTGGTGATGTTCGCGTTCGGCGTGCTCGTCTATCGCTACCTCATGCGCCGCGTCCAGGGGGGCGACCCGTTCACGCAGATCTTCGCCACCATCGGGCTGCTCTTCCTGCTGCAGAACGCGGTGGTGGCCGGGTTCACCAGCGACTACCGCTTCGTCGGGGACAGCCTCCTGGTGCGGCTCGGCGGGGCCAAGATCTCGCTACTGGGGCTGACGTTCGCGGTGCCGCTGCTGCTCGCCGCCGGGCTGGCGCTGCTGCTCTTCCTGGCGCTCTACCTCCTCATCGAGCGCACGGAGTTCGGCCTGGCGCTGCAGGCCACCAGCGAGGACCGCGACGCCGCCCGGCTCGTGGGCATCCGCCCGCAGCGCATGTTCGCGATTGCCTGGGGGCTGGGCGCCGCGCTGGTGGCTATCGCCGGCGCGATCCTCGTGAACTTCTTCTCCGTCTATCCGCAGGTGGGGCTGCAGTTCACCGTGCTGGCGTACGCCATTGTCGCGCTCGGAGGGTTTGGCAGCATCCTGGGGACGCTGCTGGCGGCGCTGCTGGTCGGTGTCATCCAGAGCGTGACCGTCGTGTACTTGCCGCCGGCGTTCAAGGACGCGTTCGTCTTCGCATCCTATCTGCTCATCGGGCTCTTCCGCCCCCAGGGCTTGTTCGGTCGCTTCTGATGGAGCTCGTGGAGCGGGGTGACGCCGGGGGCGGGGCGCGGGGGCCGCGGGCGCGCCTGCATGGCTCGCCTGTCGCCGTAACTCGCTCCGGGTGCGGCTCGTTCGGGCCCCCCATCCCCCGGAGGGGGCTGGGGGATGGACCAGTCGAATCGTGGGCGGCTCACTCGCCGCCCCCTGCGCTCGAACGGCGACCACGGCTCGCCATGATGGCGCGCCCGAGGCACCCACGCCCCGTCGCCGCGCCCACCCCCTGGCGTCCCCACACCCCACGGGCGCCCCGAGATGCTGAGCGTCGAGGGCGTCGACGCGTACTACGGGCTGAGCCATGTGCTGCAGAACGTCTCGCTCACTGTGCAGGCGGGGGAGGCGGTGGCGTTGCTCGGGCGGAATGGGGCGGGGAAGACGACGACGTTGAAGACGATCATGGCGGTGGTGCGGGCGCGGCGGGGGCGGATCACGTGGAATGGGGTCGACATCACCGGGCTGCCGCCGTACCGCATCGTGCAGCTCGGGATCGGCTATGTGCCCGAGGAGCGGCGGATCTTCCCGAACCTCAGCGTGTACGAGAACCTCAAGATGGCACGGCTGACCATCGACGGCGGCCGCCGCATGGACGACTACCTGGCCCGCGTCTTTGCGCTCTTCCCGCCACTGGAGCACCGGCTGTCGAACAAGGGCCGCACGCTCAGCGGCGGCGAGCAGCAGATGCTGACGATGGCGCGCAGCCTGGGGACCGATCCGAAGCTGTTGCTGATCGACGAGCCGACCGAGGGACTGATGCCCGCCTTCGTGGAGACGATCGGCCGCACGATCGGCGAGATCCAGCGCCAGGGGCTGGCGGTGTTGCTGGTCGAGCAGAACACGAAGCTGGCGCTCGAGGCCACGCAGCGCGTGTACCTGATCGAGAAGGGCGCGATCAAGCACGAGGGGCGCTCGCGCGATCTCAGGAACGACGCCACGGTCCGGCTGCGCTACCTCGGCGTGTGACGCCGTCTGGCGGCGCAAGAGCCGACAGGCAACTTTCTGGTTGCATGTCAGTCGGCGGGCGTCTAATATGCAGCCGGGAGGTTGCATATGAAGTCAGCGACGGATCGGATCGAGCGCGCGATCGTGCTGCGGGCGCCGCGGGCACGCGTGTGGCGGGCCCTGACGGATGCCAGGGAGTTCGGCAGGTGGTTCGGCGTGAAGGTCGACGGCGTGTTCGCACCGGGCGCGCGGATGCGCGGCGCCCTGACGCACAAGGGATACGATCACGTCATGTGGGACATCACGATCGACCGGATGGAGCCCGAGCGGCTGTTCTCCTGGCGCTGGCACCCGGCGGCGGTGGAGCCCGGCGTCGACTACTCCCGTGAGCCGACGACCCTGGTCGTCTTCCAGCTCGACGACGTCGCCGAGGGCACGCGGCTCACGGTGACCGAGTCCGGCTTCGACGACGTTCCGCTCGCGCGGCGCGCCCAGGCGTACCGCATGAACGGCGAGGGCTGGGCCTGGCAGATGAAGTCGATCGAGAGCTACGTCACCACGGGCGTCGGCAACGTGAAGCCCACGCCGTGCACCCAGTGACGGGGTGAGCCCGAAGATCCCTCGGGCGGCGCGGAGACGTCCAGGGCGGGGCGGGGCGAAGGCGGGCGGCGCCGCGCTCGCGGCCGCCGCGCCCGTCTTCGCCGCGCTCGGAGACGAGACGCGGCTGCAGCTGGTGGCCCGCCTGTGCACGGGCGGACCCATGTCGATCGCCCGGCTCACGTCGGGCTCGGAGGTCACACGTCAGGCCATCACGAAGCACCTGCACGTGCTCGCCGGTGCGGGTCTCGTGCGGGGCTCGCGCCTGGGTCGGGAGCAGATCTGGGAGATCGAGCCCGCGCGGTTGCAGGAGGCCCGCCGCTCCCTCGATCACATCGAGGCGCAGTGGGACGAGGCCCTCGGGCGGCTGAAGGCCGCCCTCGAGCGGTGAGACCTCAGATCACCCCGTCGGCCCTCAACTTCGTGAGGTCCTCGGCGCCCAGCGACAGCCACTCCTTGTAGATCTCGGCGTTGTGCTGGCCGAGGAGTGGCGCCGGCTTGATCTCGGTCGGCGACTTCGAGAGCTGCACCGGGTTGCCGGGCATCGTGAACTCGCCCCAGCCGGGATGCTGGATCGTCGTGACCATGCCGCGCGCCTTGAGGTGCGGATCGGTCAGGATCTCGGCGGGGGTGAGGCAGGCGCCGGTGGGGACGCCGGCCTTGCCGAGCGCGGCCATCACCTCGTGCTTGGT
>Ga0070704_100001924_pt1 | contig 11471 bp, 10 predicted proteins | sample KBSK5252metaG_FD_65467 | JGI IMG/M metagenome (GOLD analysis project Ga0070704, IMG submission 65467) | Corn, switchgrass and miscanthus rhizosphere microbial communities from Kellogg Biological Station, Michigan, USA - KBS K5-25-2 metaG | ecosystem: Host-associated > Plants > Roots >... | reverse complement strand
GCTTATCCGTCGCAAACGCTTTCTCCCACGCCTTGCGCAGATCTGGATCGGACCCGACACCACAGGGGTTCGTATGCTTCAAGATCGCGACGGTCGGCTCCTCAAATTCGGCAACCAAATTCGTCGCCGCGCTAATATCGAGAATGTTGTTAAACGAAAGCTCCTTGCCCTGAAGTTTCTCGAAGTATTTGTCGAAATCGCCGTAAAGCGCTGCGTCCTGGTGAGGATTTTCGCCGTAACGCAAACGCATCACCAATGGCAGCGAAAGTGAAAAGGAGGCGTCGGTCTTTTGCTGTTTGTTCAGGAAAGTGGCAATCACCCGATCGTATTCCGCGGTTCTATTGAACGCCTTGATCGCAAGGCGCTCTCGAAGCTTCAGCGTCGTTTCGCCGTCGTGTTTGCTCATATTTTCGAGCACCACCTGATAGTCTGCGGGATCGACGACGACCGTGACCGATTCATAATTCTTAGCGGCGCTTCGAATCATCGACGGGCCGCCGATATCGATATTTTCGATTGCTTCCCCGAGAGTTACGCCACGCTTCGCGACCGTGGCTTCGAAAGGATAAAGATTGACCGCCACCAGATCGATCGGATCAAAGCCGCATTCACGGGCTTCTGCCTCGTGCTTAGCGTTTCCACGCTTGTAAAGAAGTCCGCCATGCACGCGAGGATGCAAAGTTTTTACACGGCCTTCGAGCACCTCAGGAAATGCGGTGAAACTCGATATCTCGCGGACAGGAATTTTTTCTTTCCTCAACAGGACCGCTGTTCCGCCTGTGGAAATGATGTCTACGCCCTGGCCTTCCAGCGCGCGAGCAAACTCAGCGATGCCGGTTTTGTCAGAAACCGAGATGAGAGCGCGGCGAATTTTCATAAAGACGTTAAAGCGTTGAAGGGTTGGAGCGTTGAAGCGGCAAACATGGAATAAGCGGGCCTCCGCTTCAACGCTTCAACGCTTCAACCGTTTAACGCTTCAACGATCGAGCAAGACGTTCTTGGCCACAGGATACAGCACCGGGCAGCAGCCGATGGTTTCGCAAAATGCCTTGCTGAAATGACTCAGGCTCGAATAGCCCACTTCTGTCGCGGCTTCGGTGACGTTGTAACGCCCGGTGCGCAACAACTCGGCCGCGCGTTCCATGCGAACATTTCGCAAGTATTGCGGGATTGTGTGACCCACTTCACGCGAAAAAATTCTGCTCAAATAAAACGGGCTGCAGCCGACCTCTTGCCCCAGCATTTCAAGCGTCGGCGGGTTCGCCAGATCCCGCGTGAGAATTTCCTTCACCCGCTCCACTCGTTCGCGCGCAAGGCGCTTCTGACGCATGCAAAAGAATTCAGGATCCTTCGGCGCAAAGAAAAACTGCGCCATGAGCTCCAAAGCTTTGCCTTGATACCAGAGAACCTGCGCTGCTTTGGCGACCGGCGGCTCTGTCAGGCTCGCCACTACGCTGCGTTGCTGCATCGTCATTGGACGCGCGGGTGCGACCACGTTCTCCTCCTTCTTTCCGAAAAGGATGCGGCGAATCTCAGGTTCAAGATCGCTTTCGTTCTGTGCCAGTTCGGTGCGCAAATGCTCGCGCGAAAATTCGAGCGTCACGAATTGGTGATGATCGTGTGCGCGCCGTGACGCGGGCAACGGTGCATCGGCAAGCGCATAATAGCCGCAATTGCCCGGCAGATAATCGCTGCGCGTGCCGCCAACTCCCCCAACCGCTCCATGTCCGTTAAGGTTCAGGCAAAATTCCAGGCTGTTCGGATGAAACGTGCGTCCCCAGTTAAACGAACGCTCAATGCGAAAATCGTGCCATTCGATCGCGACGCCAATCTTGTCGACATCTCCGTACAACGGACGCCATCCGTCTTTCACTTCGCGCCATGCAGCTTGTTCCGCTGCGCAACCAGGGTTCATCTTGGGTAAATTACGGGTGCTGTTGTGGAAAATGCAAGGGAGGTTTGACTTCCTTTAACGCATCGCGGTCCCACTTTCCCAAAATTGAGGCCGCGTCGTACGTGCTCTGGGCGAACTCGAGCAGGGCTTCATCCGGTTTCTCGGCCGTGCGCACCGCGTCATATGGCAACATGAACTCCCGCAAGTTGGGTTCGTAGAAGGCTGCTGCCGGCTGGACCTTCGCTTCCTTAAATCCCGGTGGTTCGGGATAGGCGTACGAGTAAAAAATCGGCGTCGCCGCTGCGGTGTTCCCAGGCCAAAAACCGAGGCTGCTCACCTCCTGACAATACGCCTCTCGCGTAACTGCATCGGGAAGGTGCGGGATCCCGCCGGGATGCGGCGGTGCCGGTCGACCGGAAAACCGTGTGACCGCCAGATCGAAACTGCCCCAGAAGAAATGCACCGGACTGCATTTGCCACAAAAACGCGCTCGGAACTCCTTGAACACGCGATCGCTCTGCATCAGAACCCGCCAGAATCGATTGGCGTATTCTCGATCGTAAGATCGGTGTTCTTCATCTTCATCGAACGGAATCGGGTTTTGAATCTCGTTAGGCATTTTGTTAATCGTTACCGCCAGATGAAGCTCGTCGAGAGACCTCATCACTGCCCGGTAGAAATCGGCAACCGAGCGCGGCTTTAATTCAACCGTTCGCCGGTCCCCATCGCTCGTGTCGATGTGGAGTTGGGGATCAATGAAGTCAAAGGTGATTTCGAACGTCCGTACCCCGTACGGGATCGGGGAAGTCGTTAGGCCTCGCGAAGTTACGTAGAGCGTCACGTGCCACGAGTGGTTCGTCCACGGGGTCAGCGTCAGGCGAATTTTCCCCACGATCTGCGTCCACATGTGCAGCGTCGTCGCGGTATCCTGCCATTCTGCAAAGGGCAGAGCCGGCCACCCGTTAGATACGTCCTTCATTGTCTTCCTACTCCCGGTTAATGAAATCGGAAAATGATCGCCTTACTTTATCGAACATCCCGCGGGCTTCTTCCTGTGCTCTGTTGAAACTGTGCTTGATCGATCGTTTCGCGTTTCTGATGACGCCAGTTACATTTCCCTGCTCATAGTCGCCTTCGACGTCTTCCATTGTGGCCCCAGCAAACATCCCCTCAGTTCGCCTCACCGTGCCTCGGGTCCCGCCTATGTAAATCGTGCCGACGGGACGTGACGACCTGTTTCGGAGCGTCACAACCCACATCGGTTCGCCGCGCTCGTCTGCGCGCAACGTGTAATCGGCTGTTGCAAAACTCGCGTGTGATGCCTCGGCCGTATGACTCGCCACCGCGTACGCGCCGCTGGAATCCAGGTTTAACCGGGAAATGTCGATCGTCGCTCCTTCAGTGGAACCTGCCACGTCGCGGTCTGCCTCGTCGTCGGAATCAATTCTGCCATCAGCAACTTGCAATTCACGCAAGCCGCCGCCCTGCGGATCTTCCACGACAATTTTCCATTTCTCGGGTTGCGGATCGCCCTTGGTGCCACGAATCGACACAATTTGCTGTAGCGCGTCGCGACCGAATTCGTTGCCGAGTACACGCAACGCCTCGTACGCAGTAGCCTTTTCTTCAGCCCTAACCGGCGTTGTCAAAAGCAAAAGCCCAACCCACACTCGCCACATCCAGCAAAATTGAACAGTGCTTTGACTGACTGTCCATCGGCTTTTTGCGCTGCGGCGACATCTCAGGCATTTCAAAATACGCTCGCCCTTGAATCAGTCGCTGAAATCTGCTCACGTCTTTGCGGGCTGCGATGAAAAGAAGCAAAGTCGAATTTAGCAGTCACACTGCGAACCTCGCGTTGCTGAGGAAATGCGTTCGCGATTTCCTCAACGGCTATCCATTCTCAGAAAAGGAGCGCATGTTCATGGTGCTCGGCGTGGATGAAGCCTGCACGAACGTCATCCGCTACGCGTATCGTTTGCGCGAGGATGGACTCATCTCGTTGCGGATGGAAGGATTACGCAAATGCGTGCGCATGCGCTTGCGGGATTATGGCGAGCAAGTTTTCCCGCACGAAATGAAAGGACGGTCGCACGACCTGATCAAACCGGGCGGGCTAGGGCTTCATTTGATTCGCTACGCATTTGACCAGGTGGATTATGTCCACAAGCGCCGTGGCACCGAGTTGGTGCTGACGAAAAAGCTGGAGTAAAGGAGCGTTGGAGTGATGGAGTGTTGAAAAATTTCCATCCGTTACTCCATTACTCCAGCACTCCATTACTCCATCGCCGATGAAACCGCCGGAGCCAGACACCGCTTTTGAAATTTCGCTGCGACCACCCGCGTTCAGCGAGTTCACCGGCCAGGTAAAGGTGCGCGAACGGCTGGAGCTGATGGTGGAAGCGGCTAAAAAGCGCGGCGACGTGCTTGAGCACATTCTCTTGAGCGGACCGTCCGGGCTCGGCAAGACGACGCTCGCCTACATCATCGCTAACGCGATGGCCGTGAACATCAAAAACACCAGCGGCCCGGTGATTGAGAAGGCCGGCGAACTCGCAGGACTTCTCACCAGCCTTGAAAAAGGCGATGTGCTCTTCATTGACGAGATTCACCGGCTGCAACCGGCCATCGAGGAATACCTCTACCCGGCGATGGAAGACTACAGGCTCGACATCATTATTGACCAGGGACCACAGGCGCGCAGTCTGCGTCTCAATTTACCGAAGTTCACATTAGTTGGCGCGACGACGCGCGCAGGCATGGTGAGCGCGCCACTGCGTTCGCGTTTCGGAATGACGGCACGGCTCGATTACTATAACGCGGAGGAAATGCAAAAGATCATCGTGCGCAGCGCACACTTGTTAGGGGTGGAGATCGACTCGGCGGGCGCAGCCGAGATCGCGGCGCGCTCACGCGGGACCCCGCGCACAGCGAACAATCTGTTGCGATGGGTTCGCGATTACGTTCAGGTCAAAGCCGAAGGGAAAATCACTGCCGAACTTGCAGATCGCGCACTGGCCATGCTCGAGATCGATCGCGACGGGTTTGATCAATGGGACAAACGCATCATTGAGACGTTGATCCATAAATTCAACGGTGGGCCTGTTGGACTGACTTCGCTCGCGGTCGCAGTGGGCGAAGAAGCCGGCACAATCGAGGAAGTCAACGAGCCCTATTTGATCATGGAAGGCTACATCAAACGCACGCCGCAAGGCCGCGTCGCCACGGCAAACGCCTATCGCAAGCTCGGATTAAAACCGCCCACCGGAGCACAAGCGGAGTTGTTTGGGCAATGACTGCGGATAGCATTGTAGGGCGTTTCTGTGAAACGCCGTGTGCAAACGTTGGCGTCTGACACAGACGCCCTACAAATCCACCGCCACGCGCGCATCACCGTTAGGAACGAACATCGCTACAAGGCCTTAAGTTCAAAAGCGCGATTGCATCGCTCCTTAGAAGATCGTCAGCACGCCATTGATGTAGGTTCCAACGCGGAGCCATCCATAACTACCGTTCTGCAAGCGGACAGCCCAAAAATCGAAATTGCCGTTGAGCCGGTCTCCGGCAGCATCGAGCGCGGTGGATCCCGTGATGCCCGTATAGGCATTGGCTTCGCTGACAAATGCCGTTTTGAAATTGGCGAAATCCTCCACGCCTCCTGCATCCTGTAACGCACTATGCACAACGAAGAGCGCGTCGTAAGCGGACAGCGCAAACGCGTCGGACGTGATTCCCGTGCGCGCTTCGATCTCATCGGCGATCGGCTGCCACTCATTTTGAAGCGCGTCATCGAGTCCAAAGATTGGGTTGGGATAGCCGGCGTTGGCGGCAAAGGCGGCGGCATCGGAATCAGCCGGCAAAACGGCGGAAAGCGCGACACCGTCACTACCGTACCATGCAGTGTTTGAGAGCGTCGTGTTTCCCTGTGCGCTATGAAACACGTCCACAACCTCATCGAATGCGGCCAAATACACGCCAATCGTGGCAGGATCGCTCCCGTTACTGATTAAATTTTCAATCTGTGATGCGACCGAGGCGGTGGCCGTGGAGAAGTCGTTCGTCGTTGCCGCATATTGATAACCAGCTTCGACCGTGCCGCCCATCGTCTGGAAAGCTGCTTGAACGGAATCGTGCAAACCATTGTTGCCTGTGTCATTGCGCCAAAGCGGAACGATTGCGCGGATTCCGTCGTACCACATCAACGCGACAATCGCTTCCGCTTCGCGCGTGTCATTCGGACAAACACGGAAGATGTTATCGTTCGGGATGGCGAGCGAGGAAGCGGTACTGCCTTGGCTGATGACGAGGATATTGTGCTCGTCTGCGTAGGGCTTGATCATGGCCAGTTCGGCGCTCGATTGCGGTCCGATAATAATTTTTACGCCGCGCCGGTCGAGATCTTGAATGGCGTCGAGCGCTTGTGACGGATCGAGTTGAGTGTCGCGAACGAAAAATTTGAACCGGTATCCGCCATGTTGCCTAATGGCCTCTGCTTCCAGTTGCTCTTCGGCAATCTGCAGCGCTGCGACAGTGTTTTGCCCGAGAGACGACCACGACCCTGTTAACGACACGAGCACGCCAACCTTAAATACCCGCTGGGAATGCTGTTGGCCAGGCGGATTCCCTCCTGCCTGACTAACAAAAGCGAGGACCAATCCACAAATGATAACACGGAAGACGGTCGGAACATTCATAAGCGCCCGATCATCCTCAGACCTATGAGAGTGTCAAGATCGATCGGTGTCTCGCGTGGAATGCCTTGTTAACAGGCCCTCTCAGATTCACTAGCGGAAACACGAAGGTCGCAGAGCATTCCAGACTTTCATCCGAGTAACTTTTGTGTTCTCTGTGAACTGTGTGGTTGATTTGAATTGATGGAAAAGCATTTCACCGCGGATTTCTTCCAGCAGACTTCGAAGGTTTTCACCGTCTCCGAATTGACCCGCTCGATCCGCGGTCTGCTTGAAACGAAATTCAGCGCCGTCTGGGTCCAAGGAGAAATTTCAAACTACAAATTGCACCCGAGCGGTCATCAGTATTTCACGCTCAAAGATCAACGGGCACAGATTTCATGCGTGATCTGGCGAGACACGATGCTGCCGCCGCGACAAGCACTGGCCGACGGCGCACAGGTCCAAGTCTATGGCACTGTCACAGTTTTCGAAGCGCGCGGCCAGTACCAGCTCAACGTTCAAGTCATTCAGCCGCGCGGAGTCGGCATACTCCAGGCGAAGTTTGAAGCGCTAAAACGCAAACTCGAGGCAGAAGGATTATTTGCTCCGGAGCGCAAACGGCTGCTGGCGAAATTTCCGCGGCGAATTGGAATCGTAACCTCGCCAAGCGGAGCAGCAATCCGCGATATGCTGAACGTGCTCCGTCGTCGCGCGCCGTGGTTGGAGATTCTGATTAATCCAGTCCGCGTGCAGGGAACAGGCGCGGCACAGGAAATTGCCGTTGCTATTAGGGAGCTCGCCTCGCCTAACGAGGCGTTTGCCCAGGTCGATCTCATCGTGATCACGCGCGGCGGTGGCAGCATCGAAGATTTGTGGGAGTTCAACGAAGAGATCGTCGCACGCGCAATATTCGATTCCGCGGTGCCAATCGTCTCGGCTGTCGGTCATGAAATTGATTTTACCATTTGTGATTTTGTCGCAGACCTGCGCGCGCCCACCCCGAGCGCTGCCTCCGAATTGATTGTCCCCGATGTCATAGATCTCCAGCGGCAGATCGAACGTTGCTCGCGCACGCTGGGCCGCCAGTTGCTCAACCTTGTACGGGAAGCGCAACAACGGCTCGATCACGCGCGCGAAACCTTGCAACGTTGTCTTACGCACAAGATCGAGGGCTACAAACGCAGCCTGGAACATGCTTTTCGTGTGATGCACGCGCGCACTCCCGCCCGCGAGCTGATGATGCGCCGCAACCATTTTGCCGATCTTCATCGACGACTAGTCGCCTGCCCTGCGCACTTGATTGAAAACGCAAGACACCGTTTCAGCCGCATAGAAGGAATCCTGCGCGTGCTCGGACCCGACGCGACGCTGCGCCGCGGCTACAGCATCACCATGAATGATCGCGGCGAAATCATCCGTACCACCACAGTGGTTAGGCCGAAAATGAGAATCCGCACCCGAGTCAGCGATGGCGAATTCGGCTCAGAGGTGATCTAGTACAGTCTTGTTGCTGCTCTCAGTCGTGCGCTTGCGCTTATCAGGTTCGGTCAATGCGACGCGGTCTTCTCTAAGGTTTAATTATCACGACGGTCCCGAGGTGAGCGGTGTTATAAAACTGACGCGCTTTCCAATAAGGCATCCTGATGCATCCGTGTGATGCGGGCACCCCCGGCAGGTAACCTTGGTGTAATCCGTAGCCCGGTGAGAATTCGAGAAAGTAGGGCATCGGGGCGCCAACGAAGTGCGAATGCGCCGGTTTGGAGTCACGCCTGCTATCGACGTTCGCTTTCACGACGCGGCCCGAGTCATCAACATAGTCACCGTAAACACTGGAGTGATGATCTTCATCCTTACGGATGACTTGAAAGCGACCAACCGGAGTGCGGTACCCTTCGCGACCACTCGATATGCGCGACGACGCCGTTCTATGCCCTGCACGGTAGAGATAGGCTTCCTGTGCCCGTAAACTCACGACGATCGACGGACGGCCGGAATGACTCTCGGGTATGTGCGACGTAACCATGTCGGTCATAGTGCTGCAGCCACTCAAAATCATGAGAGTCACGCAGACAGCAGGAAATTGTGAGAGTCGATTCATGCAATCCATCCCCGAAGATTATCGAGCAATGACGCCTACCTCGTTTCGTTTCAATCGCTCAGTGACCTTCACATCCTTTTTGCGACTGTTGATAACGAACGTGTTGTTTTGTCCCAAAGTCGACCACGGCCCACGCGGGACTTCGCTAAAATCCACAAACCGCCAGTCGGTGACGTCTGTTTGTTTCAGCCCCAGATAGTCTCGCACCGCAGGGGAGACATCGAGGCCGGCGCCCTTATTTAGATTGGGTTTCGGACGTTCATTGCCAAATACGTATTGCCAATGGTCCGTTCGGAATGGTCCCGCGTCTTCCCACTGCGCATACGCGATTCGATCGCCTTTGCGGATCGCGATCCATCGATCTTTGCAAGTGGAAACAGCCGGACCCAGGTACGCCTCTTGAAACCACGGGACAACACGAGGCGCTTCTCGCCGGTGGCCCGTGCGTGCTTTATCATTGTAGGGTAGCGCGCAGTAAAATGGGTTCTGCTGCGGTACAAATTTTACCGGGACATAATTTCTTCGACGGGCAGGATTCGGATCATCGAAACCGCCGTACCTTTTTGTCCATTGTTTGTCCCAGGCGCTTGTGCGATTCGGGACGAGATTATTTCCACCTGGCTGTTCGCCGATCCAAAAAACTGTCGTTACGATATTTGTTTTCCAAGGATACGGCCGAGAGGCCGCCGGTTTTCTGAGGCGGGGCTTGTCCTTTCCACTGACCGCTTCGATTTGAGCGAAGGCCGCATCAAACGCGATGAAGAAAGCGAAACAAAAAAGACCAATTGAGCAGCGTTTCCCCATTACTTTCCTTTCGGTTCCCATTCAAACGCTGCGTGAAGCCCTGAAGACTTACTCGCGTTTCGCGGTCTAGATTATCACTTTAGAGAAGATTACAAACCGATATTTCTTTAGGATTCAACGAGCCGTGAATGAACGTTGCTGCCGTCTCAAGGCGTGAACTTGTAAACGCAACCGTCGTCGTCCGTGCCGCCGTGCACAGTGGCGCCGTAAAAGTTTCCGAATCGATCGACAACCATGCCATTGTAGGAAAAGCCACCATCTGGCGGGCCCGCGAACGGATGAACGACACTCTCGGTCCACTGCCCGCCGCCAATAGGAGTTAGCTTGAAGATTGTGCCACTCCCCAAACCGCCTTCGCTCGTCGTACCATAAAGATTGCCGGCGGGGTCGCGAACAAGATTGCTGATGGGACTGTTGCCGTCGCTTCCGGTTTGGAAACTGTAAATCACTCTCCCGTCCCATTCCCCAACTGGCCGGGGAGACAGCTCGTAAACAGAGCCGATACCGTTTTCGCCGCCGTAATACGTGGTCCCGTAGATTTTACCCGAAGAAACGCGGAGCAACGCGCCGTAAGGAAAACTCCCGTCGGGTTGGCCGTGAAACGAATATAGCACCCTGAAATCCCATTCCCCAACTGGTGTCGGTGTGAGTTCGAAAACAACTCCGCTTCCATACAAACCGCCGACAGTAGCTGCACCGTAGAGCCGACCATGCTGCAGAAGCATCCTTCCAGCTGAACCTGTCCCGCCGTCATCGCCGCCAGTGAACGTGTGAATGACCTGAAATTCCCAACTCCCGGCGTGAGGATGGATTTTGTAAATCGTGCCTACGCCGTATGTGCCGCCAGTCGGCGTCATGCCATAAACATTTCCGCTCCGATCTACTGTGACCCTTGCGCCCGGGCCCGAACCATCGTCGCCGCCGGTGAACGCATGGACGACTGTCTGGTTCCACGTACCACCGGCTTTAGTCAGCTTGTACACGACTCCGCAGCCGCCTTCACAGCCACCTGAACCGCCCGTGACTGCCGTGCCGTACAAGTTCCCGCGCTTACCGATTGTGACCCCTTTGTACGGCTCGCCTCCATCCGCGCCGCCGGTAAAACTGTAGAGCACCGTGTGCTCCCATCCGTTAGGTGTGGGGCTGAGTTGGAAAACTGTGCCGCCTCCAAACTCTCCTCCAAGCACTGTCGTCCCATAGATGTTCCCAGCGTTGTCCGTCTCCAAATCGGTGTCGGCGTATTCGCCTTCCTCCTCTTCGAAGCTAAAGATCACGTCGGTCGTCGTTGCAGTAGCCGTGACCAGTGACAACGCGATCACGAAAACTGGAGCTGCGTTTTTAATGCGAATTAGTGCATTCATTGCTTTTCCTTCCATTTCCCTTCTGAGTTAATTTTTAAAATCGCGGGTCCGGAAGAGGCAAAGAACCTGGCGGTCGACAAGTCCTCCGCCTGATTCAGATCCGCTTAACTTTCGCCGAGTCTGGCGAAGATTCGGCGTGCTTGTCAATCCCATTCGCTTCTCATTCCTCCACCGATTAGGCAAAAAAATTTCGACTGTTTGAGGCGTCACAACGGTTAGGTTGAACGTTGCTATGTCCTCCGAAAAGTCCGGTCAGCTTCGACGCGTTTTAGGCGTCGGCTTTGGTCTAGCGGTCAGCATCGGGGGTACGATTGGTGTCGGTATTCTGCGCACGCCTGGCTTGGTCGCGGAACAACTGCATGTGCCATTGCTGATTCTGTTACTGTGGGTTGCGGGAGGCATTTACACATTGCTCGGAGCGAGTTGCTTGACGGAATTGGGCCTCATGCTTCCGCGAGCCGGCGGTTTCTATGTTTATGTGCGCCGCGCGTTTGGCAACACACTGGGATTTGCGGTCGGCTGGACTGACTGGCTCATGTACTGTTCGATCCTCGGATATTTGTCGATCGCTATCGCGGAGTTCATTGCCGCGTTGGGAGTGATACCCGGGGGCGCCATTCGATCCTTGTCGGTGCTGATTC
>Ga0070704_100001922_pt1 | contig 11477 bp, 17 predicted proteins | sample KBSK5252metaG_FD_65467 | JGI IMG/M metagenome (GOLD analysis project Ga0070704, IMG submission 65467) | Corn, switchgrass and miscanthus rhizosphere microbial communities from Kellogg Biological Station, Michigan, USA - KBS K5-25-2 metaG | ecosystem: Host-associated > Plants > Roots >... | reverse complement strand
ATGTTATGGAGTTCGGTGCAAGTGCGTGGGCCGATGGCGCCTTGGGTTTCGTCTCTTGGATCATTGGTCTGCTCTCGACTGCCTTGATTGGGGTAGTGCGGCGGTTCTTAGAGCTTCGGGCGAAGTATCCCGAGCTTCTGAGTCCGCAGACTCTGTTCGGCCTGATCGGCACCGGCATAGGCATCTGGTGATGGTGGGAGAGCCGCGAAGCCAGGCTCTTCAGGCACTTCGAGCGGATGATCGAGCGCCAGGAGGCTCAACTCGTCAAGGCGCGCGTCGATCTTCTTGATACTGTCAACCGGCCTGGCCCTGGTCTGCTCATCAAAGCACCGATATTTGCGGAGAAGGCGGTGCAGCGTGTCCTAGCTAGTCAGTCCTGCCAAGTGCCAGGCTCGTCACATCCGCACGCGTGATCGCAGAAGAACAAATGACAGGGACATGGAAGCCGATTGCGGAATATGTCGAGCCGAGCTGGGAGGAGGTCGGGGAGATTTCCCCGATTTTGTTTTGGCGCGCGCGCAAGGGCGCTGCACTCGGTTACATCAGGGATGGAGAGCTGTTCGACGCCAGGTGGGTCTACATATGCGACGCCAGCAAGGCCACGCACTTTTCAGAAATCGGCGCGCCAGATCCGAAGGTCGTGGAGCTGGACACGATCTATCTCGGTACCTCTTCGGGCTAGCCGCTCAAGTGATCGTCATTTGCGGTAATTCGGCGGTGACATCTGCGGCGGGGGGATTGTGTTGAAGGCCGGCGCGTCAGCAATATTAGCCCCCGACGAAGGTTCGCAGCTTGCTGCAGCGATGAGCGCAATGCCCCCTAATGCAGCGCAGATCACCAATTTTAGGGAACCCCTCATCGTAGGAAGGCCATGAGCGACCTCAGTCAACGGCACCTTGGGTATGCTAGGGCGGGGCAAGAGCTCAATCAAGCGATGAGAAATTCCCTTCGAGTCCACCTGTGTCCATTGTCCGCCAGGCAATCGCGCAATCAACGAAGCCAATTTCTGCGTGGCAATGTCATTCGGCAACTCGGATAGTTCAGCTGCCTTCTCCCAAGGATCAATGTCTAGTCGCGCCAGCGCTGAAAGGACGCTGAGCGGCATTGCATTTCTGTCCGTGCCGATCGGCGCGTAGAGAAAGTCATCGAACTCGGGTCTAAAGAAAGAAACCGAAGCAGCGGGTGTCACTTATGACCTCCAATCATATTCCCGTCGACCAATGAAACCGACGAAGAGAGCAAGCACTGGCTCTTGTCCGAGCTCATGACGACGACATCGCTGTGAGACGACGTTCCGATAATGAAGTCGGATTCCGGCCGCCTGATGTCGAACGCCTTGTGATCGTCACAGGGATGCCGATCTCGTCCATTCCTCGACAAGGTTTCGGATCTTCTTTGGAAGCTCCGCACGTCGAGCGGCGCTGGCCTCCAGCTGTGCTGTTTGCTGGGGCGAGAACGGCGGCGTGTACGAGGACAGCAGATCGAGATGTTGCTTGAGGAGAATGCTGTTCTCGGCAAGCAGAGCGCCCCAGCGGCTCGCGCAAGAGCCGGTGAATGTGTGGTCAGTCATCGGAAGCCTTTCATGATCCTGGTTTGGCCTGTGGACGTGATGATCTGCAGCAGGCGTGCGACAAAAATGACCTGCGCCGGTGTGTATGAAGGCGATCACCGCAATGGGAAGAGCCACGGCTCCCGTGTCGGCAACCACACCGCCGAGGAAGCCGAGGACAACACCCACCGCCACCATCGAGGTGATGGCGATGACGCCGTCGTAGCTGCTACGCACGCACCTTTTTTCAGACTACCGACTCCTTTTGCCGCCGACACCCTTGGGCTTGGCCAGGGCCGCTGCGGGCACAACGTGCGATAACACCTCCAAAGGGCGTTTCGCCTTGGCGGCTTTCGGCTTTCGTATCTCGCGATTGCTTCTTTGACCCTTTGCCATTGCTGGTCTCCTTTCAGGGAATCGATGGTGGTGGTGAAGCGCGCGCCGATTCCGATTTGGCGCTGTCTCCGCCGCCGTTGCGCGTCAGGCGCTCAAAGTCGTCAAAGACGTTGGCGATTAGCTCCCGTCGGCGCGGGTCCTGGGCGATTGGCGCGGCGGCAAGCAGCTTTAGTAAATACCGCGCCTTCTCGGCGGCCTCAGGCCAGCACGTGGCAGGAGCGGTGAGGAGCTGGGTTTCGAGCTCCTGCTGACGGTCACGCAAAGCTTGCTCGTTCGCTTCGACCTCCGCCAGTAAGCGCCTGATCTCGGTAAGCCTCTGGGCCGCCATGCCGCGGCGCCGATCCAGATTGATGGGCTGGTCTGTCATGGTCCAACCTGCATGGCCGACGCGCCAGCAGGCACCGCCTCCTTTGCCGCATCCCGCTTCAAGGCGGCTTCCAGATCGCGAGGATCGATGTCGACAAGCTGTCTCGAGAGCATGGCGGAGAGGTTGGAGGGCAAGTCGATGGTGGTCGAAACACGCCGATAGGCGAGGAAAGACAGTCCATCGATCGGCGCCTCGGTGGTTTCGATCGCGTAGGTGCCGGCCGGCCGCTCCCCTTCGACGCCCGCAAGCTCGAAAGGATGCCGGAACGTCACAGTCGTGTGCGTTACGCGCTCTGTCACCGCAGGTATCCTCCCCGCCCGGTCTTCGATTCACGTCTCAGATGCTCAGCTTGCCCGGCATCCGGATCGCCAACGTCGAACATTGGGAGAGGAGGAAGCGGCAATTGCGCCCTGCCCGGACCCAACAACTCCCCGTGTCCCGAGGCGAGCAGGTCCGGCATGCCGTGGGCGGTGCGGCGTTCGGCCATGGTCTTCGTGCCTCCTTCAAAAAGTTCGTCGGCATGACGCTGGAATTACTGGCGGCTCAGCCTGGTCGGCGTACGATCAACGAGCAAGGCGGCACGTCAAACAGAACGCACGCGAGCCGTGCCGCAGCGGTACGTCTTGTCAGGCCGGCGGCTCCGCGGAAGCGGTTGGCATTCTGGTCATGCGCCACAGGCGCACCGTCAACATGATCGCTGTGAGTACGAACGCAACAGCAGCCACGAAGAAGGCCAGTCGGCCGTCGCCGGTCAACGCCACTGTGGCAAACCCAGAAATGATACCGAGCATTGCCATGATGGCGACCGCCACGGTCGCTTCGAGGTAGAGACGGACGGTGTCCAACATAATGTTCTCCTATGTCGAGGTCGCGTCGCTGCGGCCGTTTATTGCTCCCGCCGGGCAAGCTCGCGCTCCTTGGCAACCCGCTCGAATGCTTCGCCGATGGACTTGATCCGATAGAGAAGATCGCCCCCTTCTGCAGGAAGCAGGCGCAGGATCTTGTATTGCAGGGCGGAGGCCGACATGCCGAGCCGCCCGGCATTGTAGTCGACAAACTGGCCGACTTTGAACTTGTGTTGTGACATTGGACCTCGTTTAACGCGCTCAGGCCTACCGGCTTTTCTTTGCCGCGCTGCTCTTGAGCGACCATCGAGCAGGTCGCGGACGTGGGGCAAACTACTTTGTTTCCCCGGCGTGCGGCGACGCAGGATGTGGCCGAACGCACCTGATCCAATGACGGTTGCTAGCCGCGATCTGATCGGGCTTGCTGTGCTGAAGATCATCCCACGCACGCCATGCTCGAAGACCAGACCGATCAGGCTGCCAGCCGGTACGAGCGCAAATGGAAGCGCAACGAGTCCTTCGTTCCCATCTTGGTCGCCGCCGGTTGGCCAGGTCAGGTCCCGATCAGCTCAGCACGATTACGAACGCCAGGAAGGCAAACACGCATCCCGTGAACGCGACATGGAAAGTCGTTACCAGCAGCTCTGTGTGTGCTTCAGTCAGGTACCGCGACAGGACGAGAGCCATTGGAGTTCCATTTCTTCCGCCATTGTTCACCGGCCTTGCCGCCCGTGCCTGGGGCATCGGCTCGGTCCCAGGGAGAGGCGCGTGATAGAAAGCCTCAGGTGCTCAGGGCAAAGTCCTGTCCGTCGCCCTCGACAATCGCCGAGGGCGACGTCGCGACAGCTACGCAAAACTACAGCTGCCGCCCGTTGGCGAACGCATCGACGTCGCGTTGCGCCTGGGCTCTGTCGAGCCAGTATTTCGTTTGGACCTGCGCCACCAAGTCGTCCTTGTCCTTGAGTGCGATGATCTCCTGGGCGCTGAACTTGCCCCATTTCTGCTCGATCTCGCCCCTCATGCCGGCTGTCGGCGATTGGGCCTTGGCAGCCTCCGATTGTGCATTGTCGGACATGCCGCATCTCCCTGAAGTATCAGTTTGAGAAGCAATTTGAATGCACATCACCCAAATCGCTATAGGTATATGTGGGCTCGAGTCACGTCTAAAACAAGTTCATGTAAGAAGATATTTCTCATCGAAAAAATAGCAATGAAGACATGATATAGATTTTCATTTTGACAATATAGGCAAGAAGCTCCGTTAAACTTGGTGATTACATTTAGTTCATGTGATATAATTATCAAAATGCAAAGTCTGATGCCGCCGCCATGTGGTATTTACTTGCTTCCTGGGTGCAACGCCCCAACCGACTTGCTTGAGGTAACGCGCCGGACGGCGCGCGTTGCTCGCCGCTTCGTGGCAACGTCTTCAGAAGCCAAATTGTGACTTGCGCACAGCTCACGCCGACTTCGGCAGGTATGGGTCAAGAGCAGGCATGCTGACGTACTCGTCGGGACGGTGAAAGTAACTCTGTAACCGGACGGAATCGCGGCAGTACAGCGAACGGGCGGTCAGTGCCAGTTCCGGACACTCGGCGCCCGCGAATTGAGAGGCAGCGGAACGAGCAACAGCAGCCCTACCCAGCATACAAACGGAGCCCAGTTGACGGGATGCGCGTTCGCTTAGTTCTTACGCTTATGCTTGCCTGCTCCGCTCGCGTTCTTGACGCGCTGCGCCTCGGCCAGCCGCAAAATGCGCTCGTAGTGCCCGGCAACCGCGCCATAACATTCGCAAGAGGCTTTCTCGAGCTGTGCCCGGTTGACTACCGTGAGACGGCCCCGCGCCCTACGGATGACGCCGTCATTCTGGAGCAAACGGGCAACCCGGATCACCGTCGACCGGTGCACCCCCAACATCTGAGCGAGGTACTCTTGCGTGAGTGGAAGCTCTTTGCTGGCAATGCGGTCTTGCGTCATCAACAGCCATCGTGCAAGACGCTGTCGCATCGGGTGAAACGCATTGCAAACCACGGATTGAAGGACTTGCGCGAGCAGCACGTCTGCGTACCGATCGAAGAGATCGCGCACGACTGAAGAGCGCTGCTTGGCGACCTCGATCCGAGCCGTCTCGACCCGAAACGCCGGGCCTGCGATTTGGGTCACCGCCCTGGTGAACGCGGGCTTGTGGCCCGCGCTGACGATCCCACCGATGGCGCCTTCCCGCCCAATGGAAGCAGCTTCCGCCGTCCTGCCGTCCTCAAGGACCACGATCAGGGCCGCCATCGTTCCCGTCAGCGGAAAGTGGGTAATGACGACGTCTTCTTCCGGTTCGAAGAGAACTTGACCCTGGGCGAGCTCCACAAACTGAACATGGGGTTCGAGCAAAGCGCGATCGATTGCAGGAACTGCGGCGAGGAGACGATTACCCGACCAATGGCGCCTGACATTATCGTCAGCCATCCGACCCCCCGAGACGGTTGTTCACTAAGCCGTGCCGCCGGACTGCCATAGGTGCACCGAGATGTCTGTCGCATATGCGACATAACCCATGACGGAATGTAGCAGGTGCGACAGACACGTCGCGGTGCTTTTGCTAGAGCGTTGCCCGGGGGATTTGGACCGGTAGGAGCCGTCGCCGTGCGCAAGGTCATCCCGCTGGATGTCGTGGAGTCGATCCGGGAAGGTCTTCTCGTGCTCGATTCTGATCTGACCATCCGCTTCGCGAACCGCTCCTTCTGCCAGACTTTCGCAGTTGCGGCAGAGGATACGGTCGGCCGGAAGCTCTACGACCTCGGCAACGGACAGTGGGACATTCCCAAGCTCCGCACCGCGCTCGAGACCATCATTTCCGGTCAAAAAACCATCGAGGCTTTTGAGGTCGACCAGTTCTTTCCGTCAATCGGCCGGCGCGTAATGGTGCTCAACGCGCGCAAGGTTTATCGGCCAGGCAACAAGATACAACAGGTCCTCCTGGCGATCGATGACGTCACCGAGCGGGTGAGGCTGGAGCGCGAGCACGCGGACGCACACAAGCGCATCAGCATGCTGTTGGAAGAGATGACTCACCGGGTCAAGAACAGCCTGCAGTCTATCGCGGCAATGGTCATGATTGAAGCACGGAGCCACAAGAGCGGCGAGGGCAAAGCGGCGCTTGAAAGAGTCTCGCATCGCATCGACGCACTCGGGCAGCTCTATTCCAAGCTAAGCAAATCCGACGCGGTCGAGACAGTCGACGCGGCGACCTATCTGGATGACTTATGTCGCGATCTGCTCGCATCCGTAAATAAGGAAGGGGGCACGTCCATCGTGCTCAAGACCGACATCGAGAGTGAGCTGCTGCCGACCGATGAGGCAATTCCGATCGGGCTCATTGTGAACGAGCTCGTCACGAATGCCCTCAAGTATGCTTTTCCGAGCGAGACAAGGGGCACCGTCATGGTGACCCTAAAGAGGGTCCCTGGGGCGCTTCGCCTGACGGTCGCCGACGATGGCAAGGGGGTCGATATTAGACGTGCCGATTCCGGACTCGGCGGCCGGCTGGTTGAGGGCTTCGCCCAACAGCTCGGCGGCCAAGTCGAGCGGGAGAGCAGCAGCCAGGGTACGACCGTGCACCTGATTTTGCCGTCGCGTGAGGACTTGGTTTCAAAAAGGCGCGAGTAAGCGAAGCTCCACGCCAAAACGCTTGGGGAGCCGTAACCTACTCTTGCGGTGGAGGTCGCGGGCAGCTCAGAAGCCTATTTCGACGACGGTGTTCGATGACCGCTAAGGGTCACTCGCGTAGCTTTAGCCGTCGCCCGTCAGCTTCCGCTCGACCTCGGCGAGCGGACCATGAGCGCCCCGCAGCGAACTGGCGTTGTGTGCCAGAAGGGGACACCCGAGGATCAAGCGCTGGTGACGATCGTCGCCTCGTGCAAGTAGTCTGCCGTCCGGGGAACTCTACAGATAAGGAGCATCGAGCGCTGATGACGGCGGTGTACGACTACACGCGCCCATGCCTATCCACCCTCTCCGACGAGAACGAACGGCGCCCAATAGGATGGATGCGCGCGGGAACCTCCTTCCCTGACCTGGCGCAACATTGCACGGCGAAGGGCCTCTGCGCGTCCGATCGGTGCGTTCCCCTTCAATTCGGAGAATGTGCCGGTCACTAGCCTTACCGCCGCCTCGGAGTTGACGGGCCAGTGCGAGACGACGAGCGCACGACTGCCGGCGTAGAGGAAGGCACGCGTAAGTCCGGACAGGGCTTCGGCTTCGGCTCCATCGCCCGATGCCGTATTGCAGGCGGACAGTACCACCCAGTCCGCGTCGAGCTGGAGCTGGGCCACCTCGGAAGCCGTCAGAAGACCATCGTCCTCCTCGCTGGGCACCTCGGGCGGCGTGAGCATCAATGCAGGCTCCGCCTGGTTTGCCGCGATCTGCTGCGTTTCCCCCGCGACAAGGCCGTGCGTCGCGAAATGCAGCACCCGCCAGGACTTGAGCATGCCCTTCGCATTGAGCGACTTGAGCGTGCCTTCGGTAGCCCGGGCGCCCAGGAATACGTCGTCCGCCGAGGCCCCGAGCTCTGAGGCCACCGCGCACACCTCGTCGGCGGTCTCGGGAAGTGGCTGCTGCTTACGGATCATCGCCACGTCGACCCGCCCGCCACGGAAGAAATCCTGGACGTTGCCTCGCGCCCCCGGCAGCGCAGCGACCTGCTGCCTGCCAGCAGACGGCGGCGCCGCACAAGTCTGTCGGCTCCAGGCGCTGCGATCGGTGCCGCTGGGGCCGGACAGAAGCGGGTTGCCGAAGCCCGCGTAAGGGCTTTGCGCCGTGCTCTTGCGGGCCGCGGCGCGCAGCGCCTTCAAGCTGGCGACGGACGGCAGCACCGTCACAGGGTGTCGGGAGGCGAGCCAGGCGGCCTTGGCATAGCGCTGATCGCCCCCAAGCGAGGCCGACGGAGCTGCTGTCACAAGCACCTGCAAGGGCAGGGTCGTGAGGGCGCCGGTAGGAACGACCAGGAGGTGCTTGTCCTTGATGATCTCTTCGAACGGAGAGAACAGAGCGGCATAGAGGGCATGCGCGCGCGCGACATCGAAGGGTAGCGCGGCCGGGTCGTGTGTCTCAACGCCAAGAAGCTGCCGGCATCGCTCGCGCGGGGTCGCCGCGCGGGCGGGCGTGGGGGAGGCGCCAGTTGCAGGTTTCGGGGTGCCGCCAGCTTCCCAGACAGTCGCGTCGAGGCCGCACCGTAGCGCCTCGACGTGGTCGGCGAGCGCCTTCCTTCCCATGGCGACCTGGTGCCAGCGCACCGCGTCCCGGGAGACGACCCAGGCGAAGCTTCTGTCGTCATCAAGGACGAGTTGATAGAGCGCCTCCCCCGGTCGCAACAGAGCCTGAGTATCCCGAACCGATAGCGGCTCCGGACTGGCAAGCGCCGCGTAGTCCGGGAACCTCTGGCTGAACATGGCGTCGATTGCCGAGATGCGCTTCTCGACCTCGACCATGTCCTTGCGCCAAGTCTCCTCCTGGGGCTGGTGGCGCTCGGCTGTGGGCTTGGCCAGGGCCGCGGTGAGCTTCCTGTCGAGAATCCGATAGCGCCCCACGAGATCCTGTCTTTCGCGGACCAGGCGGGCAAGCTCGCCCTCACCCTTCGCGAAGCGTGCAGCCATCTGCGAAAGGGCTGCAGCCGCCTGCGAGTGCTGCGCCCATTGCGCGATCTCGAAGCCTTCGGCGGCGAGCGTCGGCGCACGCTCCGGTGACCGGTTCGCAAGCTCCGCCGCTGCGCGCAGATAGGCTGCAAACGTCGGCTGGTGGAAGAGGCGCGTTGGCCGAAGCTGGCCACCCGGCGCCATCGTCAACGTCTGGCTTCTGGTCCGCACCTGGCGCACGAGGGCGGCCGTAGCTCGTTTGGCGAGTTCGTAGGCTTCCGGGAGGTTGCCTTGGGCCTGCTTCAGGCCGGCAAGATCAGCAAGGACAGGGGCGACTGCGGAGCTCTCGCTGCCATGCCGTCTCTCATAATTCGCAAGTACACGCTTGTAGGTTGCCTCCGCCTCGGTATGGCGGCCCTGGGCCTGCTGGACGCGTGCCAGGGTAAGGGATGGGGCGTTCCAGCTGGTCTCACCGCCCAGCACCTGGGCAACCAGGGGAATGGCACGTTTCGCAAGTTGCTCAGCCTCAGTGTAGCGACGCTGCCTGTAATACAGGTCGGATAGACTGTTGAGATAGTGGCCAAGGAACAACTTGTCATTAGAAGTCTTGTTCTTCTCCTCGGCGGCCAAAGCACGCTTGTAGAGCGTCTCGGCCTCGGCGTAGCGTCCCCGGGAAGCGTAGATCTTTGCCAGCTCGGAATGGCCGAATGCAAGATCGCCTAGGGTGGGCTCCCTCTCCACGGTCGCTATGTAGCGCTTGGCAAACGCCTCGGCGTCTTCGCTGCGTCCCAGGTTTTCGTAGACCCCTGGAAGCATAGCGAGGATACCGACCGTCGTGATACGGCTGAATGGGTCTGACCCTTGTATCTTCTCCTGGATCGCTAGCGCACGCTTGAATGCGGCCTCCTCCTCCGCATGCCGCCCTTGCTCTGCGTAGAGGAGGCCGAGATGCAGGAACAGGATGTCGACAACCTCCTTTTGCCCTGCGCCGCCCGCCGGCTCCAGGCTTGCGAGCGTACGCTTGAAAAGCGTCTCGGCTTCGGAGGGGCGCTCTGCGTACTTGTAGATCTGGCCGAGCTGCAGAAGCTCCGCAGTTTTCGCGTCCCGCTTCTTGCTCAGCGCAGCTTCCTTGAAGCGGATCACGCGTTCGAAGAGGAGTTTTGCCTCGTCCGGCCGTCCCACGGTGACGTACACATACCCCAGATCCTCAGCGCGCTGGATGGTCTGGGGATGGTCCGGTCCGAGCTTCCTGCTCGAAAGCTCGAATACCCGCTTGCGCAGCGGCAGCGTGTCGGCGATCTTGCCCGTTCCCCACAGCTCGAGAATGCGCGCTTCCAGCTTGCCGAGCTCGTCGGAGGTGTCCGGGAGCTGTGCCTGGGCGGGCGCCATGAAGACCATCAACAGAAGTGCGCTTCCAAGAAAAGCACTCGATGACCGCTGGAAAGGTGCAAGCATTCGACTCCCCCTTTCTGTGTCAGTGAAGCAGGCCCGGATCGGGCCGATCGTCCTCTGTCTTCATCATTCGGCATTCACGCTCGCGAACGGCTCCCCCTCGACCGCATCTCACCGACCGGAACGCGGCACAGGCACGGTGTCGCCCGCCGTCACTTGCCGAGCATCTTGGCGAGCCTGGCGAGCTCGGTCTCCCAGGCCGTCACCGCCTTAGCCGTCCATGTCTCGTCGTGCATTGCGTCGAAGATGAGCACCATCCGCACGTCCCGCTTGCTTGCATAGAAATCCACCGTCGTCTCAACGACGTAGGGATCGACTTGCGGAATGAAATCGGCGAGCTGCGTGAACGCCAGACGGCGCTGCGGGATGACCTCGGTGTAGGTGGCGCGCGACTCGATCGTCAGGGGCATCCCCGCCTCTCTTATCCTGTCGATCTCGACGGGCGCAGTCGCCGTCATCGCGTACCAGAGCGCCCCGCCGGGACGCACATCGAGCTTCTTCACCTTCAGCTCGAACCCGCTCGGGCCCCACCACGCTTCGAGACCCTCTCGCGTCGTCCACAAATCCCACACACTTTCGATGCCGGTCCGATAGGTGCGTTCCATCACGAGTCTTGGCGTGGGCGCTTGCGGAGGAACGTGCTTCCTCCGGTCTGTCATGGGTCGGGACGCCTTCTGCTCGCCTTTTGCTTCTTGGCGAGCGCCTCGGCGAATCTGTCGAGGCGTGTCTCCCAAACGCTTCGAAACGGGGTGAGCCAAGCCTCAAGCTCGCGGAAACGTTCGGGGCGAAGCGAGTAGAGGCGCTTCGCTCCGTCGGGCCGGACCCGTACGAACCCCGCCTCGTTCAATATGCGCAGGTGCCGCGAAACACCCGACTGATGGATCCGCACTCTGGCCACGACGTCGTTCACTGACTGCTCGCGCCCCTGAAGCGCCTCGACAATCAGGCGACGCGTGGGGTCGGCAAGGGTCTGGAAGAGGTTGGTATGCATCATAGTCGATATGTATATCCGTGCATATTACGGCTGTCCAGCCTGCTCCAGCTCTTTCCCTGGTCACAACAGTGGGGCCAGTCTGAAAGCGGCGCTGCGCCGTTCGTGACGCCCGCTCGGCAAGGGCCAGCGCGCACTGATCAATCCATCGTGGTGCGAAGCCTCCAACAATGAATGAAGCGCCCGTCTGAGACGTCAGGAGAGGGTCATTCTCGTCGCTTTCGCCCCCGCCGGTCAGCGTCCGCTCAACCCC
>Ga0070704_100001919_pt1 | contig 11486 bp, 9 predicted proteins | sample KBSK5252metaG_FD_65467 | JGI IMG/M metagenome (GOLD analysis project Ga0070704, IMG submission 65467) | Corn, switchgrass and miscanthus rhizosphere microbial communities from Kellogg Biological Station, Michigan, USA - KBS K5-25-2 metaG | ecosystem: Host-associated > Plants > Roots >... | reverse complement strand
CTGCGCGTAGGCGGTATTGGCCACCTTGAGCAGCGCGTCCTTCGCGATGTCAGCGGAGGACACCGCGTAACCGAACGTCCGGTCCACCCAATAGAACACACGCACGTTGCCTTCGTCGGAGTAGCGGAAAGCCGTTTCCTCGTGATCCGGCAGCTCGGTCCGCAGGTAGAGCGTAACCCGCGTGCCCTGCTTGCACTGGTACATGAACTGAGCGACCGGTCCGCTCTCGCCCGGCAGCAGCCTGCCGCCGACGAGGCCATAGCCGACCGATTCCAGGTTCGGTGCGCGAACCTTCGCCCCCAGCCGCTTGGACAGCCACGCGACGAGGTGCGATTCCTGATCGGCGCCGACTTCCACCGGATGCCGCACCTCGGGCGAGTAGGTCACATGTGCGATCGCCGCGGTGCGCGCGATCGGTGTCTCCGCAGTAGCGGTCGTGCGCGACGCGAAGACGATGTGCAGCTGCCACCCGGCGGCCGCGCCGACTGCGATCCAGGCAAAAGCCGCGGCTACGCGGACGATTCGCGAACGCCGCGGCAGCGCCGTCAGCGCGAGCCGCTGCGGCACCGCCTCGTCGAGAATGGGGGCATACAGCTCGCGCAGCCGGTCAGCCTGCGCCCGGTAGCCTGCGAGCCGGGCCGCTTCCTCCGCGTGTGCAGCCAGGTACGCCTCGACCTCGGCGCGCCGCCGCTCGGGCAACCGCCCGTCGACATAGCCCTGAAGGTCGGCTTCGGTGAAAGAACTTTCGTTCATTTGATAACGTGCAAACGTCCTGACCCGGGCAATCCTTCCATCAGCGCACGCAGCTTTTCCCGGCCCCGCGACAGGCGCGACATGACCGTGCCGATCGGGATGCCGAGCGCCGCGGCCGCTTCCTCGTAGCTCAGGTCCTCGAGCACCACGAGAAGCAGCACCTCGCGTTGCTCCACCGGCAGGCGCAGCAGCGCGCGCTCGACGTCGCGTGCTTCGAGCGATGTCTCGTGGGCGGCGCGCACCGGCAGTTCGAGAGCCTCCGGATCCAGCGCCTGGAATTCGCGCCGGCCGCGAACCTGGTTGACGTGCACGTTGTGCATGACCGTAAAGAGCCATGCGCGCAGGTCCGTGCCGCGCTTCCACAGATGGAACTTGTTGAGTGCGCGCTCGAGCGTGTCCTGGACCAGGTCATCGGCGGCTGCGCGCTCGCCGACCAGCGCCCGCGCGTACCGGCGCAGCCGAGGAATCAGTTCAACGACCTGGGTGGAATCCTTCATTCGATCGATCGTGCCGCCTGCACAGTCGGGCGCGCGGCCGGGCAGCGATCAGCGCAGGCCGGATGCGTATTCGGCAACCGCCTTGATCTCCGCCTCACTCATACGCGTGGCGACGCCACGCATCATGCCATTCGGATCGTTCGCGCGCGTCCCCGTCTTGAACGCGAGCAGTTGCGCTTCCAGGTACGCGGCAAACTGCCCCGAGAGGCGCGGGTACTGGCCCGGGATGCCGGCGCCGTCGGGGCCGTGGCAGCCTGCGCACGCCGCGACTCCATTGGCCGGGTTGCCGCCCCGGTAGAGCTTTTGTCCGCGGGCCGCGAGCTCCTTGCTCTTCGCGGTTTCCGGCTTGAGCTTCTGCGAGGCGTAGAAGGCAGCGACGTTGCGCATGTCGTCGTCCGAGAGATTCGCCACCATACCGGCCATCACCGCATTCTCGCGTTCCGCTTTCTTGCCCGCCTGCGGCTTGAAATTCACCAGCTGCTTGCGCAGATACTCGGGGAACTGCCCCGCGAGCTTTGGATTCGCCGCCGCCGGACTGTTCCCGTCGGCGGCATGGCAGGCTACACAGGTCTCGGATGCGATCTTCTGCCCCTTGCCGGGGTCGGGCTTCGCCACCGGCTGCGCCACCGCGACGCAAGGCAACAAGGCTACGACCAGCGCCAATGCTCGCTTCATTGCTTTCGGTCCCCCGGTGCCCGCTCGAAGCGCGTAATTCTATTAGAATTTTTTGCCCAGCCCCGAGTCGCGACGCTACGAGCGCGCGAAGCGGCAGCCGACCCCCTTCATGCAACCAGCCCCCGACAAGCTGTTCTCGCGTGCCGAATTCGTCGCATCGGCGGGTACGCCGCGGGAGTTTCCAGTCGAGGGCATCGCGGAAGTCGCGTTCGTCGGCCGCTCGAACGTCGGAAAATCGGCTGCCATCAACGCCCTGGTCGGCCGCCGGCGCCTGGCCTTTGTCGCCAAGACACCGGGCCGCACGCAGACCGTCAATTTCTACGATCTGGCTGGCGCCGGAAGGCTGGTAGATCTTCCCGGATACGGCTACGCGCGCGTGCCAAAAAGCGTGCAGGCGGGATGGGACGGATTAGTCGGCGGCTATCTCTCCGCCCGCAATTCTTTGGCCGGAATCGTCGTGCTTCTGGATTCCCGCCATCCGCTGACGCCGCAGGATCAACGGCTGCTCGGCTGGCTGCGCCCATTCGGCATTCGCCAACTGATCCTGCTCACGAAATCGGACAAGCTCTCGCGCTCTGAAGCGAACACCCGGCTCAAGGAAACGCAGAGCAAGCTCAGCCCTTACGTCGACGCAGTGGTGCTCTTTTCGAGCATCAACGGAGCCGGAATCGAGCAAGTCCGCGAGCACGTGGCAAACTGGCTGCTCGCAGGTGATGCGGCAGCCGGAAATAAAAGGCCCCCGGCTTAAGGGGAAGACAACCGGGGGCGAACGCCTTAATTTTGATTAAGGCAACCCGCTCAGGGAGGAGAAGCGGGAGACGACTCGCATCGTCTGAAGGTAAGATTTGCTCACGCGCAAAAAGTTCCCAGCGGTTCCGGGACCGAATTCAACGATAACCAAATCAGGGCCTTATGAACATCTACGGCGCCTTCCCCGCGCTCCGCATGCGCCGCATGCGCCGAAACGATTTTTCCCGCCGGCTGATGCGGGAGACGGTTCTCACCGCGAACGACCTGATTTATCCGGTGTTCGTGGTGGAGGGAAAAAACCGCACTCAGAAAGTGGACTCGATGCCCGGCGTCGAGCGGGTGAGCGTGGATCGGCTGCTGTGGGTGGCGGAGCAGTGTCTGAAAAACCACGTTCCCGTGATGGCCCTTTTTCCTTCGATCGAGCCGCGCCTCAAGACGCCGGACGGACGTGAAGCGCTCAATCCCAAGGGCTTGGTGCCGCGTGCGGTCGCCACGCTGAAGAAACGCTTTCCGGAACTCGGCCTGCTGGCCGATGTGGCGCTCGATCCCTATACCTCGCACGGTCAGGACGGCGTCGTCGATCGCGCGGGGTACATCGTCAACGATGTGACGCTGGATGTGCTCGAGAAGCAGGCGCTGGTGCAAGCCGAGGCAGGCGTCGACATCGTCGCACCCTCCGACATGATGGATGGCCGCATCGGCAGGATCCGCTCCGCACTCGAAAAGAAAGGCCATATCCATACGCGGATCATGGCGTACTCGGCGAAATACGCGTCCGGTTTCTACGGTCCTTTTCGCGATGCGGTCGGCTCCGCCAAGAGCCTCGGGAAAGCCGACAAGAAAACCTACCAGATGGACCCCTCGAACAGCGACGAGGCGTTGTGGGAAGTCGGGCTCGACCTCGCCGAAGGCGCCGACATGGTGATGGTGAAGCCGGGGCTGCCGTACCTCGACGTGCTGCGGCGAGTAAAAGAGGAATTCAAGGCGCCGACCTTCGTCTACCAGGTGAGCGGTGAATATTCGATGCTGCGCGGCGCGATCGACAACGGTTGGCTGCCCGAATCCTGCGTGCTGGAGACGCTGCTCGCGTTCAAGCGCGCGGGCGCCGACGGCATCCTTACCTATTTCGCGCTCGACGCCGCCAAGAGCCTGCGCGACGCAGCGTGAGCAGGAAAACGGGGTCCGTCCCCATTTCCCTAACTGCTCGCCGCGTGCTCCAGCGTCTTCAGGAAGCGCTCGGCATTCTGGTAGCCGATCACGCGAAGGCCCTTGATTTCGCGCCCGCTCGGATCGAAAAAGACGATGCCCGGAGGGCCGAAGAGCGAGAACCGCTTCAGAAGTTGCCTATCGGCCTCGCTATTCGCGGTCACGTCGGCCTGCAACAGCAGCATGCCTGACAGCTTCGCCTGCACGCGCGGGTCGCTGAACGTAAACGATTCCATCTCCTTGCACGACACGCACCAGTCGGCGTAGAAATCGAGCATCACGACGCGCCCTGGCGCCTGGAGCTTTTCCTCCAGCGCGCCGAGCGAGGCGACGCGGACGAATCTCGTGTGCTGCGCGCGGCTGCCGCCTTCCGCGCCCAGCAAACCGGCGAGCGGCCGCAGCGGATCGCGGCTTCCCGCGAGCGCGCCGGCGAGCAACGCGATCCCGGTAACGAGCGAGAGGACGCCGAGCACTTTCGCAAGGCGGGCGACGGTATGTGCCTTGTCGGGCAGCGGATCGATTGCGCGCAGGAAAACGCCCGAGCCGATCAGCAGCGCAGCGAGCGTCAGCATCACCGCGAGCGACGGGAGCACCGGCGAGACGATCCAGAGCGCGACTGCGAGCAGCAGCACGCCGAAGAATTTCTTCACGCTGACCATCCACGCGCCGCTCTTCGGGAGGAACGCACCCTCGGATACCCCCACCACGATCAACGGCGCGCCCATCCCGAGCGCCATTGCGAACAGCGCCGCGCCGCCGAGCAGCACGTCGCGCGTCTGGCTGATGTAGAGCAGCGCGCCGGCGAGCGGCGCCGCAACGCAAGGGCTGACGATCACCGCGGAGAGCACGCCCATCGCCGCAACGGAAGCGATCCGCCCACCGGCGAGGCGACCGTGCGCGCCATCCAGGCGATGACGCAGGAACGCAGGCAGCTGCAAGTCGTGCAGTCCGAACATCGAAAGCGCCAGCCAGACGAAGACCAGCGCGAACGCGCCGAGCACCCAGGCGTTCTGCAGCGCTGCGGCCAGCAGGGATCCGGAATACGCCGCCGCCACGCCGGCTGCCGCGTACGCACACGCCATGCCGAGCACGTAGGAGACCGAAAGGGAAAATGCGCGCATCTTCCCGAGTCCGGAGCCTTCGCCGACGATGATTCCCGACAGGATGGGCACCATCGGCAGCACGCATGGCGTAAGAGACAGCAGCAGCCCGAAGCCGACGAAGCTCGCCAGCACGACCCAGAAACTTCCCGACTGGAACAGCGCCGCGATATCGAGATCGCTTCCGGGGACCGAGAAGCGCGCCGTGGGGTTCGGCGCAGCCGACGGCCCCGCTGGGGCACCGCTGAGCGCTGCGAGCTGCACGGTCGCCTTGGATTCCATCGGCACGTAGCACACGCCGAGATCGGCGCAGCCTTGCGAAGTGACGAGGAGCTGCAGCGCGGCAGCGCTGCCTTCGACCGGGATGCGGATCGCGACCTGCTTGCGATACGTCTCCATCTCGCCGAAGAATTCGTCTTTCTTCTTTACGCCGGGCGGAAATTCGGGCGTGCCGAGACGGGCGTCGCCTGCGCCTTCCAGTGCGAAGCGGAACTTTTCGCGGTACATGTAGTAGCCGTCGGCGATCGCAAAGTGCACCTCGAGATGGGTCGCATCGAGCGCACGCGCGGACATGCGGAACGCCTTCTCGGGCTCGAGCAGGTCATCCGCGGCAGCAGTCGTACCGGCGAGCGCAACGAGGAATGCGAGCAGCAGGTTCTTCACGGCGTTGCGCCAGTCTCCGCGGCGAGCCACTCGAGGTATGGGGCAAGCCCGCGCTCGATCCGGACTGCGACGATCTCCGGAAGTTCGTAGGGATGGCGGGTGCGAATCGCCTGTTCGAGCGCCGCGTAGCGCTCCTCGGTCGTCTTGATCAGCATCGGATGCTCCTCGTCATGCTGCACCGAGCCCTGCCACCGGTACACCGAGCGGCAGGGAGCGAGGATGTTGACGCAGGCGGCGAGCTGCTCGGTGATCAGCGCGTCGGCCAGGCTTTCCGCCGCGGCGCGATCCGGCAGGTTGGTAAGGACCAGCAGCGGTTTCATGCGAGTGCGTCCATCGCGTATTCTAGCGAGATGCATCGAGTCACCGTTCTGCCAGCGAAGGTCGAGTTCGAGGTCGAGGAGGGTGAGTCCGTCCTCACTGCAGCGCTGCGACAAGGCTACATCCTGCCCTACGGCTGCAAGAGCGGCGCGTGCTCGAGCTGCAAGGGAAAATTGCTCGAAGGCCGCGTCGACTATGGGGTCTATCAGAAGAAGGCGCTTCCCGATTTCGAGCGCGAGCAAGGCAAGGCGCTCTTCTGCCAGGCGAAGCCGCTCAGCGACCTGGTGATCGAGGCGCGCACCGTCGGCGCGGCGAAGGGAATCCAGATCAAGACGCTGCCGTGCCGGATCCAGAAGATGGAGCGTGTCGCCGACGACGTCATGGTGCTGCACCTGAAGCTGCCGGCGAATGAGCGACTGATCTTCCTCGCGGGCCAGTTCATCGAGTTCCTGCTGCGGGACGGCTCGCGGCGCAGCTTCTCGATGGGAAATCCGCCGCACAACACCGAGCTGCTCGAGCTGCACGTGCGCCACGTCGCGGGCGGCCAGTTCACCGATCACGTGTTCGGCAAGATGAAGGAGCGCGACATCCTGCGCTTCGAAGGACCGCTCGGCACCTTCTTCCTGCGAGAAGACTCCGCCAAGCCGATCGTCTTCGTCGCATCGGGCACTGGTTTCGCGCCGATCAAGGCGATCATCGAGCAGGCCTTTCACGCCGGCATTGGCCGCTCGATGACGCTCTACTGGGGCGGGCGCCGGCCCAAGGACCTGTACATGAACGAGCTCGTGCAGCGCTGGGCTGCCGAGCGGCCCGATTTTCGCTACGTGCCGGTGATTTCCGACGCGCTCGCCGAAGATGAGTGGACCGGGCGCAGCGGTTTCGTGCACCGCGCGGTGATGGAGGACTTCCCCGATCTCTCCGCGCACCAGGTGTACGCCTGCGGCGTGCCGATCATGGTGGATTCCGCGCGACGCGACTTCATCGCGCATTGCAAGCTGCCCGAAGACGAGTTCTACGCCGACAGCTTCACGACGCAGGCCGACGTGGCCGGTGTGACCTGAGCGCGGCTTACCGGATGTCTGCGTTCCTGTACGTGCTCGCCGCAGTCGCGGCGCTCGGTGCGCTCGGCTGGTACATGATCGCGGTCCCGGGCGAATCTCATCGCGGCGCGCCGGCTTCGCTCAGCACGGAGGAGAGCGCGTCGCGCGACCGGCTGCGAAAGCATGTCGCGACCATCGCGAGCACCGAGCACAACACGCGCACACCGCAGCAGCTCGAAGCAGCAGCAGGTGCAATCGAAGCGGAGCTCAAAGCGCTCGGTCATCAGGTTCGCAGGCAAGCGTTCGATTCGGGTAACGGGACGGTGCGCAACCTGGAAGTGACGCTCGCCGGACGCGAGACCGCGTCGCTGGTGATCGGCGCCCATTACGATTCGGCGCCCGGCGCACCCGGGGCGAACGACAACGGCTCCGGAGTGGCAGCGCTTTTGGAGCTCGCGCGGCTGTTGCGCGACTGGAAGCCGAAGCACACCGTGCGGCTCGCGTTTTTCGTCAACGAGGAGCCGCCATACTTTCAGGGGCCGGCGATGGGAAGTAAGGTGTACGCCGATGAGCTTGTCGCCCGCGGCGGGCGTGTCGCGGCCATGTTCTCGCTCGAAACGATCGGCTACTACTCCGAGCGCCCGGGAAGCCAGCGCTACCCGTTCCCGCTCAACCTGTTCTACCCGAAGAGAGGTGACTTCATTGCCTTCGTCGCCAATCTCGCTTCGCGTGCGCTGCTGCACGAGACGATTACCGCGTTCCGCGCCACGGCACGGTTTCCTTCGGAGGGCGTAGCCGCGCCGGCATTCGTTCCCGGAATCGACTGGTCGGACCAATGGTCGTTCTGGCGCCACGGCATTCCGGCGCTGATGATCACCGATACTGCGCCGTACCGCTATCCGCACTATCACCTGCGCAGCGACACGCCCGACAAGGTGGATTACGAGCGTCTCGCAGTGGTCGTCGCGGGGTTGGAGCGCATGTTTCGAGCGCTCGACGAGCGGCTGTAGAACGACCTGAGCCCGGATGTGTCTATGATCGACGCCATGAGATTCCTGTCGACATTCTGTTCCCTCGCCGCCGCCGCGGCGCCGGCCTGGGCGGTCGACTGGCGCCCGCTGCCTTCGCCGGCGCAATACCAGGCCGCCGTGGACCTGGATTCGGTGACTGCGCAGAAAGGCGCCGTGCGCTTTACCGTGCGCCGCGCTTACACCGGCGCGCAAACGCATGCGGCGGGCAAGGAATACTTCAGTACCCGGCTTATGTACCTTGTGGATTGCAACGCGCGCACCGCTGCGCTCGTTGTGACCCAGTACTACGGCCAGGACCGGAAGCTCATTCAGGCCGAGGTAAAACAGCAGGTGAATCGTTCGGAGTTGACCGCGCCCGAGCCGGGTTCGGACCTCGCGGTGGCGATGAAGCTCGCCTGCGTCAAGCTTGCCGAAACCGGCGGCGCACCGCCTCCGACGGCAAAGCCGGGGGAACCCGCGGCGGGAACACCCGCGAAACCGGCGCCGTCGCGCGGCTCGAGCGGCTCCGGGATCGTCGTCAATCGCGCCGGCTCGATCCTGACCAACGAACACGTCGTTCGCGCGTGCGACGGTTATGAAGTCATCGACAATGACAATCGCAAGCTCAAGGCCAGAGTGCAGGCGACCGATGCGAAGAACGACCTTGCCCTGCTCACAGTCGACGAGCAATTTCCAGCTGCAGCGAAGCTGCGCAAGCAGTCCGATCCGCGCCTGGGAGAGTCCGTGACCGTCGTCGGCTATCCGCTCGTCGGCGTCCTAGGCGACAAGCCCAGCGTCGGCTTCGGCAACGTCACCTCCACCATCGGCATTCGCGGGAACCCCGCGCAGATGCAGATTTCCGTGCCGATCCAGCGCGGCGCGAGCGGCGGCCCAGTTCTCGATCAATCGGCGAACGTGATCGGAGTCGTCGTCTCCAAGCTCGACGCGTTGAAGTTCGCCGAGCGCGGAGGCGATCTTCCGCAGAACGTCAACTTCGCGATCCGCGCCGCGCCGCTGCGCGCGTTTCTCGAAGCGAACAAGGTGGAAGTCGCCGACTCGAACGACACTGCGACGCTCTCCAACACCGAGATCGCGAGCAGAGGAGCTACGGTGACGGTGCGGGTGAGGTGTCTGCAGGAGGGGCCGGCTTCCACACCTGTCAGATAAGCAAGAAAACGCAGGGGCGGGATTTGAATCCCGCCCCCGCTTCCTACTCGCCCGGTTTAAAGCGTGAACTTCGACGCATCCAGACTGAGAACTCCATTCAGAATGATCTGCATGTCGGCCGTCGTATCGCCGGTGTTGTCGATGTGAACGATCGTGTTGCCGCCGCTCACCGACCACGTCACGCTGTTGGCGACAGCATTCGGGTTGTTGCCACCGAAGGCAAAGGCCTGATCGCCGCCCACGCCGGTATTGGCATCGATTGCAGACAAGTCGATCTTGTCACCCACCTGGAAGTCGGTAATCACGTCCGACAAAGCCAGGTCGGAGCTGCTATCGGCGGCCGACTGGAAGACGAACGTATCGTTGCCGGTGTCGCCCGTCATGACGTCCTTGCCCAAGCCGCCGGTCATGAAGTCGACGACGTTGCTCCCCTGCATCGCATCCGCGTCCGCCGTACCGGTGAAGTGGTAACCCGTCGCATCGGTCGCAACGATCGTGATCGGCAGCGTCGTGCTCGCCGCATCCCCATCGGAGTCGGTGAACGCCACGTTGAAGTTCAGATCTTCGCCAGCGGTGAACAGGCTGCGGCTCACCGTCATGTCGACGAACTTCAGTGACGTATTCTCCGCTGTGTCAGGCGCTGTGATTGTCAGGTTATCGAAAGCGGTGTTGATGTTGAGGTCAACCGGATTGTTAATGCTCGAGTTCACGGGCCCCGCTGTAAAAGTACCCGTCGCAACTTCGACATTATTCAAATAGGCCGTCCAAACCACTTGGTCGCCTTGGTCCATATTCCCGACCATGAAACTGACATCAAACACCTCAACCGGCGTCGTTCCGCTAGCATCGGTGGCAAAGTTGATGAACAGCGTTTCGTTCTCGTTCAGGATGTTGTTCTGAATACCAAGTCCGTCCGACGATGACTTGATGCCGTCCCGGTTCCCATCTTGGGTACCCGGCGTAGCGTCATCTCCATCACCCCTGAAAATCGCGTAGAAATCGCCCACCTGCACCGGCAGGACAAACACCGGCGCTCCAGCGGTGAGGCTCGTCAGCGGCGTCGTTATCGTCGTGACCGGGTTCGGGCTGACCATGTCGAACGTGTAGTGGCCACTCGCGTCAATTTGCAGCGTGAACACCGTGATGGGGTCGCCGTTCTGGTCGACGGCGCTCGCAGTCAGCGTTGCGCTGCCGATGACCGGGTTGAACACGGTCCCGTACGTCAATCCTTCAGGCGCTGTGCCAGTCAAAGCCGTGACAGCGCCCGGCTGATCCGCGCCGATCCGGACGTTGATGAAGCTGCCGTTCGTAAGCGTTACATCGTCGTTCGCGATGAAGCCATGAACGACGCTGTCGATCACCGGCATATCGTCGTCGATCGTCACGTTGAGCGTGCCATTCGTCGAGTCGCCTTCGCCGTCGGTCGCGACATATCCGAGCGCCAGGACGATGTTCGGATCCTCGCTGTCGCCCGTATGAGTGTGCTCCAGCGCCTGGATCAGCGTAAACGTGTACGCACTGGTCACCGCGTTCGTAATCTGGATCTTGAACGCTGCCGATAGCTGAGCGCTTGCCAGACTGGTGGTATTGGTCGAGGCGTACAACGTGCTCGACCCATCCCAGAAGTACGACAATGCCTGATTGGTCCCTGAAGTCGAGGCTCCGACGGCCGTCAGATGGAGGCCGCTAAAGCTGATCGTCGCACCGGCCGAGTCCGCACCCCAATTGACCCCAAGACTGCCGGTCAGATCGAGTTGCGCATCGTCGCCCGTAACAACGTCGTTGTTACCGTTCGTGATCTGATCTTCGTCCGCCAACAAAGAAGCCGCTACGGTGATCGGACGCTCGTCGATAATCACCGCTGCACTGGCCGTGTCCGGGCCTGTCTCGTTCGAGTCGGCCGTGGCAAGGTTGTCGATGTCGCCGTCACCACCCCCGTTATTGTTAAGCTCGAGTTGCGTTACGGTGTGTGTCGCGGCGTAGCCCCAGGTTTCGCCCACTTCCAGCAGGGCGTCGTTGTCACCCACCACGTCCGTACCGCGCACGATCGAGGCCGCATCGGCGTTCGGATCGGTCACGACCACTCCGGTGAGCGTCGCGTTGCCGGTGTTCTGTACCGTGATGGTGTAGTGAATCACTTCGCCGGCCGTATCCACGCTGGACTCGGCCGCCGTCTTGGTGATGTTCAGCGCCGGCGTGTAGACCAGCGGCACTACCGCGCTGTCGGAGGCTGGACCGGTCTCGTTGGAGTCGGTCGTCGCCGTGTTGTCGATGTCGTGATCTGATCCGGCATTGCCCGCGCCGTCC
>Ga0070704_100001916_pt1 | contig 11493 bp, 10 predicted proteins | sample KBSK5252metaG_FD_65467 | JGI IMG/M metagenome (GOLD analysis project Ga0070704, IMG submission 65467) | Corn, switchgrass and miscanthus rhizosphere microbial communities from Kellogg Biological Station, Michigan, USA - KBS K5-25-2 metaG | ecosystem: Host-associated > Plants > Roots >... | reverse complement strand
CCGCCGATTGCGGCCATCGCGGCCGGCGCGCTGCTCGGCGGCGTGGCGCAGATCGCGCTGCAGTGGCCGCTGCTCCGTCGTGAAGGCTTTTCCTACGAGGCGTTCCTGAACTGGAAGCAGGAAGGTCTTCAGCGGATGCTGCTGCTGATGGGCCCGGGCACGATTGGCCTCGCCGCCACGCAGGTCAACGTGTTCGTCAACACCGTCCTTGCCACCCGCGAGGGAACCGGCGCGGTCTCGTGGCTGAACTACGCGTTCCGCCTGATGTACCTGCCGACCGGGCTGTTCGGCGTCTCGATTGCGACGGCCGTGATCCCGGCGGTGTCGCGCTACGCGGCGCGCGACGATCGCGCGGGCGTGCGCGCGACGCTCGCCGACGGTCTCTCGCTGATGTTCGTGCTGAACGTTCCCGCGACGATCGGGCTCATCGCGCTGTCGCACCCGATCGTGCGCGTCATCTTCGAGCGCCGGGCATTCTTGCCGTCAGATACCGCGGCGACCGCCGCGGCGCTGCAATTTTATGCGGTCGGATTGCTCGGCTACTCCATCGTGCGAATCGCGTCGCCGACGTTTTACGCGCTCGGCGACAGCCGAACTCCCGTGCAAATCAGCATCGCGGCGGTCGCTGTGAACGCCGTCCTCAACGTCGTGCTCGCGCGTCTGCTCGGGTACGGCGGCCTGGCGCTTGGAACGTCCATTGCGGCGCTCTTCAACGCCGGCGGCCTGCTGTGGCTGCTGCACCGCCGTCTCGATGGGCTGGAAGACCGGCGCGTCGTCAGTTCGCTCGCCAGGATCGTAATTGCTTCACTCATGATGGGAATGGCGGCGGTCGCGGTCATCGGGGCGCTGGGCGCCTGGCTGCCCGGCGACACGTTCGCACGGCAGGCGATTCGTCTGTTCCTCGCGATTGCCGCGGCCCTGCTGGTGCTTGGAATTGCCGCGCATGTGCTGCGCATTCGCGAATTCCGCGAGGCCCTCGCGCTGGCGCTGAAGCGCGGCGGTTCCGGGGCATAGATGTTGCTCGCCGGAGCGTAGTTGGAACAGACTGGATCAATGCGGTCCCGATATCCATCCTCATCGACGCTCGCATATTCATTCGGACCCGGTCCTCTGACCCCGGCGATCAAGGCGATCGTGATAGCCAACGTCGCGGCATTTCTCGTGTCGCTCGTTCTCCCCGCGATCACGCTTGCGTTCGGGCTTCGCCCCGCGGACATCTTCGGCCGGCTGCATGTATGGCAGCCCATCACGTACATGTTCCTGCACGCGGGGATCTTCCACATCCTGTTCAACATGCTTGCGCTCTGGATGTTCGGCGTCGAGCTCGAGCGGACGTGGGGCAGCCGGTACTTCCTGCAGTACTACTTCGTGTGCGGCGTGGGCGCCGCGATGACGACCGTCCTCCTGTCGTTCGTGCCCGGCGCGTTCGGCGAGCAGCTGTACTACTCGCTGACGATCGGCGCGTCCGGCGCGGTGTACGGCGTGCTGCTCGCCTACGCCCTGTACTTCCCGAACCGGCCGATTTACTACATGATGATTTTTCCGCTGCCGGCCAAGGTGTTCGTCGCCATCATGGGCGCCATCTCGCTGCTCTCGTCGATGAGCGGGCCGGGCGGCGGCATCGCGCACACCACTCACCTTGGCGGACTTGTTGCCGGCTATCTGTACCTCAAGGGCGGCCGCATCCACCTGCTGTCGGAGATCAAGTACCGCTATCTGAAGTGGCGCATCAACCGGATGCGGCGCAAGTTCGACGTGTACTCAGGCGGGCGCGCGGATGATGTCGACCGCCGGGTTCATTAGGCGGGCGCCCACGTAGCGTCCGGCTTCAGCCGGACGTTTCTCTACTTGGAAACGCTGAACGGCAGGCGCGCCCCGCAGATCGCGAGCGCGAGCAGGCCGCCGAGCAGCGGCAGGCCGGTGCCATCCCGCAGAAAATCGATCGACCAGAAGGCGCTCGTGGCGAAGTGAAAGTTCAGCACCATCAGGAACGCGGCGGTCGCCGCCATGCGCGTCCAGAAGCCGAAGATGAGCGCGAGGCCGGCCGAGAGCTCGCCGAGCGGCACCAGGCGGGCGAACAGCGGCGCCCCCGGGATGCAGACCGTTTCGAGATACCACCGCACGATCGGCGGCGCCTTCGGCAGGAAGATCGTCTGAAACTTCTGGAGCAGGATGTTGCTGTCGGTGAACCACGCGATCTTCGACGAGCACATCCCGAGGAAGAACACGCCAATCATCACCGCCATGATGCGAAGGCCCAGCACGCCGGGTGAAGCCGCCGCGGCGCCGCGCGCCCGTACCTGCGTCGTCGTCGCCATCAGAGATTCCCCTCGTCAGTCGCGTACATCCATTCGGCGCGCACGGGACTGAACACATCGAGTTCGAGCGTGTCTTCGAGCGCCTCGGCCTGGTGCGGCACGTGCGACGGAATGTGGAGCACTTCGCCTTCGCGCACGATCACCTCCTCGCCGTCGACGAGGAACCGCAGCGAGCCCTGCAGAATGTAAGTCATCTGCTCGCTCTCGTGCGTGTGAATCGGAACGAGCGCGCCGCGTTTCAGATAGATCTGCGCCATCATCTCGCGCTCGCCGGACACGATCTTGCGCGAGATCATCTCCGTCACCTTCTCGAGCGCAATCTCGTCCCACCGGTGGAGGCTGATTCTGGGCGACATACGAGGGCCCCACGAGTGTGCCATAATTTTTTGGCCATGAAGGGGTCGACCCTTGCCCACGGCGCGGACACGCGCTCGAAGGGGGCGGCGCAAGATTTACTGTCCGCCTATCGCCTCATGCTCCTGTCGCGGAAGATCGACGACAAGGAGATACAGCTCAAGAATCAGAGCCTGGCGTTCTTCCAGATCAGCGGCGCGGGGCACGAAGCGGTGCTCGTCGCGGCCGCGCAGCACCTGCGTCCCGGCTACGACTGGTTCCTCACCTATTACCGCGACCGCGCGCTGGCGCTGACGCTCGGCGTCACGCCGTACGAGATGTTTCTCGGCTCGGTTGGCGCCGGCAACGACCCCTCGTCCGGCGGCCGCCAGATGCCGTCGCACTGGACGAACACGCGGCTCAACATCCCGTCCGCCAGCAGCGCCGTGGCGACGCAGTGCCTGCACGGCATCGGCATCGCGGAAGCCGGGCGGCTCTACGAGCGGGTCGACGTGATCCCCGATCGCGCGTCGAAGTTCCAGCCGGACGAGGTCACCCTCGTCACGATTGGCGAGGGCTCGACGAGCGAAGGCGAGTTCTGGGAGTCGCTGAACACCGCGAGCGTCCGCAGCCTCCCGGTGATCTATCTCATCGAGGACAACGGCTACGCCATCTCCACGCCGGTCGAGGTGCAGACGCCGGGCGGCGACCTGTCGCGCGTGGTCGAATCGTTCCCCGGCCTGAAGGTCTTCCGGTGCGACGGCACCGACTACCTCGCCAGCTTCGACACGATGCGCGAGGCGGTCGCGCACGTGCGCGCGCGCAAGGGTCCCGCGCTCGTGCACGCGAAGGTCGTGCGTCCGTACTCGCACTCGTTGTCGGACGACGAGAAGCTGTACAAGACGAAGGAAGAGCGCGAGGCGGAAGCGCGGCGCGACCCGATTGTGAGGATGCGCGACCTGATCCTATCGGAGGAGCTCGCATCGAACGAGGAACTGGCGCAGCTCCTTGCCGATGTCGAGCGGGAGGTCAACGAGGCCGCGGAACAGGCGCTCGCCGCTCCGAAGCCCGAACCCGAGACGGCCACCCGCTACGTGTTCTCTCCGACGGTCGATCCCACTTCCTCAGCCTTCGAAACCGAGCCGGCGCCAACCGGGGCGCCCGATACGATGGTCGCCGCGATCAACGCGACGCTGCGCGACGAGATGGCGCGCAACCCGCGTATCGTCGTCTTCGGGCAGGACGTCGCGGACGCGAGCCGCGAGGGCGCGCTGGCGAAGGTGCCCGGCAAGGGCGGCGTCTTCAAGGTGACGCACGGCCTGCAGAAGCTGTACGGCAGCGATCGCGTGTTCAACTCGCCGCTCGCCGAAGCGAACATCATCGGCCGCGCGGTCGGGATGGCGATGCGCGGCATCAAGCCGGTCGTCGAGATCCAGTTCTTCGACTACATCTGGCCCGCCTACATGCAGCTGCGCGACGAGATGGCGATGGTGCGCTACCGGTCGAACAACGGCTGGAGCTGCCCGATGGTCGTGCGCGTGCCGGTTGGCGGCTACCTGCGCGGCGGCGCGCCGTACCACAGCCAGTCAGGCATCGCGATCTTCGCGCACTGCCCCGGCATCCGCCTCGTGTTCCCGTCGAACGCGCGCGACGCCGCTGGACTGCTCCGCACAGCGATCCGGTGCGACGACCCGGTGATGTTCTTCGAGCACAAGCATCTCTACCGCCAGACGTACAACAAGGCGGAGTATCAGGGCCCCGACTACATGATTCCGTTCGGCAAGGCCTCGGTCGCGCGCGAAGGAACCGACGTGGCGATCTTCACGTGGGGCGCGCTCGTCCAGCGCTCGATCGTCGCCGCGCAGCAGGCCGAGAAGGACGGCATCAGCGTCGCCATCGTCGATCTGCGCAGCCTCGTGCCGTTCGACTGGGAGACGATTGTCGCTTACACGCGCAAGACGAACCGCGTCATCGTCGCGCACGAGGATCAGATGACCGCCGGCTTCGGCGGTCACATCGCCGCGCGGATCGGCCAGGAACTGTTCGACGAGCTCGACGCGCCGGTGACACGCGTCGCCTCGCTCGATTGCCCCGTCGCGTATGCGCCGGTGCTGGAGGAAGCGATCCTTCCGGGATCGGCGGATGTGCTGAAAGCCATTCGATCAGTTGCCTCGTATTAAGCTCGCGCTGCTCTCCTTGTTGCTCATCGTCGTGGGTGCCGACCTGCAGGTCGGCCCCTACGAAGCGGACGCCGCCGTTCACGTCGACGTGCTGCGCCCGGTCGGCGCGCTGCCGCCCCACATCAGCGGCCTGTTCGAAGAGCCGGTCGCGTTCCAGCAGGTCGCCAACGGCTACTACTTCGTCTTCGATCGGCGCGCCCACGCCATCTACATGATCGATCCCGAGCGGACCGCCGCCCGCAAGGTCGTGGAGATCGGGCAGGAAGAAGGACGCATCATCCAGCCGGGCGGGTTCGATACGACGCAGGAGGGCTCCTTTGTCGTCGCCGACGTGCCGCGCGGCCAGGAGCGGCTGCAGATCTTCGGGCCCGGCGCGCTGCGCAGCGGCGGGTTCTTCCTCGCCGGCCGCTCGATGCCGCAGGTGATTCTCGGCAACTACGCGGTGACCGGCATCTCGTCGCTGCAGTTCTCCGGCGGATCGATCTTCATCAGCGAGCCGGAGCGCGGCTCGCTCATCACCGAGTATTCGGTATCAGGCGTCCCCCAGCGCACGATCGGGCGGCTGCGCGACACGGGCTACGAGGAGCGCGACCTCAACCTCGCCTTCAACGCCGGGGTACCGCTCGTCGATCCGACCGGCGGCTTCTTCTACGTCTTCCTGACCGGGCAGCCGATGTTCCGCAAGTACGACGCCGCGGGCCGGCTGGTCTTCGAGCGCCACATCGAGGGGCGCGAGATCGACGACCTGGTCGCGTCGCAGCCGACGAAGTGGCCGACGCGGCGCGTCGAGGATCGGGAGGTCCCGTACGTCCAGCCAATCGTCAAGACCGCGGGCGTGGACGCGCAGGGACAGCTGTGGATATCGATGGCGGTGCCCTTCACCTACGTCTACGACGCGCATGGCGACAAGGCGCGCACCGTGCAGTTCAGCACGACCGGGATCATCAGCCCGACGAGCCTCTTCTTCACGCGCGCCGGCCATATCCTCGTGACCCCCGGCTGTTTCGAATTCGATCCGAGCCGCCGGTAGCACGCGGACAAGAGCACGATCTCTCTTTGTGGCCGTCCCGCCCGCGTTGGTCGCCTCGCACCTCACCCGCCGCTTCGACACCCGCGTCGCGGTGGACGATGTCTCGCTGGAGCTGGCGCCGGGCGAAATCTTCGCGCTGCTCGGCCCCAACGGCGCGGGCAAGACGACGACGCTCCGGATGCTGGCGGGCCTGATCAAGCCGTCTGCCGGCAGCGTGGCCGTCCACGGCCGCATCGGCTTCCTGACGGAGGCGCCCGGACTCTGGGATCGCCTGACGGTCGAACGCAACCTGATGGTGCACGCCCGGCTGCACGGGCTCGACAATCCCGCGCGCGCAGTGGACGAAGCGCTCGATCTCTTCGACATCGGCGCCCGCAAGCGGGACCGCGCGGCGCAGCTGTCCAAGGGGCTGAAGCAGCGCGTCGCGCTGGCGCGCTCGCTGCTGCACCGTCCCGACATCGTGCTGCTCGACGAGCCGACGTCGGGCCTCGATCCGGAAAGTGCGCGCGACGTTCGCGAGCTGATCCTGCGGCTGCGCAGCGAGCGGCGCGCGGTCCTCATCTCCACGCACAACCTCGACGAGGTCGAGCGCGTCGCCGATCGCGTCGCCGTGCTGCGCGCCAGGCTGGTCGCGCTCGACACGCCGGCGGCGCTGCGCGCGCGGCTGTTCGGCTCGCGCGTGCTGGTCAGGCTCGCCAGCCCCGCCGCGCCGTTTGCCGACGTTCTGAAGCCCGCGTGCACCGATGTCCGGGCCGACGATCGGACGTTGTCGATTGCGGTCAACGACGTCGAAGGCGCGGCCCCCGGCATCGTGCGCGCGCTGGTCCAGGCGGGCGCCGAGGTGGTCTCGGTCGTCGCGGACCAGGCGCCGCTCGAAGAGGTGTACCTGCGGCTCCTCGACGAGGAGAAGCCGTGAGCCGCATCGCCGCGCTCCTCGGCAAGGAGCTCGCCGACCTGCGCAGCAACCCGGCGGTGTTCATTCCGGCGATCATCACCGGCGTGATCTCGATCGTGATGCCGTTTGCCATCGCCATCGCGGTCCCGTACTTTTCGGGCGAGCGGCTCGCGGACTCGAGCGACTTCAAGATCGCGCTGGAGATCTACCGCGATCAGCCGGCGACGCGAAGCCTCGACCCCGAGGGCGCCATCCAGGCGATGATCTTCCAGCAGTTCCTCATCATGCTCGTGCTCACGCCCGTCGCGGGCGCGATGTCGGTCGCGGCGTACGCGGTTGTCGGCGAGAAGCAGGCGAGGACGCTCGAGCCGCTGCTTGCGACGCCGATCACCACGTTCGAGCTGCTCGCCGCCAAGGTCCTCGGCGCGCTCCTGCCCGGCATCGCCCTCGCGACCGCGTGCTTTGCCCTCTACGTGGGAGGGGTGATGCTGTTCGCGCACCCCGGCGTCTATCGCACGCTCTTCTTCCCGCGCGCGCTGCTGACGATCTTCCTGCTCGGTCCGCTCGCCTCGCTGGCGGCGCTGCAGATGGCGGTCTGCGTGTCGTCGCGCGTGAACGACGCGCGCAGCGCCCAGCAGATCGGGGCGTTGATCATCCTGCCGATCAGCGTGCTGCTCGTCGCAGAGTTCACCAACAACCTGCAGCTCACCAGCCGCCTCGTCCTGCTCATTTCGTCGGGCCTGGCGGCGCTGAACGTCGCGCTCATGGCCGTCGGCATCCGCCTGTTCGACCGTGAATCGATCCTGACGCGGTGGAAATAGGATCGTTCGATGCCGACGCCGACGCCGTTTGCCACGCCCATCGACGATCGATTCTTCGAGGACTACGTCGTCGGAGACATCCACGAATTCGGTTCGATAGCCGTCAGCGGGGATGAGATCGTCGAGTTCGCCACCCGCTACGACCCCCAGCCGTTTCACGCGGATCGCGAGGCGGCTCGGCACACGCAGTTCGGCGGGCTGATCGCAAGCGGATGGCAGACGGCAGGATGGATGATGCGGCTGGTCGTCGAGCACTACCTGTCGCACGTCGCGAGCCTCGCATCGCCGGGGATTGACGAGTTGAGATGGACGCAGCCGGTGCGGCCGGGTGACACGCTGTCGGTGCGCGCGACAGTCATCGAAGCCAGGCCGTCGGCATCGAAGCCCGATCGCGGCCTCGTGCGGACGTTGTTCGAGGTCCTCAATCAGCGCGGAGAGGTCGTCATGTCGGTGAAGGCCATGAACATGCTGAAGCGGCGTGGCCGGTAGCGCGCTCGCCGAAACGGGCCGTCTCGAGCGCGTGGCCGTCAAGCGCCCGCGCGAGGCGTTTGTCAGCGACGAGGTGTCCGCCGCCCAGTGGCAGTCGCTCAACTTCAGCGCCGCCCCGGTGCTCGGAGGTGCGACCGCGGAGCACGACGCGTTTGTCCGGATTCTCGAGAGCGCGGGGGCGACCATCGATTTCCTTCCGGCGGACGAGCGCACCAACCTGGATTCGATCTACGTGCGCGACGCGTCCATTGTCTGTTCGCGCGGCGTCATCCTCGGCAGGATGGGCAAACGCCTGCGCGCGGGCGAGCCGGCGGCGCAGAAGGCGGCGTTCCGCAGGATGAGCGTGCCGATCGTCGGCGAAATCACCGAGCCCGGCTGCCTCGAGGGCGGCGACGTCGTCTGGCTCGACGACCGCACCATCGCGGTCGGCCATGGCTACCGCACCAACGAGAGCGGCATCCTCCAGCTTCGGTCGATCCTCGCGGACTCGATCGACGACCTGATCGTCGTTCCGCTGCCGCACTGGCGCGGCCCCGGCGACGTCCTTCACCTGATGTCGCTCGTCAGCCCCGTCGACAGCGACCTCGCCGTCGTGTATTCACCGCTGCTTCCGGTTCCGTTCCGCCAGCAGCTGCTCGACCTCGGCTACGCCCTCGTCGAAGTACCGGCGGAGGAGTTCGACACGATGGGGACCAACGTGCTCGCGCTCGGCCCGCGCGAGAGCGTCGTGCTCGCGGGCAATCCGCGGACGCGCGCGGCGCTCGAGCGTGCGGGCGCCCGCGTCACGGAGTACGTCGGCAACGAGATCAGCGTGAAAGGCGCCGGCGGACCGACCTGCCTCACTCGGCCGCTGGCTCGAGCTCCGGGACGACGGGGCTGACCTGTTCGCGATGCTCGTGATGTGACGGCGCCGGCTCCACGCGCGGCAGCCAGAACGCGAGCACGCCGATGGCCGGCAGGTACGAACAGAGGCGATAGACGTAGTAGATGTCGGTGCGGTCCGCGAGCGCTCCCAGCGCCGCGGCGCCGATGCCGCTGATGCCGAACGCCACGCCGAAGAACAGCCCCGCGATCATGCCGACTCGTCCCGGCATCAGCTCCTGGGCGTAGACGACGATCACCGAGAACGCGGAGGCGAGAACCACGCCGATGATGACCGTGAGGATGCGCGTCCAGAACAGGTTCGCGTACGGCAGCGCCAGCGTGAACGGCAGCACGCCCAGGATTGACGCGAGGATCACCTGCCGCCGCCCGATGCGATCGCCGACCGGCCCGCCGATAATCGTGCCGGCTGCCACCGCGCCGAGGAACACGAACAGGTGAATCTGCGCGCTTTGCACCGTCAGGCCGAAGCGGCTGATCAGGTAGAAGGTGTAGTAGCTCCCGAGGCTCGCCAGGTACACGAATTTCGAGAAGAGCAGCGCCAGCAGGATCAGGACCGCCGTCACGACCTGGCGCGACGACACCGTGTCGTGGCGGGCCGAAGCCGCGCGCCGCGCGGCATGCATCGCCCCGCTTCCCTTGTACCAGCTGCCGACGCGCACGAGAAACATCATGGCCACCAGCGCGGCGATCGAGAACCAGGCGATGCTCGACTGCCCGTTCCGCAGCACGATGAACGCCGCGAGGAGCGGACCGAGCGCCGAGCCGAAGTTGCCGCCGACCTGGAAGAACGACTGCGCGAAACCGTGGCGGCCGCCCGACGCCGCACGCGCCATCCGTGACGACTCCGGGTGGAAGATCGACGAGCCGAGACCGACGAGCGACGTGGCCGCGAGCACCATCGTGAAGCTGCCGGCCTTCGAGAGCATGAGCATGCCGAGCAGCGTGAAGCCCATGCCCGCCGCGAGCGCGTACGGCTTGGGATGCCGATCCGAGTAGTGGCCGACGACCGGCTGGAGCAGCGCGCCGGTCAGCTGCAGGACGAACGTGATGAGGCCGACCTGCGTGAAATCGAGCTGGAAGTTCTGCTTGAGGATTGGATAGATGGCCGGGATCAGCGACTGCATCATGTCGTTGAGCAGATGACAGAAGCTGAGCGCCGTGAGTATCTCGAAGGCGGTGTCCACTACCCAGTACAATCGCACGGATGGCCGTTCGATCGGTAGCCGTGCTGGGTGCAGGCACGATGGGCGCGCAGATCGCCGCGCACTTCGCGAATGCCGGCGTGCCGGCGCTCCTGCTCGATGTGACCGCCGACGCCGCGCGCGAGGGGCTGAAGCGCGCGCGCGCGTTGAAGCCGGATCCGTTCTTCACGCCCGACGCGTGGAAGCTGATTTCGACCGGCAGCTTCGACGAGCTCGCGCGCGTCAAGGAGAGCGACTGGATCATGGAGGCGGTCGTCGAGCAGCTCGACATCAAGCGCTCGCTGCTCGAGAAGGTCGACGCGGCGCGCCGCCCGGGATCGATCGTCAGCTCGAACACGTCGGGCATCCCGATTGCCGCGCTGGCCGAAGGGCGAAGCGACGACTTCCGCCGCCACTGGCTCGGCACGCACTTCTTCAACCCGCCGCGCTACCTGCACCTGCTCGAGCTGATTCCAACGCCCGACACCTCGAAGGACGTCGTCGACGCGGTTGTGTCGTTTGCCGACCATCACCTCGGCAAGGGCGTCGTCATCGCGAAGGACTCGCCGAATTTCATCGGCAATCACATCGCGCTCTACGGCGTGGTGCAGATCCTGAAGCAGGTGGAAGCGGGCGCGTACACGATCGAGGAGGTCGACGCGATCACGGGCCCCGCGCTCGGGCGTCCGAAGAGCGCCACGTTCAGAACGCTGGACCTGGCGGGCATCGACATCCTCGCGCACGTCGTGCACAACCTGTACGAGCGGCTTCCCGATGAAGCGGCCCGACGCGAGTTCGTGCTGCCGGCGTTTGTCGAGAAGATGATCGAGCGGAAGATGGTCGGCGAGAAGACCGGCCAGGGGTTCTACAAGCGCGTCAAATCGCCCACCGGCGATTCGGACATCCTGACGCTCGATCCCGCAACGCTCGAGTATCGGCCGCGCAAGTCGCCGCGCCTCGGCTCGCTCGAGGCCGCGGCGGCCATCACCGACCTGCGCGAGCGCCTCCGCACGCTTTTCAACGGCAAGGACAAGGTCGGAGAGTTCTTGCGGCAGACGCTGATGCCGACGCTCGAGTACACCGAAAAGGTGACGCCGCAGATCGCCTACTCGCCGGACGATGTCGATCGGGTGATGCGGTGGGGTTTCGGATGGGACCTCGGCCCGTTCGAGTTGCTGGACGCCATTCGCGGCCCCAAGGGAGCCGCGCCGCGCGAGGTGCCGCCCGCCGCGCCCGACCTGCAGCTGCTCAAGTCGGCCAGGGATCGCAATCGCCTCGTCAAGAAGAACGCCGGCGCCAGCCTCGTCGATCTCGGCGACGGCGTGCTCTGCGTCGAGTTCCACTCGAAGATGAACGCCATC
>Ga0070704_100001915_pt1 | contig 11495 bp, 8 predicted proteins | sample KBSK5252metaG_FD_65467 | JGI IMG/M metagenome (GOLD analysis project Ga0070704, IMG submission 65467) | Corn, switchgrass and miscanthus rhizosphere microbial communities from Kellogg Biological Station, Michigan, USA - KBS K5-25-2 metaG | ecosystem: Host-associated > Plants > Roots >... | reverse complement strand
CAGGTTTCTGCCAGACGCGGGGAACATGACTAGCTACACTTATCGAAATGTTGAGTATAACGAGCAGGCAACGAACGCAGAGCTATTAGCGTCGTTTGTTCCGCTATCCACTGCAAAGGTTGGGCAAGAGTACCCGGTGAAAATAATCCTGGAAGGTGGCCCTACAGACATCGGGGTCGAAGAAAAGATAATCAAGATTGTAGAATAGCTAGAGCTTTGCGAAAGGAATGGGCTTGCGCTTGTGCGCAGTCTTGTCTATCATTTCCTTAACTCTAAGGACATCACTAATTGATACGCCAAGTTTTCTTGCAACTTCTTTTGACGATTTCTTTCTCTCGACCAGCAGCTCGAGTATTGGATCCAGCTTTTCATAGCTGAGCCCGAGTTCTTCTTCGGCAAGATGATTCTTCCAGAGTCGTGGGCTGCTTTTCTTTTCGATTATCGCTGCAGGAATCTTCAGGTATGAAGCGAGTTCGCGCACTTGAGTCTTGTAGAGGTCTGCTATCGGCAGAAGATCAGCTGCGCCATCTCCGTACTTTGTGAAAAAGCCTACCTGCTTCTCAGATTTGTCTGAAGTTCCAGCCACCAAATAACCCTCGAGAGCGGCGTGATAGTACAGCAGATTCATGCGGACTCGCGCCGACAGGTTCCCTCGTGCCCTTTTATTTTCGGGCAAAGCTTGAATGTACATTTCGATCAATGGTTCTAGCTTGATTACTTTGTGTCGTACCCCGAGCTCATTTGCAAAGTCTATGGCATCCGTGATATCTGGATCCGGCGTGGCACTGGTCGGCAATATCAATCCGAAAACTTTTTCCGGTCCAAGGGCGTTTACAGCAAGCTTTAGTACAACTGAAGAATCGAGGCCGCCACTGAGACCAATGACCAATCCATTCGCAGTGCTTGTCGAAACATACTTGATGATAAAGCGTTCTATTTTTCGTGCAATGCTGGCAAGTTCAGGTCTCTTGCGAACCACCGGATCAGTCATGCCGCCTGCATATTAAAATCATTTATCTGAAAGCATGTGCCGGATGACTATGCACTTGCCAATGCACTACCCCGTTTGGGCTTAGATCTCTCCCGCTGCGATGTACCCTGCACCATAGAAGAATACCTGGACTTGGTAGTTGCCCGAGACCTCAATTGGTCCTATTGGTACCGACAGCTGCTGATAGTTGATGTCAAGGTCGGATGCTTCAATGTAACTAACACCCAGAACCTGACCGTCCTGGATCACGGTCACCCCAACATCACCATGAGTTCTGGTAGTCACCTTTCTGGCGTTCAAATCAATACTTCCTATGGTAGCCGTGCCATCCTGGTAATGCGAACTGTTTGTTATCAGGACCCCTAGTGGAAGTAGGCTGGGAGCATTCTCGACAGGGACTTCTGGAGTTTCTGGCTCAGGAATCTCCGGCGTCGTCGGTACATCCGGAACTGCTTCGGCAAGCGGATCGATTTCCCTTGCGCTTAGATACTTGAAGCTCCAGTCTATGCCGTCAGTGCGGAACCCCACGATGTTCTGTGAATCTGTTCCGCCGGGTTCCGATAGGATTTCGTCCCTATCCCTGCCACAAGATTCGTTAAAGTCGTCATTATCCTTTAGCCACTTCTTGAATCTATTATCAATGAACTTGTGAAATTGCCAGAAGCGATCATCGCGAATGTTTAGCCTAGGATCGTGGAAATTCGGCCAAGACGCATTGTTGTGGAAGCCATTGTGCCAATTTTCTATAGCATTCGAGAATCCAGTTGGACTTGTCCTATCCATAAGGGAAGTGTCCCAAGTCCAGATAGAGTTAATGAATGAAAAAGTGAATGCTTTTGGAACTGGTTGGATATCGTTGTTCTTACGATTCTTACCGTTATATTTTATCATCTCTCGGTGAAATGAGAGAAGCCTATGGGTGAACCACTAATTGCACGGGTATTGTGCCATTCAACGTGGATATCCGCCAAGATATTGAGAAAGCCCTGACGTGATTCATCGACAATTTGCTCGAAAGCATCATTCGTTATTTGAAGAGTCAATATTGCGTACAAGAATAGTGGATTATAAAAATAATCTCCTACGGATGGTTACGCTATATTCCGCAAGTTCGGAGAGAACTGAACCGTTTCCTTTCTTGGATATCCTCCTAGCAATGCTTTTATGCTCTCCCTCAAAGCATTCCGATCGGAGCAATGGCTGGTAACACTCTGGGTCAACTACTTGAAGCGAGTTTCTTCTTCTGTGACATCGTTGGTCTATCAGACCCGACAATGTCTACGAAGGATCAAATACGAAGGCTATCATTCTTGTACTCAGCAATTGACAAGTGTCCCGCCTTCAAATCGGCTCCTCTGAGATCAAGGCTTATTCTTCCAACCGGAGATGGTGTAGCAATAGGTTTCCTCCAGGCACCGGATCGCCCGCTAGAACTGGCAATTCAACTTCACGATAAGATAGCTAGGTATAACCGGGGTAGAGTGGAGTCCGAATCTGTGTTCGTGCGAGTGGGTATCCACAGCGGCACCGTATTCATAGTCAAGGACATGAGAGGGAACGACAACATCTGGGGTCCCGGAATAATCATAGCACGAAGAATCATGGATCTGGGAGGTGCAGATCACATTCTTCTCAGTGATGATGTCGCGAGAATGTTGCTTCCTCTTTCGAGGAGGTACAGAGAGTGGCTGCACGAGCTAGGCCCACATGTTTTCAAGCATAATCTAGAGAAAACAGTATTTTCAGCATATTCAAATTCCGGCAAGGCGGTCTTTGGAAATGAAAAATGGCCGGAGAAGATGGAACCAAGAAGTCCAGTACTGCTTTACCCGGCGATTCAAGTGAATATCACTATCAAGGATTCAACAACAATGCTGGTTCATTACGAACGCATTAATGAAATCCAGAACGGAACAGAAGAGCCCGTTAGGACGGTAATGCATCAAATCGCTACCGATGTTCCTGTAACTTGGGATGACCTGAAAATCAGAGTTTACGACGATGCAGGAAGCGAATTGGTCATAAGTGAAGTGACAGTTGATAGACCCACTAGCAAGAAATTTGCCACGACCTTTACTAAACCTCTTGGGTTTGGAGACAAAAGACGGTACACACTAGAGTATGATGTGCGCGAACCTGACCGGAGTTTTGAGAATCTTTTCTTGGTGAAGTGTGGTAAATTTACTGTAAGGCTCGAGTACATGGAAGACGGAAAAGTCAAGGATCCAGTAGTCTATGAAGTTAATACTGAGGATGATACAAAGGAAAAATATCGCATTCAGCCAACACTTCGGCGGCGTGGTAAGAACAAACGTCTAGCAGAGTGGTCTGTCCTGAATTGTGCGCAGCAGCAGTCATTTAGGTTCGAATGGTAGAGTCTAGATGGATAGATCAGAGTATAGGGCTTCTGAAAGCAAATAAGGACTGTCTAGATCAGTGAGCACTAGCACCTGAGCTCGATATTGGCCTTTTTCCATGTCATCCCAGCTGATGGAAACTGCTACGTTCGAGGTTCCCGCCAGCGATCCATGCCGCCAGTCAATGTATTGAGCAACATTGTTCTGATCGACAAACTGCACGAGGAGAACGTATTCTTGTTCAACCGATCGTTCATTGTTTAAGTCGATGGTTAGTGTTACGGTGCCCGCATCAGCAAGCGAAAATGAGGGCCGGGTTGGCATTATTCGCAACATCATATTATCTTCGGGGTTGTCATTTCTAAGCTGTTGATCGCCGCCGAGGTTGATTGCCGAGGTAACTGGAGAAAGTGAGTCGAGTTCGCCCGTCACAGTATTTGCATCCTCGTCTACACTAGCTGTTTTGTCTTCCCAGATGCCCAAGTCTTTATTGTAATGAAGGAATCGGACGTCACTTTCCGCGCCAAATGCAGTGACAGCACCTTCATCGTATGGGATGGTGACATGCACTGTACCATCATATTTCACAGACGATGCGTCGATATCAAAGACATCACCTGTGGTTGCATAGTCTACACCATTGATACGTACCATTCCATGCTCGTCATTGTCTTGGGAGAGAAATGCGACTTCATCAAAGAACTCCTCAAAGGCTGATAATTCATTCGAGTTGATCTTTAACTGTCCACCTCCATCTTGTACACTCTCGAAACGCACTAGTACTTCTCCTGATTGCGTGTTGACTGAAGTTTCGATGTCATCTCCCGCAATTGTGGATGTGACTGCAGTAGAGCGTGATCCTCCGCCGCCACCGCGATTTCTTTCTGTATCACTCTCTGTCGATATGGTTTGACCTTTTACCCCACCAACAGCGAACTTGGAGAAATGTTCTGGTGATAGTGTGAATCCGCATTGAATCTCAGTATCTCGAGTAGGATCGCGAAGTTGGCTTATCTCATCCCACTCGCCTGTTCCTTCATTGAACAAGAGTAGCCTAAAATCGACACATCCATCAGGAAGTTCGTCAAAGCCGGCAAGCGTCTTATTGACTAGTATGTCAATTACTGGGGGCGACTCGAATGCAGCTGGATCCGAATAGTCGACGTCTCCTACAAAGTCAATCTCAAGGAAGAGGGCTTTCACATCCAGTTCCGGCTCTGGTGTTCCAGGTGGACGCTCATCTGTCACCGCAAAGCTGAACCCAACATCGTTTCCTGTAGTGGCTAAAGTCATGTTTACGCGCTCGACTTTGGCTTCCGCGGATTCTATGTAGGAAGGCTGTTCCAGCACGAGCGTCATCCCCGGTCGTATATGCCCGATTGAAGGAGTAAGCATGAAATTATTGCCTGTGTCACCATATGGTATCACGTACGCAGGAACAAAGTAAAATGTAACATTGTTAAGGCTTGGATCGATGTCTGGGTATCTTGGAATCAAAAATGAGTTGAAGAGCTCCTCTGCCACAGTCCCAGGCGGTGCACTTATGTCAAAGCGAACGGATCTCAGAGTATCCTCAGGACTATTAAGAGTCGTAAGGGTTTCAAGAGTACCTGCAGGAATCTCATGTGGACCGACGGCGTCGACTGTATCGGCGCCAAAGAACCCTCCTTCAAATCCAAGGAATACACCCACTTGAGCATGCTCGCTATAGAGATCGAACTGATCGCTTGTAAGATCAGGAGAAGGTACAACCGAGAAAATTGCGGAACTGAAGTCTGTGATAGGAATCGAAAGATCCCTATTCAAGAACTCCGCTCTAGGCAGAAGCAAAGTTTCATGAGCAGTGAGTGTCAAATTGTCAAAAATATTTCCGAAACCTGAAGGTACTCCTGTCTGTGAAACGACATAGCTTCCGAACTCGATATTGTTGAGAAATATGTCGCCGTCATTTGGAGATGAATCAGGAAATTGATTGTCTTCAACCGTCAACGATCCAATTTGAGTGAACGGATCGGGTGTAATTGTAAATGTTCCGCCGCCTAAAAGGCTGACGGTACCGGAGGGCTCGTGTTCAAAGAGCTTTATATCCATATCCGGTCCAGTCGTAAAAGTAAATACATAATCTTCTTGCAACTTGTTTCCCTCAACATCTTCGATATCACTCTCTAGGGTCACAACATAAACGAAAGACTCTTCAAGAAAATCTGGAAAGAAGGTGGTGGTGTTAGTTGCAGGGTCGTATGTAGTGAATCCGAAATACGGAAGGCCTTCCGTGTTCTCAACTTTGAAAGTGTCGAAATTGATTGAAGACTCATTCATCTCCCTACTAAACGTCACATTGATCACTGCAGATATGTCAACCAATTCTCCCTCTGCAGGATTGGTAGAAATCACAACTGGCGGGGTGACATCGATTGTGTAGCTTTCAGTTACGACTCCGGTCGTATGGTTGTCAGAAGTTGCCTGCGCAAAGAAGTTGAGGTCGGTGTCGACCGCGATCTCAATTGGCGAGGTATAAACTGAACTTGAGTTACTTGGTTCTGAGCCATCGACAGTGTAATAGATTGTGGAATTCTCGCTACTCGTCAGCGTTACAAACTGGGTCGAGTTGAATACTCCGCCAGGAGGATCTGCTGACACGGAATGTGATGCCAAAGCAAGTGGTGTATTTACAGCAGAGAGCGCGGTTAAGAACAACATCAGTAGCGCTCTGGAGGAGTACTTCATTAGGGAGCTAATATGGATATGGGTTTTATATAAAATATCTCAAGAATTCCCAAGTCTAGGCACAAATTCTGCCATGAATTATCCCGTGTATGACCTAGGCGTCTATAACGCACTTGTTTGCATCTACTCGCCCGATCTTTTGAGCAAGGGTGAGGTTAGAAGGAAGTGCTGTATTGGTATTATTTGGATCTATCAGAATATTCCTAATCGCCGACCAATTCTTGGTGAATGCATTGGCGCCGCCTTTCTTATAATTAGCTGACCAAGTCAGTGCCGCCACTCCTGAAACAAATGCTGTCGATATCGAACTCCCAGCAACCGTCAAAGTGTCGTTGTTTTTCAAAGTAGTAAAGTGGGCTTCAGGAGCAAATAGCACCGTATCGCCAAAGTTGCAAGTAAATGGTTTGAGACCTCCGGTATCCACGGATCCCACCGGAATAACATTGGTGTAGCAAGCGGGATACACTGGAGATTGAGTGATATCGACGCCAGCTCCTCCAGATGGATTATTTCCCGCGGAGGCGATAACTAGCACACCGCCAGTCCCAGCCCCTGCTGCGTCGGCTATGGCATCTTGGATATCAGGACTCGGTCCCGTCATTTGCCAGCTAAGGTTGATGATATATCTGTAACCGGCATTTCCCGCCAGCCTAGCTTGTCCAACTCCGCGAGTCTTGCCCCACTTGTCTGTGAAAGATACATTGCTGGTGATATAATGAATTGCATCGGCACGCTCGACATAGGTGCCCATGTCGTCCACCGCCATATCTACTCGAAGCGGTATGATCTTGCAGCTGGGTGCGACACCGACAGCTCCCCATCCTTGAGATTGGGCACCGATAACACCGCACATGGCTGTACCGTGACTATCTGCAGACTCGTCAAGCGGCACACCGTCACCATCATTTGCAAAATCCCAGTCTTTGGTTCCTCGATTTTCAAGAGCGAGAGTCCCACTCTCAGTAGTACCCAGGTCAGTGTGCGTATTCCAAACGCCGGTGTCGATTACAACGACCTTTACCTGCGGAGTTCCTGGGACGCCTCCCAAAAAGGCATGATTCCACGCGTCTGCTCCGCTTGTCAGAACTACTTTACACGCCTTCATCGCTGAATAATCATTAGAGTACTGAGTTTCTGACGGGTATACTCTTTGCTCGTTTACCCCTACCCGCGTAAGTGTAGCAAATCTTACTTCGTCCATCGCGTTAAACATGTTGATAGTTTCGGCCAAACCCCCCAGACCAGTCTTTCCCTGAGGAAGCGCCAATACCATCAACCCTGGCATAGAATGTTTGAATATTGCAGGTCCCAACCCGTGATTGGCGAGAAATCTGGTTTCCTGATCGGCGATGAATAATTGGGAATCAGCGGCTTCCAAGTATTCCTTAGTCAGCCGCAATGTGAATGTACCGGGCAAATAGTATGTCTTCATGTAATGTTTTTGCCCGTCGTAATCTTCAAACTCCATGGCGTCCTCCGCTACCAGAGCCCGGGCAAAGTCAGCGATCCGATGATTAGTCTTCATGCCACCCAATATGCCTTCGACAGTGGCAGCATCCGACTTGTATGGTTCGACTTCGCTTATGTGGATTCGGCCAAAGCCCCTCCGCGTGTTTTTTCCCGTGAGGACGAGTCTCTTGTCTGCTCTTACCTCGTCAATGACCTGACCTGGATCAGGCCAGGAAAGAGTGAGAAGATCGAGGATTGTGTCGGTTACCGATCTCATACTACCTTTAAATGTAAAAGTGAATTCTTCTGTATCCAGCTCGTAATTCCGGTCGATGTTATTAAGCTTGTCATGGAACGTCGCAGCAGGAGGCATCTTCTAGTATTATCTATAGGATTTATTTAACAATTTCCTTCGCTCTCCTTTTCGCACGGGTCGGCATGATCTGACGGCAATTTTTGCTGTAGAGAGAGCATTCGCACTATTTTGTCGAGCTTGATTTCGATGTTCTCAGAAAAATGAAATGTTGGTTTCAACATAGCTCCTTTGCCGCATCCGATTTCGCAGAATATGAGGCTCTCGAAATCTTGTCCTTAACCTAGAGCCGCCAGTTCAATACTGCGCCGTAATTCCTAACAGGAAATATCTTGTAGACCATCCGACCCCCTAAAAGATCTCCTCGTCCTTCCTAGTCCCGCCAAGGCCTGTCTTGATAGTCGCCGCGCATTCCAAGCACGCGCTCTTTGAAAATGGAAAATCCTTTGTGTCCTTTTTGCATACAGGCCTGTTGCACTCTGAGCAGTTCAAAGCAGCAGTGCGCGTGTTGCAGATATAACAAAGGGTCATGACAAATTACTGCATTATCTGGCGTAAAAGCTTATTCCTAATCCGATATCAATAAATCTGCAAGCCGAAATCACTTCTGCAAATGGCAGAGCGCGGATTCATTCTTGCTTGCACCTCCAAGAGCGAACAGGAGTGCTTTGACCGCCTGCTTTTTGCAACAAACAAGCTCTACGGCGACAATGTCCTGAAGATAAAGAAAGGTGACACGCTATTCCTTCTCAACATTGACACCGACACCCTCTATGGCACATTTAAGGCAAGAATGGATGGTGGAAAAGACTTGGTACCTGAAGCCTGGAAAGGCAAGTATCCCTACCAAGTGCGGGTTCAGAGAAATGGCAAGGTCATTTCGGTCAATGGCGCGAAAAAGATCATCTCTACATTGGGACCAAGCTGGCACGATCCACTCGATTCAGAGATAGCTCTGGCACTATCAAAGTATCTGGAGAATCGCGACGATAGTTTTCTTGCTCATATAAAGAAGCATAGTGAAATCGAAAAGCCAAAGCTTGCATCTACCACGCTCTGGGATTTCCCTCGACAGAGTTACGGCAAGACGCCAAAGGGAAGCAACAAGTATGCTGGTGTCACGCCTGCCTTTGTCATATACAATATGGTCTGGCGATATACCGACCTGGGAGACACCGTTCTTGACCCTATGGCTGGGAGCGGCACCACAATAGACGTGTGCAATGAGGAAGGAAGAAAGGTGATTGCTTTTGACGTAGCGCCAACGCGCCCTGGCATCAAGCGAAATGACGCGCGCAAGTTGCCCCTTGATGACAACACCATCGACATGATTTTTATCGACTCGCCTTATGGTGACAATATTGACTACAACAATCAACCTGACAACATTGGCAAGCTTTCCGCAGAATCTGAAGAATTCTATCTAGCACTTGATAAAGTGATCGAGGAATGTCATCGAGTGCTCAAGCCGGGCAAGGTCATCGGCTGGCTCATAGGCGATCAATGGGTTAAGAAGAAGTTCACGCCTGTAGGTTTTCGCATCTACAACCAGCTATCTACGCGATTTGAAACTGTCGACATTGTCTCTGTCGTAAGGAGGAGCCAGGCGTCAAACACCGGGATCTGGCACAATCGCGCTTTGCGATTTAACTTTTACCTGCGGGGCTTCAAGTATCTTTTCATAATGAGAAAGCCTGTCACGACAGAAGCAGACACCAAAGAAAGAAAAATCAGCTGGACCCATTACAAGCGCTAGTTATCAGCTGGATGGCTAGGCATCTGTTGTGCGTTTTTCGACTATTTCGTTTATCGTTTCGTTCATTGCAGCCTCTGCGATGTCGCTTGCGTACTCTGCTGTCCTTTTTATCGCCTCCAATACGAGCTTGCTATTTGCTGGGTCCTGGACCCTGTCGGACTCCATTGCCTCAAGCGCCTCGGTCCAAAGCGTATGAATCCCTTCTACATTATCCACTGTCTTATCTGCCAACGCATAATCACGCCGCAATAGCGCCTCGACTGAATCGCTCAGTACCCGTAGCGCGTGGTCACTCATCCTGTCCACTTTTTGGAGGCTGTCTTTGGGAAGCTTGTGCTTCAATTTAGTTGTAAGTTCTGCAATTCCGGATGCATGGTCAGCCACTCTTTCTATGCTTTTCACGGCTACGCGGTAACTCAGGCAGTCAGAGGGGTTCTTTAATCCCATCTCGCGCAACACCCTGCCGTTCTGCGTAGCCATCACCAGGTTTCGTAGTATATAGAGGCTGAACCTGTCAACTTCATCGTCAGACTTGATCACTTCCCTTGCCATGTCATGGTTAAGCTCTGCCAATGATGTTATCGCATCCTTGTGCATCGAAGAAGCGATAAGATACATCCTTCTAATCGCCGTGTTTACAGAAAGCTCTGGCAATGACAGCAATACCTGAAGCGTGATGTTGTCCGACGCATCCGCGATCATTTCCGTTCCAACCAAGTTCTTCCTTACTACTTCTCTAACTGCGTCTCTAAGTAGGGGGCTAATTCTGCCTGCCCTCAGCTTTAGGTGAATAATGTTGTAACCTGCAAGATACATGGACACTACCTTGCGCTTTAGTGCGTTGCTCCCCTCGTTTGGATTAATGATGGCGGTGACTTCGCTCGGGCCTTCAGATGAGCCGGCAGAAACTGGAACGATTGATAGTGAATTATCAAGCTCTCGCACCAGAGTGACCTGGTCTCCAGCCTTTACCCGCATTTCTTCAATCCATCTTTTCGGTAGAGATAAAACATACGTGGATCTCCCGGTAAATTGTACTTTGCGAACCTCCTTTTGATCAGTAATGGCTTTCACACCCTCACCCCTGTTAGTAACGATAAACAGTTTACGTGAATAGACTATATGACGCTATATAGATACAGGTGCTGTATATAGATCAGCGCCGAGGACTCGATATGCCGGTCACGATATAATGGACGGAATCACCAATGTAACACGCATGATCCGCAATGCGCTCAAGATACCTCAAGATTAGCAGAGTTGTAAGGTAACACCGTGGGTCGCTAACCATGTTCTTCATTTCCTTCTTGTTTGCAGGCGTGATAATCTCGTGAAGGTACTTGCGATAAAGAGTATCGACTGTATCGTCCATCTCATATAGTTTCTCAGCCGCATTCTTGTCCTGTGTTTGAAGGGACTTTACACTCATGTGGATCATCTCTCTTGCAGTGTTTGCCATCTCAAGAACTGGGTTCTTGTCGCAGTGGCTAAGCGATCCCATTGTCCCTATGATGTCCATGATATCATAGGCATAACGGCCGAATCTTGAAAAACCATAAGATATTTCCATGCATGACCGTACGAACCGGAGATCGGTTGCTACTGGCTGGTATCTGGCGATAAGCTCTACCGCAAGCTCGGTGACTTCATCCTGCAAAACCCTTAGCTGTTCTGACCAGGTGAATATCTGTTCCTTGGAGCCGCTGCCTTTCTCGTAAGATTCTATCGCGGTATCCACGGATTTGACAGAAAGGTTCGCCATGTCCATTATGAGATTGCTAATCCGACTTATTCCAAGATCCAGTAGGCGCGTCAAACGGAAATGGTGTGGTATTCCTTTTTATTTACTTTATTTGAGTCTAGCCGAACTTGCCAGAGATGTAGCGCTCGGTAAGTTCCTTT
>Ga0070704_100001913_pt1 | contig 11496 bp, 9 predicted proteins | sample KBSK5252metaG_FD_65467 | JGI IMG/M metagenome (GOLD analysis project Ga0070704, IMG submission 65467) | Corn, switchgrass and miscanthus rhizosphere microbial communities from Kellogg Biological Station, Michigan, USA - KBS K5-25-2 metaG | ecosystem: Host-associated > Plants > Roots >... | reverse complement strand
TCGTTCCTCAACTACCTGACCATCGTGCCGATGATCGCCTGCCTGGACGACTCGCTCCTGGCGCGCGTCCTGCCGCGCCGCCTGGTCGCCCGCGCCCGGGCCGCCGCCGAGGGGGCCGTGGAGTCCCGCGCCCAGCGGGTGAGCGCCTGGGCCATGGTCGGTCTGGTGGCGCTTCTGAGCTACGCTCCGGTCCGCAACCTGATGTCGAGCCACCAGGCGATGAACACCTCCTTCAACCGCCTGCAGCTGGTGAACACCTACGGCGCCTTCGGCAGCGTGGGGAAGGAGCGCCACGAGATCGTCTTCGAAGGGACCAGCGACGAGACTCCGGGCGACGGCACCGTGTGGCGGGAGTTCGAGTTCTGGTGCAAGCCGGGGGACCCGATGCGCCGACCGTGTGTCATCGCCCCGTACCAGCCGCGCCTCGACTGGCAGATCTGGTTCGCAGCCATGTCCAGCCCGGAGCGCTATCCCTGGACCCTGCACCTGATCTGGAAGCTCCTGCACAACGATCGAGGGACCCTGAGCCTCCTGGCGAACGATCCCTTCCCCGATGCGCCGCCGCGCTACATCCGCGCCCAGTACTATCGCTACGAGTTCGCCCCGCCGGGCGACCCGGGCGGCGCCTGGTGGAAACGCACCCTCCTCGGCACCTGGATCCCCCCGCTGTCGGCCGACGATCCGCGCCTCCTGCGCTTCCTCGCGGCCTACGGCTGGCTCCCGGCGGACCAGCCCCGCTGACCACAACGACTCCGATCCGGGCGATTGGGCCACCCCGGATTACGATTCCGTGATCCCCCCGCTCCCACCCCCCCTCCGAAGTTGCAAAGACCCCCCTCAAACCTATATTCCCCAGGGGATTTGACCCTGCACGGGCGGTGGCATGGACTGGCTCAGGAACGAGTCCTGGAAGGTTCGCCTGTTGTCCCGCCTCGGGACAGCCACGGCGCTTCTCGTCCTGATCGTCGCCCTGCCGCGCGCCGAAGAGCCGGCGCGGAACGCGGACCGTCCCACGGGTCGCACCGGGCGCCTGTCCGGCTCGGTCGAGGTCGGACCCGAGCTGTCCTCCCGGAAGATGCGCTTCAATCTCTACTCGGATTTCGTGCAGCCCGCGGTGGCGGCCGGTCAGCCGAGCCGCGAGGAGGAGCTTCAGAACGTCGTGATCTATCTCGAGGCGACCCCTGCCGGCGTGGCGGTGCCGTCCCCTTCCACCACCCCGTTCCGGATGCGCCAGGAGAACTCGACCTTCCTCCCGCACGTCCTGGCGGTGCAGCGCGGCTCGGTCGTGGAATTTCCGAACGGCGACCCGATCTTCCACAACGTCTTTTCCCTTTCGAAGGCGGCCTCGTTCGATCTGGGACGCTATCCGCGGGGATCGGCGAAGGGCGTCCGCTTCGACAAGCCGGGCCTCGTGAAGGTGTTCTGCCACATCCATTCCGACATGAGCGCCATCATCATGGTGCTGGACAACCCTTTCTTCACCAGCCCCGATTCTCACGGCCGGTTCCAGATCGACGGCCTCCCGCCCGGCACGTACCGGGCGATCGGCTGGCACGAGCGGGCGCGGCCGCAGGTCCACGACATCCGGATCGAGCCGGGACAGGCGGCAACGGTCAACTTCCGGATACCGCTCACGGGGCCGGTCGCCGGTGACTGAAGCCTTCGGCCTCGGATCGCGATGGCGCGCCGCCGGGCTCGGGACCAGGCTCGTCCTGTTCACCACCGTCCTGACCGCCGCTTCGGTGCTCGCCGCCTTCCTGACGATCAGCTTCCAGATCCGCCGGAACACCCGGGAGCTGCTCGCCTCGACGCTGGCCCATCACCAGAGGATGCTCCTGAGCCTGGAGGAGAGGGACCTCGAGCAGCTGGTCCGCACCTCCACGGTGATGACCGACAATCCGACGCTGCGGGCCGCGATGGAGACCTATCGACTGGAGGCGTCCCCCGGGGCGCGCGAGCGGGCCGATCTCCTGGGGACCGTCGAGACCGAGGCGGCCAGGATTGCCGCAGGGCTGGCGCGCGATCTGCTCATCGTCACCGACCATGAGGGGCAGGTGCTGGCCAGCGGCGGCCGTCGGGGCTTCGGTCTCTCCGCCGGGACCTCGCTGGGAGCGTGGCCGGTCGTGCGCCGGGCCCTGGCGCAGAACGCCCCCGTCGGACCGCAGAACTTCGCGGTCATGCGCTTCGACCAGCGCTACTTCCAGGTCGGCTGCGTGCCAATCGTCCTCCAGGGCTACATCATCGGGACGCTGACCGTGGGGGACCTGCTCGACCGCGACTATGTCGCGAGGCTGCACCGGTCCTTCGACAGCCAGATCGTGGTGACCGCCGACGGCCGCGTCCTGGGATCGACCCTCGACGCGGTCCTCCCCGACGGCTCGGTGCTCGGGCTGTCCGCGCCCGCCGGGACGGACGCGCCGGGTCCGCCGCCGGTGGTTTCGATCGGGCGGGAGGACTTCGTCGCGGCCCCCCTGTCCCTGGGGACGGATCAGGACGGCCGGCCGGTCACGGTCGTCCTCCTGCACTCCCTGACCGCCGCCCTGGCGCCGGCGAACCGTTCCCTGCTCTGGACGCTGCTGTCCTGCGGATCGATCGCCGTCGTTCTGGCCGGGGTCGCCGCGTCGGCGGCCTCGCGCTCGGTTCTCCGGCCGCTCCAGGGGTTCGTCGCCTTCATGCGCGGAGTCGCCGAGACCGGCGATCACAGCCACCGCTTCGAGAGCGCCCGGGCCGGCGTCGAGATCCGCGTCCTGAGCGAGACCTACAATCACCTGATGGAATCGCTGCAGGGGCACGAGCGGAGGATCCTGCAGCGCGCCCGGGAGGACCTCGAGCGCGTCGAGAGGCTGAAGGAGACCGAGAAGCTCGCGGCGCTCGGGCGCATGCTCAGCGGCGCGGCGCACGAGATCAACAACCCGCTCACCGGCGTCGTCGGCAACATCGAGATGCTCCTGGAGGTCGAGACCCTCAGCGACCCGGTCCGCAAGCGCCTGGGGACGGTGCGGTCCGAGGGGCGGCGGATCGTCGCCCTGGTCCGGAACCTGCTCCAGGTGGCGCACCGCGACACCGGCGAGCGCTCGACCGTGGACGTCAACCGGATCGTGCGCGACACGGTCGCGCTGCGGCAGAGAGACTTCGAGAAGGCGCGCATCGGCCTGACGCTCGACCTCGCCCCGGAGCCGGTGAGCCTGTCCGCCAGCGACCTCGAGCTCCAACAGGTCTTCCTGAACATCGTCAACAACGCCTACGACGCGCTATTGGACCTGAAGCCGCCGAGGACGCTGACGATCGTCACCCGCAACTCCCCCGAGGGGGCGACCATCGTGTTCTTCGACGACGGCCCCGGACTTCAGGACCCGGCGCGGGTGTTCGAGCATTTCTACACGACCAAGCCGGTCGGCAAAGGGACCGGCCTCGGATTGAGCATTTCGCACGCCATCGTGCAGAGCCACGGCGGCACGATCGCGGCGGACAACCAGCCTGGGGGAGGCGCCCGCTTCACCATCGCCCTGCCGCGGGCGGCCGGGACGGACGTCGAGACCGCGCCCGAGGCCCGGCCGGTCATCGAGCCCCCCGCCGGGCGGTCCCTGCCGGCGGCGGTCCTGGTGGTGGACGACGAGCCCGCGGTCCTCGAGCTGCAGATGGCAATCCTCGACTCGGTGGGGGCCCGCGCGGTGGGGGCGCGGACCGGGGCCGAGGCCGTCGATCACCTCAAGCGCCAGCACTTCGACCTGATCGTTTCCGATCTCAACATTCCCGGGGAGATGACCGGCAAGGACCTGTACCGCTGGGCGGCGAGCCACCGGAAGTCCGGCACGCACGGGTTCCTGTTCGTCACCGGCGATACGGTGGGCGAGTCGGTGTTCCTCGAGGAGGTGCGCTCCCGATGTCTCCTGAAGCCATTCTCGATGGAAGAGTACGTCACCACACTGCGCGAGGTCTGGCGTGAGCTGCAGAACGCTGCCTGAGGGACGGCGGTCCGGCGCGCGGCCGCGCTGGTTGAGAATCCGGCGCCGGGCGATCGGCGCACTCCTCGCCCTCGCCTGCCTCCTGATCCACTCGGCGCCCGCCCGCTCCGAGGACAAGGTCCTGATCCAGGGACTGTTCGAGGCCGAGGTGTGGAAGACCGACGACGCGTCGCGGCTGTTGAGCAGGAACGAGGGAGAGACCGCCCCCGCCGGGCGCCTGCGGTTGTGGGCGGTCGGAGAGTTCCTGCCCCGCCTGCAGGGATTCGCGGTCGGCAGGGTGGAGGAGGGGCGTGGCAGCTACGAGGATGCCGGCGAGTCGGTTCTCGATCTGGCGGTGGTGCGCTACACCTTCGAGGCGCCGCGGCGGCTGGTCATCGAGGGGGGGAAGATCCTCTCCCCCGTCGGCAACTTCTCGCGGCGCTACCTGTCCTCCACCAACCCGCTCATCGGCAGCCCGGACAGCTACAGCGTGTCGTATCCGTACGGGATCCAGGTGAGCGGCCAGGTGGCGCGCCTGGACTACCGCGTCGCTGCGATCGACCACCCCATCGTGAACGACGACTACGTCCCCCCCGATCCGGGATCCGCCGTAAGGCCCGCCGTCGCCCTGGGCGTGACCCCCGTGACCGGCCTGAGGTTCGGCGTCTACGCCACGAGGGGACCCTACCTCGGCCCCGGCGTCGAGGCGGTCCTGCCGGCCGGAACGAAGTGGAAGGACTACGGGCAGATGATCACGGGCACCGAGGTGCAGTTCAGCCGGGGCCACTTCGAGCTGAACGGCGATTTCGCCGTGTCGTCCTACGAGGCGCCGACCAAGACGTTCAAGTCCCGCGGGAGGGCCTACTTCATCGAGCCGAAGTTCACCTTCTCGCCCCGCTTCTTCGCCGCGCTGCGCGTCGAGAAGAACGACTACCCCTACATCATGCCGTTCGGGAGCTTCTGGGTCGCCAACAACTCGGAGCTCTTCGACGTGGAGGCCGGCGCCGGCTATCGCCTCGCCGCCGGCGCCGTGCTCAAGGTCGCCTACCGCCGGGACTTCTGGAACGTCCCCGATTCGCGCAAGTCCATGTTCCCGAACGGACACTCCGTGGCGGCGCAGCTCACCTACAGCTTCAACGTCAATTCCTGGCTGGAGCGCCCCCGCTGACCGTGTGACAGGCTCCCAGGAGACCCCCGGGGTGTCCGACCGAGCCCTCCGGCGCGTATACTTTCCCTGCCGGGAGGGTTTTCTCGCGCATGACACTCGAAGAGAAGGCCGGCGGCGCCCGCAGCGCTCCGCCCTGTCCCGCCTGCGGCGGACCGACCGAGTTCCGCAAGTGCAAGGAGGTCTGCACGAAGTGCGGCGCCCTCGTGCAGAATTGCAGCGGCGACTGAGCGCCGCGGCTTGACGGGAGGAGCATGGGCCGCTTTCTGACGCACTGGCTGAGCACCGCGCTGGCGCTGTTCGTGTGCTCGAGAATCCTTCCGGGCGTGCACGTCGATTCCATGTCGACCCTGGCGGTGGCGGCCCTGGTCCTGGGCTTCATCAACGCCATCGTCCGGCCGATTCTCCTGTTCCTGACCCTGCCGATCACCATCCTCACGCTCGGGCTGTTCTACTTCGTGATCAACGGGTTCTCCTTCGCCCTGGCGGCATACATCGTCCCGGGGTTCGGGGTCGACTCGATCGGCTGGGCGATTCTGGGCTCCCTCGTGGTGACCCTGACCTCGTGGTTCGTGGGGGCGTTCGGGCCCAGGCAGGACCTTCCGCGCCGGCCGGGCGACTAGGGCATTGTCCACGAGTCTCGAGGCGCTTCTGGCGCGCCCGGGGCCGGTCCTCCTCGACGGAGCGGTCGGCACCGAGTTGTCGCGGCGCGGCATCGACACCACCCTCCCGCTCTGGTCGGCCCGCGCCCTCCTGTCCGACAGCGGCCTCGAGACTCTGGCCCGGATTCACGACGAGTACGCGCGCGCCGGCGCCGAAGTCCTGGTGACCAACACCTTCCGCACGACGCTTCGCGCCCTGGATCGGGCCGGCGCCGCGGGCGAATGGCAGGCGGCCAACCGGCGGGCGGTCGAGTGCGCCCGGGCCGGGGCGGTCGCCGGGAAGGGGCGCGCCTGCCTGGTGGCGGGAGGGCTCGCGCCGCTCGAGGACTGCTACCGGCCCGACCTGGTCCCGCCGCAGGGGGAATGCCTCGCCGAGCATCGCCGGCAGGCCGAGTGCCTCGCGGGGCTCGGCGTCGATCTGCTTTTCATCGAGACGATGAACTGCGGCCGCGAGGCCGAGGCCGCGCTCCAGGCGGCCCGCGGCACCGGCCTCGATGTCCTGCTCAGCCTCTGCCCGCGCGCTCCGGGCCACCTGCTCTCCGGCGAGCCCCTGGCCAACGTCGTGCCGCGCCTGGTCGATCTCGGCGGCGCGCAGCTGCGCGGCATCCTGATCAACTGCGCCACGCCCGAGGCGATGGATGCGATCTACGCGGCGTTCGCCCGGATGGCGCCGGCCCTGCCTCACGGCCTGTACGCCCACCTCGGCGAGCCGGACGACGTCACCGGCTGGCGGCTGCCCGAGCATCACGAGCCCGAGGCGTACGCCGCCTGGATGGCGGGCCGGCTCGCTGGAGGGGCGCGGCTGGTCGGCGGCTGCTGCGGCACCGGCCCCGGACACATCGAGGCGCTGGCGGGGTTGATCGCGGGACGGGGCTAGGAGGCCGGGCGCGCAGCCGGCGGGTCTCCGGAACCTCTCTCAGATCGCCCGACGCAGCATGCGGGTCGCCAGGAGACCGGCCGCCAGGCCGAACAGCCCCAGCACGCCGCAAGGGACGAGGACGTCGCGCAGCCCCCCGCCCCAGGAGATCAGCTCGTGCAGGCCGCGCATGGCCCAGGCGGTCGGGAAGACGAACCCTGCCAGGCGCAGCCAGTCGGGGACGACCTCGGCGGGCCACCAGCAGCCGCCGAGCGCCGACATCACGAGGACCAGGACGATTCCCATGCCGGAGGCCGTCTCGGCGGACTTGAACCAGGAGCCCGACAGGAGCCCCATGGCGGCGGCAGTCAGCACGAACAGGCCGAGGATCGCCACGAGCCCCGCCGGGGAGCGGCCCCAGTCGATCTTGAACAGGGCGAAGCCGATGAGGAGAAACACCCCCACCTGGACCGAGGCGACCGCCGCGCGCCCGAGCGCCTTCCCGACGATGATCTCGCCGCGCGTCAAGGGGGAGGTGGCGAGCCGGCGGAGGATTCCTTTCTTTCTTTCGGTGACGAGCAGCCCCGCGCCGTAGGTCATCGTCGAGATCAGGACGAACATCACGAGGTTCCCCGGCAGGGACTGGTAGTAGCCGGTGGGGATGGCGCGCTCCACGGCCCACGACGATCGCACGCGCACCTTGTCCTCCGCGGGCGGCATCGGACCGAGCGCCTCCCCCGCGAGCAGCCTGATGATGGCGCGGTGCAGGGCGACCTCCGTCGCGATCGTCCCTTCCGGGTTGGCGTTCTTCCCTTCCTTCAGGTCGAGGGTGACCTTCTGCCGCGCCGCGATCGAGCCCGCGAATCCCGCGGGAATGGCGACCGAGCGCGGCGGGGCGTCCTTCCCGGCCGGGACCGGACCGCCCGGCGGGACGATGGCCACCTCGAAGTTCTCGGCGCGCAGGAGCTCGACCAGGCGATCGGCGAGGACCGAAGACTCCTCCTCGACCACCTGGAGCCTGATGCGCGTGGGGGTCGATCGGGTGATCGACCCGAACATGTACACCCACAGGACCGGCGCCAGGAAGATCCAGAAGATCGAGCTCCGATCGCGCAGGGTCAGGCGCAGGTCCTGCCGTGCGAGCGTCATCGCCCTCACAGGGCGCCTCGCAGGTGACGGCGCCTGAGGGCGAGCACGCCGGCCAGGGTCAGGGTCAGCCCGATGATCAGGAGGATCGAGAGCTCGCGCTGGATCTTGTCCCATCCGCCACCGGCCGCCAGATCGCGCAGTATTCCATGCGACCAGTACGTGAGCGTGAGGCGGGAGATCCCCTGCATCCAGGACGGGACGACCTGCGGCGGGAAGAAGGTCCCCCCGAGGAGGGACATCAGCATGACCAGGACGCCGCCGAACGCGTCCCCCTGCCGCTCGGTGCGCACCAGCGAAAAGACCAGCGCCGCGAAGCCGGTCGCCGCCAGCACGATGACCGCCGTGGCGGCGGCCAGCGGTACGACGGGTCCCCAGCGCACGTCGAAGACCCAGCGTCCCACCAGAAGCAGCAGGACCGTGGCGATCGCGACCACCGCGGCCACCGAGACGATCTTGGCGATGAGGACCTGGACCGCCCCGAGAGGCGCTGTGAGCTGGCGCCGCAGCGTCCCGATCTCCCCTTCCCTCAGCAGGTCCCGCATCTGGGTGTTGGCGGTGAACAGCAGGCCCATGATCATCACGCCGGGAAACATCCAGATCATGAAGTTCGGCCGGTCCTTGCCCGCTTCCTTTCCGGTCTCCCGCTCGGCGGTCTTGACCTCGATGAGGGGCGGGATGAGGAAGGCGTCGATCCCCCGGACGCGATCGTAGAGCTCCGTGACCAGGGCGGCGATCGCCTGCGGGTCGTTCCAGCCCTTTCCCTCGAACAGCTCCGCGATGCGCGGCCCCCGCCCGTCCAGGAGCCGGGCGCCGATCGAGATGTAGAGGGCCGCGACCTCGACCCCCTGCTGGGCGATCACCGGCATGATCGACGCGGCCGGGTTCTTCACCACCTCCAGCTCGACGTCCTTCCCGTCGAACAGGTCGGCGCTGAAGTTTTTCGGGATCAGGATCAGGGCGGCGGCCTCCTCTTCGCGCAGCATCGTGAGGCCTTCTCCGCGATTCTTGGCCTGCCGGATCTCCATGCGCCCCGCCGCCTCGGGGTTCTGCTGGGCGTTCCCCAGGGCGCGCCCGATCGGCCCCTCGTCCTGGTTCACCACCACGAGGTGCAGCACGGGCGTCCGCTGGTTGTCGCCGCCGCCGCCGAAGGCGAGCGCCATCATCCCCGCCATGACGAGCGGAATGGCCAGGTTCATGAGCAGCTTGGACGGGTCGACGAGCCGCCGCCTCAAATCCTTCCGGACGAGCGTGGCCAGGGTGCGCATGGGGAGAGGCTCCTAGTCGCGCAGCTCGCGGCCGGTCAGCTTGAGGAAGACGCTTTGCAGATTCGGCTCCTGGACGCGCAGGTCGTCCAGCTTCAGCCCGCTGCGGAACAGCTCGCGCACCAGCCCGGAGCAGGCGTCCGGGTCGCGCGCGGCGAACGAGGCGCTGTCGCCGTCGGCGCTCAGGAAGGAGACGCCCGGGCAGCGGGCGGCCAGCGCCTTCAGCCCGTCGCCGTCGATCGATCCGCGGATGCGCACCACCGGGCCCTCCCCCACCAGGCGCCGCAGCTCGGCGACCGTGCCGGCGGCCAGCACCCGGCCGTGATCGATGATCGCCAGCCGCCCGCAGATCTGCTCCGCCTCCTCGAGGTAATGGGAGGTGTACAGCACGGCCCGCCCGCTTCGGGCCTGGTCGCGCACCACGTCCAGGATGCGCAGCCGCGCCTGCGGATCGATCCCGACGGTCGGCTCGTCGAGGAGCAGCAGGTCGGGCGAGTGCACCAGCCCGGCGGCCAGGTTGAGCCGGCGCTTCAGCCCGCCGGAGTAGGTCTTGACCCGCGCCTTCGCCCGGTCGGCGAGGCCGACCAGGTCGAGAGATCGGCGCACGGCGTCCTCGAGCCCGGCACCCGACAGCCCGTACAGGCGGCCCCAGAAGCGCAGGTTCTCGGCCGCCGTCAGCTCCTCGTAGAGCGCGATGTCCTGGGGCACCACCCCCATCCGCGCGCGGGCCTTGCCGGAGCCGCCCGAGGCGTCCTGCCCGAAGATGAGCGCCTGGCCCGAAGCCGGCGGGAGGATCCCCGATACGATGGAGATGGTGGTCGTCTTCCCGGCGCCGTTCGGCCCGAGCAACCCGAAGATCTCCCCCGGTCGCACGTCGAACGACACGCCGTCGACGGCCACCGTCTTGCCGTAGGCATAGCGGATGTCCGCGACCCGCAGCGCCACCTCGCGCGACTCCTGAGGCGTCGTCATCGTCCCGTCCTTGTCCTTTGTCGTGTCCGCAGTCCGGCTGAGGGGGCGGACGTTAGCACGCCCCCTCGGGAGCGTCAACGAGGGGCCGGCGCGAAAGGTTCCAGTGCGTCACCGGGTCCAGGCGAAGCGGAGCTTCAGCGCCACCTGGTCGCTCACCGGACCGAGGTCGAGTCGGCCCTCGCCGATAGGATGGGTCCAGTTGCGGTTCCAGACGAAGAACAGGTCGCTGCCGGGGCGGAGCGTCCAGCGCAGCCGGGCGTTCATCCCCAGGCCGGGGGGTGGGTCGTTCGCTCCCGGCGGCAATGTGGACTCGTACTGGAGGAGCACGAAGCAGACGAGGCGCGGTGAGAACGCATAGACGTTGTCCATCTGGAACAGGCGCTTGACGAAGTCCCCCTGGGGAAGGTGGCCGAAGTCGTTCGTCAGATCGAGCTTCTGGTGCAGGCGTCCGCGCAATACGTCCCAGTTCACGAAGGTCTCGATCTCGGTCAGCCGGCCGTCGTAGAACTCGCCGAACCATACGGTGCTCCCGGCGCGCCAGCCCCGGTTCTGCGCCGATTGCGCCTCGACACGATAGCGGGTGAAGTGATAGTTGCCCACCGGGATGTCGACGCCGCCTGCGACTTCGAACGGGGCGGTCAGGGATTCGTAGGTCGGGACCCAGTTGGCCTCGAAGTGCTCGCCGGATTCCGCCTCGATGTTGAAGGGGGCGGTGAACAGCCGCCGGCTTTCGGTGTGGCCGTCGAGATCGTCCACCTGGGTGAACCTGGTCTCGAAGAACGCCTGCCGGATGAAGGCGAGCGGGCCGTCGCGCCTGGGGCGCGGCTGGACGGCGCTCCAGAAGTCGTACCAGCGCGTCCCTGGACGGGGCAGGAATCCGAGGGCCGGGTCGAGCGCGTCGCCAAACTCGGAGAACCGGGCGTAGGCATTCCACAGGTCGTTCGGGAAGTCGACCTTCACTCCCCAGCCGTCGCGCCGCCCGGCCGCGAGATCGCCGCTCGAGCGCGCCGCCCAGGCGCCGACGGTCATCTTCTTGTCCCCCCGGATGCGCGCGGTGTGCCAGGTGGCGTCGACCCCGGCGAGCGTGTTGCTCCTGAGGCCCTCGGGATCCCCGTGCGTGCCGATCGCCCCGATCCGGAGACTGTCGCCGGCGTCGTACGTGACGCGGGCCGCGGACAGGTTCGTCCTGTCCGCCTGGTTGGAATTCCCGGCCTCGATGTCGAGCGCCGCGACCCCCAGCCTCCCGGCGTGGCCGAGGATCTTGGCCCCCCAGTTGATCGGCACCGTCTCGCCGTCGATCAGGCCGATGCGCCGCGAGTAGAACGGCAGGAACTCTTCGCTCAGGCCGAGCCCGAAATTGAACAGGCTCGACCCCTCCAGGAAGAAGGAGCGTTTCTCCGGGAAGAACAGGTCGAAACGGGTCAGGTTGATCTGGTGCGTGTCGACCTCGGTCTCCGCGAAGTCGGTGTTGGCCGTGAGCACCCCC
>Ga0070704_100001910_pt1 | contig 11504 bp, 32 predicted proteins | sample KBSK5252metaG_FD_65467 | JGI IMG/M metagenome (GOLD analysis project Ga0070704, IMG submission 65467) | Corn, switchgrass and miscanthus rhizosphere microbial communities from Kellogg Biological Station, Michigan, USA - KBS K5-25-2 metaG | ecosystem: Host-associated > Plants > Roots >... | reverse complement strand
CCGTGAAGCTGCTCGCCGTCGCGCGCGCGTCTCCTATCCTATCTTCTGTATCTAACTCTGTATCTGGGGGCGTTTCAGTAACGTCCGATGAAACGTTTCTCTCCCGTTTCCTGAAACGTTTCACTCGCTCTGTTGAAACGTCCGATTTGTATTGACGACCGTTCCAATTGTGTGGCGCGAAACCCGTTTCGGTTTTGTCGAGAAGCCCAGCAACATGGAGCTGCGACAATATCTGAGCCGCCCTGGTTGGGGCGATCCTAAGTGTGAACGCTATATCCTTGAGTGCCGGCAAGGCGCCGTCGTTTCCTGACGCAATGCACATCAGGTTGAACCACGCACGGAACAGCGAATCCGAAATAAGCTGCAGCTTCGGATCATTTACGGCCTCGTTGTATGCGCGCCACCAATGGTTCACAGCATCCCCATCGCGTGCATGTAGGTTTCCAGGATGGTTTCCTGTTCTTGGCGCTCGTGGGCATCCTGCTTGCGCATGCGCACGATGGTACGCAACGCTTTCACATCGAACCCATTTCCCTTGGCTTCGACATACACGTCACGGATGTCATCGGAGATCGTCTTGCGCTCTTCTTCCAACCGCTCGACGCGCTCGACGATGGATCTGATATGATCCTTGGCCAGCCGCATTGGCGGCTCTTCTTGGGCTATTCCAGTGTTATGCCCCGCTTGTGGCTCGCTCATGCTTATTCTCGGTTTGAGGATCAGGAACACGATTTGCCGGGTAAATTGGCAGTTTATCGCTCAGCCACTCGACGATGGAATGGTTGGGCTTGTCGAAATCGGGCATCAGGTACGACCAGCCGCAGTAGAAATAGCGCTCTAGCTCGCTGGTCAGGACGGACTGGCGAAGGCGCTCGGTCACGCTGCTTTCGCCTCTTTGCGGAGCTGCCGAGCGACTTCCAGCGCCCTCAACTGCCTGCGGATACGGTCACGCGATTTGGGAGAGGCTTTTGCCAAGGCCAGACGCTTGGCTTTGAGAAGAAATCTGAGATTGGGTTTCAATGTACGTCCTCCATCTGCCGCTCGCGGATCTTGTCAGCTACGAGCTTCCGCTGTAGCCATTCGGTGCGAACAACTGTGAACCCGAGGTCGGACAGTTCTTCGCGAAGGGTCTCAACACGGATTTCCTTCTCAAGAACGGTTCGATCAATGATGATGTCGTAGAGGTTCATGATCCCCACCCACGTCTGAGCGTTAGCGCGAAGTGTCCCCCGCAATAGCTGCGGCCTTCCATCTGAGGCTGGCCACAGAACGTATATTGCGGGCCGTCACCGTATGGATATCGGCAATCATTGCGGCCAAGATCCACGAGGCTCTTGTGCAGCGGCTCGACCTCGACACAGCGGAGCGCTTCCAGGTTGATGGCGGATCTCACGACGGTAACCCTGTGATTGCGCCTGCGCTCTCGTCGGCGCTCGGCCTTTTCTCGTTTGGTGGCCTCAAGCTGTTCTGGCGTTCTCTTGACGTAAATCCTGTTGCTGTCGCAATCCCGTCCGCACAACCCGAGACGAAAAACCTTCCCGAGAACAGCGCTGCGCGTAACCCCTATCGATGCTGCGATCTCTGAGCCCGAGAGGCCGGAAGACCACAGACCCTTGAGTGTGTCTGTGCGATGGTCAGTCCAGATTGATGTTACGTTGTTCCGCATAATGATCCCGCTGGTTATCGGCTCAGTTCAAACAACGCTCGCAAAAATGCCTGGCTCGGCTTGCGCAAAAATAGCGGCGGCGGTTCGGGCGGTAGCATCGCGTCGAACAGCGCCTCGTAGTCGATCGGGATTGATCTGCCCGCCGCGAGATGCTCGGTGCCGGAGCGAACGGCGGGCAGAGCTTCGGCCTGATAAGGGCAGGCTGAAGTCAGGAAGGGTGATTGCGGAATCGGGGTCATGCTTCATCCTCCAGCCACGGAGCGATTCTTACCGCCAAGCTGGCGCACCATGTCCCGAGCGTAATCAGTTTCCGGGCTATGGAAGTCCGGGTCGCGCGAAGAAAGTGCCGCTTCGAGTTTTGCAAGCCTGAACTTGAGTTCGTGAAATTCATTGCGCGCCGCTTTCTCATTTTTGAGCCGCAGGGCTTCTGCGATTTGCTCGATTTCTTGCGGCTCAATGCGGCGAGCCCTCCCATACCAAATCTCGTAGGTCCGGGAATACTTGAGCCGGGCCAACTTGGACGCCCTATCAAGAATGCTTTTCATCCGTTCCCCGGCCGCCCAGGGTAGTGAAAGCTCTTTCAACATCAGCGCTGCATCAGTCATTTACGTTACTCACATCAAAATTGTGAGCGCTCACAACGTTTGATCCGCATTCTCTAAACATGACGAAACACCCTGTTTTTGTAGGACTTGAGATGGCCTTCTTACCGATCGGCTTTGCTGCCAACCTGATACTCAACCGGCTACGAAACGAACGCCACGTAGCCGACGACAGACGCGAGAACGATGAAGCCAGGCGCAAGCAGGACGAGGCAGAGGCGCATACCCGAGCACAGCTCGAATTCGTCAAGCGGCGGCTCGCTGATCTCGCTGAGTTCGAACGTAGAGCGCGTGGAAAGAATTGAGTTCGCCGGCAGTGCGTATTTGCTGCCGGATGGAGAGCCGGTCAGTCGCTCATACCGCCCCCCGAGGGCTGATCGGCTCGTTCTCCAGTGCGTCATGATGCACCTGAATTGCTGGCGCCGACCGTCACTGCGAAGGGGGCTGGAGCTTCAACGGCCGGCGCGCATTCGTGCGGTGTCGCTTGCACGAACTCTGAATTGGTCATGACGCGCTCTCCGCGTCTGCCGGCACCTTCATCCGCCACAATCTAGTCGGTGCCGTCTTGCCGATCAGCGCTAGAGCGCTCGTCAGGACGACGTATGTGTTCGGGGGGAAGGTCTCAAAACCACGCCAGTTTGAAACGGCGTTCGGCTTGCTGGCTGTCAGCTCTGCGACCGGCCCATTGCCGCCGAGAGCGTTGATAACTTGGTCTGTCGTTTCAAGAATTTCGAGGTCCATGACCCCTGTTATTACAAATTTCTTGGAATTACAAGCGCCAAATAGCTTTGATACCAAAGAATTTGAAAATGGGGCAAGTTCCCTGACCATGAGTAGCCCGGAAACAGGTGGAAGATTCGCGCCCACAGCCATAAGGATGCGGGCAGTCAGGCGTGCGTCAGCCTATCCGTCACGCAAGGATTTTGCCGATTTTCTTGGAATTACGATCCCGCGGCTCTCGAATATTGAGAACGGGTTCCCGATATCCCGAGACGTTCAAAACCGCGTGAGCGCTAAGCTGCCGTGGGTGAGTATGGACTGGTTATTGTACGGCAGCGAAGGGAATCTGACGACCGCAACGGTTCAGCGGCTAACGCCGTTGGTCGTGGAGGAAAGCGACACGACGTTACCGCGATCCAGATCCAGGGGCGCCGCTGCCCGCTGATGCGGACAAAGGTACGTTTCCACCAATTCCCGGGCAAGTTCGAGCACAATCAGGGCATCCGCGCTATCTTCAGGTAGAGCGGCCGCAATTTGAATCGCGTGCCGCCGGTGCCAAGCCTCTGTGCTCATAAACGCCTCCCAAACCTTTGAAAATATTGATTTTTGCTGGTGCTTGTCTCCGGCATTGAGGTTGCCATGTGTCGGGTATCCTACTGTACGCTGCAAAAAATGTCATCCTCTCGTCACACGTATGGCAGGAAAAATGGGTAATCCGGCCACAACCCATATTTTTCAATTTATTTGTAATTAGCTATGGACATTTCAAATTCCTTGAAATAGGATGATCTTCATCGGAAGCCGCCCTGATGGAGACGCAAGATGACCGACGCACAGCTCTACGGCTTCACAGCCCTTCTCGCGTTGCTGGCCGCGCCGTACATCGCCGCACTTTCATTCTTGGTGTGGTGACCATGCTTGCCCGCCCTCGCCCCAATGGCCATCCGAAAATGCTCCCGGCCCAGCCCGGCATCAATGCGCCGCGCGGCGAATGGATCGATATCAACGCAATCGACGGAACCGATCCGGTTCACTTCACGCATCACCGCAAATTAACGAACGACCAATTCGACGACAATCAATTCAGCATCGAGAACGGCGACGGGGAGATTTATTGAGATGCATACCAGCTTTGAAGATAGCTCTGTGCTCGGAAAGTTCACGGACGACTGCGCTGCTATCGGCCGCCAGATGGACGCTCGCGCAGAGGAGCTTCGGGCCGCCTACCAGCGGATCGCGACGCTCGAATCTGATCTCGCAGAGTGCGCCGAGTACTTCAAGGACAACTGCGACGTCGTTGACGGCGACTATGGCGAGCCCGCGCCGAACAAGGAAATGCGGCTCTATTCGATGATCCAAGAAACACTACACGGACCGGGGAATTTCTGATGAGCGCCATGGCAGAACTACATCTGGATTGCTGGCGCGCTCAACACGAGCCCGTCCCCATCCTCAAGCTCAACCGGCAGGCTTATGCGGTCGCCAAGCTGGTCGGGCACTGTGAAGCGCTTGTCGGTAGCGGACATCTGACCGAGCCATCCGAACAATCGCTCCGGCTTTTGATAGCCGAAACTCTCTCTGCTTTCAACATGGTCCCGCATGACCAGCTTGAAAACGAAGTAGCCGCCGTTCGGCAGTGCATGGAGAGATCATAACGGTATTCGACCAGTAGAGGCAGAGCTGGAAGCAAATCTGCTGTCACACACTGAAAGCACAAGACATGAAAATCTCTGAAGAGTTTCCTTCGCAGTACTTGAAAGCCTCTGACCTCGGCGGCCGCGAAGTCCGCGTTACCATGGGCCGTGTTGAACGTGAGGAAATCGGCACCGACAAGAAGCTCGTCCTATACTTCAAGGGCAAGGAAAAAGGCGTTGTTCTCAACAAGACCAACGCCAACACGATCGGCGACGCCTACGGCGACGATACCGACGATTGGTACGACCAGCCGCTGATCTTGTTTTCCATCAGGACGGAGTTCCAGGGCAAGCCCGTCGATGGTCTGCGCTGTCGCGTTCCGACGCCGAAGGACAATCGGCAGATGGCTCCGAAGGCTGATCCGATTTCGAGCGGTCCGCCCGCCGGTCATCCTGCAGACGTGGCGATCGACGACGACGCAATCCCGTTCTGAGGACTGAACAATGAACGTCGCTGATCACGCCCGCAACCAAGCCATATCGCTCGAAGCGAAAAAGGACGCCCTTGCCCAACGCCAAAACGGCGACTGGAAGGTCTCCTTCACGGTTCAAGGCATCGATATGGATACGCGTCTAACGCAGGCCCCGATGGGCACGCGCTACGCCGTGGTGCTGGTCGAGATTGGCGATGATGAACTACCCGTGCAGAAGGAGGCCCGCGCGAAGCCCGATCAGGAAAGTCCCCCAAATCACTCCCGCCCTGATCGGGCAAGCCGCGAGAAAATGGACTGGCGAGATATGCAGCCGGCGGCACAGGCGGGGATCAGATGCAGCGAGCCGGTGTTTGCGGCTTTTCTCAAAGAGACACGCCCGAATCTTTGGCGCGAAACACCAGATGCCGCCGACTGCGTTCGTGCGATCTGCTGCGTCACATCGCGGTCAGAACTCGGCACCAATCACAAGGCTCGCGTCATGTGGAAACAATTGGACGATCAATTTTCGGCCTGGAAGGCCCTAGAGCATGCGTGAACTTCCTGAGTGGATCGGAAAGACGCCGGATACGCCAGCCCCTCCGCGCGTCCGCTTGCGGGTGTTCGAGAAGCACAATGGCGTCTGCTACCTGTCCGGCCGCAAGATCATGCCGGGCGACAAGTGGCAACTCGAACACCCGCAGGCACTCATCAACGGTGGAGAAAATCGCGAGAGCAACATGGCCCCGGCCCTGGTTGAACCGCACAAGGTCAAGACTGCCGAGGACGTAGCACAGAAGGCCAAGAACGATCGCGTTCGCAAGCGTCACCTCGGCATCAAGAAGCCTCGCACGATCCGCTCATGGCGGAAATTCGACGGAACGATTGTCCACGCGGAGAGAGATCGATGACCATCTTCGACGTTGGACCGGCCGCGGCGCCGGTAATCATGGGCGCGCTGGCGTATCTGCTGCTGCTGTTGCGCTGACAACAAGGGAGATTGAAATGCTTCACAATCCCAAGTGGGATGTCCAGACCAAGCCCGACGCTCTGTCGCTTGCGGGCCTAGTCGCTTGGCTGGAAACAAAGCCGGCTGACGAGAAGTATGATTTCACGGACTGTCGCGGCAAGTGCCTCTACGGCCAATACATGGCCTCGCACGGGTTTGGCTGGGAAGAAGCGAGTTCGTTCCGCGCCAATGTGTACATGCATGTTGCCTATCAATACCCGTGGACGTTTGGCGCCGCTCTTGAACGCGCTCGCAAGGCCGTCACATGAGTGACTTTCGATCACAGCCTAACTCTGAAACAGCGCCGGCAGAGCGTCGCGGGACGTACACTCTTATCAAGGTGACCGAACTCGCCGCCCTCAAGTCTCGCATCCAGGAGCTGGAAGCCGCGCTGGAAGTCATCGAGGGGGCGCCATTCTCAATGGTCAACGATTCCGAAAGCCTCCGGCACACAATCAGGGGCCTGCAAGCCGCCGCCCGCGCTGCCCTTCAGCCAAAGAGAATAGCCAAATGAAATGGGCCATCATCATCCCGCTGATCCTGCTGTGCTGGGAACAGGTCGCCTGGTGGAACAGGATCATCAGAAACGACATTCCGCGCAAGAGGAACGGCAATGATCAGCCGCGATGAAGCATGCGCCCAGGGCTTCCGGTGCGCGTGGCGAAACGTTCACCTGATCGCGCTGGTCTTCGTTCTCGGCTTCGCGTGCGCGTCCCTAATTGGCTATGTGTCCGATCAAATCGAACAGGGCCAGTTCAACGTGAGGCCGCTATGAGCGATGCACAGGACACCCGATGTCTAAAGAAGTTTGTTCTGTTCTTTGTCGCGTTCGTGTTCGTGACCATTTTTCTCGTGCCGATCGTGAAGGGGGTTTTAGAATGATGCCATCTTCTCCCGAGACCACAAGTGCGCGCGACGCCCTGCATATATTGCTGGCGACCAGCATTCCCGGGTGCCTTGATGGTTCGTGGGAAGGCCAGATGCTTCGCCCGGAGAGGCTGTCAGCCTTGGTTGATGCCATTCTTGCAACTGCCGGTCATGCCCAAACTCCGGACCTGCCAGAAGGCTACGTTCTAATACCGCGCGAACCGACACGGGGGATGTGGGCCGCATGCGGTGATGCCGTGGTTGGCAATACATCCGTTCATCACGACGTTGTTGTCGGGCTTATTTATCGCGCAATCGTTGCAGTTGCGGACTCATCGACTGACTACAACCCCGAGTTCGTCCAAGAGATTCTAGCCGCTGATGCCGCGCCTCCAGAAGGCACGATTAAGGACATCAGTGAGTTGTTCTCCTCTCCTGTCCGTCCAGACACGCGCCCAGTTCGAAACTCTGAATGACCGCTTACTACAATGAGATCGACCGCTTTTGCTGCGATTGGCTGTCGAACCTGATGGACGCAGAACTGATAACGCCAGGCAAGATTGATGACCGTTCAATTATCGATGTTCGACCTGATGACCTTGCCGGATTCGAGCGAGTGCATTTCTTTGCCGGCATCGGAGGCTGGGATCATTCCCTCAACCTCGCTGGATGGTCGGGACCAGTCTGGACGGGATCTTGCCCATGCCAGCCCTTCTCTGTCGCTGGCAAACGATCTGGTTTCGACGATACGCGAGACTTGTGGCCAGCCTGGTTCAATCTCATTCGCAAGTGCCGCCCTCCAGTCGTCTTTGGAGAGCAAGTTGCGAGCGCTGTCGCTTGGCTCGATCGGCTATACGATGGCATGGAAGCAGAAGGCTTTGCCATCGGGGCGGCGGATCTGCCGGCTGCATGCGTCGGCGCAAAGCACGGTCGGCCCCGGCTCTGGTTTGTTGCCAACTCCCAGCGGGACCAGCAACCACGGCAAGAACCATGTAGCCGGTCGGCTGGACGAATGGGGCGGCAGCAGCAACCCTTTTCGTGGGACGAGCCTTGGCAGGGTGCACTGTCCCGCCTTCGAGCTTTGGGTGATGGGCTACCGAGAAGCGTGGGCGCAACTGATGCCGCCCGCAACGCGATTGTGCCGCAGGTCGCAGCAACGTTCATCGAGGCCTTCATGACAGTTTCGGACACTTCGCATGATCGTGGAGCTAAAACATGATGGTTATTTACGACCCGAGCGCGAGGGCTCCCTACAATCGGCCGTGGACCAGAGCCTACTTCGAGGGATGCTTTGGTGATCGAAAAGATTCCCCGAGCAAATCTTATTGGGTCGTGCCGGGCACTTGGCCGGAATGGGTAACGCAGTTTCCTACACCCCAGGAGTCCGAGTGATGGGCGCAAGGAAGTCATACAATTACGAGATTTTCCCCCGCGGAACACGCATCAAGGTTCACGCAGCCTCGCCAATGGAAGGCAGCGACCACGAGTGGCACGGCTACACAGGTACGATCATCGAAAATGGTGAATGGACACGGTGCATGATGGACAAGAAGCCGCGCCATTGGCCGAGCAACGAAGTCCTGCTGTGCAATCACAATCTCCGGGCCTTGAAGCCTGCCGGTCATGTGGGACAACCGCGAGAGCAAACATGAGATACTGGCGCACGATCGACAAACATTGCCCATCCTGTCGCGGCACCGGCGAAGTGATGAATGAACGCTTCGAAAGCGGCGAAATGTTCTACACCTTTTCGATGTGCCATTGCGTCGAGGTGCACCACGACGACGAGATGAAGGCGTTTCTGGCTGCTATTAGAGAGGCCGCGCCGGTCACTCCGGCAGTCTGTGAGGGCAAAAATGATTGATATTGTCGAGCGGCTCGAAGCGCACATGGGCAAGGCGGAGATCCAGGACGTTCTTCCTGATTGCAGGGAAGCCGCCCAAGAGATCAGAACACTTCGCTTCCGCCTCAATTACATGGAGGCGAAGTACGGCAAGATCGATTGGGATGCGGCGCAGTCTTCCGGAAACCATAAGAGCGAGACATGACCGACGAGCAGGCGAACTGCATATTGCAGAACCAGATCGAGATCATGGGCGCTCTATCGCTGCTGCTGAGGTTTGCAGCACCCGATCTGGTCGGAAGGGCTGGCGAGTTGGATGGACAGCGCGACGATCTATTGCAGCGTCACAAAGCTACCCAGCGCGCACTTTCTTTTTCTTCTGGTATCCGAAACACCTCTCAACAGGAGAAATGACATGGCGAGAGCATCGAAAGTTATTCACGACTTCGGCAAGGTTCGCGTGATGGATAGCGGCCAAGACCCGACCCAGGTCTCCAGTGACATTCTTGTCCAGGAGTTGATGGATGGCGACTGGGTCTACGTCTGCGGGTTCAACTCGCTGAGTGACGACTACGCCTATACCAATGCAAGGGAAGCGGCTGAGCGTCACAACCGGTCACTTGCTGCGCCCTCGCGGATATGACGAAAGACCGGACTTAGCAAATGACCCTGCCCGAGACCACGACGCCGGAAGCGCTCGCCGATCACATGGGATGGTCGGAAAGAAGGGTGCGTGACCTCGCCAGGCGTCTTGGCGCGTGCCGGATTTTAGGTAATCGTATGGTTCTGCTCGGCGAGGATGTCGCCGCCATCATGGAAGCCGCTAAGCCATGCCCCTCAAAATCTATCGCCGTCCGGGAAGCCTTGTCTGGCAGTATCGGGGAACGCTTTCCGGAAATAGATTCCGTGGATCTACTGGCACATCTGACAAAGAAACCGCGCAAAGAATTGCGTCCGCGGTCGAAGACAAGTTCTGGAAACGTGGTCTCGATGGAAAAGAAAAGGCTCTGACATGGCCAAAGGCAGCCGCACTGTATCTTGCCGCTGGCAAATCGCCAAAGTACCTCCCGGCTCTAACGAAACATTGGCGAGATGCAAAAATTGCGGATATGAGTGCTGGCTCTATACGCCAAGCGGCTATCGATATTTATCCTTCTGCGAAGAACTCAACTCGCAACCGGCAGTGCATTGTCCCAACTTTAGCGGTCATCAATCATTGCGCTGAACTCGGCCATTGCTCGCCGCTGCGCATGAAGCGGTTCAAGGTCGATACCAAGATCAAGAAGCCCGTCACCCTGGAGTGGATCAATGCCTTTAGAAGCCACGCTGACAGATCTGATCTGGGAGTTCTGGCCCTGTTCCTGTTCGCGACCGGAGCCAGGATTACTGAAGCTCTTTCTGTCCGATGGGACGACATTGACTTTACAAGACGGACCGCGCTCATCCGTCAAACTAAACTCGGAGATGAGCGGGAAGCACACTTACCTATGGAGCTATTCGTCGCCCTCGCGAATCTCCCCCGAGACAAACAGCCATTCGCCATCGCCTACACCACAGCCAGAGACGCCTGGGCGCGCACCACAGAAGCGGCCGGCATTGAGCCGCTCACGTTCCACAGTTGCCGCCACGGCTTCGCGACGGCGCTCCACGACAAAGGCGTCGGGGTCAAAAGGATAGCTAAGGCGGGCGGCTGGAAGTCTGCTCAGCACCTGTTCAATACGTACTTGCACGCCGATGGCGACGAGACTGTCACCGACAAGCTTTTTGACACGGATGCTGACACAGCCAAAACGGAAGACAAGCAGGATCAATCGGTTAAGGCGGTAAAGTGAGACCCATATAGGGGAATACGCGAATTATGCCAACATTGATAAAACAAGGGAAAATCGAAATGAGTGTGCAGGATCACGTAAGTTCGAGCATGAACGACTCGGGAACAGGCGAGAAGATTGACACGCCATTGACACAGCCTAGTTCGCCGAATGTTCACCGTGATCTGCTCGTGAAACGGAACCTCGCTGAGCAATCAAAATGGCTCAATGACGAGACCGGTGACCGCTCATGGGCCAAGCACGAGACGCAGACGGTGGAGTGGATGATGGGGCGGCAGGTCCGGACAGCCTAGGAAATTGGGCTGAAATTCTAAGTCATTCTAGACACTAGGGTTTCGGCCAAATCCGTCCGCTACCGAAAACATTGAAAGCCGCATTGGGCGGCATGGAGAGAACGATGAAGACGCGAACCAAGACTGTCGAGATCGAGGAGGCTTATGTGGATCTGACCCGCGATCAGTTGATGAGCCTCCGGTCAGCGATGCTTGGAGGGAACGCTATCGAAGACAACCGACAGCTCATGCGCCATGTGGCTGACCGGATCGGTCAATACCCGTGCCTAGCCGCCGCTCTCCGGGAGCGCGCAGCAATCCTAGATGGGGGCATCAAGCAGATCGAAGCCCTGATCTGGCCAGACCAGCAGTAGCGATCATTCAAACACTCCGAAACTGTGGAAAAGAGAACGCATGCCCGAACTGCGGCCGATAACTCAGAAGGACGCCTTTGCCTTCATCGGAGAGCACCACAGGCACCACGACGTGCCTGTGGGCGCGCTTTGGTGGCAAGCGGTCCACGATGAGGATGGCCGGGTGTGCGGCGTCGCCGTTACCGGGCGCCCCGTGGCTCGGCGGCTCGATGATG
>Ga0070704_100001908_pt1 | contig 11506 bp, 21 predicted proteins | sample KBSK5252metaG_FD_65467 | JGI IMG/M metagenome (GOLD analysis project Ga0070704, IMG submission 65467) | Corn, switchgrass and miscanthus rhizosphere microbial communities from Kellogg Biological Station, Michigan, USA - KBS K5-25-2 metaG | ecosystem: Host-associated > Plants > Roots >... | reverse complement strand
ACCTTGTTGCCGACCTGCCGTTTCGCGTAATTGACCTGGATTTTGCGCAGTGCCTTTTCGACGAACACGACAAAGGCAGTGACCGCGATGACCAGGACCGCGATGCCGAGGACCAGAAGCACCGAATAGGCACCGGTGTTGACCTGCTCCAGCGTCTGGCCTATCGCCCGCGGCAGACCGGCCGCGATCCCGGCGAAGATGATCAGCGAAATGCCGTTGCCCAGGCCCCGCTCGGTGATCTGCTCGCCAAGCCACATCAGGAACATCGTGCCGGTGACCAGCGTCGTCGCCGACAGGAAGCGGAACGCGAGCCCGGGCTCGATGACGAGCCCCTGCTGCGCCTCGAGGGCGATCGAGATGCCCAACCCCTGGAAGAACGCCAGTCCCAGAGTCGCGTAGCGCGTGTACTGCGTGATCTTGCGCCGGCCCGCTTCGCCTTCCTTCTTCAGCGCCTCGAGCGTAGGCACGACCACCGTGCAGAGCTGCATGATGATCGACGCCGAGATGTACGGCATGATGCCCAGCGCGAAAATCGAGAAGCGCTGCAGTGCGCCGCCGGAGAACACGTTGAACAGCCCGAGGATGCCGCCCTGCTGGGAGCGGAACAGCTCGTCGAGAACCGACGCGTTGATCCCCGGCACGGGGATGTGCGTGCCGATCCGATAGACGACGAGCGCGCCGATCAGGAACAGCACGCGCTTCTTCAGGTCCGCGTAGCGGCTGCCGCTTTTCTGCGCCGGGTTGGTCGTGGCCAATTCGTTCTGCCTATTCGCTCAGGCTGCCGCCCGCGGCTTCGATCGCCGCGCGCGCACCCTTGGTTGCGGAAAGGCCCGACAGCTTTACCGCCTTGTCGAGCTTGCCCGTCTTGATCACTTTCGCCGTCTTGGCCAGCGCCGGCACGACGCCGGCCGCCTTCAGCGCCAGCAGGTCGATCTCGGTCACCGGAAGCCTGGCCAGGTCCGACAGGCGCACTTCCGCCGTGTCGTCGCGCATGCGCGAGACGAAGCCGCGCTTCGGCAGCCGCCGCTGCAACGGCATCTGGCCGCCTTCGAAGCCGACCTTGTGGAAGCCGCCGCTGCGCGAGCTCTGGCCCTTGTGACCCCGGCCCGCGGTCTTGCCAAGGCCCGAGCCGATGCCGCGGCCGACGCGGCGTCTGGCCTTGTTGCTGCCGGCCGCAGGCTTGATCGTGTTCATCCGCATCGTCGTGTCCTCGATCGCATTCCTCGGCCCGACAGGGCCAGATGGGTCCTGTTTCCGCGAAAACAACTCACGCCTTCGCCTCGGTGACCGTCAGCATGTAGCCGATCTTGGCCAGCATGCCGCGGATCTCCGGCGTGTCGGCGACTTCGACCGAGTGGCTGCGCCACTTCAGACCGAGGCCCGCGACCGTCGCCCGGTGATCGGGCTTCTTGCCCATCAGTCCGCGCACCAGCGTCACGCGCAGTCGCTTCGGTGCAGCCGAGGCATTCTTGTCCGCCGCCATGTTCAGGCCTCCGTCAGCTGCTCGACCGTCAGGCCGCGCTTGGCGGCGATGTCCGCCGGCGCACTGCAGTTCTCGAGCGCGTTGAGCGTCGCGCGCACGACGTTGTACGGATTGGTCGATCCATGGCACTTGGCCAGGATGTTGGTCACGCCGACGACGTCGAACACCGCCCGCATCGGGCCGCCGGCGATGACGCCGGTGCCTTCCGACGCGGGCTGCATGAAGACCTTGGTCGCGCCGTGCCGGCCGACGACCGCGTGGTGCAGCGACCCGCCTTTGAGACGCACCTTGATCATCCGGCGCCGGGCTTCCTCCATCGCTTTTTGCACCGCGACCGGCACTTCCTTCGCCTTCCCCTTGCCCATGCCGACCCGCCCGTCGCCGTCGCCGACGACCGTCAGCGCCGCGAACGCCAGGATGCGACCGCCCTTCACCACCTTGGTGACGCGGTTGATGCTGATCATCTTTTCGCGCAGGCCGTCGCCGCGATCGTCCTGCTGCTGCCTGCCTTGCTGCCTGCCCATCGGCTTTGCCATGTTCGGTCCCGTCCTCTGTTTGGCGCTAGAACTTCAGGCCGCCCTCGCGGGCGGCCTCGGCCAGCGCCTTGACGCGGCCGTGATACTTGTACCCCGAGCGGTCGAAGGCGACCGTCTCGATGCCCAGCGCTTTCGCCTTTTCGGCGATGCGCTTGCCGATCAAGGTCGCGGCCGCGCGGTTGCCGCCGTTCTTGGTGCCCGCGCGTATCTCGCCCTCGAGCGTCGAGGCGCTGGCCAGCACCTTGTCGCCTTCCGGCGCGATGATCTGCGCATAGATGTGGCTGTTGGACCGGCTGACCACCAGCCGGTTTGCCCGCTGCTCGGCGATGCGCGCCCGGGTTTTGCGGGCGCGGCGGACACGAGCTTCACTCTTGTTCATTAATCAGGTCTCCAGTCTCTCGGCCAAGCCGCTTACTTCTTCTTGGTTTCCTTGATCACGACTCGCTCATCGGCGTAGCGCACGCCCTTGCCCTTGTACGGTTCCGGCGGACGGTAGGCGCGGATCTCCGCGGCGACCTGTCCGACCTGCTGCTTGTCGACACCCCTGACGATGATTTCCGTCTGGACCGGAACCTCGGCCTTGACGCCCTTGGGCATCTGATGGACGACCGGATGCGAATAGCCGAGCGACAGGTTGAGCTTGTCGCCGGCGACCTGCGCCCGGTAGCCGACTCCGACCAGCGTCAGCCGCTTCTGGTAACCGTCGGTGACGCCCTTGACCATGTTGGCGACCAGCGCACGCATCGTCCCGTGCATCGCGCCGGCCTCGGCGTTCGCCGCCTTGAAGGTCAAGGTGTCGCCCGACTGCTCGATGCTGACGGTCGGACCGAAGCGGCGCGACAGCGAGCCCAGCGGACCCTTGACCGAGATTTCGCCGCCGGCGATCGTCACTTCGACTTTGGCCGGCAGCTTGATCGGATTGTTGCCGATGCGGGACATTTCGCTTGGCTCCCCGTCAGGCAACGATGCAAAGCACTTCGCCGCCGACCCCGGTGGCGCGCGCCTTGCGATCGGTCATCACGCCGTGCGACGTCGATACGATGGCGATCCCCAGCCCGTTCATCACGCGCGGGATATCGTCCTTGCTCTTGTAGATGCGCAGACCCGGCTTCGACACGCGCTCGATCTTCTCGATCACCGGCCGGCCGGCGTAGTACTTGAGCGAAATCTCGAGCTGCGGCTTGGCTTCGTCGCCGACGACGGCAAAGCCCTCGACGTAGCCTTCGTCCTTCAGCACCTTGGCGATCGCCAGCTTCACTTTCGACACCGGCATCTGCACGGTGGCTTTTTCCGCGAGCTGCGCGTTGCGGATACGCGTCAGCATGTCGGCGATCGGATCAGTCATGCTCATGAGTCACCCCTACCAGCTGGCCTTGACCACGCCGGGGATTTCGCCCCGCATCGCGATCTCGCGCAATTTGTTGCGGCCGAGGCCGAACTTGCTGTAGACGCCGCGCGGGCGGCCGGTCAGCTTGCAGCGGTTGCGCAGCCGGGTCGGGCTGGCGTCGCGCGGCAGCTGCTGCAGCTTGTGCCGCGCATCGAGACGGACGTCCTCGGACAGCTTGAAGTTGTTGATGACCGCGATCAGCTCGGCGCGCTTTTTGGCGTACTTCTTCACCGTCTTGCGGCGCTTCAGATCTCGGTTGATGACAGCCGTTTTAGCCATGGCGTCCTCAGTCTTTCAGTTCTTGAACGGAAATTTGAACGCGGCGAGCAGCGCCTTCGCCTCGGCATCGGTCTTCGCCGTCGTCGCGATCGTGATGTTCATGCCCCGCAGAGCGTCGATCTTGTCGTACTCGATCTCGGGGAAAATGATCTGCTCCTTGACGCCCATGTTGAAGTTGCCGCGGCCGTCGAACGAGCGGCCCGATACGCCGCGAAAGTCGCGCACGCGCGGCAGCGCGATCGACACCAGCCGGTCGAGAAACTCGTACATCCGCTGCTGGCGCAGCGTCACCATGCAGCCGATCGGGTAGCCGGTACGGATCTTCCACACGGCGATCGACTTCCTGGCCTTGGTGACGACCGGCTTCTGTCCGGAGATCTTCTGCATGTCGCCGACGGCGTTGTCGAGGATCTTCTTGTCGGCGATCGCCTCGCCCACGCCCATGTTCAGCACGATCTTGGAGATGCGCGGAACCTGCATCGCCGACTTGTAGCCGAATTGCGCGGTCAGCGCCGGCACGACTTCGTTCTTGTAGACTTCCTTCAGGCGCGCCATCGTCATGCTCCGAGCACTTCGCCGTTGGACTTGTAGAAGCGGACCTTGCGGCCGTCGTTCAACGTGCGGAATCCGATCCGGTCCGCCTTCTGCGTGACCGGGTTGTACACCGCCACGTTCGAGACGTGGATCGGTATCTCCTTGGTGATGATGCCGCCCGGCTGGTTCTTCATCGGGTTCGGCCGCGCGTGCTTCTTCACCTGGTTGATGCCGGCGACGACGACGTGCTGGTCATCGACGATCTGGGTGACGCTGCCGCGCTTGCCCTTGTCGCGGCCGGCGATGACGACGACGTTGTCGCCTTTCTTGATCTTGCGCATGGTCAGAGCACCTCCGGCGCCAGCGATACGATCTTCATGAAGCGCTCGGTGCGCAGCTCGCGCGTCACCGGCCCGAAAATGCGCGTGCCGATCGGCTCGAGCTTCGGCGTCAGCAGCACCGCCGCATTGCTGTCGAACTTGATCTTGGCGCCATCATCGCGGCGCACGCCCTGCCGCGTGCGCACGACGACCGCGTTGTAGATCTCACCCTTCTTGACCCTGCCCCGCGGCGCCGCATCCTTGACAGTGACCTTGATCACGTCGCCGATGTGCGCGTAACGGCGCTTGGAGCCGCCGAGCACCTTGATGCACATGACGCGGCGGGCGCCGGTGTTATCGGCGACATCGAGCATTGACTGCATCTGAATCATTGCAACACTCTCCAACTTGACCGCTGCGGCAACTATCGGCGGCGGCCAGTTTTGGAACCCGTGAGGGTAGCCCGCCGCCAGCGCCTGGACTAAAGCTTCACCCAGCTGGCGGCCGGGGAAACGAAAAGTATGGCAGGATTTGTGCTTATGCGCAAGTCCCGCGCGCAATCAAAGGCTTAGATTACCTTCGCCTTCTCGATCAGGCGCTTGACCCGCCACGCCTTGGTCTTGGCCAGCTTGCGGCACGCCTCGATCTCGACCAGGTCGCCTTCCTTGTACTCGTTGCTCTCGTCGTGCGCGTGGTATTTGCGCGAGCGCGTGACGACCTTGCCGTACAGCGGATGCTTGACGCGGTGCTCGACCAGGACGGTGACGGTCTTGTCCATCTTGTCGCTGACGATGCGCCCGATCTGCGTCTGGATCAGGCTGCCTTTGCTAGCGCCCGGCGGCGATGCCGCCGGGGCGTCCTGCGTATTTGCTTGCGCGTTCATGGCCGTTGCGCCTTCTGGTGGAGCAGCGTCCGTACCCGGGCGATGTTGCGCCGGACGTCCGTCAGCTTCGAGTGATTGGTGAGCTGCTGGGTGGCCTTCTGCATGCGCAGCCCGAACTGCTCGCGCAGCAGCGCTTGCAGCTCGGTGCCGAGCTCTTCGGGCGACTTCGCGTTCAGATCTTTTCTGCGTTCCGAGGTTTTCATCGAGTCTCCTCTTTAGCCGCCGAGCAATCGATGCACGAATATCGTCTTGATCGGCAGCTTGGCGGCGGCGAGTGCGAACGCCTCCCGGGCGAGCGCCTCGTCGACGCCATCCATTTCGTAGAGCACCTTGCCCGGCACGATCTCGGCGACGTAGTACTCCGGGTTCCCCTTGCCGTTGCCCATGCGGACCTCGGCCGGCTTCTGCGACACCGGCTTGTCGGGGAAAATGCGGATCCAGATTCTGCCGCCCCGCTTGATGTGGCGCGTCATCGCCCGGCGCGCGGCCTCGATCTGGCGGGCCGTGAGCCGGCCGCGGGCGGCGGCCTTCAGGCCGTACTCGCCGAAGCTCACCTTGGCGCCAACGGTCGCAACGCCCTTGTTGCGGCCTTTCTGCTCCTTGCGGTACTTCCTTCTAGCTGGCTGCAGCATTCTTCACTCCCGCGCTCTTGCGCACGCGCTTCGGCGCCTCCGGCGCCGGTGCCGGCGCCGCCTGCGGCTCGCCGTTGTGCGGCATCACTTCACCCTTGAATACCCAGACCTTGATGCCGATGACGCCATACGTCGTCTTGGCCTCGGCAAAGCCGTAGTCGATGTCGGCGCGCAACGTGTGCAGCGGCACGCGGCCCTCGCGATACCACTCGGTCCGCGCGATCTCGATTCCGTTCAGCCGTCCGGCGCTCATGATCTTGATGCCCTGCGCGCCCAGCCGCATCGCGTTCTGCATCGCGCGCTTCATCGCGCGGCGGAACATGATCCGCTTCTCCAGCTGCTGCGCGATCGAGTCGGCGACCAGCTGCGCGTCGATCTCGGGCTTGCGGATCTCCTCGATATTGAGGCCTACCTCGGTGCCCATCATCTTGCGCAGCTCGGCGCGCAGCGTCTCGATGTCCTCGCCCTTCTTGCCGATGACGACGCCGGGGCGCGCGCTGTGGATCGTGATCCGCGCATTCTTCGCCGGCCGCTCGATCGTGATCTTGCCGACCGAGGCGTGCGCCAGCTTCTTCTTCAGATAAGCGCGGACCTTGATGTCCTCGTTGAGGATCGTCGGAAAATGCTTGCTGTTGGCGTACCACTTCGATGCCCAGTCGCGGTTGACGGCAAGGCGGAAGCCGGTCGGATTGATCTTCTGTCCCATGAGCTATTCCTTTTTGCCGTCACCGACGGTGACATGGATGTGGCAGGTCTGCTTGAGTATCACGTTGCCGCGGCCCTTGGCCCGCGCGGTGAAGCGGCGCAGATTGGTCGCCTTGTCGAGATAGATCGTCTCGACCTTGAGCTCGTCGACATCGGCGCCGTCGTTGTGTTCGGCATTGGCGATCGCCGACTCGAGCACCTTCTTGATGATCTTCGCGCCCTTCTTCGGGCTGAAGGCCAGCACGTTGAGCGCCCGGTCGACCGGCAGGCCGCGGATCTGGTCGGCGACCAGCCGGCCCTTCTGGGCCGAGAGGCGCACGCCGCGCAGGATCGCTGTGGTTTGCATGTCTTGCTCCTTACCTCTTCGGCGGCGGCGTCGTCGGCGCTGCGACCTTCTTATCGGCAGAGTGACCCTTGAACGTGCGGGTCAATGCGAACTCGCCGAGCTTGTGGCCGACCATGTTCTCGGACACGTATACCGGAATGTGCTGCTTGCCGTTGTGCACGGCGACGGTCAGGCCCACGAAATCGGGTGTGATCGTCGAGCGCCGCGACCAGGTCTTGATCGGTCGCTTGTCCGACGTCGCTCGCGCCGCCTCCACCTTCGCCTGCAGGTGATGGTCGACGAACGGTCCCTTCTTGATCGAACGTGCCATGGTCCCTTATCCCTTTTTCGCGGCTTGCCGGCGGCGGACGATCATGCCGTCGGTTCGCTTGTTGCGACGCGTCTGATAGCCCTTGCTCGGCGTGCCCCAGGGCGACATCGGATGGTGCCTGCCGCCGCCGCCGTTGGTGCGTCCACCCATCGGGTGGTCGACCGGATTCATCGCGATGCCGCGCACCGTCGGGCGGATGCCGCGCCAGCGGTTGGCGCCGGCCTTGCCGATCGAGCGCAGGCTGTGCTCTTCGTTGCCGACGGTGCCGATCGTCGCGCGGCAGTCGACGTGCACCTTGCGGATCTCGCCCGAGTGCATGCGCAGCTGCGCGTACGCGCCTTCGCGCGCCAGGAGCTGCACCGACGCGCCCGCGGAGCGCGCGATCTGCGCGCCCTTGCCGGGCAGCATCTCGACGCAATGAATCGTCGTGCCGACCGGGATATTGCGCAGCGGCAGACAGTTGCCGGCCTTGATCGGCGCTTCGGCGCCGCTCATCAGTTGCGTGCCGGCCGAGACGCCCCGGGGCGCCACGATGTAGCGGCGCTCGCCGTCGGTGTAGAGCAGCAGCGCCAGGTGCGCGCTGCGGTTCGGATCGTATTCGAGCCGCTCGACCGTCGCCGCGATGCCGTCCTTGTTGCGCCGGAAATCGACCAGCCGATAGTGCTGCTTGTGCCCGCCACCCTTGTGCCGGGTCGTGATGTGCCCGTTGTTGTTGCGCCCCGATCCGCGCTTCTTGCTTTCGGTCAGCGCGTTGAACGGCGCGCCCTTGTGCAGCTCGGGCGTGACGACCTTGACCAGCGAGCGCCGGCCCGGTGAAGTGGGTTTGACTTTGATCAGTGCCATGTCAGCCCTCTTGGGCGAAGTTGATTTCCTGGCCCGGCTTCAGGCTCACGTACGCCTTTTTCCAGTGGCGCCGCCGGCCGCTGTAGGCGCCGAAGCGCTTGGCCTTGCCCTTGACGTTGGCGATCCGCACCGCCTCGACGTCGACCTTGAACAGAAGCTCGACCGCGGCCTTCACTTCCGGCTTGGTCGCATCCTGCATGACGCGGAAAACGACCTGCGAATGCTGGTCGGCGATTTGCGTCGCCTTCTCCGACACCGTCGGCGCGAGCAGCAGCGTGAGCAGTCGCTCGGGCTTGTATTTCACGCCGGGCGCTTTCGCCGGCGTCCTGGCGGATGTTTTCGCCGCCTTCTTGTCGGCCGTCTTCGCCGCCGTCTTGTCGGCCGTCTTCGCGGCGGTCTTGTCGGCCGTCTTCGCCGCCGTTTTCGCGGCGGCCTTTGCAGCCTTTTTCTCCGCCGTCTTTGCTGACGCCTTCGCGGATTTGCTGGTTGTGGCCTTTGCTTTGGTCGGGCTCATCCCAGAATCTCCTCGAATTGCGCGACTGCCGCCTTGGTCAGCAGCACATTGTCGAAGCGCACCAGGCTGACCGGATCGACCTCCCGCGCTTCGAGCACCAGCACGCCGGCCAGGTTGCGCGACGACAGGAACACGTTGTCGTCGAACTTGTCGGTGACGACCAGCACGCTGCCGGTCAGGCCGAAGCCCTTGATCTTTTGCGCGAACAATCTCGTCTTCGGCGCGTCGATGGCAAATTGCTCGACCACCGACAGGCGATTCTCGCGAACCAGTTGCGACAGGATCGCAGCGATGCCGGCGCGGAACATCTTGCGGTTGACCTTCTGCGAGAAATTCTCGTCGGGCGAGCTCGGGAAGATCTTGCCGCCGCCGCGCCAGAGCGGACTGTTCGCCTGGCCGGCGCGGGCGCGGCCGGTGCCCTTTTGCGCCCACGGCTTCTTGTGCGACTTGTTGATGTCGGCGCGGCCCTTCTGCTTGCGGTTGCCGCTGCGCGCATTGGCCTGGTACGCGGTCACCAGCTGATGAATCAGCGCTTCGTTGTACTCGCGGCCGAACAGCGCGTCGGAGGCGGCATGCGTCGCCGCGGACTTGCCGCTGTCGTCGATCAGTTTGAGATCCATGTCAGGCCCCCTTCTTCAGCGGGGCCTTGGCGGCCGGCCGGACGACGATGTGGCCGCCGTCGGCGCCGGGAACCGCGCCCTTGACCAGCAAAAGGCCGCGCGCCGCATCGACGCGGACGACCTTCAACGTTTGCACGGTGCGATTGACGTTGCCGTACTGGCCGGCCATGCGCTTGCCCGGAAACACGCGGCCGGGGTCCTGCGCCATGCTGATCGAGCCGGGCGCATTGTGCGAGCGCGAATTGCCGTGCGAAGCGCGGTTCGAGCTGAAGTTGTGCCGCTGGATCGCGCCGGAGAAGCCGCGACCCTTGGTCGTACCGGAAACGTCGACCAGCTGTCCGACGGCGAAAGTCTCGACGCTTACCGTCTCGCCCAGCTTGAGGCTCGCGAGCTGCTCGGCGGAGACCGGGAATTCCTTCAACAGCTCGCCCGCTTCGACGCCCGCCTTGGCCAGATGCCCGGCCTGCGGCTTGGTGACGCGGCTGGCGCGGCGCTTGCCGTAGGTCAGCTGGACGGCGGTGTAGCCGTCGGCCTCCTGCGTCTTGATCTGCGTAATGCGATTGTTGGCGACGTCGAGCACCGTCACCGGAACGGCGGCGCCGTCGTCGGTGAAGATCCGCGTCATGCCGACTTTACGGCCGACCAGTCCTAGACTCATTTTCGTCTTCCTTCAAAGCCGCCGATTACGATTGACCGGCGGCGAGTTTTCAAACGTGCGCTCTATTCAAATACTGTCTTGCAACATTCTTCTGTCACGTAACTGTGCGCTCGTTCGCGGTCACATCCCCGCTTCGCGGGGCCCCCCTGCTCCGCGCTCGCTCGCGTTACTGGAGCTTTATCTCCACATCGACGCCGGCCGGCAGATCGAGCTTCATCAGCTGGTCGACGGTCTTGTCGGTCGGATCGATGATGTCCATCAGCCGCAGATGCGTGCGTATCTCGAGCTGGTCGCGCGACGTCTTGTTCACATGCGGCGAGCGCAGGATGTCGAACCGCTCGATCTTGGTCGGCAACGGCACCGGACCCTTGACGACGGCGCCCGACCGCTTCGCGGTCTCGACGATTTCCTGCGCCGACTGGTCGATCAGCTTGTAGTCGAACGCCTTCAGGCGGATGCGGATTCTCTGGTTCTGCATTTGAATTCCCGGTTGACTGCTGCTTCTTCCGCGTTACTCGAGCACTTTGGCCACGACGCCGGCGCCGACGGTGCGGCCGCCTTCGCGAATCGCAAAGCGCAAGCCCTCTTCCATCGCAATCGGCGCAATCAGGGTCACCGTCATCTGGATGTTGTCCCCGGGCATCACCATCTCCGTCCCCGCCGGCAGCTCCACACTCCCCGTCACGTCCGTCGTCCGGAAGTAAAACTGCGGCCGGTACCCCGGAAAGAACGGCGTATGCCGCCCGCCCTCTTCCTTGCTCAGGATGTACACCTCGCAGCTGAACTTGGTGTGCGGCGTAATGCTCCCCGGCTTGGCCAGCACCTGCCCACGCTCCACCTCTTCCCGCTTGGTACCCCTGAGCAGAACACCGACGTTGTCGCCCGCCTGCCCCTGGTCCAAGAGCTTCCGAAACATCTCCACCCCGGTGCACACCGTGGCCAGTGTGGGCTTCAGCCCCACGATCTCCAGGTTGTCGCCCACCTTCACGATCCCGCGCTCCACCCGCCCGGTCACCACCGTGCCCCGGCCCGAGATGCTGAACACGTCCTCCACCGGCATCAGGAACGGCCCGTCGATCAGCCGCTGCGGCTGCGGAATGTAGCTGTCCAGCGCATCGGCCAGCTTCAGGATCGAGCCTTCCCCCATCTCGCTCTTGTCCCCGTCCAGCGCCATCTTCGCGCTGCCGATCACGATCGGCGTCTTGTCCCCCGGAAACTGGTACTTGCTCAGCAGCTCCCGGATCTCCATCTCCACCAGCTCCAGCAGCTCCGCATCGTCCACCATGTCCGCCTTGTTCATGTACACGATGATGTACGGCACCCCCACCTGCCGCGCCAGCAGGATGTGCTCGCGCGTCTGCGGCATCGGCCCGTCCGCCGCGCTCACCACCAGGATCGCCCCGTCCATCTGCGCCGCCCCGGTGATCATGTTCTTGATGTAGTCGGCGTGCCCCGG
>Ga0070704_100001906_pt1 | contig 11514 bp, 12 predicted proteins | sample KBSK5252metaG_FD_65467 | JGI IMG/M metagenome (GOLD analysis project Ga0070704, IMG submission 65467) | Corn, switchgrass and miscanthus rhizosphere microbial communities from Kellogg Biological Station, Michigan, USA - KBS K5-25-2 metaG | ecosystem: Host-associated > Plants > Roots >... | reverse complement strand
GCTTCATCAGCCGGACGGTATGATCACGCAAGTCCGCCAAGCCAGCCAAGCCCGCCCATGCCACGACCCCAATCAGGTACGAATTAATGGTATCTGCCGATTTTGGGCCCGCCATGTCTCCCGAGCCGAACACAGGTGTGTGTGGTGGAATGAAGGCTTTTGCATTGAGTACTATGGGACGCTGAAGCCTTGCGGCCCTGAAGTTCGGTGTTAGAGCGGGAGGGCGGGAAATGACGCGCCAAAGCGCTTACCTGAAGGCTTTTGCACTTATTACCACTGAGACGCTACCGCGCGGCGCCAAGGCTCCAGCCACGCGCCTGGCGAAATTTGCGATCAGCCGCCGATGCGCGCAGTGCCGGAGTGGCCGTCGTTCCTGACCCACCGCACGGTCGAGCCGTTGCGCGTGAGCTTGTAGCAATAGGTCTTGCCGTCCATCCAGCTCGACCATCGCTGGCAGAGCTGATCTTTTCCTACCCACCACTTACCGGTATCTGAGGAGCCGTCGCCGCGCGAGAGGCTCGCGGCGATCGTGCTCATCTTGCCAGACATGCGGCCGCTGGCGGCATAGCGGATGGGCAGCTCAAACCCCGAGATGTTGAGATAGACGGTCTTGCCGCTGATCGCCTTGCGCAGCTCGTCGCCAGCGAGGCTGGACTGCCCAGCGAGCGAAGCTGCGGCCGGGAGCAAAAGCCCCGCAGCTACAACAAATGCTCCGATTTTCATTGCTTCGCCTTTGTTGTTTTTGAACTGACACGGAAGCACGGGCTTTTCTCCCATATGAACCTTCAGGAAGAGATTTTCCTGAAGAATGCATAAACTCAGCAAACCTAGCGCCCCAACCCCAATGTTGAGAGCTGGGACGCTAGATACGCCTTCACGCGTTGCCGGAGGGAATACCGGCACCAATCGGACCACATCTTCGGTTAGACGGGGGGACTTCCGATGAAAACGATGTGGGCTGCAATTAAAGCTTAAGGGGAAGCCCTATAAAGAACTGGTCAAAATTGCTCACTCACCGATCATTTGCCGTCGGAACCCTTTGTGATGCCGGGAGTCTCATTGCAAAACCATGTTCAATAATGAGCTATGGACAGTGACCAACCGCTGCTTACGAATCTCGATTATGAGTACACGGCTAGAACTTCGCGTCGCGTTGTACTTCTCCCATTGGGTCCCTCGCCGGGTAGTCATAGAGAAGTATCCCGGTCGGGCGCTTAGGAGAAGCCCGCGTTTTCCGGCGACTTTGTCCTTCGACGCCTCACTGGCCATCTTTGGGCTCGGTGAAGACACCTAAGCCATCCATTCATATGCATTTTCAAGGGACGGTGCAAACCTTGCCTGCGTCATGCGGGAGGCGAGGGGTGATGCTGACACAGCACGAAGCGCGGCGTATCGCCAGCAACATCGCCAAGCTGCCGACTTTTCTAGCAGCGCAATCTCATGAAGAATGAGAAAAGCCCCGCCAGGTGAGCAGCGGGGCTTTCAAGAACCACGATTTGCAGAGTCCCACGACCTCTGCCTATTTGTGTAACGTAGCGTCCAGGGTGGGAATGGGTGGCGGCATGAAGCTGGTAAAGGCGCAGGTAAAAAACTATCGCAGCATTATTGACTCGGGTCCCTTTGATGTAGAGCGCACCAAGACCATTTTGGTCGGCCCAAACGAAGCGGGTAAGACAGTCCTCCTTCGCGCTTTGCAGCAAATCAATCCACCTGATGACGTTCCTAAGTTTGAGGCTTTACGCGATTACCCGCGGTCCCATTACAGCGACATCGCAACGGGAAGGGTAGATCCAGCGAAGACTGATGTCGCGATCGGCTATTTCATTCTCGATGAGTATGATTTGGGGGCGCTGCCACCGGACTTCCGCAACTCAATTTATATTGTCGGTCGGAGGTTGGATAATAGTCGGTGGCATCGTCTCGAAGGTGGACCAAGGCCAAAGGTTCTTGCCGAAGTAAAAACCGAACTTCAGCTATTGGCATCACACATGGACCAAAACGCTGGTTCCAATGAGGATGCTTCCACACACAAAAAACCAACCGCGGACCTGGCTTCAATCGTTTCCGTATGCAGTGACGAGAGCCCGATCAATGGCGAGCTTGCGGTCAAACTGAGCAACTGGCTTACAAGAAATTTGCGTTACGTTTCGCAGCAGGAGGCACAAGAGGTCGCTCGCCTCGAAATGCTGCAAGCGGCTTGCGGCATTGAACGGCGGCGCAATGAAGTGCTGAACACCCTGGAGGAACGGCTTCCTGTCTTCGTATTTTTTAGCAACTACTTCCGAGTCCATCCCATCATCCATCTTGAGCATTTCGCCACGAGAATCGCGCAGGGATTGCTCGATGACGAACAGTACGATTTTGGGAACGAATGTCTCCTGAAACTGCTTGGGTTTACCGCTCGTGATTTATCCGAACTCGGCAAGACCAATGAGCCCGACCCATCTAGCCAAGCGGCTTTTAAGGTTTACCGCGACCAACTCGATAGGCGGGCCTATCAATTGAACGCCGCAAGCGTAAGGCTTACTGACGAAATCCGCTCAGTTTGGAACTCCACGCGACGAAGCGGGGAAGCTGACCGTCTGCGCATCAGTGCCGATGGGCAATACCTCAAGGTGGCTGTTGAGGATGATCTCGGCGTTGAGATTGAACTTAATCAGCGGTCCGAGGGCTTTCAGTGGCTTGTGTCCTTCTTGATCGTGTTTTTTGCTGAAGCGGGAGGCAAATATAGGAACGCCATACTTCTGCTTGACGAGCCGGCCTTAGGCTTGCACGGACTCAAACAACGCGAGTTTCGAGAGACCCTCTCACGATTGTCTTTGTCTAACCAAACGATCTATACGGCTCATTCGCCGTTCCTAATCGGGCCAGACGAGTTGGACCTGGCGAGGATTGTTGAATTGATTGACCGTAGGAGCGGGACAAAAGTTCATACCCTCGCGACTGCCGAAGACCCGACCGCACTTCTCCCCTTGCAGGAGGCACTTGGCTACGACCTAGTGCAAGGGTTGTTTTCACAGCAGCGCAACCTGCTGCTGGAGGGTCTTGTCGAGCTTTGGTATTTGCAAGCCACTAGTGAGTTGCTTAAGTCCGCCGGTCTTGCTTATCTGGACGAACGGATCGAACTCCTTCCATGTGACAGTGCTAGGAAGCTCGTCTATTACGCCACCATGCTGCATGCCCATTCGCTTAAGGTGGCAGGCCTTCTCGATGCGACTGCTGAGGAAGCGAAAAAGCAAGAAGCTCTGGCTCAAAAACTCGGTCACAGAGGGTTGATCCGTATTCATGATGTTTATGCAGGCAAAGTAAGAGCACCACAAATCGAGGATTTGCTCAGAATGACCCTTATCAGGGTCGCCAAAGAGGAGCTGAATTGGGATGTCTCGGCCGAGGCGGCAGTCAAACCTGACCAAGCAATCACAGACGTGTTCGCCTCTTACGCGACCGGCTTTTCAAGATACAAGCTCGCCCGTGGCTATCTAAAATGGACCAGCGAGCATGAAGCAAACGAGATTACGCCAGACGAACGAGCGCAGTGGTTCAATTTGTTCAGTAAGATCAACTCGGCTCTGCGGTGAGGGTCCAAATCTAGCTCATATCCGCTTAGGGTCGATGCTGTCGATAAACGTTTTTCGATTCACGCCCTTGGGAGGAGAGAGATGTATCCACTCACCCTGCAAGCCCAGATCATGCGTCATATGCTGAACCTCGCCAAAGACATGGCGAGCGGTGACTTGTTGGAGTCGCGCAAGAACCTCGAAGAGTACCCATTGCGCGGGGACCCGAGTGTATTCGACCAAATCATGCGGGCTCGAGCCGTTCAGGACAGGATGTGGGGCCGCGAGGTAGATGACACCAAGAACGACCCGTGGCGTTGGAGCACCTACATCTCTCATTGCGCTATCCGATGGATGCGTGACCCACATAATTGGACGCGAGAAGACACCGACGACTTCTACGACGCCATGATAGAGACGGCCGCGATATGCGCCGCTGCAGCTGAGAGCGTACTGAGACAGAGAAATGCGAATGGACGTACTTTCTACGAGCCGGCGCCGGGGAATGGCAAATAGATGACCAACGCACTTAGGCCTAGCGGCACTCCCCCTACTGGGGGCCGATTGTCACGACTTGGCAGCGCCGATAGCCGATTCACCCATCCCGCGCTGAGAGGCCCGACGGAAAGCTTCGGAGAGTAGCGCCAGACCGTCTTCCGGCGAGGCCAAGCTGTTCGCCGGTGCCGGCTGCACGTACGCCGGTTTCACCGTGTAATGCACATGGGAGCCGCCAGCACCGGCATTTAGCCGGTCGCACTCCGCCTGCGCGCGCTCCTCGGTTGCGAAGCAAAGAAGCTCGCCGTTCCGGACGACGGGATGAGAGGCTGCGCCAAAGATGCTTTGAGCGCTACGGTGCGTCCACACCGTATAGAAGTGCTGATTGCTGTCCATTTTTGCGGAAATCCCCCGAATGCGAACCGCCGAATGAACGACCGCATATCCGGCTTGGTTCCGGCCCCCGTTCCAGTGCCGGCGAAGTCCCGGTCGCCGGTCACAGGGAGATGCCGAGTTTCCCGAGCGTCCACGCCATCGCGGCATAGAGCAAAAGCGTCACAAGGCAGGACAAGCCGAGTGCAGGCCAGAAGCCAGCCCCATTGCGCAACAGCGCAGGCAGGACAAGGAACATCGGCAGCGTCGGCAGCACGAACCAGAAGGTCGATTGCGACAGTGCCGCAACCGCTTCCGTATCGGAGGTGTCCCGCCACAGCCAAATGAAGGCGAGGATAGAGATGAGCGGCAGCGACAAGATCACGGCGCCAATGGCGGGGCTGCGCTTGGCGGCCTCCGACGCCGCGGCGATCACGACGCCGGATAGCAAAGCCTTGATGACGGCGTAGAGCATGATCAGACTCCCGCGGTTGTGAGAACTGGTTGTTGAACCCTCATTTCTTGTAGAGGGCGTACGCCGCGTAGCACAGCGTAACGGCTAGGATCGGCCGTAGCACGCGTTCAGGCACAACGCCCGCAAGTCGCGCGCCGATGAGGATGCCGGGGATCGACCCGCACAACAGCGCAAGCAGCAGGCTTCCGTCGACATTGCCAAGACCGAGATGGCCGAGGCCGCCGAGAAGCGTGAGCGGCATGGCATGAGTAATATCGGAGCCAACGAGGCGCTTGGCCGGAAGCGCTGGATAAAGCGCGGCGAGCACAGTGACACCGATCGCGCCCGCGCCAACAGAGGTCAGAGTGACGAGCAGCCCCAGCGCCACGCCAAATAGCACGGTCTCAATCGTGCGTGGCGGGACGTCGCCAAGGTCTTCCTGGGGCGCCGTGCGCGTGACGAAGGGGTAGACAACGATGGCAATCGCGCTCAGGGGAAGTGCAACGACGAGGCCCATCCTGATCCAGCGCCCGAGTACCGCAGTATCGATGTTGAAATAGGCGATGGCCGCAAGCAGCAGCGCAGCGGCCGGAAGACTTCCCGTCGCGAGCCGGAACACGATCGGCCAGTCGACGTGATCGGAAAGATGGTGGCGCCAGCTCCCAGCCGTCTTGGTGATCGAAGCATAGAGCAGGTCGGTACCGACCGCGACTTGCGGGCTGATCCCAAAACTCGAGATCAGTAGAGGTGTCATCAGCGAGCCGCCGCCGACGCCGGTCAGGCCGACGAGAAAGCCGACGCTTGCGCCAGCCGCAACGAGCGGCAGCAAGGCGACTGCCGAGCTCAAGTCACCCATGCCTGGAAAGCCTCCCCTTGCGGCGAGCCTCGCGCCCCTTTGAAGAGCCTTGGTTAGGTCGCTTCGATTATAGACGGCCTAGAGCTCGATCAGAACCGGCACTCCTGCCGAGCGGAGCAGAACGGCAACCTCCTGCGCGCGCCGATTGAATTCGGCTTCATCGGCCGGACTGTCACCGAGATCGGCGCAAACGCCGCGGGCGAGAAGCGCGCGGTTCAGCACGAGCACGTTGTCGCCGACCGCAGGCGCGCCTGCTTGCGCCCATGTTATGACGCCGCCGGCCACGGTGGCACCGTCGATGGCGCTGACCAGAACGAAATTGCCGGTACCCGGAAGGTCGCGGAATAGGTCGAGAGCGGTTGCGCGGCCGAGCAGAACGCGGCAATCGGCGATGTCATTGACGCCACAAGCATGCGCTGGAGTGGAGGCAAGCGTCTCGAAATCGACCAGCGCCGAGACGCTCATGCTGGTGACGGGCGTGAGGTCGGTCGCGGTCCGAAGCAGATAGCCTGCCTCGGGATCGAACGGCGTCTCGGAGAGCCACACCAGCCGCGCCTCGATGACGTCGGCATTGACAGGGCGCCGTGCGGTTTCGGACAGAACCGCACCGCGGGAAATATCGAGGTCGGTGTCGAGTACGAGCGTGACGGCATCGCCCTTCGAGGCAACCGGCATGTCGCCGTCCATGCTGGCGATACGGCGCAAGGTAGCGCCAAGACCGCTGCGGGCATCGACGATACGGTCGCCGACCTTGATGCGGCCGGAGGTGACCGTGCCGGCATAGCCGCGGAAGTCGCCGGCGGCGCGCAGCACGAGCTGAACCGGAAGGCGGAACGGCGCGTCGACAAGCTCAGCCACGGGATCGACGGCTTCGAGATAATCGAGCAGCGTCGGCCCCGCATACCAAGGCATTGCAGTAGAGCGATAGACGACATTATCTCCCGTGAGCGCAGCAACGGGGATGGTCATGACTTGCGCAAAATTGAAGCTTCCGGCCATGGCGAGGAAATCGCGCTCGATATCGCGATAGCGCGCCTCGGACCAGCCGACCGCATCCATCTTGTTGACCGCGAGCACGACCTTCTTGATGCCGACCAGATCGCAGATCGCGGCGTGACGCCGGGTCTGACGCTTGGCGCCATGGCGCGCATCGACCAGGAGAATGGCGATGTCGGCGTGCGAGGCGCCGGTCGCCATGTTGCGTGTGTATTGCTCGTGCCCTGGGGAATCGATGATGATAAAGCGCCGGCCAGGCGTCTCGAAATAGCGCCAAGCGATGTCGATGGTGATGCCCTGCTCGCGCTCGGCCTGGAGGCCGTCGAGCAGCAGACTGAAATCGATCTTCTCGCCGTTGACGGCACGGTTCTGCGAGGCAAGCGCGACTGCCGCGCGCTGATCGTCGGTGACGCCGGCGGCATCCCACAAGAGGCGGCCAATCAGAGTCGACTTGCCATCATCGACCGAGCCGCAGGTGAGCAGCTTGACCAGCGCCCCGGCTTGCGTAGCCCTGACCGTCCTCGGTCCGACCGAAACCTCATCCCTGAGCGCTGCCACATGCATCAGAAATAGCCCTCGCGCTTTTTCATCTCCATGGCGCCCGCCGTGTCATGATCGATCAGACGCCCTGCCCGCTCAGAAACCCGCGCAGCGAGCGTTTCCTCCACGACGGATTCGATGTCGTCGGCGTCGGATTCAATTGCTGCGGTCAGCGGCCAGCAGCCCAGCGTGCGGAACCGCACCTTGCGGAGCACCGGCCGCTTGCCGGGCTCGAAGCGCATGCGCTCGTCGGCCACGACGAGCAGCTGACCGTTGCGCGACACCACCGGCCGCTCGGCGGCGAAATAGAGGGGAACCACGTCGAGCTTCTCCAGCTGGATGTAGCGCCACACGTCGCCTTCGGTCCAATTCGACAGGGGAAAGACGCGCACCGTCTCGCCCTTGCCGAGGCGGCCATTCAGGAGTTGCCACATCTCCGGACGCTGGCGGCGCGGCTCCCAGCGGTGACCTGCGGAGCGGAACGAGAACACCCGTTCCTTGGCGCGCGAACCTTCCTCGTCGCGGCGTGCCCCGCCGAAGGCCGCATCGAAGCCGCCGGTGTCAAGGGCCTGACGCAGCGCAACAGTCTTCATCACGTCGGTATAAACCGAAGGCGGATGGTCGAACGGGTTGATGTTGCGCGCCAAGCCGTCGTGGTTGGTGTGCACGATCAGATCGAGGCCAAAATCGCGCGCCGTCCTGTCGCGGAAAGCGATCATCTCCGGAAACTTCCAAGTCGTATCGACGTGCAGAAGCGGGAAAGGTGGCTTGGCCGGCCAGAAGGTTTTCCGCGCAAGATGCAACAGGACCGTCGAGTCCTTCCCGACGGAGTAAAGCAGCACCGGCGCGCGGAACTGCGCTGCGGCCTCACGGAAGATGTGGATGCTCTCCGCTTCCAGCAGCTTGAGATGGGAGGTAAGCGCGGTCATGCGGCCTTGCCTTCCCGGTTCGGGTTCATGTGCAAGCCACACTCCTTCTTTTCCTCGTGTTCCCACCACCAGCGCCCGGCGCGCGGGTTCTCGCCCGGCTGCACGGCGCGCGTGCACGGCGCGCATCCGATTGAGATGAAGCCGCGAGCATGCAGTGGATTGACGGGGATGTTGTTGGCGGCGATGTAGGCGGTGAGATCCTGCGTGGACCAGTCGACGACGGGATTGACCTTCATGAGCGCGCGTTCCTCGTCCCAGGCGGCGAGAGGCGCGGCTGCCCTCTCGTCGGAATGCTCGCGCCGGATGCCGGTGATCCAGCCTTGCGCGCCCTTAAGCTCGCGGGTCAGAGGCCGCACTTTGCGCACCTCACAGCAGGCCTTGCGGTTCTCGACTGAATTCTTGAAGCCGAACACACCATCGCGTGAGACGAGAGCCTCGACTTCGCTCGCCTCAGGCGCGACCAGGCGGATGCGGATGCCGTAGCGGATTTCGGAAATCTCGACGGTCTCGAGCACCTCGGGAAAGAGACGCCCAGTATCGAGCGTGAACACGTCGATGTCGGCGCCGGATTCGGCGATGGCGTGCAGGATCGCCTGGTCCTCGAGGCCGAGATTGGTGGAGAAGGCGATGCGTCCCTCGATTCTCCGGCGCATCTCCCGGATGCGGTCGGGCAGGTTCTTCACTCTCACGAGACGGAGGTTGAGTTCATCGGCTTCATTCTTGGAGGCATTCCAGCGGAGCGGCTGAGGGTTACGCAAGCCGGGCTGATAGGCATGACGCAGCCGCGTGAGCGCCGCCTTCCAGGTCTCGATCGTCCCTTCGTGGGCGACCTCGGCGGTATCGAAGCCGGAGCGCAACAGGAACGGGGCCAAATCCGGGATCATGTAACCGATGGCTCTGATCTCGCCCTTGAAGCCATGCCGCTCACGTAACAAGACGGCAAGAGAGTAGCCTCGCCCGTCTCCGAAGGCATGAAAGCGAAGCGCGACAACTCCGCCTGCCGCGGCGGCTGCCTCAAGCGCGGCGGCGTCGGCGGTCGGCTCGAGCACCGTTGTCGGCTCGCTGACATTGGCGATGACGGAGCCGGTATGAAGATCAAACAGCGCCATAGAGTGCCTCCTTGAAGGGCGCCGGCCCGATCCTTCGCCACGTGGCGAGGAAGTCCTCGCCGCCGGTGCGATTGGCGAGATAGGTCTCGATGATGGTGTCGATCGCCTGAGGCACGGCCTCGGCCCGGAAGCCGGGGCCTATGATGGTGCCGATCGCGGCGTCATCCTTGGGACTGCCGCCGAGCGAGATCTGGTAAAGCTCAGTACCTTTCTTGTCGACGCCGAGGATGCCGATATTGCCTGCATGGTGATGGCCGCAGGCATTGATGCAGCCCGACATGTTGAGCCTGAGCGGACCGATCAGCTCCTGTCGCTTCGGATCCTCGAACCGCTTGGCGATCTCCTTGGCAATCGGGATCGAGCGCGCATTGGCGAGATTGCAGTAGTCGAGCCCAGGGCAGCAGATCATGTCGCCTAAGAGATCGTTGTTACCAACGGCGAGCCCAACTCTCACGAGCGCGTCATACACCGCAACGAGATCGGCCCGCGCGACATGCGGCAGCACGAGATTCTGGGTGTAGTTGACCCGAAGCTCGTTGTGGCTGTAGCGCTCCGCCAAATCGGCGACCAGTTCCATCTCCTCGGACGTCGCATCGCCGGGCGTGCGGCCGGGCTGCTTCAGCGCGATCACGGCGATGCAGTAGCCGGGCACGCGGTGGGGACGGACATTGTTCTTGAGCCAATTGGCGAACGCGGGATCGGTGATCCGCCGCTGCTCCACCTTCTCGTCCACGATCGGCCCCGGAACGAGATCGGGCGGCGCAAAGTAAGACTGAATCCGGAGAAGCTCCGATTCCGGTAAATCGATCTCGTCCTTGCGTGGCGACGCGGCCCAATCCGCTTCGACTTCCTCGCGGAATTTATCGATGCCGAGCTGATTGACGAGGATCTTGATGCGCGCCTTGTTGAGATTGTCGCGGCGCCCATAGAGATTGTACACGCGCAGGATCGACTCGATGTAGGAGAGCAAGTGCCGCTTCTCCAGGAAGGGGCGAATCTCAAGACCGACATAGGGCGTGCGACCCATGCCGCCGCCGACAAACACGCGGAAGCCATTCTCGCCGTTCGGCCCCTTCACGATTTTCAGCCCGATGTCGTGGAACAAGACGGCGGCACGATCTTCGGCGGCACCGGTGATGGCGAATTTGAATTTGCGCGGCAGCCAGCTGAACTCCGGATGCACGGTCGACCACTGACGGATCACCTCGCACCAAGGACGCGGGTCCTCGAGCTCGTCGACGGCGGCACCAGCGAACGGATCGGCCGTGACGTTGCGGAATGAATTGCCGCTGGTCTGAATGCAATGCATCTCGACATCAGCGAGTGCGTCCAAGATATCCGGCACGTCGACCAGCTTGATCCAATGATACTGGAGATTGGTGCGCGTAGTGAAATGGCCGTAGCCGCGATCCCATTTGCGCCCGATCATGGCGAGCTGGCGAAGTTGCCTTGGGCTGAGCACGCCATAGGGAATGGCGATGCGGAGCATGTAAGCGTGTAGCTGCAGATAGAGCCCGTTGCGTAGGCGCAAGGGACGGAACTCGTCCTCGGTCAGTTGGCCCGCGAGCCTGCGATCGACCTGATCTCTGAACTGGACCACGCGTTCGCGCACGAAAGCGTGGTCGAACTCGTCATAGCGGTACATCGTACCAGTCCTCGGTGAGCGTGGTGCGGTGCGAGGCGCGGATGCGCTCACGCACGGACAGGGCATGGACGCCGCTGTCGTCGACGGCGACTTCCATAGGATAAACGGCGACGACCTTGCGCTCCTTCACGGCCCGCGCGGCGTCGGCCTCGAGCGCCTTGACCTCATCTTCAGTCTCGGCGCGGCGCGCATGCGCAATGTCCTCCGTCCAGCTGCCGTCGGTGGCGAGATAGACGACGATGCCGTCTGTGAGACGGTTGGCTGTGACGACGCTAGGCATAGAGACGCTTGACCTCCTCCAGCGCCAGGATGTCTTCGACCAGGCCGTGGGCCGGAAGACCCGCCACCTCGCCGAAGATGAGGACGGCGGGACTCTTGAGGCCGAGGCGGTCGGGGTTGGCGGCAAGGTCGGCGACGGTCGCGAGTACCCGGCGCTCATCATCGCGGCTTGCGTTCTCAATGGCGATCACGGGAAGCGAGGGGCTGAAGCCCGCCTCGAGCAACTTCTTGGCGATCGCGCCTGCGGTCGAGACGCCCATATAGACGAGCAGCGTGTTCTTG
>Ga0070704_100001905_pt1 | contig 11518 bp, 10 predicted proteins | sample KBSK5252metaG_FD_65467 | JGI IMG/M metagenome (GOLD analysis project Ga0070704, IMG submission 65467) | Corn, switchgrass and miscanthus rhizosphere microbial communities from Kellogg Biological Station, Michigan, USA - KBS K5-25-2 metaG | ecosystem: Host-associated > Plants > Roots >... | reverse complement strand
TCGACGGCCGGAACCGTCGAGGCCCCTTGATGAAGCGCTAAACTCTCTGAGGCGACTGAAGCAGACATCAGTGACTGTTGTTTAGAAGTTGGACCGCCTTACGCTCGCCGTTTCTCACTGCTCGAAAAAAGCGTCGTTCGCGACGATTACGAATCAGTAGTCGAATCAAGTCGGCGGCCGACGTGCTCAACTTTCGGGATGTTGAAAAACCGTTGTTCGAACGGAATGAATTAAGCAGAATACTTGAGCAGGCTAGACCCTCGACCAGCCGTACCAGATAGTCTTCCGTCAAACGCGCCTCTGGGATCAGGTGCGTTAGCTTCAGGGAGGTGAAAAGGCCCATTCCCAGGCCCAGATCGCAGGCGCAAATCGCCAGATCAGAATCGCCACCGGACAAGAGGGATTTTCCGGCGCGATCCAGGAGAAGCTTTCTGCGTCCGGTAGCATGTAGCTGCGCATAGTATTCCGCGACATTCTTCCGGACGCACAAACCCGCGCCACAGGGCATAGCTCGATCGTCGGCCGGCTGATTCGACCAGCGATCTTGATCGAACTCACGAATGACCAATCGCGTCCAGTATTCTCTGGTCCAATCAGGTGGAGTCGTCTCGAATTCCGGCCGCGTCTGGCCGGCCCATGCGCCAAGTATCGGCCACTGGTTCCCGATTTTTTCTACCTGCTCCAGATAATCCGGGTCGAGCACATTATCGTCATCGACAAAGACCAGGATCTCACCGCTCGATTCGCCGATGCCGCGCAAACGCGCATGCGTCAGGCCTGGCTTCGCTTCTCTAATAAGTTGCGGTTTTGAGTGCCAGGAAAGGTCAACTGTCGAGGCAAGCGGTTCGTCGCTCGTGTTGTCGATCAGCAAGTACTCCCAGCGCCCTTTGTCCAACGTCTGCTTCTTCAGCGACTCGATAACCCTGGTTAGGTAATCGGGCCGTGGGTTGTGAGCACAGGTAATGACTGATATCAAGGGCGTAGAATCCTCAGATTAGGGCCTTTTCGCATTCGAGTGGCGTGCCGAATTTCTCCAATTGCTCAAATGCTCCCGAGATTACCGCGTCCGGACTTATCAATTTCATGCATTCGCGATCATAGTCGCACGTGTTCCAGCGCCAGCATGGAGAGCAAGCTGTGTCACCGGTCAGGTTGGTATTGCAGATATACCCACTCTGCCAGGGACGCTCCCGGCCTCCATAAACAATAACCGAGCGGCAATCAACGGCCCGAGCAAGATGCATCAGGAACCCGACAAGTCCGACAAAAACCATGGAGTTGGCCAACACCGCACCTGCCTCGCGCATGGTTGTCTTCCCCCGCAGATCCAACACTCCTTTAAGGGGCGGGTCAGATTCTGCGCCTAGCTGGATTACCTGGAACTTGTCACGGAGAGCGTCAACGACGGACTGGAAGCGTTCGGGATACCATTCCTTATTGCGCATCGGAAAGTTTGCGCCCGTGGCACCTGACTGCACGACGACTTGCCTGTCGCCGATAGCTCCCTTCTTAATCTCATCAGGGGTAAGAAAGATGTGAGGCCGCAAACTGATCTCACCTGACACGGATGCTTTGCGACATAAGATTGAAAGAATGTGCTCGTCCGGGCTGGTATCCTGATCTAATGCTTCATTGCGCTCGCAATACGAAAGCTCGATCACCGATTTTCCCAGCGCGCGCACCAGGCCTAGTGAGTGAGGAGCAAACGGAATTGCTTTTGCCACGCCCGGATTGCCCTGGAAGATGGCGGCGTGTCTCGTCATAACTCCGCAAGGTCGCCGTCCTCGGGCTGCCTGCTCCACGAGCAGCGTTGTGCAAAGAAGATCATCGCCCGGGGCTCCGCCAAAGAATATCAGCGTCTCAGACGCGCGGAGGTAAGGAAGGATTCGCACCAGCCCGGGAAGAGCTTGAAAGTTCAAATATGCCCGTTGGAGATTTCCGCGTATGACTTGCGCGCCGTGTTGAGGAAACATCTGTAACAGCCCGCCCTTGCCGGTCATATTGAAGCGATGCGCTCACTCTCTGCAGGGTACGTTGGTGATGCCGGCGCCAACTGCTGAGCCTTGACGGCAGACTCTTCAACCCCGCGCTGTTCAGCCAAACGCGTTCTCAATTGAGCGTACACCGTCGCCGGACCAAATCTGACCCTGGCATAGGCAAGGGCACGTTCACTTAGTGCCTGTGCGTCTCCATCAGACTTCAGAATCCGTACGACGGCCGCAGCGAATTCCTTCCAGGACTCACATTTCAGGTATGGAGCATCACCGGAGTATTCGAGCCCGTCCACACCGTGCGGCCATGCGACCAATGGTCGTCCGTGTGCAAGCGCTTCGACACTCTTAATCTTCAAGCCCGTGCCCGCGGCGCAAGGATTAATGGCTACCCTCGAGCGCTGATAGATCTCGGTCAAATTCTCGACGGCCGGAAGGTATTTAACGTTCGGGTCGGTGACCTGGCACAGTGGGCCAACCCGGCCAATTACATTTAGAATCGCCGAAGGATGGGCTGATTTTATTTCGGGCCAGCACTCTGCCAGGAACGATCTTAGTCCATGCACATTCTTGGGATTGTCGGACCCTACTACTGTGATCAAATTGGGGTCAGCAAGTCGCCCTGGAACAGAGTCCGGAATATCGTAATCGACGCCAACGGTGATTACTTCGCGTTCAGGAACCAGGTTCTTCAGTATGGTCGCTTCCCGGTTCTGGATAGCAATGATGACTTCACCTCTCAGGAGATACTCACGCTCCTCTTCCCGAGTACACGTCCATGGCTCGACGATGCCGAAATTGGCGACCTGATTCTCTTTCAGCGAAAAGACGTCAATGGTATCGATTATCTTAAGAACATTCGGCGGTAGCAGCGCCAGGCAATCTGTCAGGAGAATATATTCCGCAATCACAGCCACTGGGTGGTACTTGCGCGCCAGCCTCGATGTTAATTCGGCGAGTCGTGGCGAACTGACCGCTTTCTTGCTCTCAAGCTCCCCAGCGCTGCTGTTAATCGGTGGATATGCTTCTGACTCTGCAGTACGTAAGAACTGATCCCACAGCGGATTTATCAGGCGCTTAGTATTCTCCCAGAGAACCCGACGCAAACCGGGCAAGCGACGTCCCAATCGCGTCCACCACGGCGGCGTTAGCCAATGAACATGATCGGCCAACGTCGACAACCGCTCTACGGAGCTCTGGTTCTCGATCTCCTGGGACAGTACGAGTACGACTCGATAACCTTCGCTGCGAAGCCATTTCATGAGGTTGAGAATCCGCAACTCATGGCCGCCTAGCGGGGGATAGGGAAAAACGTGAGACACAATGAAAACATATTTCTCTCCTCCGCGGGCCGTTGGGGAATCATCCTGCACTTGCGAGCGTTTCAAGGCGACGTTCGACATCCTAAATTGAAATGACTTCTCGTTCGGGTTCCCGCTGAATCGACCAGCGCCAGGCCGCAGGAGGGCGCACGCCTCCAACGGCCCGAATTACTTCCGGCGGCGTCGTAGGGCCCGCCACCACTTCAATCGCCGCACATCCCCCCAGATAATCAAGGAAGTTGTGCGCGCCTGAGCGAGCACCGATATCCAGAAGGTAGCGGCCGGGTTGCAAGTGGAGTTGGGGCAAGACGGCCTCCACGCTGCCGCGGTAGTTCCTGGTAAGGTCGCACTGCCCCGCTTCGAGATCGCTGTCAACGGTCATCAGGCGCGTACCCTCAAGCGATGAAAAGCCAAACCCGACAGCCACGCCCTGAACCATTGAGGTAGTTTCAAACTCAATCCGCACATGCAGAGGTTCTCCATGCAGGATCGGAGCACCTGCGTTGAACTCTATTCGTTGCAGCCGCAAACGCTCGCCCAGACTTTCTCCACGGTCGAGATCGGCAAGCGCGATGGAAGAAGCACAACCCTGAATGACTGTCGCCATGTACTGATCGATGACTTCAGCCGGAGGCCCTGTTCTGACAATTCGCCCACCATCGATCCAGATCACTTCGGTGCACAAGCCACGCAGAGCGCCCATATTGTGGCTGACAAACAAGACTGTCCTTCCACCTCTGGACACGTCTCCCATCTTGCCCACGCATTTCTTCTGAAACGCCGCGTCACCTACCGACAACACTTCATCTATCAGCAGTATTTCCGTCTCCATGTGCGCCGCGACCGCGAACGCCAGGCGCACGTACATGCCGGTTGAATAGCGCTTGACCGGCGTGTCGACGAATTTCTCGACCTCGGCAAAGGCCACGATTTCGTCAAACTTGCGATCAATTTCGACTTTGCGCATTCCCAGAATTGCGCCGTTGAGATAAATGTTTTCGCGCCCGGTCAATTCCGGATGAAAGCCGGTTCCCACTTCCAAAAGTGAACCTACCCGGCCATGAATTTCGGCGCTGCCTTTGGTGGGCTTGGTGATCCGCGAGAGGATTTTCAAGAGAGTGCTCTTCCCTGCTCCGTTGCGGCCGATAATGCCGACGACTTCACCGCGCTTAACTTCGAACGAGACATCGTCGAGGGCCCAGATGTAGCCGTCGGACGACGGCTGACCGAAGACGGAAGACCGATGACCGTTCGTGCGGTCTCCGGTCCCCCGTCTCCCGTCAAGAACTGAGCGTAGACGTCGAAAGGGAGACGCCGCAGCGTCCGTGATGACATCTCGCAGTGCCCGGTACCGTTCCTGCTCGCCAATGCGGTAGCGCTTGCTCAGGCCGTCACAGCGAATGGCAAAGTCGGACATAACTAAGACTGTCGACCGGCGACCGCAGACCGCCGTGCTGGAGATGAATCAAGCGTTCTCCGCAGAGCTTGAATCTTTGCGAACAGTTTCTCCGCCAACGCGGCGCTAAGTTGCAGGCTCTCGCCAACCGGGTATTCCCGTCGAGCGATAATGTCACGGCAGGCAACCGTTTCAATGAGCGACCGCAAAGCCATGCCAAGAAAACGTGATTGCTCGGCATCGCTTTGGCCGGTCGAACCCTCGGCGATATTCAAGGCCACCGACGTAGCTGCCCTCACGATTTGAGACTTAAGGTTAAAGTCCTCGCTCCGCGGTAATGTGCCAGCGAGTGCATACGTCAGATCGATATATTCCAGCGCTAGCTGGTAAACCTCGAGTCGTTGAAACTTGTACGTCATTTCCTTACCCGTCATTCCAAGCAGCAACTAGAACCTGTCATCGCTCTGCCGGTCGTCGGTCTCCGGTCATCGGTCTTCCTTCTAGACGACGTCAGCGAACTCCGCCTCCATGCGCCGAAAGTAAAAGAGTCCACCGATGAAAACCAGAATCACCATCACCACTGAAACCGCGAGCAGAGCGCCCGGGCCTTCACTCTTGCCCAAAAGCGCCCAGCGAAATCCTTCCACGACGCCGGCCATCGGATTCAACCCGTAGAGTGCGCGCCAGCGTTCCGGAATCATTGAGCTGGGATAGGCAACCGGCGTCGCCAGCAACCAGAGTTGGATCAGAAAAGTAAGCGTGTACCGCACGTCGCGATAGCGCACATTGAGGGCCGACAACCACAGCCCGGTACCGAGCGCTGAAGCTATCGCCAACAGTATGAATCCCGGAAGCGCGACAATGGCCCAACTCGGCCGGATGCCGTACCAGGCCATCATCAAGAGCAGAATTACGAAGGCGATGGCAAAGTCGACCAGCCCGCCCAACACTGACGAAATAGGAACCAGCAGGCGTGGGAAATAGACCTTGGTAATCAGACGTTCGTTAGCGACCAGGCTATTGCTCGATTCGCCAAGGGCGTGCGCGAACAGTTGCCACGGCAGCAAAGCGCAGTAGGCAAAAACGGGATAAGGCAGCCCGTCGGACGGCACGTGAGCCAGACGTCCAAAGAACAGACTGAAAACCACCATCATGAAGAATGGCTGAATGATGGCCCAGGCGGCGCCCAGCACCGTCTGTTTGTAACGCACTTTGATGTCGCGCCAGGTGAGGAAGTAAAGCAACTCGCGGTAATCCCATAGCTCTTTGAGACCCAGCGGTGCTATCCCCTGCTCTGGCCGGATAAAAAAAGTCGGCAGCGCGGGCACGGGATTCTTAACTTCGGGTTGTAAGCTGGACATCAAAAGAAGTGGAGTCAGAACCGCTTGCGGTAGCGAGCGGTTGATCTACATCACTGGTGACTATTGAACATCGGAGATTAACCGTCCGCTACCTTAGGCGGTTCTGACAGTGAGCTACGAACCTGCGCTACTCGCACTCTCGGTCTCGGCGTCTTTGCTGTAGTACGACTGGTGGTAATAACGCTGGGAGTAGTAATAGTAATCGTGGGAACGAATGCTGACGTTGTTCAGCACCACCCCGAAAATCTTCGCGCCCACATCCAGTAATAGTTGGCGCGACCGGCGCACGACGCCGCGCGAGCTCTTGCCGCCGTGCACCACCAGCAGCACGCCGTCCACCATCGAAGCGATCAAAACGCCGTCAGTAAAGGAACTGACCGGCGGCGAGTCGATCACGATGTGAGTAAACGGCACACTAAGCACTGAAATCAGTTTGCGCATCTGATCCGAGCCCAGAAGCTCTGCCGGATTTGGAGGAATCGGTCCGGAAGTCAACACGTGCAGACCGGTGGTCGCGTCCTTCGCAATCGCGTCCAGCATGTCCTGCGGCTTCATCTCGCTGGAAAGAATCGAGCTCAATCCTTCTCGCTCCTCCAGGCCAAAGATCGAGCGCAAACGAGGGCGGCGCATGTCGGCATCGATAATCAGGACGTTAGCGCCGGTTTGGGCCAGACTGATCGCGGTGTTGACTGCGGTGGTTGTTTTGCCTTCGCCCGGCAGGCTCGAAGTAACCAGGAGGGTCTTTGGCGCGCGGCCGGCGGTGGAAAGCAGAATCGATGTACGCAGTTGGCGATATGATTCAGCCAGCGCCGAGCGGCCAGTCAGGTTCAAAAGCAATTCGGGATTTCCACCATTGCTTCCGTTGCGTTTCTGTAACGCATTGGCTGACGAAAGCAGGCGTCGCCGCGCCGCGCCTCCTCCCATCGCCGGAATCACAGCCAGCGCCGGCAGTCGCAAAAACTTCTCGACGTCGTCAGTTGAATGAACACTGTCATCGAGGTACTCGAGAAACAGCGCCAATCCAATCCCGAGCGACAGGGCCAGCACGAACGCCAGCATCACCGAACGCATGCGGGCCGGCCCGATTGGAAAGTCCGGGGTGATTGCATAGTCAACAATTGAAATATTGTTCGGCCGCCCGGCCAGCACCACGTCGTTTTCTTTCGAGCGTTGCAGCAAACTATCGAGCAGTCCCTTGTTGGTGGCGATCTCCTGTTCGAGGATGCGATAGTTGATGGCCGCCTCGTTCTGAGTGACAGTTTCGCCCCTTTGCTGGTTAAAGGACTTTCGCAGAGCTTCTTCGCGGGCCAGCGTTTGACGGTAGCGAGTTTCCAGATTCGTGAGGAGCGTGCTGGTATTGCGCGCTCGCGTTTCGGTCAGGTGCTTCTGTAGCTCGTCGATCTGCTGGTTAATCTCCTTCATCTCCGGCGCTTCGTCCGTGGCATCCACCATTAACTGCGCGCGCCTCTGTTTCAAGTCGGCGAGTTTTGCTTCCGAATCAGCGACGTCTTTGCCGTTGGCTTCGGCAAGGGCGCCCGCTGCGCCCGGCGTCTTGGCGGCGTTGTACTCAGCCTCAGCCATCTTCCGTTCGTTCTCAGCTTCGAGTAACTGTTTGTTCAATCCGGCCAGTCTCTCGACCACGGTATTCTGACTCGCATCCAGCGACAGAATCTGGTTGTTCTTCGCATAACTAACCAGCTTTTCTTCGTCGGCACGTATTTGGGATTGAAGTTCAGCCACGCGCCGCGACAGAAACTCGCTGGTGGTCGTGTTGTTTTCGTTTTTCTTTTCCAGATTGGCTCGAACAAAAGTGTCGGCTACACAATTGGTTATCTTCGCGGCGGTCGCGGGATCGCCGTGCTGATAACTGATATCAATTAGTCTCGTCTCCTTATATAAGCCACCGCGGCTCTCGCGTACTGGCTCGACCTTCAGACCTCCCTGCAAGGCCATCACATAAGGCGCCAATCGCTTGGCCTCGGCCAAATCTTCACTGGATGTTGCCGGCGCCATGGTGGCCGTCAGCGGCAGCTCCCTGGGCTGTTTGCTCTCGTCCGTCTTGCCGCTGCTGCCCACGCCCCACATCTGCATTATCGTTTTCCAGGTAGAGTGCGGCTGAGCTGATTGTGGTCTGAGAAATCCCTGATTGTGCTCCAGGTCCAGGGTCTTCACGACCCGTCGCAACAAGCCCGGACTGGTGAGTATTTGCAGTTGCGTGTTGAAGTACGCGGGATCGTTCACCGGACTGTAGATGTAAGGCGTGGTCTTTCCGGCATACATCGGATTGTTTTCCAGATCGACCTGGACCCGTGACGCCGCTTCGTATACATCGGGTTTACGCGCTACGTAAATCGTCGCTAGCGTAGTGACAATGGCGGCCACTCCGATCACCAGCCAGAGTCGCTTCCGCACTGCTCGCCAGTAGTCGAGCAGGTTCACTTCGCTTTCGGCGCCCTCGGGCCCGTAACCATAGCCCGAAGACCTGTAGGGGACGGATTCGTCCGGCCGCTCAATTTCGCGCGGATCAGTTTCGCGCTTTACCAGTTTTGTTGCTTCGTTCATTCTTCCGCCCTTGAAACTATGGAATTACTCGCACCGGAAGTTGCGACACCGACGGGGTCACTGCTCCCAATAAGCTGCGGATGATGCTCTTGCCCGTTGATTCCGGCACTTCGACGATATCGTTGGCTTGCAGCATGACGTCGTTGGCCTGCTTGCGCGCGATCGCACCTAAGTTCACATAGATCTCAGACCGCACCGATGAGCCCGCAGTCTGTCGAACAATCCGCACCTTGTCTGTTTTTGAATCCCGCAGGGGCCCGCCCGCCATCGCGATCGCCTGCGACACAGATATCGGCTCCTTCATTGGCAGCGGTTTCGGGCTGTAGACATTGCCGACCACATAAACCTGCGCAGCTTCGGGAATGGTTACGATATCGCCCGCTTGCACGTACGGGTTGGCTTTCTCGTCACCACGCAGCGTGTCGTTAAGCCGCAGGCTGATAAATCCGCCGAGGTCGTCAGCTGATTGGGATTTCGCATCGCAGATATCCGGCCTGGACCCGCGCACGATATTGACTGTTTCTCCCGCTTTATCGGAAGGCCCTTTGGCATAGGTCAGCAATTCAAGTAGACGCATGCGCCGCGATAGTTGATAGCGTCCCTGGTCGGTGACGGCGCCTATAAGTGCAACTTCGCGCGCGTGATATTCCTTGATAAAAACGTCGACTTGCGGGTTCTTGTAGAACTTCAAATAGCGGCTGGCAATTTCTTTGGCCAACTCTCCTTCGGTCTTGCAGGCCGCCATGATTTCGCCTTCAATCAGCGGCATTCGAATGACGCCGGCGCCTTCAACTCGGACGGCATCCCGTGAAAGTTGCGGGCGATTGAAAATGCGTATGTCCAGCACGTCACCCGGGCCGATACGATAACGTTCGTCGGTTTGGGTCGCTGATGGTGTTGGCAATGTCTGATTCCCATCCGACCTCGGCCCGGTTGGTTGGGCACTTACTGTTGAAATTAAGACGGCGACCGTAAAGGCCAAAGTCGTCGTTGCCCTAATGATTAAGAAATGAATTTGAACTGCTCTCATAATGTTCACTTTCCACCGAGGCCCATGCGGCGCGAAAACAGGGCTTCGCGCATGTGGTTGGGATGGGCCAGATTCAGCACCGTACTGCTGACCAGCACCATTATTCTTCGTGCTCGCGACTGAACGCGCCTGTAAGCGGCTCGTCAGTTTTCACGATGACGCCGTGATGCATCCAGGCACACTCTCCCCTCATGCGTGCTCTTCGATCTTCGAACAGCGAATTCACGCAGCGACCCCGAAGGGAAACCTCGAACGCCGAGGCGGCTCCAGGTTTTCAAAAGCGACACAGACCTTCGATCTATGCTGCCCCGTCGCGGAATAACCGCGACACCAACTCAGCCCGGCGCTTAACGCCGAACTTTACAAAAATATTTCGCAGATGAAACTTCACCGTCTGTTCGCTTACCTGCAATCTGGTTCCAATCTCAGCATTGGTCAGCCCCTGTGCGCAGCACAACGCTACCTGCGCTTCCCGCCGGCTCAATCGTCCTACTTCGACCACTCGTTTGACGGCTGGACCCAGCGACAGGATTTCGGCTTGGCCTTCGACGCCTTTAGGATAAGCGGACAGGCCAAGCGCGTGGCGGCGAGCGAGTATCTCTTCGGGACTAAAAACCAGGTACACAATCGGCGGATGGCTGCGGCCGTTGTGGCCCGCCACCTTTTGCCGCTCGATGCTGAGTTTGTTGACGAGCCCCGTCATGCCCCGGCGCACCGTGCTGTACCCTGCGATGCCCGTCAAACTCATCAGCCTGCGCGTCGTGAACGATGCGACTCGGGTTCCCACGATCGAGATCTCCGATAGCATCGCCGCGTAAAGCTGCTGCTCAACGACGGTATGGCTGAGGGCCACCAGCGCCAGCGCTTGCTCGCCTGAAGGGTGTTCCGAATTCTCGCCGAAAGAGTAGGTTGCAAGAGCGACTGCGGTTGAACTTTGTTCCTTGCCGAAGTGCATTATGCGTATCTCGGATTGCGCAGAAACGGAGAGACTAAAGATCCAATTTGGCCGGTCGGACAAGCCCGCGCGCCAAGCCTGCAAACCGGTTAGACAACAGAGCGCCTACCAGTTAACTCTGCTAGCACTATGCCGCACCGGCTTGACCCCGGTTCGCCGAGAACGGCACTGCCATTTCTTTCGATTAGGGCCAAGAGCCTAGTGCTTTGGTCCTGACCTGTCAAGAGAATTTACGCCTGGCGCTGAGAAAAAAACGCGGACAGATCACTGATGCATTCCTTACTTTTTCTTCGTCGATTACTTGCGCCACTCGTCACTTAAGATGTAGGCTCTTGACTCTCGCAATGAAGATCATCCCGCTCGATAAAGACCTCGCGCCGGCGCCCTAATGACCGCTTCGAACACTACTCCAATGGTCAGGCAGTACCGCGAGCTGAAAGCGCAGCATCCAGGTACTTTGCTTTTCTTTCGCCTGGGCGATTTCTATGAGTTATTTTTTGAGGATGCGGTTATCGGAGCGCGCGAACTGCAAATCACGTTGACCGCGCGTCATAAGGAGCGCGGCGATTCAATCCCGATGTGCGGTGTCCCGCATCATTCAGCGGCAAACTATATCGCCAAACTCGTGCGCAAAGGTTATCGGGTCGCCGTTTGCGAACAAACCGAGGATGCGTCCAAAACGAAAAAACTCGTGCGCCGGGAAGTCGTGCGCGTCGTCACTCCGGGCACCCCGATCGATCCGCAGTTGCTCGAACCGCGCCAATCGATATATCTGGCAGCTGTTTGTGTACAAGGCGAAGTCGTCGGCGCAGCCTTTCTTGATATTTCAACCGGTGAGTTCCGCGCGACGCAGGCAAGCGGCACAGACGCGTGGACCCGGATAGCAGCCGATCTCGAATCC
>Ga0070704_100001904_pt1 | contig 11519 bp, 6 predicted proteins | sample KBSK5252metaG_FD_65467 | JGI IMG/M metagenome (GOLD analysis project Ga0070704, IMG submission 65467) | Corn, switchgrass and miscanthus rhizosphere microbial communities from Kellogg Biological Station, Michigan, USA - KBS K5-25-2 metaG | ecosystem: Host-associated > Plants > Roots >... | reverse complement strand
GCCTGAGCGTCAGCGGCCTGCCCGCGGGGTCGACCAGCGGTTTCAATCCCAACCCTGCGTCGACATCATCGACCCTGAGCGTGACGACCGCCGCCGGCGCCACGCCCGGTTCCTACTCGCTCACCCTCACGGGGACGAGCGGCAGCCTCACGCACACCGCCGGCGCGACGCTGGCGGTGACGGCACCACCCCCGTGCGCAAGCGTCAGCCTGTCGCCGGCGAGCCCGACGCAGCCGGCGGGGTCGACCGTCAGCTTCAGCGCCAGCGCGAGTGGCTGTCCCAACCCGCAGTACGAGTACTGGGTGCAGTACCTGGACAAGAGCTGGAACATGCTGCGCGCGTTCAGTTCCGACCCGACCTGGAGCTTCAACTCCGCCGGCCGGGCGCCGGGCGTGTACAGCGTCCAGGTCTGGGCCAACCAGGCGGGAGACCCGACCACGACCTGGGAGGCCAGCGGCTCGAGCACGGTGACCCTCACCGGCTGCACCTCGGCGGCGCTGGCCGCCAGCCCGGGGTCGCCTCAGCCGCCGGGCGCCAAGGTCACCTTCACGGCCAGCTCGAGCGGATGCCCGAACCCGGTCTATGAGTTCTGGCTCCAGAACCCAACCGGAGCCTGGACCATGACACAGGCATTCGGCGCCGCGACCTGGAGCTGGGACACCACCGGGCTGGCGACCGGCGCCTACACGATCAGCGTCTGGGCCGACCAGCAGGGCGCCGACCTCAGCACCTGGGAGGCCTCCGGGCAGCTCAGCTACTCGCTCGCGGCCAGCACGCCACCACCGTGCTCGAGCGCCAGCCTGTCGCCGGCGAGCGCGACCCAGCCGGCGGGGTCGATGGTCAGCTTCACGGCCAGTGCGAGCGGCTGTCCGAATCCGCTGTACGAGTACTGGGTCCAGTACCTGGACGGGAGCTGGAACATGCTGCGTGCGTTCAGCTCCGACCCCACGTGGACCTGGAACTCCAGCGGCCGTGCGCCGGGGGTCTACAAGGTAGTCGTCTGGGCCAACCAGGCGGGAGACCCGACGACGACCTCGGAGGCCAACGCCTCGAGCACGGTGACGCTGAGCGGTGGGTGCACCTCGGCGGCGCTGACCGCCAACCTGGGGTCGCCGCAGGCGCCCGGCACGAAGATCACCTTCACGGCCAGCTCGAGCGGATGTCCAAACCCGGTCTACGAGTTCTGGCTCCAGGACACCACCGGAGCCTGGACCATGAAGCAGGCTTTCGGCGCCGGGACCTGGACCTGGGACACCACCGGGCTGCCGACCGGCGCTTACACGATTGAAGTGTGGGCCAACCAGCAGGGCTCGGACCCGAGCACGTGGCAGGCCTTTGGGACGCTCAAGTTTTCGCTCGCGTCGAGCGCGCCGCCCCCATGCGCGAGCGTGAGCCTGTCGCCGGCCACTGCGACGCAGCTCGTGGCGTCGACGGTCAGCTTCAGCGCCAGCGCGAGCGGCTGTCCCAACCCGCAGTACGAGTACTGGGTCCAGTACCTCGACGGCAGCTGGAACATGTTGCGCGCGTTCAGCACCGACCCGACCTGGACATGGAACTCGTCCGGCCGGGCGCCGGGGGTCTACACGGTAGTTGTCTGGGCCAATCAGACGGGAGACCCGACGACGACATCGGAGGCCAACGCCACGAGCAAAGTGACGCTGACCGGCTGCACCTCGGCGACGCTCTCCCCATCGAGCGGCTCGGTGGCGGCCGGCGCCGCGGTCACCTTCACTGCCAGCTCGAGTGGATGCCCGAACCCGATCTATGAGTTCTGGCTGCAGGACACGCTCGGAAACTGGAAGGTCGTGCAAGCGTTTTCCACCGCGACCATGTGGGTTTGGAACACGGCGGGCCTGGCGAAGGGCACCTATAACATCTACGTGTGGGCGAACCAGCAGGGCGCCGACACGAGCGCCTCGGAAGCCTACGGGACTTCGACGTTCACCGTCAACTGACCGCGCTCGGCAACTCTTAGTTTTCTGCTCGGATGGAACTGAGCGGACCGTGGACCCGCGACGAGGCGAGCGCCTCGGGCCAGGTGTTCGAGTTCCGTCTGTGGGCTCTGCTGACCGAGCAGTCACGCGGTTCCTTGCACGTGTTTCTTCCGCTGGCGGATCGTGGAATCGATGCGCTGGTCCACCGACTCTCGGACGACGTCTACATCCCAGTTCAGGCAAAGGGCCGCTCGTCACTGACTGATGGCGAAGTTCACCTGGTCGTGTGGGCCGCGAGCTTGAATGACGACAACGCTCTGATCGTCAGCGGGTTGGTGACCGAAGGTGGACTGGGTCCGACGATGCTGGCGGTGCGAGAGGGAGACTTCAAACGGCTCGCCGACCTCACATCTGGTGACGGTCGCCCGGTCTACTCGACGGAGTTCGGAATGAATCCTCGCTCGGATAGCCGCTGGCTTCCGTACCTGGTGCCGACCGATCAGCTCGTCGCGCGATTCGGAGTAAGTCCGGCGGAAGCAGTTGCACCAGTTGTTGCACCGAGCCCAGTGTGGCGAAGCGACCTGGGCTTCCTGGGCGAATCCGAGGTGGTTCGATTGCTGGCTGAGGATGGCGACCTGAACCTGTTCCGCGCATTTCCAGACGCCGAAACGGCCGAGTTGGTCGTGCTGCACTTGACCAGCCGCCGCGTCCTGGGCATCCAGATCAAGACAGTGGGCGTTGACGCTGCCCACCCGGCCGCCTCCGTAACCGTCCTGGCATCGAGCTTCCGCCCATCACCGACGACCTATTTCGTCGTCCTAGGTTGGCTCCGCGAAGAGAACCGCTTCCATGAGGAGTGCCTGTTGATTCCGTCGGTAGAGTTAGAGGGCGTGTGCGAGCCGTCCTCGCGCGACGGCCATATGAGCTTCGACTGGCACCCCGGCTCACGAGCCCAATCTGACCTGGACCCCTACCGCAGTCAGGGAACCAGGCTCCGAATCCAACTCACGGCTCGCCTGACGAGGTAGCAACGGTTGCCGAAACCGTTGCGGCCTGCTGTCCCGACGGCCCCGTGAGATACATAGAAACCGGAGGCACGACCTCGGACACTCAACCCCGGTTAGCCGTGGCGAGCAACATTGCTTGGTGATGAGAGCAGCTCTTAAAGCTCTAGCCGCCGAAATGTCCACGATCAACCCTGACCTCGAGTATTACGCGATCACGCTCACTGCGGAGGCTGAAGGCCGCGTCACCCGATCAGTCCAGACACACTTCGTCGGGTTCACTAAAGACCGCCCACGTCGAGAGCTGCGCATAGGCTCCCTGGTCATCGCCGACAACATGGCGCATATATGGAAAGCACTCGGGCAAGGCTACTTAGTCGTGTCCAATCTCACCCAGCTGGCCATTTTCATCCGACTGGGGGGCAACGCTCTGGTTGAGCGCCGTATTGCGGAGGAATTCTTTCGTGATCTGGTCAGAGAAAACGAAGTTGGTGGTGCCGGCCCGCTCGGCAGTCAAATCGTCTCCAGGGACTTGCCTACGCCCGAACTCAATCGGGCTCCAAGCCGCACTCAACGGATGCGCATCATTCGGCGCGACGGCTATCGGTGTCGCATCTGTGGCCGGCGCCCAACCGAGAACGTTGACATCCAGCTCGACGTACATCACATAGCCGCCTGGGGCCGTGGCGGACTTACCGTCGATAGCAACCTCATTACTGTTTGCGACACGTGCCACGACGGTCTCGATGACTTCCATCGGCTCGAAGTCTTTTCCCTCCTGGACCCAACGTGGGGACTTGGAAGGGGACCGGCAGACTTCAAACGCCGCGTCACGAACTACAGGCAGAAGATACGAGCGATTGAATCGAAGTTAGAAGGTCAGACGCCCCGACCGTCAAGGCGGCGGAAATAGCCACATAAACTATTACGCTGTACCAGGCGGCATTCTTGGAGCGACGCGGGTACCAGGTAGATGACAGCGCCGCTCTGCGGGTTGACCCGGAACTGGAAGGAGAGGCGGTTGCGCTTAGACCGGTGGGCAGTCCTTTGGGCCGTAACTGGGTTCAACCTCCAGTTTCTCGGACGCTGGGCGGCATCAGTGGCAACGGTAAAGGTCATCCGCAAACCGAGATCATTCATGGGTAGCCGCACGATCGAGTTTGCCGGGCCGTGATTGCTCGATCAGCGATGCCTAGCTATCGGTAACGAGCACCTCACATCGGACGCTGATCTTGAATTCTCGTCCGTCGGCCCACGCGGTCGCCAGGGCAAACCGATGAGAGCGCGCATCGAACGTGACGATATGGGTCGGGTTGCAGTCAACGGTGATAATCAGCTGTTGCCCAACGCGTTTGATCACTATGCCGATCTCTTGATTTGCGTAATCGCGACAAAGAAGAGCTCCGCGGCCACGCCCAAGCTCATCGTAGTGTGTGAAGGCGAGGTCGTCGGAATTCTGCTCTTTCTGCAAGTGCCACAGGGGATAGCCGGATGAGTATCGCCCCTTCGAGAATTCGTCGCCCCTGGAGAACTTCAGACCGAACCTCCATTGAGTCCCCTGCAGGACCTTAACCGCGAGACGCACTTCAGCCTGCTTGTCAAAGTCAATCTTCGGGCCAATTTCATCCTCGATCGTGAAATCATGCTGCCACTCATACGGGTGTTCATGCAGAATTGTGATCGTCCAGGGCGTACCGGCCTTAATGTTGTCAACCGTGAAGTAGCAGTCGCCTGGTATGTCCGGAGGAGGAGCGTACTTCGCTGGAAAGTACGGATTCATATTGTTGTCGAATGTCCACGTGTGGGGGATCCCGTTAAGCCTTGCGTGTAGACCGCCGATGACGATACCCGCGTTTGGCGTCCACTTGAAACCGAACTCATTCGTGACTGTGAACGTCTCTGTCTTGCCGACTCCGACTCCTGAGAACTCGGCACCGTGCCCAGCCACCATCGCGTTAATGGGGGCTCTCACGTCGCCTGGCTTCTCCTTGGCTGACTCCCGCATCGCGGGCGGGGGCAGTGGAGGGGTTGGTCGATCTCTCGCTGCAAACTCGCAGTCCTCCAGGAAAATCGACTCGATATAGCCCTGGACGTGGTGGAACGATCCCATGACTCGAATGGGGATTCCCTTGCGCAGGGAGGACGCGCGGACTTTGTCATTTTTGAAGTTGGCGACTACGCGATGCTCCCGCTCACGGATGTACACATAGACAGTCGGATCGTTGGCCTTACCCTGGACGTCATCGACGGCCCCATCAACCGTGAGCCACTGGCCGATATATGGCTCCAATAGTCGGTCGCGCTCGTTGCGTGTCAAGTTGTCCATGTGGTCGATCGCTAGCAGGTCTTCAGGTTTGACATCGCCCCACACCCGCTCGTTCTTCGCTGTGGATGACTCAACCGGCGCAGTCTTATGTCGGTCTGCCTCCATTCGAGGGGCTCGCACGAGGCCATTCATCTCGGGGTGTGAGCCTCTCTCGCGTACGGCCCTGGAGAGGACAACACCCACTCCGGCGAGCGCGAGCCCGCCGAAGAAATAGACGATGAGGCGGATAAGGTCGGGCCCGGCAAACAGCGCTTGGGCGAGCGCAACAGCTAGGCCTACGACGAGCGGGATGACAACTTCTCTCGGCTTCAACTCTGCGCGACGATCGTATCCGGGTCATTAGTCCTCCGCCAGCCAGTGTCGGCAGCTCGCTCGCTCGGAAGACTGATCCTGCATCTCCAGCAATTCATCGCTCTCGGCTCCGATCCTGCCGTAGTGCCGCGGACAGCAGGCTGGGGCATGCGGGGTACTAAAGCACCGCCACTGCGCAGTTCCAAGCGGCTTGTCGGCTCGTTTGGGTCATCAGCTTGATGCGAGGCGGCCCTTGTCAAGTGGATACCATCGGCGGAACTCGGCAAAGAGCACTTGATCGAAGGCCAGAAATCGGTTAGGGGCGAAAACAAACGCGTCGACGTCGGCCACGCGCCCAGCCCACCAGTCTTCCAACGCCTCAACTACGGGCCCGGGTAAAGCATTTTCGCTTACGAATACGAGCCCGATGGCGGTCGGCGCTAGCGTGTCGCCGGCGACCTCAGCGAATACGTCAGTCACTCGTGCGACAAATGCACTGAAAACGCCCGGATCTTCGACACGCAATTCTTGAAGGCGGTGATTCAGTGGCGTGAGTATTTGGTCATAGGCCGATGTGGCCAGTGCTCGCCGACTCCGATACGCACCGCAGTGATCTGAAAACCGGTCAAACTGTGCTTGTTCAGAGAACGCCGGCTGAGGTGCCTGTTGTACAAGCCAGCTTTTCTCGACAGGAACCTCGATGCGGAGATCCGCCACCCAATGATCGCCGAGCGCCGGTACGGGAGCGAAGTAGTGGATTGCCCATTTACGCGCAGCACCTATGCGCCGATCGTCGGCCGGCAACTCGTAGACAGGCGCAACTTGAACCCACGGTTTGCGATTCGCCCCCTCCTCGTCAACGTCGCAGCTCTGGGTAGTGATGATTCCAAACGGGGGCCGGTCCTCGTCAGAGAGCGCTATAACAGCATCATTGTTCTGCTCTTCCGAGAGTCGCGTAGCCTCCCAGACCGCACGTTGTGTGTCGGCTTGGTACAGAAACGGTGGGCGAGGTACCAAGCTGCCTTGTCTAAACGAAGGAAGTGCGGCGGTTACCTCCTCTGGCCACCCCTCATCGTTTCCTGCATCAATCACGTCGTCGCAGCTTAGTACGCGCTGCAACCTTCACCGGCTTGCGTGTTCGCGGCGTGCGAGCGCCGCCCGAGGGCGCCTGTTCATCCCCAGGCCATTCTGCAATCTGACTGCTCCAGGGCGGCGTGCTGGGTTTCGGAGAGGTAAAGAGGAAGGTACGCAAGAGATCCTCTGCCTGGTCGTACGCCCCGCGCATTAGAAGGTCATATGTTGACTGCCCCCATCCATCTGGACGGGCGCGTAGAGCAGCGTTGAACCCGACTGTCGTAGTTACGTTTCGGAGGGCACGAAGCAGAGCATGGACCCTCGCAAGGTTGCGCGCGACCTTAGGTCGCGGCGTTGCGTCTTCGCGGCGCCAGTACAACACCGCACTTCTGCTAGCCCCAACCAAGTGGGCCACCTCGTCGACGTTCAAGTTGAGCCACCGTTGCAGGTCGCGGCTCTGGCTTACCGCTGAAGGCGCCCAAATCTCGGCCCAAGACCCTCTCGCCGGAGCCCCTATGGACATCTCTACTTGGGTCTTCGCTGCGGAAGTTGGCCACTCGCCAAATGGAGACAATGCGGACCGTTTGACGACAACAAGGTATTGCTGCAGGGGCGTCCGGTCCGTGCTGCGAAGCCACCATCTCTGAGCCCCCAAGTGAAGCCAGCTACTTGTTTCAAATCGATCATTGACGAACAATTTGGGCGCGCCAGCTGATCCGAACGGAATCTGCTCGAGCAGACTACGAAACACATCGAAAACGGGTTGCGTGTATGGATAGACGGACTGCAGCTGAACGCCCTCATCGCCCGCAGCAGTATGGCGCTCGGGTTGGTGCGATGGGAATTCGGTTTGTGGCCTGAATATCCAGCCAAGCTCAGATATCGGCCAATCCAAGACTACCCCAGCTGGCGTGCCGCCTGATTCAGGAGGAGTTGACGTCTCGCCGTAGGTACTCATAGAGCTCTGGAGTAATCATGCTCTGAAACAACTGAAGGACTTGTCGATGTAGATTCTCAACTGCCGTGCGGACCGCTTGAGCATCGAACGGTCTGGCACCTTCACGGTAGGTGTCAAAGTCCATCAGATAGGCCCAGCGCCCACTTGCCTGGTCGCGAAGGAACCCATGTTGAATAGTTGCCCTGCTCCCATCGTCCAGTCGGACGTCCAACTGCTCCTGAGCGGCGAGAATGCCATCGCTTATTTGGTGCAGTAGGAGCCCAAGAACTCGGGAATCGATCCATCGACGCCAATCAGTCGGCGTTGTCACAGCAGGGTCTTCCAACCTATTGATGTATCTCAACCCCAGTCGCAACTCCGCCGCGGGATGTGTGACCTCTGCACAGAGGCGAATCAGAGCATCAATTGCTTGGCGGAACACTGGCCACCCCGGATAAGAAGTCGCCTCGAGTCCAACGCTGTCAGCGGAGATCGCGACGGTCGCAGTGCTGTCTTCCGCAGTGAGACGCCATCCGGTTGGCTGAACTTGTATCGACTGGGAGAGGCCGGGTTGTCCTAGCCCGCCCCTGACGCTTAGTGTCTGACTCTGAATTGGCTCCAAGCGCCAAATTGCCTGGCCACCAAGCCGCTGTTGGGCAGCTAACCCAACAGACAGCTCTTGAACGGTCTCAGTTGGTGTGTGCCGCAATTGAAAGCCCACCAGCCTCAGAGGCGAGCGTGGCAGGAGTTCGTCCTTCGGCTCGGGAAGGGCGACCGGCACGAGTGCAACCATAGTTGAACCATTCCCAGAAGTCTAGGAGCCTAGTCAGATTCCGTCCCTAGCAAGCGCGGAGATGCGCTTGTTTGCCACATTCTGCAGAGCGCTCGCCGGCACTCGCAACTCGGTGAATAGGCGGTAGAGATCGGCGTTTACAAATTTTGCGTTCGGCCCGAGCACCGCTTTGTAAGTCAATTCTTGACGAGACGGAATTCACGGCCCTGTCGTTTAGCGTGTCGAGGGTCGACCGTGATACAGAACGGGTGCCGATCTCATCCCGCCGGCGCTATGTCAGTGGACGGTCAGCTTCGTCGTAGCCGTTGCGGTGGCGCCGCCGTTGTCGTGCACGGTCACCGTCACCGTGTAGGTCCCGTTCGACCTGTACGTGTGGCTGCCCGAGATCGTGAATGGGCTGGCGGAGCCGCTCACCGTTCCCATCGAGCTGGTAGTGCCGTCGCCCCAGTTGATCGTGGCCGTGTAATCGGACGACGTCGCGGTCGGGTCTGAGTCGAACAGCGAAGCCACCGTACCGCTGAACGTCTTGTGGCTGCTGATCGTGAGGCCGGTCGCTGACAGGGCGTAGTCGGCGATCGTCGCGGTCCCCGAGACCGTCACTGTGGAGCCCCCGCTGTCCGTGATCGTGATCGACGTGGCGTACGTGCCCGCCTCGGCGTACGCGTGAGCGCCCGTCACCGTAAAGGTTCCGCTGCCGCTCACCGTGCCGGCTGATGTGGTGCCGTCGCCCCACGTGATCGAAGCCGAGAAATCAGTGGCCTGGGCGAGAGGGTTGGCATCAGTAAAGGTGGCGACATTGCTGCTGGCAGCTGTGCCCTCCGTCCCGGTGATGGCGTTGCCCACACCGCTCAAAGCCGCGTCGCCGATCGTGAACAGGATCACCGTGTAGTTCGAGGCTCCACCCGCGTCCGTGAACTGAACGAGCACGCCATGGTGTCCCGCGGTCCGATACGTGTGCGATCCGCTGACCGTGAACGGACCCGTGCCGCTGATCGTCCCCGCGACCACAGGGCTTCCATCGCCCCAGTCGATCGTCGCCACGTAGTCACCCACGACGCCGCCTGGGTCGGTGTCGGTGAACGCCTCCAGCGCGCCCGACCATGCAACGCCCTCGGTCGCCGTCTGGTTGGTGGGGAGAGCCGCGTTGATGCCCGCGTCGGCGACCGCGGCGCTGTCCGTGACCGACACGCTCTGGCCCGTCGCGTCGGTCACGGTCACCTTCACCACGTCAGGCGAGCCGGACGGCGTCTCTTCGACCCACGTGTGCGCGCCGCCGACGACGTTTCCGTTCGTCGTTCCAGCCGAGGTGGTGCCATCGCCCCAGTTGATCGACACGGTGTACGGGGCTGCTCCTCCGGACATCGACGCGACCTGGAGGCTGAAGTTGAAGCCTTCCGACAGGTTGGTCAGGGTCGATGGGGACAGGGTGAGGGGACCTGGCAAGGCCATGGAGAAGATTCCGCCGATGCCGTAGTTCGCGCCCAGGTCGGCGGTGCCGTAGAGGTTGCCGTCCTGTGCGATCGTCAGACCGCCCCTCGGCTGTTGGCCCAGCGAAGGACTCTGCGCGTGCAGCTGGACGAAAGTTCCGTTGGATGTGAACTCGAAGATGCTGCCGTCCTGGTTGAATGCGTTGCCGGGATTCGTGAACGCGGTCTCGCCGTAGAAGTTCCCCCTGGTGTCCTGAATGAGCCCCGACAGGGGGGCAGAGCCATCCCCTGGAGTGAGGCTGTACAGCGTGGTGAAGGCGCCCGCGGGCGTGATCCTGAAGATCGTGCCGCGTCCGGTCGCACCTGCGGACGAGGTTCCGTAGAAGTTGCCGTCCGATCCGAGGAGCACGCCGGACTGCGGCAGCGCGCCATCGCTTGAGTCGTTGAACGAGTAGAGCGTCGTGAGCGCGCCCCCCGTCGTGATCCGGAACACCGTTCCCTGGTTGTGCGCGCCTCCCAGCAAAGTCACGCCGTAGAGATTGCCGTCGGGGCCAAACGTGAGAGCGCCCTGAGGGCCGTTGCCATCGGACCCACACGTGAACGAGAAGAGCGTCGTCAACGTCCCCGTCTGGCTTAGCGAGTAAGCAGTGCCGCAGTTGAGCGAACCGCCGCCCACCGTCAGGCCGTACAGATTTCCAGCCGCATCCTGAACCAGGCCGCCTGCCGGGTCGCGCCCGTCGTTTCCATTGAACGTGTGCAGCACGCTGAATGCACCCTGCGTTGTGATTCGCCAGACCGTGCCAGTGTTGGCCGAGGAAGTCTGGCTGGTTCCGTACAGCGCCCCGTCAGCCCCAATCAACAGCTTCGAGCGACTGACGCCCCCATCCGCCGGCGCGAAAATGTGCAGCGTCGTCACGCCGCCACTCCGCGTGAAGCGGAAGACCGTGCCATAAGTGTTGGAGCCCTGCAGATCCGTCACGCCGTAGAGGGCGCCATCCGCGGCCTGAGTCAAACCGGACTGCGCCGCTCCGCTGTCTGCCCCTCCCGTGAAGCTGTACGCGAGCGAATAGGTCGGCCCGCCGACCGTGATCGAGACAGTGTTCGACGCGCTGGCTGCGTTGGCCGTATCTCCCGAGTAGGTGGCGGTGATGTTGTGAGATCCGACGGCCAGGCCGCTGATCGTCAGGCCGGCGCTTCCGCCCGACACCGTGCTTACACCGATGGTCAACAGATTGCTGTCGGTGAAGGTGACGGTGCCGGTTGGACTGCTGCCAGTGATCGTCGCGGTCAGCGTGATCGGGTTGCCGGCGTAGACCGCCGGGGCCGAGGACTGCAGCGAAGTGGCCGTGGACGGCAGGTTCACGGTCTGACTGACGATGGCCGAAGAGCTGCCGCTGTACGTCGTGTCGCCGGAGTAGACGGCGACCAGCGATCGGGTCCCGCCTAGCAGTCCGACGTTGACCGTCGCCTGGCCGTTGCTGACGGCCGCCGAGGTCAGCACCGTGTTGCCGTCCTGGAAGGTGACCGTGCCGGTCGGCGCTGCGCCGCTTCCGGTGACTGTCGCAGTCAGAGTCACCGGACCGCCCGTGCTCGGATTCGGCGTGCTGGTGAGGGCCGTCGAGCTGGCGGCGAGCGAACAGCTGGGATAGCGGAACGAGCCCACTCGCGTGTGCCAGTTGAAGCTCCCATTCGCCGTCAGGTACTGGTTCGTGTACCAGAAGGTGCAGTCGTCG
>Ga0070704_100001902_pt1 | contig 11529 bp, 10 predicted proteins | sample KBSK5252metaG_FD_65467 | JGI IMG/M metagenome (GOLD analysis project Ga0070704, IMG submission 65467) | Corn, switchgrass and miscanthus rhizosphere microbial communities from Kellogg Biological Station, Michigan, USA - KBS K5-25-2 metaG | ecosystem: Host-associated > Plants > Roots >... | reverse complement strand
ACGACTTCCTGGTAGGCGATCGGGAGATCGCCTTCGGTATTGTCGAGGAAGAGCGAGACTTCGGTGAGATTGACCGGCCGGCGGGTCGCGGCTCCCTGAAAAATCACATCCTCCATCTTGCCGCCGCGCAGCAGACGGGCCGATTGCTCGCCCAGCACCCAGCGCACCGCATCCGACACATTCGATTTTCCGCAGCCATTCGGTCCCACGATGGCGGTGACGCCCTCCTCGAACTCGAGGGTGACGGTATCCGCAAACGACTTGAAGCCGGAGAGTTCCAGCTTGGTCAGCTTCATGCGTCGGGCCAGGGACGGGAGGTGGGTACGGTGCCGGAGCGAAGCGCCGGCGCTCGGAAGGAAATAATAAGCGGTTCGGGTCCGCTGGTCAGGGGCTGCGTGGCGGTCGGCGGATGACGAAATAGGACCGGTCGAGCTTTTTCCCGCTTTCCTCGGCCAGATCGCGGCTCGCGTACGGCCCGACGACGACGCGATAGCCCTCGTCCGCCTGTTCCGGCTTCAGCACCGAGGCGGGGAACCCGTGGGCCTTGAGGGTGTCGGCAAGCTGGGCCGCCCAGGTGGGATTCTGGGAGAGGCTCACCTGCAGGTAGATCTCGGTCGAGTCGGTCGTCGGGGCCGCGACGGGAACGGCGACCAGCTCCTTGTCCTGCACCACCGTCGCCGATTCGGCGGCGGCGACCGCGGCAGGGAGTCGCTCACGCGGAACCCACGCCGCCGTCGCCCAGAGGTCGGATCCCGCTCCGGCGAGCACCCGGCGGGGGGCCCCGGGCACCTGGCGAAGATCGTAGGCCGCGACGTCGTCACCGGTGCGCACAACGAGTGTCGAGGCGCCCGCGACCAGCGGCAGATCCGCGGCCCAGTCTCCCGGCACCGAACCGGCCAGCCGGTTGGTGGCGAGGTCGACGATCCAAACGGAGTCCACCGCGGTTGCGCGAGCGAGCATCCATCGTCCCGAGGCATCGAGCCGGATGGCCCTCGGAATACCGGGAAGCTTGATCTTGGCCAGCTCGGAGAGGGAGAAACGGTCGTAGACCAGCACCTCGTCGTCGTCCTGGACGATATAGAGCCGGTGGCCGCTCGGACTGAACGCAGTCTCGCGGGCATTCCGGCGGGTCCGGATCGAGCTGACATTGCGCCGGCCGCTGGTCTCGTAGAGGACCACCGCCGTATCGGTGGCCACCGCCACGAGATCGCCCCAGAAGGTGGCCGCCACACTCCCTGCCGGAATCGTCACCGCGTTCAGTCCCTGCTCGGCATTCGCGGTGATGAGCTGGGGGACTTTGCCGTCGGTCACCGCGACGAGCTGGTCGTTCAGCGAGCCGAAAAAGGCCCGCGGCGACGCGGGGAGGGGATCCTGGAAGGTGACCGGATTCCGCCGAACGAAATGGACGACCCGGCGCTCGTCGTCCGCGAGGTAGAGCGATCCGTCGGGGCCCATCGCCGCGAAGGTGACGCCCTTCAGCTGTTCGCGCACGCCGCGCGATTCGAGATCGATGACGATCAGGTTGTTCTTGGCGTCGACGGCCCAGGCGAGCCGTTCGTCGAGATTGGTGCCGAGCACCTTGCGGACGGGAGGCACCGGCTTCGAAGTGGTCCAGCTCGCCAGGCCCAGACTGTCGGGATCGTACGCTTCTACGACGCCCCCTTCACGGGGAAACCGGAGCAGCGACACCTGGCCCCCGACCGCGGGAAGATCGGGGGGAGGCGACTGCGGCTCGGTCCGGCAGCCCAGCGCGGCTAGCAGGACCGCCGCCCGGAGGATCCGGACGGCGGTCGAGGGAATTGCGCGAGACGGCAATGCGCTCAGAATGTGGGTCCCAGGCTGATCGTCCAGTAGCCCTTCACGCCGGGCCGCTGTTGCGGGAAAGAATAATCCGCGCGGAGAATGAGGAAGTTCAGGATGTTCGCCCTGATGCTGGCTCCCAGCGAAGTGAGCGGGGACCTCACCTTCGTCGGGTCAGCTCCCGCCTCCCGATTCAGCTTGACGTCCATGCCGCCTTCCCATGCCACCCCGGCATCGTAGAACAGCGCCCCCTCCAGGAGCGGGAAGCCGACCGGGAGGAACCGCAGAATATTCCAGATCGGCACCCGGAGCTCGACGGTGCCGAGCATCAATCTGGTCCCGACCAGCTCATCGAGCCGGCTGCAGCCCGTAAAGGTGTTCTCGTCAACGGCGTTGGCGCACTCGTTCTTGGCGAACGAGCCCGAGGTGTAACCACGGATGTACTCGGGACGCCCGGCGAAAAACCGGAACTGACCTTCATCCCGGCCATGGCGGCCGTAGTAGTTGAGCCGGGTGGCCAGCGTCAGGAAGCTGGTAATCCGGTCGTAGCGGCGGTAGTCGAAGTTGAGCGAGGTGAACGCCCATTGCCCCAGGGTGCGGGAGACTTCGAACCGGGAGCGCCGACCCATCATCGGGCCGACCGGACCGTACAGCGAGTTGTCGAAGACCAGCGCCGCTGTCGGCTGCACGAAAGTGACCGTCGGACCGGAGACCGTTTCGATATACGGACTCTGGGTCGGAATTCCGGTCTGGGCATCGAGCGGCTGGGTGTACAGCTTCGCATCGTCCTCGACGTTGACGATGCCGGCCCCGAGCTCGAGACGGCGGAACCGGCTGAACGGATAGGCGCCGATGATCTGGGCGTTGCGGAGCACCAGCCTGCGGATCTGCTCCACGTAGGAGACCTCGTTCGGGCCGGGGCCCTCCTTGAAAAACGCGCCCTCGTAGAAGAAGTACGGCTCCTGCGAGACTCCGAGCGCCCAGTTCAGCCGGCGGGTCAGATTCACGTACTGCGCCGCGAAGTAGGTCTCGTTGATCCTGCCGTTGAGCGACGCGGCAAAGCCGAGCTGGTGGTTGCCCAGCATGTCGCCGAGCACGATCGCGGTCGAGCCGGTCAGTCCCTGGCCGAAGGTGTCCCGGGTATAACCGATCGTGGGCCGGGTTACGTACTCGGGCTCCAGCGTCGCCCGGTAGCTCTTGAACGTGAACTCGCTGGTGTCGGGCGGAGTGAATGGCATCGAATCGAGAATCCGCGCCACCGACACCGGCTCGTACACCGCCTTCGTGCTGTCGGAGGTGGGCAGGGAATCGGCCCGGCGGAACCCCCGCGGAGTCCGGTACACGGTGCCGCCGCCGAGAATCTGCGGGCCGGAGGGAGGTGTGATCCGCGCGACGGCCGGACGTGACGCCTCTCCGGTGGGCGCGATCACCGCCAGCGGCCGCTGCGCGATCGTCTGCTGGGTCCACGGCTGCTTCTTGAGGGTGCGGGGCGCGTTGAGCGAGTAGACGTCGTAGCGGCCCTGCTCGAAATAGACGAACGCCAGCCGATCGGCTCCTCGCGCCCAGGAGAGCACCGGGGAGAGCGCGGTAATTCCCTGCACGCCGGTGTAGAAATCGGTGAGCTGGTAGGTCAAGCCGTCGTCCAGGTCGTGCAGGAAAATATTGGCGACGCCGTTCCGGTCGGAGACGAAGGCGATCGACTTGCCGTCGGGGGACCACTGCGGGCTCACGTTCCGGCCCTGATCCAGCCCCGCGGGATAGGTGATCGATCCGTCGTCGAGGTGATACAGCGCGATCCGGAAATCCGTCCACCGGAGCGCCTTCAGATCGGTGCCGGGCCCCCGGTCGGTCACGAAGGCGATGGTCTTGCCATCGGGGGACCAGACCGGATGCAGGTCCGCTTCCTTGTCGTTGGTCAGGCGGCGGAGATCGGTGCCGTCGGCGTTGACCGTGTAGAGATCCGAGAGGCCGCCTTCGAGGCCGCTGAAGACGAGCTTGGTGCCGTCGGGGCTCCAGGTCGGCGTGGTCGCGCCGGCAATCGGCAGCCGGATGTCCTTGAGCTGCTTGTTGCGGGTGCCGTCGACGATGACGATGTCGTCCTTGCCGCTCCGCTGCGCGGCAATGGCCAGCCGCTGCCCGTCCGGAGCCCAGCTCGCCGAGGAGGTGATGAACCGGAAGGTTTCGTAATTCCCGCTGGCCGACGATTTCAGCAGGCGGCGAATCGGCTTGCCGGTGTTGCCGTCGGCGAGCCAGAGATCCACGAAGTAAAAGTCCTGCTCACTCAGGTAGGCGATCCGGGTTCCGTCGGGAGACAACGCCGGCGCGAGGTGCCACCCGCCACCGGAGCGCTTCCGGGTGAGCAGCTCGCTCGCCACCGCGCGGCCCTTGGTCCGGTTGCCGATTTCCGGGAGGTACTGCTTCTGCACGGCGTCCTGCCACTGGGCCACCAGCTGGGGGAACGAAAGCCCGAGCACCCGCTGCAGCGCCGGCTCGATGCCGTTCCCGGAGCCGAGCTTGGTGATCTGCGCGATGGCCTCGTCTCCCCAGCGCTGGCCGATGTAGGCGATGAGCGCCTGGCCGAAACGGTAGGGGAAGACCCGGTAGAAGTCCTCGGCGGTCGGGAGCTTGCCCTCGAGGGCCGCATCGCGGAGCCACATGGCGGTGTTGGGGTCTTCGGGGCCGAGCGAGTAGTACTCCGCCATGCCTTCGCCGTACCAGAGCGGCGCGTTGGCCGCGATGATCCCCTGCACACCACCCGCGCGCCCGCGGGACCAGATATCGAACTGGAACTGGTGGACCATCTCGTGCTGCAGGACGTGCTGGTTCTCCTCGTAGGAACCGGTCAGCGGAAAGATGTTCCGATGCCGGAGGAAGTCGGTGAAGCCGCCGGTGCTCTCGTCGATTTCCCCGCCCGAGGTGTTGGTCTGCTGGAACTCGGAGTGGGAGGCGTAGGGAATGATCGGCTTGCGCTCATTGAACTGGTGATTGAGCGCCTTGGAGAGTTTCGCGTACGACCGCTCGGCCATGCGCGCGATATCCAGTGCCGCGGCGCGCTCGGCCTCGTAGTAGTAGACGTCGAAATGCTCGGTCTGAATGATCTTGAAGTCAAAGCGCCCGTACTGCACCTTGTTCCGCCCGAAATACTGGGCAGACAGGACTGCCGGGAGCGCGGTGAGCAGCAGGGCCGCCGCAACAATTCGACGCATCATTGGGACTTCCTTTCGGCCGCCGGCATGAGCCTCGGAGCGTCGTTCCAGAGCCGCTCCAGCTGGTAGAAGGCCCGCGCCTCGGGATGAAACAGGTGGACCACGATGTCCACGAAATCGAGCAGTACCCAGCGGCCCTGCGTCAAACCTTCAACGTGGTGGGCCTTGAACCCCGCATCGGTCAACCGGTCCTGGACCGACTGCGCTATTCCCCGTACGTGCGCATCGGAGGTTCCGGATGCAATGACGAACCAGTCGGTGGCATCGTTCAATCCGCGCAGGTCCAGCGCCACCATGTCTCTCGCCTTCAGATCGTCGGCGGCCGCGAGCGCGAGATCGACCAGCGCTTCGGAAGCCGCCCGCTTCCGGCTGCCCGGGTTCCGGCGAATCACCCGGCCTGCACCCCTGTCGGCGTCCCGTCCTCCACCTGCCAGCAGAGCGCCCAGGCGCCGTACCCCACGTGGGTTCCGAGGACTCCGGTCGCGAGCGAAACGAAACAGTCCTTCGGCCGGAAGGCGGCGACGAGCGCCGTTCGAACCCGTTCGGCAACCTCGGGCGCTTCGACATGGACCACGCCGAAGCGGACCGATTTGGGTCTCGGGGTGAGAGCCTTGTCCACCAGCGCCAGCATCCGGTTGATGACCGCCTCCCGCCCCCTCACCCGATCGACCGGGACGATCCGTCCGGTCTGATCGAGTCCAAGAATAGGCTTTACGTCGAGCATTCCCGCCAGCCAGGCCTTCCCGCGCGAGACGCGCCCCGAGCGGATCAGATTGTCGTACGTCTCCACCGTGAGCAGGACTCCCGACTGCCTGCGGATCCGGACCAGCTCCTCCGCGATTGCCGGGGCCCTCCACCCCGACTCCGCCAGCTCGGCGGCCCGAAGCGCCAGCAGTCCGAGGCAGAGCGAAGCGGCCTTGCTGTCCACCAGCGTCACCCGCTCGAGTCCCGCCGCCTTGACCGCCGCCTGGGCCGCCTGGTAGGTGCCGGAGAGCGAGGCACCGAGCAGCACGGCGACTACCTCATCCGCTTCTTCCAGCGCCGACCGAAACACCCGGACAAAGTCACCCGGGGTTGGCTGCGACGTCGTGGGAAGCTCCCTGGCGGCCCGCAGCCGGCGATAGAACTCCTCGGGCCGCAACCCCACTCTGTCCTGGAACACTGCGTCCCCGAACAGGACCTGGAGCGGCACAAGCGCGATGTGGTGGCGATCCAGCACCGAATCGGGAAGGTCGGCCGAGGTATCGGTGACGACGGCTACGGGGCGACGCTCGAGGTGGGAGAGCGCCCTGTGTTGCGCCCGCATGTCGTCGGCCTTGGTAGTCGTCAGAGTACCCCAGCGGCCGGCATAGGTAAAGACGGCCTCCGGGGTGTCCGTATGCACATGTACCTTCAGAATATCGGCGACCACCGCCACGACCACCGACCCGCCGAACTGGTGCATGGCGGCCCGGACCTCGTTGGCGGCCGGAAGCTGCTCCCCCCGGACGATGAGCTCGGTGCAAAACTGGTAATCCCGCTCCGCGGCCACGGTGACCTGCGCCGCCGGGAAGGCGTAGGAGGAGGTGTCACCCGGTGGCGCGGGAAGAATCGGGTCCCCCTCGATGAACCGCACCACCCCCTCGATCATGCGCATGAACCCCTTGCCTCCGGCGTCCACCACGCCGGCTTCCTTGAGCACGGCCAGGAGTTCAGGGGTGTTTGCCAGCGCGATCTCGCCCTCGGCGAGCATTCGGCGCATGAATTCGGAGATATCGGGGGAGTCGGCGGCGGCACGCTCGGCGGCGGCGGCAGCTTCGCGGGCCACCGTCAGGATGGTGCCCTCCCGCGGATCGTCCAGCGAGTTGTAGAGGGTGTCCGCGCCCCGCCGCATCGCGGCCGCGATCTCCTGCGCGGTGGCGGTCTTCAGGGTCCCGAGGGATTCCGAGAACCCGAGGAGAAAATGGGCCAGCATCATCCCCGAGTTGCCCCGGGCCCCGAGGACGGCGCCCCGGGCCATCGTCTGCGCGGTCTCGGAAAGCGTTGCGTCGCCGAGCGCCCGGCAGGCGTCGGCGACGGCACGGAGGGTCAGGGAGAAATTGGTGCCGGTGTCGCCGTCGGGGACCGGGAAGACATTGAGGCGATTGATTTCGTCGCGCCCGGCCGCGACCCAGTCGGCCGCGGCGTAGACCGACCGGGCGAGGCGAGGGCCATCGATGTAGGCGATGCCGATCGGCATCAAGGCACTACGCCTGAACGACCATCACGCGAACGGCCGCGTGAACCTCCGAGTGCAGCCGGACAGGAACGGTGTGCTCGCCAAGCTGCTTGATCGGGTGGTCGAGCTCGATCTTCCGCTTGTCGACCTCGTGACCGGCCTTGGCCAGCTCGTCGGCAATGTCCTGCGAGGTGATCGACCCGAAGAGGCGGTCGCCTTCGCCGGCCTTGGCGTGGATGGTGATGGTGACCTCTGCCAGCCGGGCGGCCACCGCTGCCGCTTCGCTTCTCCCGGTCGCTGCCTTGGCCTCGCGGGCCTTGGACTCGGCGGCGAGGCGTTTCTTGTTCCCCTCGGTCGCCTCGTAGGCGAGGCCGTGAGGAAGGAGGAAGTTCCGGGCGTAGCCGGGCTTGACCCGAACCAGGGCGCCGGCCTTGCCGAGCGTCTTCACGTCTTCCCGCAGAATCACTTCCATCATTGCGATGCTCCTCCAGGTACGGGGGGCGACAGGCGTCCCCGGATGTTCAACCACGTGTCGGCGAGTCCGAGCGCCAGGCAGGCGCCCAGAACGACCAGGATCAGCAGAAAGCCGAGAACGACCGCCAGCACCTTGAGGAGGACCGGAGCCGGCGCGAGGAGCGCGGAGAGCACCGCGAGCCCGCGCAGCACGTACAAACCGATCCAGACGACCAGGAGGTTGACGGCGATGACCGGGGCCGGCTCGGGGAGCGGGACCAGCATCAGACCGAGGGTAAAGATAGCACCCCAAACGAGGTGGTCATTGAAGCGGAAATCGCGAAATCGTCCCGGAGGCGCCCCGAGCGGAGTCGCGGAAAGCCGGTGATGCCAGGACCAGGCGAGGACCGCACCGCCCAGTGCCTCGATGGCGAGCAGTCCCGGCATCACCCGGCCGATGTCCGGTGCGGCCGCGAGAAGGGGACGGATGAACTCCTCCAGATCATGCCGGGCCTTGGGATCGTTCCCCCCGAGGTCCACCAGGGAGCGGTAGCTCCCGCGGAGGAGCTCGGTAAAGGCCGTTTGGATGTCCGCGAAACTGAGTCCTTGCATCGTCGCCCAGACGCCGACCGCTATGGTCGAGAGGACGACGGCAGCCAGGGCTCTCGGGACCACGGGACTGCTTCCGCGGATGGAGAGGAGTGCAAAGCTCACGGCGAGCGCAATACCGCCGACCCGGATCACCTGGGCGCCAAGGGGAACCGTTCCCGCCAGCGTGGCGGACACTCCCGCGGCCGCCACCGCGAGCCAGAAGAGCTCCCGGGTGGTACGCGGCCGGGCGAGGAGCATGAGCAGCGCGAAGGGACCCAGCAGATACAGCGGCGGCGCCAGCAGGAGGAATCCCACCAGCACCGCCGCCGCGCCGAGGCTCGCGCGGCGCCCCGAAGCGGGCGCCGCCGGAGCCGTCATCAGCCCTTGTAGCCTTTGATGTACGGCAAGAGCGCGAGGTACCGGGCGCGCTTGATCGCCACCTGGAGCTGCCGCTGGTGCCGCGCGGAGACTCCGGAGAGCCGGCGGGGAAGAATCTTGCCCCGCTCGCTGATGAACCGGGACAGCAACTTCTCGTCCTTGTAGTCGATGATCCGGATGCGCAGCTCGGCGATCGGATCGCCCTTCTTCTGGCGGCTCACTCTTCCTCCTCGTAGTCGGAACGCGCCGGGGCGGCCTGGGCCGGGGTGGGCGGTTCGTCGTTCAGGACGATGAGGTGACGGAGAACCCCGTCGTCGAGCTTGATGGCGCGCTCGAATTCCGGCAGCGCTACCGCTTCCGCCACGAACGTGGCGACGACGTAGTAGCCGGTATCCTTTTTCCGGATGTCGTAGGCGAGGGTGCGCTTACCCCAGTGATTGAGCTGGGCCGGCTCGGCGCCGGGGACTTCCACCATCTTCTGGAATTGAGCGAGTTTCTGGTTGATGGTCTCTTCGTCCAGGGCAGGATCGAAGATATAGACCACCTCGTACGGACGGGCCATGACACCTTCCTTTGGTCTGGGCGCCCGGCACCTGGTGTGGGTGGCCGGGAGGAGGATTGTGAGCCCGGAAATCTAGCTGGGGAGGGGCCTCGAAACTAGGTGCTGGGGACTAGGTACTGGGTGCTGGATGCAGGGCAGTTACCAGCCCCCAGTACCCAGCACCCAGCCCCCCCTACTGGCACTCCGCTCTGAAACTATCGTGTGTGGTGGTGACGGTGCCGTCGGAGCTGACGGTCACATGGACCCGTTCATGAATCGTGAAATTGTTCCCGGGTCCCTGGCCGATCAGACCAAAGTTGTTGATGTAGGATTCCTCGACTCCAATCCACACGTGGGAGATGGTCTGGGTGACGCCCACACCGGTGTAGCGTGCGCCGGTGGTCAGGCCCGTCCCGGAGACGCCCTGCGGCTGGAACTGAGATTTGATCGTCGCCCGACCGTTGCCGGTGAGGGAGACGTGATCCAGCTGGTGGAGCGTTCCCTCAATGAACACTGTCTCCCCTGCGCCGCCGTTTGCACAGGGAATGAATGAAAGGAAGGAGACAGCGAATTTGGAGCTTGTCGTTGTCGCGGCCGCGAGGTCCGGCCCGTTGGAATCCTGCAGCGCCGGGGCCAGCGCAGAATCAGCGCACCCGGCGACGATAAGGGCGGTGAGGCACGGACCGAGGAATCGCTTCATGGGTCACCTCGGAGAGAGTGGGCTCGGTGCTGGATACGTCTTGAAGTTATCAGCATCCATACCCCAGTGACCAGTCACGAGCCCGGAGCCCCCTGCTACTTTTCCTCCCATGCATCTCGATTCGATTCAGATCGGCCCGCCACGGACCTACGAGGGGCCCAAGCCGTGGACCAGCGCCATCAAGAAGGAGCCGGTGGCGGGACAGGTCTGGGCGGGACGCGAGGGACTTTCCGGAGATCACCAGTACAATCGCCAGCATCACGGGGGCCCCGAACGGGCGTTGCTGATGTATTCCGCCGATCACTATCCGCGCTGGCGCGCCGAGTGGGCCCGGTCCGACGTGGGTCCGGGTGCCTTCGGGGAAAACCTGACGGTGGCGGGGGCGACGGAGGACACGATCTGCATCGGTGACGTCCTCCGGGTCGGTGACGTCCGGATCGAAGTCTCCTCGCCCCGCACGCCGTGCAGCACGCTCTCCCGCCGGCATGGTCTCCCGGAGCTCGTCAAAACCATCGTGCAGAACAATCGTTCCGGCTGGTACCTGCGGGTGCTGCAGGAGGGATGGCTCGAGTCCGGCATGGCGGTGGTGCTGGCCGACCGGCCCTATCCCCAATGGACCGTCCGTCGCGCGGCGGAGGTCAAGCGGATGCGGGCGGAGAGGGAAGAGGAGGCGAGGCTCCTTGCTGCGTGCAGTGCATTGCAGAGGGAATGGAGAGAATTGCTGAGGAGGGAGTAGCGAGTAGCGAAGCGCGAAGCGGTTGTTTCTCCTCGCTCCTCGCGATTCGCCATTCGCTAGACATTGAACCTGAACAACATGACGTCCCCGTCGTTCACCACGTACTCTTTCCCCTCCGCCCGGGCGACTCCCTGTTCCCGCGAGGCCTTCCACCCGTTGAGCCGGACGAATTCGTCGTACGACACCGTTTCCGCCTTGATGAACCCCTTCTCGAAATCGGAGTGGATCACTCCGGCGGCGGCGGGGGCCTTGTCGCCCCGGTGAATCGTCCAGGCCCGGACTTCCTTTTCGCCGGCGGTGAAGTAGCTCATCAACCCGAGCAGGTGATACGCGGCGTGCCCGAGCCGGTCCAGTCCGGACTCGGCGATTCCCAGCGACTCGAGGAAGGGACCCCTGTCCTCGGCGGAGAGCTCGGCCAGCTCCATCTCGACCTTCGCCGAAAAGGTGACGATCTCGGCGTCTTCCGCATCCCGGTCGATCGCCGCCTGTAATGCGTGGGTGTGCGCATTGCCGGCGGCGATTTCGTGCTCGGCGACATTGGCGGCGTAGAGCACCGGCTTGGCGGTCAGGAGATTGAAGGCGCGGTAGGCCGGCCGCTCTTCCTCGGTCGGGACGACCGTACGGGCGGACTTGCCTGCGCCGAGCGCGTCGCGCAACCGGGGCAGCAGCGAGGCTTCGATGCGGGCCTGGGGATCGCCGCTCTTGGCGGTGCGCACCGCCTTGTCGAGCCGCTTCTCCACCGCGGCCAGGTCGGCCAGCCCGAGCTCGATGTTGATGACCTCGCGGTCGCGGACCGCATCCACGGGCCCCATGACGTGTTGCACGTCGTCATCCGCGAAGCAGCGCACCACGTGCACGATGGCGTCCACTTCGCGGATATTCGCCAGGAACTGGTTGCCGAGGCCTTCGCCCTGGCTCGCACCCTTC
>Ga0070704_100001901_pt1 | contig 11530 bp, 7 predicted proteins | sample KBSK5252metaG_FD_65467 | JGI IMG/M metagenome (GOLD analysis project Ga0070704, IMG submission 65467) | Corn, switchgrass and miscanthus rhizosphere microbial communities from Kellogg Biological Station, Michigan, USA - KBS K5-25-2 metaG | ecosystem: Host-associated > Plants > Roots >... | reverse complement strand
CATTTCCAGTTCCCCGGGTGCCGGTCCCAGTCGTTGATGAGCATGTCCACCAGGCGCGCGGCGAGATAGGCGCGGACGTTGACTTGCTCCCGCGAATCCAGGTCGAGCAGTTTCTGCAACTTGTCGCTGTCGATGATTTCCACCGCACCCGCAAAGCCCGCGGCTTTCTCCGGCTTGTTCGGATAGGGTTCGATCATTCCCAACCGCCCGGCAAAGTCCTCGCGAAATTTTCCCAGCAGCGTGTCATCCGGCATCACCGCGAGCATCGGCGTCGGATGGGGAATCCCCGCGGCCTTGAGGATGGGGTCCGCGACCAGGGCTCCTGCCGGGTGGTGCGCACTCACCTGGTCGCGAGTGATTGTTTCGATGATGCTCCCCTCGAAACCCTCGGGAAGCGAGAGGCCGTCCTTGTCCACCAGGCGGAAGACAAATTCGCTGCCCTCCGGGTTCTCGAAGCGAAGTGATCGGGTCTGGTTTCCGCTCCCCGCCTTGGTCGGCCGCAAGCCGCCGGCATGGGTCCGGAGGTCGAGAACCGGGACTTTGATGGGGGTCGCCCAGAGGTCGCGATAGGTATCACCCAGCAGGAACCGCCGAAGCCCGCCGCCCTGGTAACGTGCCCCCGCGGCCACAGTCACGGTCGGAGTGCCCGGGGGCGGGGGCGGCTTGACCTGGGCGGGCAGGAGGCTCGCGGTAATGGCGAATGTGACGGTGATCCCACCCGCACGGCGAACAGCCCTGGGGACGCGCATCGGTCCGAGCCCGGCCTCAGTGCCAGTGGTACAGCGTGATGGTGCCTGGCGCGCTGATCGACTCGTCACCGACGATCAGGATACTGTCCCGGGTGATGGCGATGCCCTCGGCCTGGGGGTGGCGCCCGGTGAGTGGACGGGAAAAGACCACGGCACCGGCGGGAGTCAGCTCGAAGATGGCCTTCTCCTGGGCGGCCACGAGCACGTAGTTGCCGCTGAAGGGATCGACCGTGATGTCGGTGGGCCGGAGCTGCTTCCAGCCGTTTTTTCCGATCGCCTCCGCATAGGGGACGGCGAGCTCGGTCACCCGCTGCGCCGTGGAATCGGCGAGACTGTAGAGGTACAGCACCACCATGTTCTTGTATTTCTTCACCGCGACATTCTTGCAGGCAAGGACGAGCGCATTCGCCGTCGAGTCGTACGCCACCCCCTCGAACTCGCATTCCTTCCCGAGGTGGGTATCGTGTGCCGTAAAGTCGACCCGCTCCCCCTCCGCCCCTTCCCGGAATTCATAGAGCGTTCCGTCGCTCGACAGGAGAAAGAACCGGTCCTCCGCGTAGGCCAGCCCCTCGAAGTCGCCGCGCAGCCCCTTCTTCCCGATGAAGAACTGCTTGATGACGGTGCCCCGCCGGTAGTCCAGCTCGGTGATACGAGCAGATTCATCGTTGTGCGCGAAGAGCCGCCCGTCGGGGGTGAGGGCAAGACCGGAGACTTCCGACAGCTGCTCGGGCAACAGCCAGCGGGCGACGGGCTTGCCCTTCCCCTCTCCGGAATCCGCGGCTGCCATCGCTTCGGCAAGCCGGGCGACTCGTGCATCCAGTCCCGCGCTGTCCGCCTTGGACGCGTCGGGCGTCCCTTCACTGGTCTTCCGGCAACCAGCGCCCGCCTGGACGAGGGCAACGATCACAAGAGCGGCAGTGGGCACCCTCATGACTTGTCGTCCTCGTCGTCCTTCTTCGTCTCGGCGAGCTGGACGTCGGCCCCGGTGATCGTGTCGCCGGCCTTGTTGCGCACCAGGGTCAGCAGCTCGTCCTTGGATGTGGATTTCCGGATTCGCACCAGGTAGTAGAGCTCGGACGGCCTCCCGACGTTGGTCACCACCTCGTCGAGACGCCAGCGTCCGGCCAGCTCGTCCAGTGCCTCACCGATTTTGGACTGCGCGTCGCTCAGCGTCTCGGTCGTCACGGTGAGAATGGCATTGAACCGTGGCTTCTTGCCGTGGGGGCCGAGAATCTTCCGGACCCGATCGAATCGCTCGGCCAGTGCCAGGGCCTGCTTCTGGTCGAGGGCCAGGACCAGGTCGCGGTCGGCAATTTTTCCCGTGCCCCTGCGCTCCGCCAGCTCATTCAGCGGCTCGCTCCACTGGGACGCCGCGGTGGGCTCGAGGACGCTCCGTCCGAAATCGTATCGCCAGGTGAGGATCAGAATGAAATTGAATACCACCGAGACGATCGCCGCCACGATCAGGGTCTGCACCCCCGCCGCGAACCCCACCGCGATCGCGAGAAAGATGAAGACCACATCGCGAGCATCCCGCAGCGTTGTGCGAAAACGCACCGCTGCGACGACCCCCGCGAGGCTGAATGCCAGGGCGAGGCTGTTCTGCACTACGAGCACGATCCCGGCGACCACGAGCGGCAGGAAAATGAGGGTCTGGGCCACCTGCTGATTGTGCCCCTTGCTGTACCGGGTCGACATGTACACCCAGGAAACCGGGAGCATCAGCGCAAGGATGCCAAGCAGAATGATCAGGGTGCTGAGTGCCAGCTCGAGCCGCGGCGAAAGATCGGTGTCGAAGCCGCGAATGGTCTCGGGCTGCAGTCCATCCCGGAGGACCTGTGAGCCCGACACCGCCTGGTCGAGCTGCGCGCTCCCGATCACATGGTCGACGACTGGAAAGAAGTACATCAACGTCCCGACGACCGCGGCAAGCACGAGGTAATACGCGAGGAGCCGCCGAACCGGACGATCGGAGCCGAGTGTGAAAAAATCGATCATCTGTTTGAAGAAGCCCATTCACAAACCCTTTCGAGAGCGCGAGTGCCTCTCTATCGATAAGACTCCATCCGTCACGTCGAGATTGGCGACGTCGGGACGGCGATTTTCGTACACATGCCAGGGGTAAGGAACCCTCAAACACGCGGGAGAGTAAGTGCCGGGGCCCATGCCGGGCAAAAAAAAGAGGGGCGGGCCACAGGGCCCGCCCCTCCGGGGTGACTTGGATCAGCGCCCGTCGTTGTCGAAATCTCCCGGGAGGGCCCGCTCCACCCGATGCCAGGCATCGCGTGTCGCATTCTTGGCTCGTTCCCAGGTCAGGCTCGCGGCGTGCTCGGTCTTTTCCCAGGTATTCCGGAGCTCATCCTCGACCTCGTCGAACTTCCGGCCGCGATACTTGGGATACGATTCCCAGCCGTACTGATACGCCGGCCGGTAGATCTCGTAGGTGTCGCCCGCGATGTAGTAGGGCCGGCTCATGAAGTTGTCTCGCCAATAGGCGTCTTCCACGGTCGGGTTGACGAGCTCCGCCGCGCCCTTCCCCGTCATGCCGCCAACCACGGCTCCGACGCCGGCGCCAACCACGGCGCCAACGGGTCCACCCACGGAACCACCGATGGCCGCACCGGCAGCACCGCCGCCGGCGGCACCGAGACCGGTGCCTACAGGATGGGAGCCCGGGGCTCCGGTGATCGGATCGCGATTAAGGTCCTTGTCGTCAGCCATTGTATGGCCTCCAGAGTAGCAGAGTTGTCATTTCACGTGATTGACTCACACACTGGACTACAAAGGTGATGACGCCTCGAAATGATTTTCGCACACGCCACGTTGGACGAAAAACGGGGGACTCGAATGAGTCCCCCGGCGCGCTTTTCGAAACCACGAATCCGCTCAGGTAGTCACGTCCAAGTTTTCCGGTTGAATCAGCGCGGTGTGGCCCGATTTCGACGCAGTCCCGAGCGGCTGTCGGCCGGCGCCCCCGCGCTGGTAGAGGTCCACGAGGGCGCGCAGCCGGTGGATGATCCCGGAGGTGAGCTGATCCCAGGAAAAGCGGAACCCCCAGTTGCCCGACTGGCGGCCGGGGAGATTCATTCTCGCCTCGTTCCCGAGCCCTAGGAGGTCCTGCATCGGGATGAGCGCGGTGTTCGCCACCGAGGCGAGGGCGGTGCGAATGAGTGTCCAGTGCATTTCCCGCCCATCGGTCGCGAGATACCGCATCGCGTAATCCTTCTCCCGCTCCACGTCCTCGCCGGTGCGGGTGGAGTCCCCGGCCCCGGAAGAAGTCCACCAGCCGAGCGTCGTGTCGTTGTCGTGGGTGCCGGTGTAGACCACCCGCTCCCTCGGGTAGGAATGCGGCAGGAAGACATTCGCCTGATCGTCGGTTCCGAAGGCGAACTGCAGAATGCTCATCCCGGGGTAGCCGAACTTTTCCCGCAGCGCTTCCACCGCCGGCGTAATGACGCCGAGGTTCTCCGCGACGATCGGCAAAGGGCCGAGCGCGCTCGTGATCGCCTCGAGGAGATCCGCTCCCGGACCGGAGACCCAGCGACCATTCACCGCGGTGGTTTCTCCGCCCGGCACTTCCCAATACGCCTCGAAGCCGCGGAAGTGATCGATGCGGACCAGGTCGAACAGCTCGAATGCCGCCCGCATGCGGCGAATCCACCACGCGTACCCCTCTGCCCGCATGGCCTCCCAGTCGTAGATCGGATTGCCCCAGAGCTGCCCCGTCGCGCTGAAGTAATCGGGCGGCACGCCGGCCTGTGCCAGCAGGCGTCCCTGATCGTCCAGCTTGAAGAGCGAGGGATTGGCCCAGACGTCCGCTGAATCGTGGGCGACATAGATCGGGACGTCGCCCATCAAGTCGATGCCGCGGTCCTTGCTCGCCTGTTTCAGCGCGTGGAACTGGGAGAAAAACAACCATTGCTCCCGGCGGTAGCGCTCGATCGAATCCGCCAGCCGGTCTCGCCAGGTGGCCAGGGCCGGGGGGTCGCGCAGCGCGGCCCCGGGATCCCACTCGGTCCAGGCGACGCCGCCGTGCTCCTCCTTGAGAGCCATGAACAGCGCATAGTCCTCGAGCCACCAGCCCTGCTCCTCGATGAAGGCTCGGTACTGCTCGCCGGGAACGAGCGCCTCGGCGGCCCGGCCGAGCAAAGCCCGTTTGTGGGGAAGCACGCGTTCGAAGTCGACGGTGTGGGCGGGGAAAATCGCTTCTCCCCCGAGGACATGGATCAGCAGCGGATTTCCAGCAAAAGCCGAGAAGCACTGGTACGGAGAGTTGCCATATCCGGTGGGCCCGAGCGGAAGCATCTGCCAGATCGAGAGACCCATTTCCTCGAGGACCTCGAGAAAACGGTGGGCCTCGGGGCCAAATTCGCCGATCCCGTTCGGACCCGGAAGCGATGTGGGATGCAGCAGCATGCCGGCACGGCGGGGGAAAGTCATCTCGGAGCGTAGTGCCGACCTCCCGCTTCCGCTAGCCGAATCGCTCCTCCAGCTGTTCATGATACCTGGCGATCCACGTGGCTTCGTCCGCCAGCCGGCGAGGGCCGACCCGGCAGGTGCGTCTGCGCCCGATCTTGCCCGTGACTACGAGCCCCGCCCCCTCGAGGACCCGCACGTGTTTCCTGACGCCGGTCAGCGTCATCTTGAAGTCCAGGGCGAGCTCGCTGATCGAGGCGTCACGGTGCGCCAGTCGCTCGAGGATGCCGCGTCGCGTGGGGTCGGAGAGGGCCGAAAAGGCCCGGTCGGGGCCGGTGGAATACTGAACCATATAGTTCAGTATGTGGGCTTCTTCAGAGGTGCGCAAGGGTCCGCTTCACGATATGCTTGACGGCGCGCTTGACGGTGCGCCCGGAGCCGAGCATACTCAACGCATTCCCCAGTGCGCTGTTGTCCTCTACACATGCAAATGGCAAATCTCGCGGAGCAAGTGCCCGCTTTTTCCTTCCGAATGTCCAGCATTCGCAGGCCGATGGCTTTTCCATCCCATTGCATAAGAGGACGCGTATGAGATCTCGTCGTTATTTCCTCGGTGCGCTCCTCGCCGTGGGGTCGCTGGCACCGCTCACTGCTCACGCCCAGACCGGCTCGATCCGCGGTCGCGTCACGAGTGACATCGCGGGGCAGCCCCTTTCCGGCGTGACGGTCACCTTCGGAACGCACAGCATCCAGACCCGGCAGGACGGCCAGTATCTCATCACCGGAGTCGCGGCGGGCACGGGGACACTCCGGGCGAGGCTGATCGGCTACGCGCCCGCTTCCCGCACCATCACCGTCTCGGCGGGCCAGACGATCGACGCCGATCTGGCGCTCACGGCCAGCGCGGTGAGCCTCTCGGAAATCGTGGTCACCGGCTACGGTGAGCAGCGGGCGGGCAACATCACCGGCGCGGTGACACAGGTCGCGGCGGCGGACTTCAATACCGGCCGCATCGTGAGCCCAGAAGAGCTCATTCGGAGCAAGGTCCCCGGCGTGCAGGTGGTCGATAACAACGAGCCAGGCGGCGGATTCTCGATACGGATTCGCGGCGCCACCTCGATCAACGCCAGCAGCGAGCCCCTCTTCGTCATCGACGGCGTGCCGATCGGCAACGGCGCCGGCGGCGGGCTTTCCGCGGGCCGCAACCCGATGAACTTCCTGAACCCGAACGACATCGAGAACATCACCGTGCTGCGGGATGCCTCGGCCGCGGCGATCTACGGCGCGAACGCCGCGAACGGTGTGATCCTGATCCAGACCAAGACGGGGAAGCGGGGGACCCAGTTCGAGTACACCGGGAGCATGTCCTCCTCGTCCGTCACCCGGCTTCCCAACATGCTGAACGCGGCGCAGTTCAAGGCCGCGGTGCAGCAGTACGCGCCGCAGAACGTGGGACAGCTCCAGAACGAGAGCACTGACTGGTTCGGCCTGATCGATCGCACGGCCTATGGGCAGGAGCACAACCTTGCGGTGTCGGGTGCGAGCGACAACATGACCTGGCGGCTTTCCGCCGGGCTGCTCGACCAGGACGGGATCATTCGCGGGACCACGACGCAGCGGGTCTCGCTGGGACTGAACCTCCAGCAGCGGCTCTTCAAGGACCGCCTCGACGTGCGCACCAGCATCCGGGGCTCACGCGCGAAGGATCTCTTCACTCCCGGCGGCGTCCTCTCCAACGCCGCCCAGTTCGGGCCGACCCAGCCGGTCTTCGATCCGTCGACCCGGACCGGTTACTACGACTGGCCGGGCAACACGCTGCAGTCCGCGGACAATCCGGTGGCGATCCTGAACCTTGCCTCGGACAAGGGCATCACCTATCGGAGCATCGGGAACGTGCAGGCGGGATACCGCATGCCTTTCTTCGAGGCGCTCCGGGCCAACGTGAACCTCGGATACGACGTCACCCGGACCGACCGGCAGCAGTTCTCGCCGAGCGTGCTGCACAGCGAACTGAAGACCGGCCAGCAGGGCCGGGACTATCGCGCAAACCAGAGCCACTCCATCACGACGGCTGAGGCGTACCTGGACTACGGAGCGGCCAATGCCGGCCCCGGCGCGCTCGATGTGACCGGTGGCTACTCCTACTCCTGGTCGCATGCCGAGTACCCCTGGTACCAGGCGACAGGCCTGAGCACCGACCTGCTGGGCGGCAACGGCGTCACCTCGGCACGCTCCGTCCAGAACTTCCAGGATATCCAGGAGAGCCGGCTGATTTCGTTCTTCGGGCGGGTCAACTACAACATCAACGACCGCTACCTTGTTGCGGCGAGCGTTCGCCGCGACGGGTCGTCGCGCTTCGGCCCGTCCCACGAGTGGGGCCTTTTCCCCTCGCTGTCGCTGGGCTGGAGAATCTCCCAGGAGCCGTTCATGGCGCGGAGCGGCCTCTTCTCCGACCTGAAGCTCCGGGGCTCGGTGGCGAGAACCGGCAACCAGGCCTTCGGGAACTATCAGCAATACGCCAACTACCTCCTGGGTGACGGGCAGACCCAGGTCCAGTGGGGGAGCCAGTTCATCCCCACCATCCGGCCGAGCGCCGTCGATCCGAACATCCAGTGGGAAAAGACCCATTCGTACAATGTCGGCCTCGATTTCGGCCTGTGGAATCAGAAGGTGACCGGCTCGATCGACTGGTACATCAAGAGCACCCACGATCTCATCTTCACGGTGCCCGTGGCGGCCGGAACCAACCTGTCGAACTTCGTCACCACCAACATCGGCCGCATGAAGAACCGGGGCGTCGAGCTGAGCCTGAGCGCCCGGCTTCTCGAATCCGGCAAGCGGGGCCTGGGCTGGACGGCTGATTTCACCGCGTCACACAACACCAACAAGCTGACCAGCATCAATCCTTTCGCCGGCAACGCCCAGCGGATTCTGGTGGGCGGCGTGGCCGGCGGCGTCGGTACTCTGATCCAGACGCTGCAGCCGGGCTCTCCGATCAACTCGTTCTACGTGTACCGGCACAAGCGCGGGGCCGACGGCCTCCCGGTGTATACGGACACCGACAATGACGGGACGGTCGAGGACATCGAGATGTACGAAGATCTGAATGGGGATGCCAAGATCAATCAGGACGACCGCACTCCGTTCCACGATCCGGCTCCCAAGTGGATGCTCGGTCACTCTTCCTACCTGACCTACGGGAGCCTCGACCTGAGCTTTACACTGCGCTCGTATCTCGGGAACTACGTCTATAACAACGTGTCGTCGAACCTGGGCACCTATTCCGAAGTCACCCGGGCGTCGCCGTACAACCTGCATGCCTCGGTGCTGGAGACGAACTTCAAGACCCCGCAGTATCTCTCCGATTATTATGTGGAGAAGGGGTCGTTCCTGCGGATGGACAACATCACGCTGGCCTACACCTTCTCGTACCGGAGCCAGCCGCTTCGGGTCTTCGGCACGGTGCAGAATGCCTTCACGATCACCGGCTACAGCGGCGTCGATCCGACCGCCGGACTCGTCGGCATCGACAACAACATCTATCCGCGCTCGCGCACTTTCACCGGCGGCCTGAGCCTCCGGTTCTGAACAATTGGGCCTGGACCATTCCAGAAGGGACGGAATCATGAGCTTCAGAACCTGCAAGGCACTGGCCGTCGGGGCCGCCCTCATTCTCGTGGGAGCGTCGGCGTGCACTGACCTGACGGTCGAGCCGAAGAGCACCGTGACCGAGGCCAATATCTTCAACGATCCTTCGTCGTACCGGGCGTTCGTCGCGCGGATCTACGCGGGGCTGGCCGTGAGCGGGCAACAGGGCCCGGCCGGGCGCGCCGACATCTCGGGCATCGATGAAGGATTCTCGCAGTACCTGCGCCTCTTGTGGGAGGCGGAGGAGCTCCCGACCGACGAAGCGGTCATCGGCTGGGGCGACGTCGGACTTCCCGAGATGAACACCCAGACCTGGGCCGTGACGAATTCCTTCGTCGTGGCGATGTACTACCGCATCTTCTTCCAGGTCGGCATGGCCAACGAGTTCCTGCGCCAGACGACGCCTGAAAAACTCGCCGCGCGCGGTCATACCGGTGCCGCGCTCACGGCGGAAGTCGCCACCTACCGTGCCGAGGCCAGATTCCTCCGGGCGCTGAGCTACTGGCACGGCATCGATCTGTTTGGAAACATTCCGCTAGTGACCGAAGCGGACCCGCTGGGCTCCACTCCGCCGCAGCAGGCGACGCGCGCGGAGATCTACGCCTTCATCGTGAGCGAGCTCAGCGCGATCCAGAGCAGCCTTCCCGCCAAGAGCGCCGCCACCTACGGCCGAGCCACCGGACCGGCGGCCAACATGCTGCTGGCCAAGCTCTATCTGAATGCGAATGTGTACTCCGGCACGCCGAATTACACCGGAGCGCTGGCGGCGGCACAGGCCGTCATCGCGTCGGGCTACAGCCTCGATCCGGTCTACCAGAACATGTTCCTGGCGGACAACAACACCTCGCCCGAGATCATCTTTGCCGTTACCCAGGACGGGCTCAAGACCCAGACGTGGGGCGGCATGACCTTCCTGGTCCACGCCTCCTGCGGCGGCAGCATGAGTGCCACCGCTTCCGGCATCGACGGCTGCTGGTGGGGGCTCCGCCTCAAACAGCAGGCGTACAACCGCTTCAGCGCCGGGGATACCCGGGCCGCGTCATTCTATACGAGCGGCCAGTCGGTCGCGGTGACCGACATCGGGAACTTCAACACCGGAATCCCCACGACCAAGTACAAGAACGTCACCAAGACCGGGCAGCCGGGCTCGCATCCAACTCACGTGGATACCGATTTCCCGATGTTCCGTCTGGCGGACGCGTACCTGATCTACGCCGAGGCGCATCTCCGCGGCGGCGGCGGCTCCCTGACGCAGGCGCTCGATTACGTGAACCAGCTGCGCCAGCGGGCCTACGGGAATGCAAGCGGCAACATCATCTCCAGTCAGCTCACCCTGGATTTCGTCCTGGAAGAGCGTGGTCGTGAGCTGCTGTGGGAAGGTCACCGCCGGACCGATCTGGTCCGCTATGGCCGGTTCACCGGCGGCACCTACATCTGGGCGTGGAAGGGTGGCACCGTGAACGGCGGGTCGACCGCATCGCACCTGGATCTCTACCCGCTCCCGGCGAACGAGCTGGTCGCGAACCCGAACTTGACCCAGAATCCGGGCTACTGAGCGCGGGCGGACAGGCGGAACGGCGGAAAGGCGGTAAGGCTGTGCAACGAGCCTTACCGCTTTTTCGTTGGGGCCTGCCGCTCGCCTGTATCGTGGCCGCATGCGGCGGGGGCGATCTGCCCTCCCCTCCCCCGGGCGATCCGACTCCAACGGGGCGGCCGACGCTCGCCGAGACCTATCGGCCCAGCGGGCACATGGCCGCGGGCGACGTCTTCGTCCATCTGTTCGAATGGAAGTGGACCGACATCGCCTCCGAATGCGAAAACGTGCTTGGTCCCGCCGGATACAAGGCGGTGCAGGTCTCCCCTCCGCAGGAGCACAGCCTCGAGCCGCCCAATTATCCCTGGAGCGAGCGCTACCAGCCGGTCAGCTACAGCATCGCGAAGAGCCGTTCGGGGACCGGGAGCGAATTTGCCGACATGGTGAATCGCTGCAAGGGGAAGGGTGTGGACATCATCGTGGACGCCGTGATCAACCACATGACGAACTTCCCGAGCCCCGGCGTCGGCAGCAACGGCACCAGTTACTCGAAATACGAGTATCCCGGGCTGTACACACAGGCGGACTTCCACCCGCCCTGTGCGCTCAACAACTACCAGAGCGCCGCCAACGTGCAGGACTGCGAGCTGTTTTCGCTTCCCGATCTCAACACCGGTCTCGCCTCGGTGCGGCAGAAGATCGCGGACTACCTGATCGGGCTGGCCCGGCTCGGAGTGGCGGGGTTTCGAGTGGATGCCGCGAAGCACATTCAGCAGGTCGAGCTGGACGACATCATAACCCGCGTCAATCAGACGCTCACGGCCGAGCTCCGGCCGCGCCCCTATTTCTACCTGGAAGTGATCGCGGGATCGGGCGAGGCGCTCTCCAAGCGGGATTACTTCGGCGAAGGGTACGCCTCAGGCGGCGCCGCCGACATCACCGAATTCACTTTCGTCGGAGTGGGCAACAAGTTCCGGGGCCTTGGGGGCGAGCATATCTCCCAGCTCAATCCCGGCGGGACGCCGGGCAATCAGTTCTCCCCGGCCGCGTGGGGGTTGATCCCATCGGACAAAGCCGTCGTCTTCCTGCAGAACCACGATAGTCAGCACGAATGCGGGATCGGATATCACGACGGAAATGTGTTTCGTCTGGCCAACGTGTGGATGCTGGCCCAGCCCTACGG